>Ga0214479_100209_pt1 | contig 37039 bp, 32 predicted proteins | sample M1_20Mar14CPVII9_5_FD_165054 | JGI IMG/M metagenome (GOLD analysis project Ga0214479, IMG submission 165054) | Marine eukaryotic communities from Monterey Bay, California, United States - M1_20Mar14CPVII9sort6BwellE14 | ecosystem: Environmental > Aquatic > Marine > Unclassified | place: USA...
TAAACTTGGACTTAAAAATGCCAACATAAATATAGCAGTGCCTCCCAACTCGGCACGGTAATATACATCCTCTTCAATATTGATAGGACCGCCTAGAAGAGGTAGTAGTAGAAAATCACGAAATAATAATAGAGGACGAGATCGCAAGCCAAGGAATTATGATGATAATAATAGCGAGTCAGAGTTTGATGATGATACTACCAAGGGGGATTCAATAACTGATGCTTCTAGTGCATATTATCATGATTCGAAGAAGGATAAAAAGTCTTCTAAATCGAAGAGTAATAATGATGGTACAGGAGAAAAGTTAATTACCCAACCATTAGCATCAGGCTTCGCCAAACGATGTTACTTTACTAAAGCTGGTATTGGCCGAACGTCTCAACATTACGAGGGGTTAACATTAACTGGTAACACTGTACTAATGTTGGCTGCTGCGATGAAACTAAAGGGTTGTCCAACAATATGTGATGAAGATTTACGCAGAGTTGAACAGACATATCCAAATCAGTTTAGTCGGTTACCCGATGAGTTATTATTAAGCAGTGGATGGAGACGTATATCAAAGTATTGCCACTTTAGTCATAAGCCATTGCCCGACGGTGTACCATTTTTCCATTCACGAAAGAGATGTCATCCCAATGGTGGGTTTTACTTCCTCTTATGTTCAGCGGTTGGTATGACAAGATTATTAGACGTCGAACCATTGAATAAGGATGCATTAACATTACTCGAGACAGACTTTCCATTAACATGTGATAAGGCACCCAAATTTTTAATGGGGGATCCTAATGAATGGACACTTGTTAATAAATTTTGTTTCTTCTCGGGCGGTCCTATCAATATTGAAGAGGATGTATATTACCGTGCCGAGTTGGGAGGCACTGCTATATTTATGTTGGCATTTTTAAGTCCAAGTTTAAGTCCCGAGGAATTGTATCGGTTGAAACAGCCTGCAGTAGCCGAGGGACAACAGGAAGGTGGTGATACTGGTCCACTCAAGAGTGTGGCAGCAGTGGAGGAAGTAGAATCAGTTTACGATTTAACAGAACGGGATTTTGATGACTTAAAATTATACCACTTGGGTCCATGTCGCGCTTTACCACCGTATCTGTTACACCCCGAGGCTTGGATAAAGGTACTACCACCACACTTTTTAGCCGCACGGGAGGAGGCTATGAGAATAGCACAAGAATTTGAGGGCCCATTGCCAGTGGCCCCAATAGTTGTACCACAGGGGCAAGGCGATGAAGGGGGAGATAATATGATGGGAGGAGAAAATTCTGGGGGGTATGTCGAGTTGGGTCAAGCGGGACATCCTAGTTCAAGGGGTGGGAATATGCCTCCACAACCAGGTCCGGGATATCCTCCTCAGCAATATTCGGGGATGCAAGATCCCAATGCACCCTATTATCCACCACCGCCACCACAACAAGGAGGACCGGGAGGAATTGATCAAGCTGGATTTCCACAACAACAGCCACAGCATCATCATCAACAGCAACAGCAACAGTATGGCATGGAACCAGCACCATTGGATGGTGATATGAATTACTACTATGGAGGAATGCCGCCACAGCAGCCTGGTGGTCAACATTCTCAATTCCAACAACCCATGCAGCAGATGAATCACAATCCATATGGAAATCCAAACATGGGTGCCCCTAGTCCTGATAGGATGAATGCTGGACAGTACAATTCTGGTCAGCATCAACAATATGAAAATGCTCCTCATTGGAGAGATATCCAAGAAGAGGGAGCTTTTGGTGGAGGAACCCCGTGAGTATATTTTAATGTTGCGTTTTCATGACATCTCTTTTCTCAAAATGTCGTTCTAACACTCAATACCATATGCCATCTTGTTATTATTCAGTCATGATGAGTCAGGGATGTATGGAGGAGCAGGCGGAGGAGGAATGTACGGAGGCGATATGAACAATGGAGCTGGTGGAATGATACAACATCAAACGGTTGACGGGCAAATGGGCATGGACCCAATGATGGATCCAGATGGTCAGTATCCTGGAAATGCCCAAGGGGCTTCTGATATTGGTTTGCCTCAGGATCAGTATCAAGGCGGTGAAGATAGGCCTCCTCAAAGACAAGACTTGTCTACCAAGCTTGGTGTCAAAGGAACACATACTCCCGGAGGAGAGGGAACAGTGGGAGATGATAGTACATGGGATTCACGAACAGACGGCGACTATTCGGAGGTATCATCTGCGTTCACTGACAATACAAATCCCAATGAACGCAATTCTCGACGTGCTTTAATATTGCAAATGGCCAAGGCGCGGATGAAAAACAGTAAGGTTTCCGAGAAAAAAGAAGAGGGAAATCTTGAGACACCTCAAGAGAGTATGGGTCAGGATGATGTGTCGGCAGGTATGTCCGGTCTAGAGTTGGATTAGACTTGGCTTCTTGTTGGATTTGACTCATGATTAAGAGCAATACGTCCCCAAAGAAGTGGAATTATATGTTATGTGTATAGAGTGTGTGTGGTGTACCTGTATTCCGAGTATGGCACAATAGTATCATGAATGATAATAGAGAATAGAGACATGATAGTTATTAGTCATACACGACCTTTACATCTAAATTATAATCTATCACTCAACCTGTGCTTGTGCATATATTTGCACATACATTATACACATCAATGATTTAAATTTCATGCTTTGAGGAGTCCTTGGAATGAAGAGAAACATACTTCTTTATATCAGAGGCTTTATCGCTGTTTCCCATCTCGATATGGATCTGTGCAATTGTCTTCAAAACATTGATGACTGCAAAATGCTTGTCCCCATGTGCATTCCTATATCCCGTCAGCGCCTTGGCACTTGCTTTCAGTGCCAGCTCAAGCTTCTTCCTCTCGTGATGTATAGCTGAAATTAATACCCATACTTCACTAACAGACGGATGAAGTTCACCATTAAGGGCCTCTCTCATGTATACTGCAAGACAGAAACAGTCTAAAGCCTCTTCATATCGAGTAAGTGATCTGTATGCCAACCCAAGACGAATACGAGCATCAATAGTTTGTACATCATTATCACCCAACTTGGCCTGGTAGATAGTGAATGCCTCCTCAAGTAGAAGTAAAGCAAACTCTTTTGATTTGTCACTATCAATAGCACTGGTATTCCGAGGTATGCACAGTTCGCTACCCATGTTCATATACAAGTCAGCTACAGGAATACTTTGCATACCATGAGTCCTCGATGCAGACTCAACCTCTACCATGAACTGTTTACACCTTAGTTGATGAGATGACATAGCAGAGCCTTTCATACTATCGTGCTTTGATACCATGGCAGGATTGCTACCACTTCGATTACTACCATCTAGTCCTCCAACACTGCTACTACCCTTGTTGTCAATAGACTTTGTCAATTGCAATTGTTGACTGAATGTCTTCAGTCTTTCATCAATAACACTATCCTCTTCTCCCCGGTCAGATCCTTCGCTTGTAATACCATTATTATTAGATGCATTGTCATCATCACGAGATTCCATCAATGCTAGGCCATCAATACAGTTACCACATATAGCATCATGGATCATATCGACTTCACACCAGGGCAATGCATCCCCACATATTGGGATTGCTGATCGTGAATCAGCTGTATCTGATCGCTCTCCAACAACTTGGACAGTGAGTACCTCTGGCGATGTCATTTTTTGCTGTTGTTGTTCTTGTGATACTAGTACTAATATACTCTGTTATCAAAAAAAGAGTAGTAGTAATATTTCTTGTATTATAATATAAGAAGTGATCAGTAAAGGAAGAAGTGATTAATTAGTAAGGCGCTAGTAACTAAATGCCATATGAAGGTCGATTTAAAAGTAACATCTTCAGTGAGTGAAGAGGTGTGAAAAATTCAAAAAAAAATGGATTAGGATACCGCTATCGTAAGGTGTAGACACATGAATTGCTTAGGTATCCAAAAGACTCCCAATTATAATAAAGTGAAAAATGCCAACATACTTTAACAACAGGTCGCAAAAATGAAAAAATGGAAAAAGTGGCCGGCCATTACCACACAGGACTTAGTCCTGGATGGTAATGGCCGGCCACTTTTTTGAGTTTTTTTATTTTCTGGAAGCTGCTTAAAGTATAAGTTAGCCATTTTCCGGGACCCAGATGGGACTCATTAAGCAATTCATGTGAGCTTTATTCCTTTTGCTGTATCTCCCGGAGGGCATATTGGAGGCCTTGGCTCAGATTTACTTTATGGAAATGATCCTTTACCATGTCCCGAGTTCAAACGACGAGATGGTACTAAATGTGTCAATGCAGAAGCAGCCTATAAACTTGCCTGCTCTACTAAGATGCCTGATGGTATCCTTCGACGTGCCAATGATATTTGGAAGAGGAAGAATCCTAATCTTTCGTTCAGTGGTTCATACAAGGCTATGGATCCTATGACTTGGTTTAATCAACAACTTGGTTTAGTTACTTGCAATGCTGTTTCTTCTCATCTCATCAGAGCTCATGGTAAGAATCGAACTAAACGTCCTGTTCGCTGCCTTGTAGATGAGGAATGCCAGTGTCCGGATAAGATAGAACATTGGGAACTACCTCCCTCGGAGAGCGATTTGTGCTGTGCCGAGTGCATTACTCATGATGATACTTTGGACTGTGCCAGTGGCGAGTCACCCCCTGAGGTCGATACGTAGACCCTAAATAAACTAAAGACCCCCCCCCCCCCCCTAAGTTAGAGTACCTTAGTAAAGTCTGATTGAGGACAGCTTGTCTCGTGAGAGATGCTAGTCATGATTTGGCCCTCAGTTTATCCAACCTATTACTTCAAAGTATTAAATCTAACCTGGCTGATGATACATTCAATAAAGTATTGTTGTATCTCAATCCTTCTGATTGTTCCCAATGCATCTCTAATTCTATAGCTCATCCTGATCACCAACCATTTGCCTGAGTAAGAAAATTCGTGTATCAATCCAAGCCTTCAACTCTTCTTTCATTCCGCCTCCACTACCAATCTTTGTCAGTCGGCTAATCTCTTCTTCTAGTACATCGGCATCGCCTCCATACTTTGTATTTGCCTTTGCTATGTAGGTTTTCATTTTATCGTCACATCCTTCCAATGTCTTTGGATCACATTTCAAAGCAATGACCTTTTCTCCTTTAATCTCAATCATTTCAATAATAAAAACTAAAGCCGAATCACCAGGTATCTTAGGCGGAGATCCACGATCTCCATATGCTAGATCAGAAGGAATGTATAGCTCCCATTTATCTCCTTCTACCATGAGCTGCATAGCTTCTGTCCAGCTGTAAATGTTACATTATTGTGAAAGATTATGAGTTGAGTGTTGAGATATTGTATACGTAAATTATAATAATATTATATGCTGCATACATTACACATCAACTTACCCTCCGATAACTTGGTTTGGGGCAAATGTAGTAGGTTCCCTAATGTTAAGAAGAGCGAGAACTGTGATCAGATATATTATGGTATATCAATTTAATGGAAACAAAAATAATATGTACACAAGATAATAAGATGATTAGGTAAATAAACAAACAAGCACACACATATATACTCACCCTCTAGAATATGAAGAATCAAATGTACTTCCATCAATTAAAGTACCACCGTAATGGCATAGACACGGACTATTTACCTTGGGATGGAAGGCACCACTACCCTTTTCTAGTGCTTTGTATCTAAGGCCCGATGGCAAAGTAATGACCCCATCTTCTAAACTCTTCTCTTCAAGGTATTTTGTACCGGCTTCATCTGTTGCTGACACGAAACATACAACAGCCAATAGACTAAATATATAACGTATGAAGTAGGTTGCAATCATTGTATAGGTAGTATAATAATGATTTGATATTTGGTTTGCTAAATCTTATAATGATTTGGTATTTGGTTTGCTGAAATAATAATGGGTTTAATCTGGTTTATTCGTACAAAAGATAAAATAATCGAGTGTGCTACCCACGATGTACATACGTGTTGTTGAAATGTAATAATTTGATTATTTGCTAGTATTTGCCACTTGTACAACAATGTTAGCAAACCATGACAACTTCTACAGCCGATATGCAAGCAGAATTGCAATATTTGAGACAGAGGAATATTGGTAAGAGTACTTATTTGTTTCAGAAGGTTCATTTTTTATTATTATGTTTGGGGCTCATCATCTCTCATCTCTCTGTATGCATGCATTTACACAAACATTCTACACAGATTTGCAATCACAAGTAGAACAGTTATCGGCAAATCAAGTTATATTAACAGATAAATTACTAGACTCAGCTACCGCACATGCGTCAATTGAGAAAGACGAGAGTGCATCAGATTTTGTTAGAAAGTTATCATCTCCATCTAATAATGGGTTGCATAGACGAACAATATCTTCACCTATTAGCTCTAGTAAAGAGAGTGATGGCGATACTTTGAACAGTGTCAATAAACAACGATCATGGTCTGCATCTCCAAAAAACAAAACTCGTGGCTTGAAGTCAAAGACGTCAGATATTGATAATCAATCTACTACTAACAATAATCAATCTATTGGTTTTGATAACGAGTATATAAATAATACATTTCCAGATAGAATAGCAAAGAATAGTGCAAAGCGGTATCAACCGCCACGGTTTAATCCACTATCAATAGAACAAGGAGATGGTACTCTAGAAGTGAAACCAAATGATCATATAGATGAAGAATGTAATAACATTATGCATCATCAGCAACAAGATCATGATGATAATAATAGTAGTAAACACATGGTACCAGGTTGGTCCGGTGGATCGCAATCATCGGAAGAATCGATAGCTAAGATATTTCCACCATTTAAAGATCAGATCAAAGAAAGAGCCGGTTGGTTGATAGGATTACTATTCTTACAATCAATGTCATCATTCATTATACAATATAATGAGCAGTTCTTGGCTGACAATATGGTCCTTGTGCAGTTTCTAACGATGCTTGTTGGAGCTGGGGGTAACGCTGGGAACCAAGCCGCAGTAAGAGTTATTAGATGTTTGGCTGTAGGTACTCTCAATAAACGGACAATGAAATTCTTCTTATTACAAGGTAAGTGGCAATAAATGATTATGAGCTTATGACATTTATCATTTTCTTTCTCAAACACATTATGTATGTCCCACACAAAACCGTAACAGAGACGAAAATGGCATTCGGTCTTAGTTTATTGATTGGTCTTACAGCTTTCGTTAGAGCATCTTTGTTTCGCGTTGCATGGGGCGAGACAATTGCAATTACAACATCTGTATGTGTAATTGTTGCTTCGTCTGTTGCAATCGGCTCGACGCTGCCACTTTGTATGAAGAAAGTTGGGATAGACCCAGCTCATAGCAGCACAACGATACAGGTTATCATGGATATATTAGGTGTACTTATCACAGTATGTGTCAGTTCATTTGTTCTTAGCTTCAAAGTTTTTAATAACACAAACACAAACAATGGCTAATACTTGCTACTCATCTAACCTAAACTTACATATTATCTACCTAACTGTTCTACTTTTGCATTAGCTCGACCTTTGCATGAGCCCCCCACTCTTTATAAGATATCTCAGCACACTTGAAGTGATGTTGAGCCCAATACTCATCATAGCTTTGAAAGTATGTCCCAGCGAGCTCATGAAAAAGTGACTTGTCTTGTTGCCAACCGCCTTTACTTGCAGCAGCAATTGCCGACTTGTAATTTGTCTCTGTCTTCTTCTTATTACCCTTCACTGCACTCAACTCAGCTTCGAGAAGATATAGAATATGCACAAGGTTAAGATTGCCTCTTTTCACCAAAAGTCTAACAATCTTCAACGACTTCATACCCTTTCCCTTTTTCTTTGTTCGGAAGAAGACAAGAGTTTCAAGAAATAAGAGCCGAGTTCGAGTTGCATAGCCCGTCGAAGTCAAGTCACCAGCTTCTATCAGCAACTTTAATGCTTCTTTCCACCTACCAAATATCACAAGTACCTCAAGTTTTAATACAATCGTATAAACACGAAGCATTTGATCATTATTTCCCTCAGCTTCAGATATGATGTCGTCAAAGCTCACTTCAATCTTGATACCTCTCAGAGTTTTGATTGCTGCTAGGCATGATAAGGGTTGCATCTTGCAACAATTTAATTGAGCAAGAATAATTGCATACGTTTCAAGTTCTGTTTGAAGAGCTTGAAGTGGACGAGCTGCATAAAACAGATGAAGACAACGAGTTGAAAGGTTGTGAGCTGCACTCTCGGTATCACCCGTTTGTAAACCCAACTGATAACCCTCTAATGTTGGTGATAGAGTCACTTGGAGAGGAGAGGTATATGGCGTGATAGATTGACATAAATAATGGCAGCGAGACTTTAGTCTACTCATCCCAGGCAAGGAGAGTAGCAAGTCCACTATCCTCACCATTTCTTGACCTTCCTGTAACTTATTAAACATATTACTAACAATTTATGAGTGTTCACAGCCTCACAATAGCGATAAAGAATTAGAATCGTCAACTTACCATTGGACTAGCCCAAAGGACGCAAATGCATAACTCATGGAGGCATTTACACCATACTTCAAAGACGTTTGAATAAGGATAAAAGAGATGAGGGGGACAATACTTGGCTGTACAACCTCTGCCGAAAGTGACATTAGTTCAAGTATGCGATTTCCAAATATGATCCTTTCGTCCGTGAGCCTTGGAAGACTTGCAACATCTTTGGCTGATTTGTTCTTCAATGCTCGCAATGTCTTCGAATACTCTTTAAGTAATTGATATTTTGATGCGGGCTTGTTGGGAGGTGTATACAATCCAAGTTGTTGACGTATGTTAGTGCATAGCTTGATACTTTCCTCAAACTCGTTAGTACTTCTCAGTGCTAGTATTTTTACCTCGTATAATCTAAACTTGGCATGAAGCGGTATGCTTCCCCAGCTTAGGACTAAGTCAATGAGTACTTTCATCTCACCAATATCCCCCAGGATGTAAGCTACATTTGCTCCCTCTGAACACAACTGAAGCATGGTAGAAAAGTCGTCCTGCCAAGCCGTCGCGCCAAGCAAGATACACCCTTGTTGTTATTGATAATGTAAAATGATACCGTCAGTGTTTAAGTTCAGAGATAAGGAGATTCATACAGTTTTGTCTTACCTTCTTGTCCAGTGGATTAAGAGGAGTGCAACTGGCAAATCTCAGAACCATGGGAAGTGGGAAGACGGTGATGAATTGAAGTTCAAAATCGATACCAATGAAAACACCATTGTCTTTCAGAAGGGTGACACGTCCTGTTAGTAGTAATACTAATAATACCCTCCCAATCCAAGAAGGATATACAAACTTAGTATTGTTATTGTTATTGTTGCAATTGCAATTGCAGTAATTTGATGTTTATGTAGACTACAATGTAGATTGTTATAATCGTATTCGTGTGCATATCTATTGTGGGTGGCTGTTTAGAGAACGATTATATATATGTGTTAGCCAAGTGTTTGTGGTATTGGTAGTCTGTGATATATTGTATTGCGGTCAAAGCCACCATAAAGTTTGATGTTTGGGATTGTGAATTTTTATTCCCGTGAGATGGTATCCTTTTTAGAACCTCCTCTTTTTATGGCATACATAGCTCTAGGTGTCAACTACTAACGACTTGCACAACTTTAGAGTAGTAACAATGATAACAGCAGTAAAGCGGACGTGGTCTGCATTTTGTGCTGCCTATGATGCTGCTTGTGAATCCTGGAATAGCGTTGATGAGAAAACAATTCACGATAGCACTACTTCTGACACGGAGCCTATAGTGGATAAACAACATTGCCCTAAGCGCAGGAAGATTGGTAGTAATATCTCCTCCTCTTCTTCTCCTTCTATACAACTAAATGTTGAAAAGGCAGCTGATATTGACAATAAAAATAGTAGTGACAGCAATGGTAATAATACCACCAATAATTTACCAATAGTGGCTGTTGATCAAGAACAAAACAACTTTGGTAAAGTCTCTCCACTTTCACTTCCTCCTTCATCTGGTGATACAAGTAAAGAAGATAATGTAAATGGTGCGGAAACAGATACAACTTCTGAAGAAACATTTGATTTTGGGGATAGTAATAGTAATGATGATGATGATTGGTCACAAATTAATAGTAGTACTGTTACTGTTAATGTTAATGCTGTGGAGAAAGAACTTGCATCATTTATTCTGTCGAATCACATAAATATGTTATCAAAGAAATCACCTCTTAGAGAAGGGGAGTATGATATTGTTTTGAAAAAGATAGCCAGTAGTTTTGGAGCTAGATTATCTGATTACCGTACATTGTTTACAAGACTGAGGAGTATTAATGCAAATCATTTGATTGTAGGCAACCAAACAGTTGAATCTAATCCAACAGAATTCTTTGTCACAGCTATCCAAGGGAAGAGTGTTGTTTATGTAAACCACGAATCCCAAATAGATATGATTAGAGGGATTGATTCTCAACAAATTGCTATTAGATTACAATACAGATTGAACTTCCACGAACGATTGCAACACTCTTTATTACATGAGAATCAACGGAATAAAAAATATACAGCCAATGGTATACAAACATTATTCAGATGTGAATATGGTTCATTACATGATAGCAGAGTTATTACATTAGACAATAACGGTATTATTGCATTGATGCAAGGTGTTAGTTTCTCAGATGTTACAATTACCGAGGAGGCAACAAATCCCATTGCCTTGGGGAGTAATGATTGCTCTACAGTTGCATCTATCAAGGATATTCCTACTGCTCTACTCAATCTACCTCATTTGAAGTTACTACTAAGGAATGAGGGATTATCCAAAGTTACATTGGGGAAGATGAAGAATCGTAATGATGCAATACAATACATTGTTGACAATGTATCTGATGAAATGATTACAACAGAGGATTCAATACAATCTATTGAAAAGGTACCCGATTTTCTCGCTATACTTGGCACTAGTTTATTATCCGGTAGTTATTCAGATAGTATTGATCTATCAAGAAAGGGAGTTATTTCTGTGAATACTGAATCAATTGGGGCAGTACTAAAACAAGTCTTTAGTAGTACATATGATATGTCTCAATTCACAAAGGTAAGTATGATATTGTTCTGTTTCACCATATGCTACATTAAATATACTATGATATAATGCTCAAATTTGTTATATGCTTATAGGATATGGGGCAATACGGATTTCGTACCGCTGCTGTTAATGAAGATCGTATCCCCATCATCACCAAGCCGTCTCAAGTTGTATACATTCATGATAGTGTGTCGACTGACAATCTATCCGAAATCCTTCTATGTAAGAAGGAGATAAGGAAAAGAAGTGCTTCCCCCACGTCAACTTTGATAAATATTGATCAAGAAGGAGAGGATACAAGTAATGTCTGTGTATTAGATGAAGCTGGGTCCGATTGGAGTATTGATGTAAGTGCATGTATCAATTTTCACACACTCTACTACACAAATATGTAATACTCATATCTTGTTCTTCTTGATTAGGATCTCCGCCGACTTTACCGAATGAAATATCAACAGAAGATGCCGTGGGGTTCAATAGCTTCTATTCTCAAACGATCAGAATCAGCATGTACGAACAAATGGTATGATGGGAAGCCAAATGATAATGAAGATTTCACAGAGGATGAGTTTATCGGTATATGCAAACTGAGTCATCGTATTTCAAGTAGAGCAAGGGAGTTTGATGGTATGAGTCTATCAAAATATTGGGCTGAGCATAGTAAACGAAAGTTCCTTCATACACTTCTAAAAAGTTTGCCGCCTGGGATGACGTTGTTAGACTTTGTGGATGGATCACTACAATTATGTCATATCAATGCACATAAGTCATGGAACAATAAGGATCCAAATCATGGACATATGAGCCTACACCCATCGAACTTTGTACTTTGGTTAGCAGATACTAATACAGTAATGGGCGAGCTCACTCATCTTCCACGAGTCTTTGTGAATCGGGAGATTGGGTTCATTAATGACCCCGACGGAAAACATTGGGAGCACGGCCTGCTACAAAGTTACTTTACGGATACAGCTCGTGAACAATTGAGGGTTGCACATGAGAAGAAGCATTTGGATTTGACGGATGACATTACCAAATATAATCTATATGAGTCGGTAACAAGTGGACCTAAGTTGGAGTATGATGGCACTACAGTAATGGAAAGGAATGAATGGATGCACAATTGGATTGTGCTGAGGAAAGATCCTTCTCTACATACCAACCTAGAAATGGTGAAACTGCCAAGTGGTAACTATGCATTGCGTTTCAAATCATAATTATACTAATAATCATATTATTATTTCCGTACTTGTCTCTTACCCCGTAATACATACTTTCCCCATTACCATCCTCATTCTTATACAGATGTGGTATTCATTTTTGTTGGTGTGGAGCCAACTTGACTCTCGAATATATCAGTAGCATTCGAGGTTTCAAGTTGGCTTGCATACGTTACCGACTCATCCTGTGTAGGCTCATCGTGACGCCCAACGGGAGGCAAAGCTAGTATACTTGCCATAATATTTGCCAAAGCCTGATCCACCATGCCATTCACAATCGGATCATCTTCTGGTGCCACCTCAGTCTCACCAAGTGCATCCGCCGCTCCACCTTGTGCTTCAATCTCTTCCATCATTACACTAGAAGACGCTGTCGCAGCTAACGATACACGATTGTTACTGTTGGGTGTAGCAGCTCTCTTGGTAGCATCAACATCTCCTGCTGTCTTGAATAACCTATCATCATGATTTGTCGGCACTTCTTGATTTCGTTGTCTCTCTGCGTTATTGTTTCGGACCATTCCCTTCATTAGACGATCGTCGGTCAGAGTATTAGCAGCCCCTAACGATGTAGCATCAGCCATAATCCCTAAGCGAAGGAACTTGAGCATGTCGATACGAAACATCATACACCTACCAATATTATTGAATGCATCACGTTGATTTTTAATGAATTGTCCCAACTTTGTCTCTCTGCCTGTGCATGTGGAGATATGTCCGTTGAAGTCACTACCCATACTATCTTTATACTTTTGTATAAGTCGCCACATCTTGATATGTTCTGAATGAAGCTCATAATGGGATTTCCGTTTATATATCCTGAACTCAAACCCGATATGATTCAAGCAAGTGATTTGCTCCGCCGACAATAAGCCATCTTTATTTAGCTTGCGCTGCAACATACCCCATTCAGATAAGTTAACGCCACTTTCCGTGACGACATCATGCTCTTCAACACCATCCCAGGATTCGTCCTCGTTACGGGGTACGGCCACCAAATCTTTGTATAATACCACCATCTTGGAAAATGTACAATTATTAATGGCCCACTCACGGGTAGCACCATTAGGTACGGAAAAGAATGAGATTTCATTGAGGAGATTACGCTCAAACTCATCCATCATGTTAGATTCATTTGCACATGATTTTCCAGACTTCCACGCACATAACCATCTTCCTACTGGATGTCCAGCATGCTTTGTTTTGATCCTAACTGTCTTCCAAGGATAGACATATCTTGATTTCTGTTCTTGGTTCATATCCTTGGTATCATCATCACGTATAATATTGAGATGAGCAAGAGCGATGGCAATACGATTCCTAATTGTCTGTTTTTGATCATCATCGGGGTTCATAACTTTGATGGAAGGTGGCTTTTTGTTTTTACCATTATCATGATCCTTCAATCTGGCAATGAGTGTACTCTCATCTCCCACTATTGATAATTTAAAACATCTGCATTTAAATTTCAATTCAGCTAAAGTATACTTCTCGTACACGGGTGGACCAGCCAATAACCTATCAACCATATCCTCCTTGGATGCTTTGGTCATTGGCAACTTATTATCACGCAACAAGGTTGTAATCGCTCTAAACCCTAATTTCAATAAGGCAACCCTGTCACAAGGAGCTCCCTTATAGTTAATACTTGTCCTTGACTGTGTTGGTAACGACAACCTAACCATTCCTTGTTCAGTCTTCTTTTGTTGCTGACTAGTGGGTTGTTGATTGGGAGTAGATGACATTTCATTTTGCTTTTGTTTCTTATTGCTTTTGGTTGGCAATGCCCCAATCCCCGCACCTCTCTTCCTCTTCTGTTGATTGGGTTTGGAGGCGGCTGCCACCCGAGGTACTTTTTCTGTGGATGCCGACACTTTAGTTGCCTGCTTACCCTTACCCCGATGAACAGTACCCTTCTTCTGTTGATTCGGTTTGGCGGTGGCTGCTGCCCGAGGTACTACTTCCGCGGATGCCGCGTCCGCGTTAGCAGACTTAGCCTCAGCAGCCTTAGCATCCTTAACCTCTTTCATAAGTTTCTCATTACGTTTGGTGGATCCACTCAATTGTTGCTTAGCCGAGAATGTAGCAGCAGTTTTTGGTTTCCTTCTTGATGGTCTACTTGGTGGTTTACTTGCAAATGCTACATCGCTGATATGGGCTGATGATGCCGTAGTCATTGTAGCATTATCATCCATTGTAGCAGCTGAATTATTATTCATATTGGCATCAGATACACCCATATCAAAAGGTAAACCACCGTTTACGTAAAAGATATTAGCGGCAGTAGGTGCACCAACATGACCATTATTTCCTAACAAGCCATTCGACACATTACCTTCATTGGAGTTATTAGAGGAGTTAGTGGCGGTGTTATTGACGGTAGTGGGATTTTCTGCTGGATTACGTGAGTCATCTACGTCCATATTATTATCTAATCTTTCATCATTAGCAGACGGAGAGTCAATATCATTTACTTGTTGGTTGGTATGTGTATTGTTATGATTTGTGGTATTGGTGCTACCAAAACCAAAGAAGTTGAATAATGAATCCATTATATCCGATATGAATGTTAATAGACTGGATTATCTATTGTATAATTTATATCTGTAATAGACTTTATTACAAGCCATAGACAAATAAACCCTCACAACTTTTTAAAAAGTTTTTTACTCCCAAGGTCTGTCCGTACTTAAACTTTGCTACCTAAAAAATGACCTCAGTATGAAGATGTCACTACCCTCCTCTAGAGAGAGATGTCTGTTTTGTACAGTTCCAAACATACTGTCCTCATCTATAGCATCTAGATGACGCATATACCAAGTTTCATAGTCGAATTCTTCATATTGGCGGTGTTATTCCATCTGCCCTAAGCCAAGTCGAGCAAAATGAGAAAATTGGCGGTATCCTAAAAATGCTGATATATTACCACTTCCTAGTTTATTGTCTTGACTATAACAAGTTTACTATCCTATAATCAAATCTTTGAAGTATTTTGCAGCTGAATCAAACGCAGCGTTATCGCTTGCTCTCAACCCAGCTTGCAGATTCATGTGAGCTAAAGCATTTCGATCCCCCTTTGATAGAGTTGGGCGCCCACAATTTCTCAGACTGACAACAACAAATAGATTCTCTTCAATATCTACTTCATCCAGATTCTCGAACATATATTTTCCGAGTTCCCCACGAAACTTATCTCTTACGTCACTTTCATTTGATATTAGCTGTATGGCGGCAGATTGTATCTTATCGTGACTGAAGCTAATGATATCTTCGTCGAGGTCCTTTTCCCACAAACCTTCTTTTACATAACCATCGACACACAACTTAATGAGAGACGGTACATCATCATCTGGTAATTCCCATCCCCTCATCTTTTCAGCGATCAAGGTTATGATACGAATAGAAAATGATGCTCCGAGGCAGGCAGCAACTTTAATGATTGTTTGCTGTGCGTGTTTGAACCTCTTGAGCTTATTTATCATCACAGTCGCAACATTTTGAGTGACCAACTGCGACTTGACTTCCTCATCATCCCACATCCACATCATACTTCCGAAATTATACTGTAGTAACTCTTGATCGTGAAGTGATCTTAAGAACATTAGCACAAAGAACGCATTGCCATCAGTCTTCTGGTGGACTACCATAGCAAGAGTTGACACGACATCTTCATCTCCTTCCATTCCCATTGCTTCAGCCACTAGCGATTTCACATTATCAGGGGTAAGGTTACCAATATTGATTGTACTGATTTGACTATCACCAAGCTGTTTTATTTCTCTAATATGTAATGTAAGATGGTGGGATCTGTACATCATAAAGGTTAGAAAAAGGGCACAAGATGTGTGATCAAAGGTTTCCCGTCATATGCATACGCAACTTACTCTGACACTTCATCTGAACGATAGGCTCCAACCAGAAGAAGAGATGGCAAGTCGACATCCAACGATAGACTCTTGAGAAGGTCCAAAGTTGGCGAGTCACTCCACTGCAGATCGTCAATGAACAGTACAACACCTCTCACATGGGTGCAAATGATTCTCAACAACCGTTTAATAGCATACTGAAGTTTCGATGCAGCTCCCTTTCCTACAGCTGATGAACTTTCTATCTCAGTACTATCCCTCCTACTCAACTCAGTTCTTCTCTGACTTATGTTTAGCATAATAAATAGGTCAGCACACCCAGGCATTGTTTGAACTAGAAGCGTTTGTTCTTGTTCTGTAAATTGCTCATTGATATCAGAAACTATATTCTGTAGTATATCGCCACCGTCTTCTTTGACCATGATTTGTTTTGTTAGCTGTGCCATAGCATCAATAAACGCGGATAGTGGCAGAGCTGTATTGTTAAGATCTGCACGAGGAAGAAAATGTCAGAAGAAAGTGAGTACGACAATCTATTGATATAATACCAATATCATATGTTATGCTTACCAAACTTTCCACTCGCAAAAATGATACCTCTCTCATGCGCTTGATCTTTAAGACCTCGGTTTACCAAAGCAGATTTACCTACAGTGTGTGTGAGTGTGTTTGACAGTTTTATAATCAATTTGAGCAATATATCTACACAAACATTTGTAATATAACACATATAATATTATGTCTTGTACATACCGGTCCCAGACACCCCTGAGACCAATAATAACTCAGGCCGACTATCATCATCTAATTTAACTAACTTTGACTTGAGCAACTTTAAATCATCCTCACGTCCATGTAACTTCATATTAGCAAGATGCAATTGTGCCAATGTGGTTCTCTGTCTTACCAACTTTCGACGGTTACTACTTTCGACTGCTGATGCTCTTAATACTTGATCAGAAAGCTGTTGTGTGTTGAAAGATGTTTTGTTGTTGTCATCGGCTTCAGAAAAGCTGGCCGCATTTGGTTGGGCAGGCCTATTTGGACCGCTAGGCAATCGTCGATTATTCCTTTGCATACTTATATTTGCTATATTTGGATGATGTATCTAACTCGGATGTAATTTATGATATCTTTTGCAATATTTCATCTCTTATCGATCGATGTATATATCAATATAATACTAGAACTAACTAGCCGCCTTCGGCGGGCTAGCGCGTTGCGATCAGGAATGCTTAACAAGTGGATGCTGTAAAGCAGGATGGAGTAGCCGAAGAGGTAGTTCACTTAGTAAAAGAGTATCTTAAACAGTTTCATAAACTAAAACTAAATTTAAGCTCTACTTCGTTAGTGCAGTACATTGCCATTTCGGGCGGTTAACAAAATTTACAAATTCTGGCAACTTCAGTACATTCCCGTCTCTTCTGTTACGGTTTCTATTACTTTCACGTTCATGCTCACTAAATGTAGGTATAAGCTTTCTTAGGGGACAGTTCTTTTGGTGATCTAAAGCATCATTAAATACATGAAAAGTATCTTTGCAAAAGTAACATCCAAACTTTTGATACGAGCATGCTGATACTCGTTTATGGTTGTGAATATCTTCTCCGATAAACTGATCTGATGAGCAATTGTAAAGGTGTATGTAGTAGCCATATTCATCCCACTTGAGTTGAAACGAGTAGTTGCATTTCTTAGAGTGTTTGCATACAAACTTTTTAACTCCTGGCTTGTAACTTCTGCATACTACTGGTGATCCTCCTTTCTCTGATGCATATTCAATGTATTGTGTAAGTAATTTAAATGATGTGCATTTGTCAGCTTCTTTCAGATCATCTGGAGTTGGAAATTGTATTGAAGAAAAGTATAATCGTTCCTTTCTGCATTTGCATAGATAGTCAAATAAGTCAACAGACTTGGGCAGAACATATGATAACGCGATGACTCTTGGGCTAGTTGATTGGAAGCCACAATAGGGAACAGGTACCACACTAATCATGAAACGGCCTGTAAATAGATGCTGTTGATCTTCAGATGTAACATCAATCACATTGCCATGTTTCCTCTTTCTCCCCTTTCGCTTGTTCCATTCTTCTTCAACAAACATTGACCCATTCTCTCTCGTATTGATAACTTCGTACAATGATGTCTTATTTGGTACACATTTATTCTTAACCATTTCTGTAATTGCATATCCTCTCTCTAATGAACCTCTTCTGTAAGACATTGCAATGTCTGATGCATATGTCTTACTATAGTACCCATTCTGTGACAAGCTAATTGAAAGTAGTTGGTGTATTGTCTTTCTTATTTTGGATAGGTTTGGCAGAAAAGAGTTGTTGATGTATTGTATTGTAAATTCTGACTGCTCACGTTGATCAGAATCTTCCTCTTTCAATGCCTCCATCTCATCTAGAATCTTCAATAGACTAATCGTCTCGTCCACATAATATCTCAGCTGCACTCCTACTCGAAGTAATGTAGTCTTATGCCAATGTAAAGGATGGTGTTTGTGTTCATTGTTAGTATATATATTAAAGTGTTGGGCATGTTGACGTAACGTATCGGCGTCCTTCATTGGATTTGCCTTGAATAGTCTTTTGATAGAATATAATTCACTCTCAATTGTTTGCCTTTTCCAGGAGTTCATGCGGAGAAGATCATCGAGCTGATTCATGTGGGCCAAACGATCAATTAGAGCTACATTTGCCTCATTAATTTTGCAATCAAAATCTATTGGTCGGTAAACTAACGAACTGATTGTCGAGGTAGTAGTAGTTGGAGAAGTAGTTGCGGCTGTGGACTGTTGCTTTGTATTTGTATCGGCGTCATTATCATCATCGCCACTACTAACTGGCGTTATTCTTCTTCTCTCTGATACACAGCGTAAGCAATTACCTCGTAATACATCATAATCTCCTTCTTCATATATCTCTTCAGTGGAAACATGAAACAATGTGCAAAAGTTGCAATACTTTCGACGTCGCTTTTCAAGGCATTTACTTTCATCACTGCAATATAACCTACGAGCATGCTTCTCGCACTCTTGTTTACTTTGTGAGCTGAAGTCACAGAATCTACAGGCTAGAAGATGTTCCAATTTGTCGCCATTGTTACGCTTCTCTTTGGATATCATTAACATTAGTTGCTGGTGGTGGTGATAATCCATCTTTTGTTCAATGTATGTGTTGCAAATGGTTTGGTATGGTTTTGCAAGTTATTTTGGCGGCCGTAGATTGTTTGAGCTGTTGATCGATTTGGCAATAGATTGAATAAAGGTATAATGGGGAGGCAGAGAAGCGCCGTTATGTTGATGGCATCGCCGCTAATGGCAGTAGCATGCATATCATAGCGAGAGATGGCATGAAGTTCGCCTAAAATACAAGCATCTTAGAATACTGTAACTTTTTACTAACAAATATCTTCTTTTTGTTAGTGACAAAAGTGTGCGTCCCAGTACGCGACGTGACATATTCTAATTTGGGATTTGGCGATAACATACTGTTGGAATTGGTATTGCAGTGCACTGAACATTATCGCTAAAAGGACCCATAAAGGTTGTGCTTTCATTATTAGAAGATGCCTTCCATTTTATTTGCAATTTCAGAAAAGGTCAATCAGCTGTTTTGACAAGCCCACGGCCCACTGGCCTTCGCCTTCGCTATTTATTTTGAACCACCAATAGGTAAATCCATAAAAGGGTCTGTGAATGGCTTGCTGCTTTAGTATAGGCTGTAGATATAGTAAAAGGTATCATTATATTAATCAACAACAACGCAGATACCCACTCTTCAAAACATTGTCAATCGTTAGCGGTAATTCTCACACAAGTATTAACATTCACATTAAGAAAATGAGTTCCATCAACTCGAGTAATAGATATGATGATACTGAAAGAAAGTTTGGTATATCATCGTATACGTCAACTCATGAAGGGTTTGCTGCCGTTGTTAAGGGTCGATATTCAGACTTTGTTGTACATGAAGGTATGTCTAGCATATGTGCATATGATGTGTGCAGTATATAATATGAATTTGATGTGATGTGCAATATTCTACACATAGAATCTCAAATTATATTATCTTCTCCATCTTTTAGTTGACTTAAATGGTAACATTGCTCGACTTGATAGTTTGGAAAATCCACAGCAACAGAAGAAGGATGAATCTACTACAACAACAGCTGCCGAAACCAATAAGGATACGGCTGATAAAAATGTTGATGGCAATAGAAAGAGAAAGTTATCTGAAAGCGCCGAAGATAAGCCTGCTGCAACTATTGCAAAAACAGATGAAGAAGTCAAGGAGGATGAACCAAAGGTTGATGATTGGGATAGCCGTAAGCAGGAGCTTGTTAATCTCATTGGCGAAACACCAGCGAATGAATTGATTTCATTTCTACAACAACATGAAAGTTCAACAAATGAATCAAAGATGAATGATGATAACAAAATAAAAGAAGAAGTACAAAAGTATTACACTCTTCCATTAATATCCGATAAACAAGTACGTCGATCTATACATGTTTTAATCAAGTCACCGTCTTTTAATAGAATTGCAAAGGCCGACAATGCGGATGGTAAGATACGAATATGGCATGTCAAATTTGTCAATGAAATGCCAGCAGATACACATCGATGGTCAAATAATAACAATTCAAATAAAAAGAAGAATGGCAGAGGAGGTGGTGGTGGAAATGACAACCGGAATAAGAAACCTTGGCCTAGTGATCGTCCGAATTTTCTACGATTTGTACTGTATAAGGAAAATGTTGATACAACAACTGCAGCAAAGGATGTGGCACGTATGTCTCATCTCAATCCTAAACGAGGTATTAACTATGCAGGTATGAAGGATAAACGGGGTATTACTACCCAATTTTGTTCTGTATATCGTATTGAGAAGGAACAGTTACTAGCCGTGAATAAAGAGATGACATATGGCCAAGATGGGTCGGCTGAAAACCTTGGCGGTGGAGGAAATAGTACTTCCAGGGGACAAAATATTATCAAGCTTGGTAACTTTATCTATTCTGATCAAGAAGTTAGGTTGGGAACACTGTCAGGAAATCGATTTGATATAGTATTGCGGAATGTTGATGTTGGACAAGATACAACCAGCAGTTTACATGATAGGAAACAGTTGGTACAGCAAAAGTTAGAAGCTGCTGGCAGGGCATTCCAATCAAATGGGTTCATCAATTACTTTGGTATGCAACGGTTTGGTAAGTTTCACGATACACATGAAGTTGGGATTGCAGTCTTAAAAGGGGATTTTGAAGAAGCAGTTAATATCATTATGAGAGAGAAATCTGATGAGTATCCTCGTATTGCAGAGGCACGCAAACAATGGGCAGGAAGATTCAAAGACGTTGATGTATCCAAAGATGAGAATGCCGCAAGAGAAGCTGAAATGAAGTGTGCACGAACGATAATTAGAGATCTGGGAAGGTTCATGAATTGTGAGAAGAGTATTATTAACAATCTCATGCGGAGACCTCGAGATTACAAAAGGGCGTTTGGATCAATTGCCAAGCATATGCGATCAATGTTCCTTCATGCTTATCAAAGCTATCTATTCAATATGGTAGCATCACACAGAATAGAAACAGGAGGGAGCACAGAAGTGAGAGTTGGCGATTTGGTATTAATTGAAGATAGGCCATCTGAAAAAGGTGGCGGTGGTACAAGTGGATTGAAAGGGAAGTCCGTAAAGTTGGTAGACGAGCAAGATTTGGAGGATAACAAATACGTCATTACTGACGTAGTACTTCCTCTAGCTGGCAGTAAGATCATATATCCTGGTGGAAGTTGTGGCGAATTATTCGACGAACTACTTCAAAAGGATGGTATTAGTAAGGTCGACTTTAAAAAGATTGGTGATATGGATCGAGAGCTGTCGCTTGGAGGTGACTACAGAAAGCTTATTTGCAAACCTTCCGATGTCACATTTGAAGTGAAAGCATATAAAGATCCTCTGCAGCCACTACTTCAAACAGACTTGATGAAAGTGAAGGGAATTGATGTTGATGCAATCACTCTTAGCAGTAGCAGTAGTGAAGAACAAGCCGAGAAGAGTGATACAAGTGCAGCAGATACTGGAGGAGACGACACTATTCTATTTGCCATGATTTGTGGATTCTCATTACCACCATCATCATATGCAACAATTGCCTTAAGAGAATTGACTAAGCGACCCACTGTAGCTGAATATCAGAGTAAGCTTGAAATGAGTGGGAAATGCGAGCGTAATATTAATTTGTGATGTAGACTGGACTTAACAGAATATAGTATAAACAAGCCTACTATTTACATACTCTACAATATACTTACATTGATCAATCATGAGGGAATATACTAACACTGATCAATCACGGACGGATCTTCTCTCAATAGATGATAAATGATAGTGATATGATCAGCTTCTGATTCATCATCGTTCTCTTCAACAACATCATCCCTTTCCACTGAAGCATTTCCTCTAGCAACAAAACCAGGACGACTACCAAGATCAGAAGTGTACTTGACTACTGCACAATCCTTAACATGGGGAAGAGCAGCCTGCATGAAAGGGAACAATCCACTCTTGCCATCCCTTTCTTGAAGCGCTGACGAGTTTGCTCGTAATAACTCTGATATGATTTCAAGTGCAATCGAAACATGAGTATGACGATGTTTTTGTAAAGAAATCCGAGCCTCTGCTTGCAGGGAACGACGTCTAGCCTTCCCCATTACGATCGAAGTAACTAGAGAGTCGATCGCACAATGCAATGGAAGTTGTTTGTTGTTATCAAATGTGCTAGGGGCATTCTTGTGACTTTCAATAATAACCTCCTTCAACAATGTCAAAGTTTCATCAGCTAGAGAAGCGTGTCTACTTTCAAGAAGGGCTGAGCCAGGGGGCTCCCAACCAATCCCTCGCAAGGCAACCTTGTGAAGAGGAAGTTGACCGTTACTATCACATATATGTAGCTGGTCAGAGAAGAGTTTGATACAAATCAATGCCACAGCAGCCGGGCAACTGGCTCTGCTTCCCCTGCAAGCTCCATGGACCAAATATTGCTTGCCTGGTTCTCCTTGATGTAGTGTTTGCCACAGTTTCTTTCTTGCTGATGCATAGGAGAAATCAAGACCGTCCGTGTTAGATTCCCTTGCACATTCCTCAGCATCCGATGCCGCATTTGCAGCATGAATGAGATATGTAAACTTCTCAAATGCATATAGAATGAACTCTTCCTTGGCTGACATGGAAACATCTGCTGGCAACTCATTGGTACTTGAAGAATCAAATGAAGCTAATTGTCTCATTCTCCGCTGTTGTAAATACTTGAGCTTCAGTAACACAGAGATGGCATGATCAGCAGCAATATATTCGATACTCTCAAAGCTTGAAGGGACATGTCTCATTCTAAGGAAGTCTACAGTTCTATCAATGTTGCGTGTTCTATATGTAATAAAGTGAGGATAGATGAGTGCATATAGGCATTTGAACATATGATAATCACAGGATGCAATAATATCAACCTACCTTTGAAGGTACTCTGTATCAAACATAAATTGGTCAGAAGAACGCTCAAAGTCACCAGCAACAACATCCCTGTCAGCATCAAACCCACCCAATATACTGCGGGAAGGAAAGTTTGAGGTTAATGTTTCATTTTCATGAAATGCAAGATCTTGTTCTTGAGTATCTCGTCCGCCGAATCTGTCCATCAACCCGTCAACAAACCGAATCCACAACCATCGTAACGGAGTTCTCCCACTAGCATCTCTAACAAGCACCGATCGAGGATCCGACTCGGCCAAGAGTCTTATGGACCGTGCGCATTCATTCCTCATACACGCGAAATGTAGAGGGAGCTCACCCCTTGCATTGCATGACAACATCGCAGGACCTTCCAATGTGGGGCATGGTTCAAGGCGTGTTGATGTGTCCTTCTGATTACTTGTTGCACCGTTTGTCTTTAAAAATCTAGCCTCAGCATCGAGTAACAGGCTTATTGTATCCGGACATCTGCCATGAAACACAGCTGAATGGAGAGGCGTGTAATCACTGATTAACAAGCAGGCCGCTCTAGGGAAGGCGTCTAACATGATTCGAACTAGGCAGAATATCCTGTACTCGAGAGCTGTTTGGTAATCATATCGTGGTCGACCACGGGCCCCAGGACGTTCAGTGCCAATACCTTCTTGCTCATTAGCACTAGATATAAATGCATCATATCGGGGGTCGTCTTCACCATCAAAGTCTACCGAATCATCCGAGACGCTACTACAGGTAGATCCATCATCTTCGTTTGTTTTATTGTGGCAATTTGCTTCTCCTATGCCACTTTCACTAGCACTTGCAGCACCCACTGACAAAGGGCTAGCAGAAGACACCATTTTCTTATTTGACGCTCTTCGCTCGTGCCCTCTAAGTACTGCCATCATTGCCTCATCATCAGGAAAGAATGGGTTATTATTTATCAATGGTGCTATTGCCGAAAAAGGGAATCCACCACCGACACCTCCACTAAAGATATTGAATCCTTGACCAACTGCTAGCCCCCTACCTCCTACATTCCTGCCACCCCCTCCACCTGGTAGCTGGAAGCCTTGATTAGGTTCCATAACTACATATATACTAGACTTTAGGGCTACTATAAGAGGCGTTTCTTCATACTCTCGCAGATCAGGCACCCCCACTGCTTCCGGACATGAATATACCAAATCTACATTGAAGGGAATATCGGTTGGTGTTTGATATCGTATGAATATAAATAATACATATGAATATAAATAATACATTGTACTTACCACGAACGGCACCAAGTAGAGGATCATAGAGACAATCTTGATACTCATCTTCATCTAAATACTTCTTGGCCCTTGCTCTTGATGTTCTTCTCCGATGGGTAGAGTTATCACTCGATTCCACATTCTTTAAGGTGCTAGCCGATGTATCTTTTTTCCGACTTCTATCATAATTAAGCTCCAAACTCTTTCGTTTTATGGGGAGCTTTGTTTGCTCCGCTGCCACTTTTCTATCATCCTCTTCTGCATTAGACATCACCGCATCAAGCCGTGAACTACTATCGATTCTAACCGATGCTACTCGTCGTGCTACCCGTTCATCGGGGTCTTTATCATTTGTATCCATATCGATATCTTTACGGCATGTGTTCATTCGTCTCAGATGACGTGCTGCTCGTCGTTCAACACGACGTAAATGTGCCTCCATACACCACCGCACCCCATCCCACGAGGAGTTCCTTAGTTTCTTGTCCTTGTCTTCCGCATCGTTTTCGTCTCCACTACTACTTTCATCATCTTCTTCCTCTACATCGTGTCTAGCCTGCCACCTCCCCATACCAAAAGCGGGAGCTGCCGCTCCCCTGATCATAAAGTGGAGGGGCGTATTGCCATCTGCATCTTGAGCTAATGTTGCCCGAATGGAGGGATGATGATTCTCTTGATTGGCCAGAGCATATTGTGATTTGGAATCTTCTTCTTTCAGAAGAGTTTCGTCTGATTGTATTAATGTACGGACTGTTCGTCTCCATTCACGCAGACCTTTTAGAACACCATTGTGGGTATTTTTTCTCTTCTTCTTTCCTCCTTTGCATGGTTTAGTTCTTTTAGATGAAGTAGAGGAAGTAGTGGAACATATATTACCAGTCTTCTGTTTTATCTCCATATCTCCACTTGTATCCTTCCCCAATAAAGTAGACCATCTACCTCGTTTTAGTGGCATTTTGTGCAGTGGTCTAGGCCTTCCTACAATTTCATGTAAAGGTGTCCCAAGTTGAGGTAGACATCTTCTTACTGCTGCCAAATCTAATCCTAAAACAAGTTTGACAGTTGACGATGGAGCCGAATAGCGACATGTCCAAGCTAATGGCGAGGCGGTGCCTAAACATGTTGAGAGTAGTCGGGGTGATGTTGGAGGAAGTTTGGTCATCTGCTGCTGCTGCTGTTGAGTATTATCTACTTCTGCACTTCTGTTGTTTTTATGAGCATCATCTATTTGCTGGGTATCCTCTTCATTCACTGGACTTTTATCAAATGTATTAACACTGACAATCTCAATTGGTATATTACTCTCACCTAATTTGGAAGTGGATTTAATACGAGTAGCGGGTACAACAACTGCAGCTTCCTTCATTGAGATATTCATATCACTACCACTTTGTATTTTGCAATCATTATTTGCAACTTGCTCCTTTTGATGATTATCATCTCCTTCATCCTTTGTACCAGCAGCCTTCTTCTCTTCCTCTCTTTCAATAGCTAAACGTTTATGCAATACAATTTGCTCAGCTAATGCATGTACTGCAGACCAATTCTGTTCGTGGCACTTTAGGGATAGTTGAAGATATCTTTCAGCTTGTTCTGCTACTTCTTGAGCTGCTTCTGCATGGTGTTCTTCAGTGTTTGTTTCACTTCCTGATGACATGATACAAATTTACGATAATACACTACTTAAGAGATACATTATTATATCGATGAATAAATTATAATGTAGGTATAATTGTGAATTACTTCATCGTATTATATCGTCGCATAAGGATGACGGCACAACAATTTAATTTGTAGTTGCTCCTTTAACCGCCACACTACTAACATACTTCTTACACAAGCAAAAAAAATTTGCCTTAGACTATATAACTCTTGAGAAGCTTATTCTGTCTTACTTTCTTAGGAGCCTAAAGTCCCCGTAGGCCAGGCCATAAAGAAGAATCTCTCATTCTCATATCTTCCACAGTAGTAAAGTTCTCTCTCCTCTCGTTTCAATGCCCCCCTATTGATCTTCTCTCCTTTCAATACTCTTCTCTTGTTATGGAATCTCACCGATGAAATTGTTATGCTTTTGGTGTATGTTTCGATGAAAGACATCATTCGTATCATCCAAATTCATTGCATGCCGAAGTATCATTGCTGAAAAAACCACTACGGTAACGAAAACCCCACATAGAATGCTATCTAATGTTTTCGACGATTGTCTATTTCTTGTCGAGGTCATGTATCCAATTATTCTGCTGGTTGTATGTCAAAGCGAAGAGTTGTAAAGACAAAGACTGCTGTATATGGTATGAATATGACAAAGACTAATGAACAAAACCACTGGCCAGCAGATACTTTTGTTGGAATTTTGTGGGATTTAAGCGTCTTCGACTTGACTCCGAGCTCGACTCTCGTACTTATGCAAACTGCCAACACCTTGACTTGTGCCCCCGCTAGACTCTAGAACAACTTTCATTATTGCAAAGATAGACTTGTCTCGCTTTGTCTACTACTGGTACTTTCTCTAATGATCGACCAGCTTAAGATTGACACACAAGATGTGTCATATAATATGCATTGACACTTAAACTCTCTTCGACTACGACTCACACAATTCATTCATTGTCAAACATGGAGGTCGAAAGATCTAGTTCGTCGTTGAGAACAATATCATTTGCCTTCAAAAATGCATCAATGTGCGGTAGCCATTCTATTGAGATTAGAGAAGCGATTCCTCTTTCAAAGAGCAAGCCGATTCCCAAGTCAAATCGTCATAGAAAGAGCAAATGTAGAAAGCAATTTGATATCAAGTATGCCAATAGTTATGGAGCTTGTGTCTCTTCTCTTTCATCATATCGTAGGAAACAAAGCACAACATACAAACCAAGTCGCGTCGATATTGAGCAAGGAATGCATAAAAGGGTTGAACAATGTCGTCGTACACTTGCAGAGTATAATGAAAGACTTCAATCTCACGAGATACAGGTCAATGTGCCTGCTTTCCGTGTTGTCAAGAACTTGGTATTGCGTGATACTGAATACAAGCTTAGGATGGGTTTTAATAAATGGATTCGAGCCACTAAATATCTGAGACATGTAGATAGACTCAACAAATCAAGGAAGAAGACTATCAAATCAATAACAGATGATCTTGTCAAACAATGTATCCATGTTGCAACTTGTAATGTTGTATCAAACAAAGTTGAAGCACTTGCAAAACAAGCCGCTCTCGAAGAAGAAGAAGCTAGAAAGCTGGCCATGACTGTACAACAATGGCATAGATCTCGTACTCAAAACAAAATGAATGTTCTTAAAGGAGGATCGGCTGATGGCAGAAACTCAGTGTTTATTCTTCCCGATGCCTTGTCAAAGTTACAACCAATATCGGAGAGATGAACAATTCAGTAGTGCTTAAGCTTGTGTACCGATACAGTATCTTCGTTGGCCTGGACAAAATACTTGTGAACATATCTTAAATGCAATCATGAGACTGGATACCAAGTCAATCAATACCACACATATAATCATCATCGGCAAGGTCGAGTATACTTTTATTCTATCAGATGTTTATAGGAGCACATTAGGTCTCAAACAGTCTGTATCTGACTTACCAATGTACATACTAACTTTCAATAAAGGTAATGTTATTCAAAATACCAATGTCAATATTAGAGTAGTCATACCATACCGGAGTCAAGCAATTACCTCCGATGGATTACCATTGGATTTGTTGAGTTATTTTTGTCAAAGTTTTTCGTGGAGGGCTTAAAAAAATTAAGTCTCATCTCAAGCAAGAGAGAAGTCTCTCTTCTTTCTTGCAAAGTACAATGCCTTGTTACTACCACACTTAATCCAAACAAATGAAGCCAATATGCTTTCCCTGTCTCCTACTGCTGGTGCTGCTTCCCTTTCTAGCTAATTCTTTAGAGTGTCCAGTGGTGGAAGAAGACAAGGATCTTGTGTTTACCAACAATGGCGAGAATTACGACACTTCGAAGTACAGTAAGGGGGAATTAAGTAGGGGTCTCGTCGAGTCAATACGAAATAAACCGGAATCATATTATCAAGATATCGTAGACAACGTTATCAAGTTGATATGTGATACTGATGTTGCAAGTGAGAGATGTGTTGATGATAGCATTGCTGCAAAGGACTGGGAAGGCAACTGTATTGTCGCTGCCGATTATCAATGTCCCGTCGGTACTTGTGAACGTACATCAAATTGTTATTGGAATACTGCCATATCCGGACAGAACAGAACAACTCGTTTTGATCCTAATGAATATACTGAAGCTGCTGATAAATTATACGGTACAGATGATAGCTATGCCAGAGATATTGGCCAGATTGGTATAATTGTCTGTATCATTTCACTCCTCCTCCTCTTCCTGTGGATAATATTCTTTATTAGCAGGTATTTATGTTGCTGTCTTTGGGATCCATGTAGTTCGATGTGCTTTATATGTTCACCAATACCTCGACAAGATGGATACAATACATTTAGACATATTGTGATACCTGTATTATTCTATGTGATTGCAATAGCTGGAGTAACAACAGCTGGAAGTATGGCCTTCGTCGGCAATGAAGATATAAGTGTCGCAATTTCAAATGCCTTCCTTCATACAGATGGTTTAGTTGAAGACTTGAGTCTGTTCCTGGGACGAAGTCAGAGACCACTAAAGAATCTAGGAAATTTAATTGATGTGGCAGCTGTAGATGCTCAGACTATCTTCAATGGAACATCATTTGTGAAAGAAGATGCGCTGCAGATTGTAAATTCATTTGTTGGGTACTTTGAACTTCATTCGGAAGGGTTGAATATTAGTAATACAAATGACGCATTCTCTGAAGCTACTACCGGATTTGATAAACGAGTAACCCCAATTATTGATAATGTGCAGTCCATGTTGGATACAATGGAGTATGATCTATTCGACAAAGCTGACCTCATCAAGGAAGCCCTGAATGGAGCTCTTGATTCATTAGACTCGTTCTCAGATACTCTGGTTGATTATCAGAGCACAATCTATGAATATGAAGGCAAAGAGCTTGGTACTCGCGATGTACGAAAGGCTGGTGTCATGACACTCTTTCTACTTTCCTTCTTCTTTTCAATATTAGGTTTCATTGGTATATGTGTAACGAAAAGCCGATCACCATGCTTATCAATGTTATCGCATGCTATTAAGGTCACTGGGTTCTTCTCGGCATGGCTTGCATCGGTATCTTTAATATTTGCCTCAATCTCATTATGTTTGAGCTTTGTACTTCATGATTCATGCCAAATGTCTAAAATAGTAACGCAGGATTTTGAGCCATTTGTTGGCAACAGAATAGCATTGGGGGCCAACGCCGCTTTCAACGATACACACCTTGCAGGTAAGTCTGTGCTCAATATGACACTGGCTCACATATACTAACAAAAAGTTACCACATCTCTTTTCTTTCATCACCACAAATCATCCTAACTCACATCCTCTAGAGGCTTTTAATGTTACAGACAAAGTTGACTTCCAACAGAAGCTTGATGAGGGTTTGCTCACCCTTGAAGCTGTTAATATTACTGACAAGTTTGAGTTAGTCCTGACTCCTCTGTCAGACATTAATGGCATGCTTAGTACCATATCTTCCACTGCATTAGATGCTTTCAACTTGTTAACATCATCAAACGATGAATTATGTAGCTTTACGGATACATATACCAAAGATAATATCCTTACTCCGTGGGAACTTGATAATAGGGATACTGCCAATACACCATATGTAATCAGAGACAACCTGGGTAATCCTGTGACATATGACCGAATAGGACTCGAAGATAGCGAGTCATACTTTGAAAGGATTTTTAACAAAGCAGGAATATGTTCAGCTGAACAGAATTGTTGTATTGCACCTCCTCCATTGACTGGGTGTGAAGCAAATGTATATGACGATTGTGACTTTGGTACAAATTGCGCCTATCCTTGTGAGATACTTCGAGCTGCAATTTTAGAGGGTTATGATGTGTATGTTGATCTTCGACAAAAGGAGCTAGAGATGACGGCAGATCTTGGGATTGTCTGTCCATCTGCCGATGATTATACCGATTCATGCCCTACATCAAACTTTGCATCACAATACTCCAACTTGACACTCGTTGAGTCGGTACAAGACTACAAGGGTAATATCATTGGAACTAAAGACTCGTTGGTCAACCTCGCCTCTACATCAGTCGGTAGTGCAATGGTTGAGGTTGAGGACTTTCTCTGTAATATGAATATTTCATTTGTTGAACAAAGATACGATGAAGTGAAGAATGACGTCTGTGGAACGCTGGGAGGCGGTTTAGCACAGATCAATTGGGGGTGTTGGCTTCTTTCTTTGAGTCTCCAATTGATAGCTATATTATCGCATGTATTGTCTGTTAGACTGAAGGGTATCTCTGAAAAAGAGGCGGCATATAATGAGCTTGAGTTCTCTCACAACGGGGCAGAGATTTATTAAACTAACCACTGATCCTCCATTCTTCTTCTTCTTTGTTTACTTGGAAGACATCCATTGAACTGTATCTAGTACATCAGATGGAAGTAGTTCATCCTTCTCTTCCGCCTCAATCACTTGTTTGAGTGCTCTGAGGCATGATTTATAAACTGGTAGAGTACCTTTGATAAGATCCTTCTTGACTCTAGCCTCCTTTACCAAACCTCCATCAATAAGACTTCTCATTTTGTGGAATTTGCTCACTTGTCCTCCCTTCAAGACATTAATAGCTCGTCCAACTCGACCAGCTCTCGCTGTTCTCCCACAACGGTGGATGTATGTTTTAGCAAAGGCCGGTACATCATAATTGATTACCGCCGAAACAGATGGCAAATCCATTCCTCTCGACATACCATCAGAACATACTAGTACTGATACCTTCTGCTTGTCATCTGAACTCCGACATCTGCGTAGTATTGCTGCACGCTGCTTTGTACTTATCGAGCTTGAGAATTCAACAACAGCAGAAGATGAACCATGTTCACCAGCCTCCCAAAGTAGCTGAAGTAGTCGAGCAAGACGATGGGTTGAATCTACACTCGATGTAAAGACAATACTCAAATTGACACCGTCAGTATCATCTTCTTTACCCTTGTGAGTGTTAGCCTTCTCTTCATCTAACAACAAAGCAAGGAGAACAAGTGGTTTCTGTTCAGCAGTACACTCGACCATACTTTCTACTAAACCCTCGGGAACGAAGTATCGTCCAGATTTGACAGCACTGGCAACCTCTCCTTCATTATTTTGGTCCATTTGGGCTGCTGATCTCTTGAGGAAATTGGCATCATAATGTTTTGGATTACCAAGTCCAAGCCTTGCCAATTTTTGTGGATCCTGGGTTAGTGTTGCCGAGAAGAGCATCTTTCGAAGAGGTACTGGATGGCCAAACACACCACTAATTAAACCAGTTTCTAATGATGAAGTCTTTTCTTTCTCACCAGTTACCGACTTGGCTAGGCCACTAATGCCTCCAGCGTTTCGATGAGTGATTGGATCAATAAGAAATGACTTTCCATCAGGAGCAACTTGCAGCGGCGCCTTGACATATTCTGATACGCTGCACTTATTTGCAGTATTTGATGCTTCAAGGACTCTGCCTACCCAATTTTGATATGGTTGATTAACCAGTCTATCAGCCTCGTCAATCACAAGGAATCTTAAATGTTGCAAACTAAAGCCAGGTGTGGAATCTAAGTGATCAATCAATCTACCCGGAGTAGCTACAAGAATATCGACTGCACTCTGTCCTCCAATCTTGGGTTGTACTTGTAAACCATTGAATTTTCGTGTCGTTCCATCAAATGCATCTAATGCTGCATGTATTGATGTAGGATCAAATGAATGTCGAGTTCGTGCAGCGGCAGATTCAACAATCCCCCCATTCTTCCTCCGTATCAATGAACCATTATCATCTCTTACTTCCGAATAAGATTCATTATACTTTTCAACAACTAATGATCGACGTTCATTGAGTAAGTCAGATTTCTTACCACCACCGACGGCTAAACCAATTTTGAGATTTGATCCCTTGGCATATCGAACAAATACATCATGTACCTGCTTGGCTAGATCTCGTCCTGGTAATACAACTAATGCACGCAATCTACGCAATCCTCGTACTCCATCCAATGATATGTTATTACTATTACTTTCATTATTATTATTATATAATGCCGTCAATAATGGTAATACAAAGGATAAAGTCTTACCACTTCCCGTGGGAGAATGACAACAAACATCTCGTGCACCACGAATATGTGCATTCCGTTCACTTTCAATAACATCCGGTATTACCATACATTGTATGGGAAAGAAGTTTGTATATGAATCTGCTTTTAAATTGTTTACCAAGAATTGTGGTAAGTTCCAATAGCTGGGGGATGCAACTTGTGATATAGGCAACTTTGATAGATGTATTGCACGGTTAGCTGCAGAGTCATATTTTGTAGCTTTTGATATTATCAATGGAGATTTAGTTGTCGAGTCTTTATGATGTTGTTGCTGTGTACTGCTACCACTCTCCTCAATAATATCATAATCATCATCAAAATCATCAATTGCCTCATCGTCTTGGACTTGTTTCTTCTTATCTCTATTCCGTACATCTTCTGATATAGGCTGAGAGGGTGCAATGACTCGTAATGTAGACTGTTGAAGAGCAAGGGGGTTATCTTCTTCATCTGATGAAGAAGATGATGGCACCGAAGATGAATCAGAGTTTGATGTATTACTTGCAATTGAAACATCATCATTATTATCTCTTTGACGTTTCTCATTAGCCTTTAACTTGCTTGTTGTATCTGTAACCTTTCTCTTCTTATCAATTTTATTCACCTTAGGCACTACTACTTCTGCACTAGGATCGAATCTACCAACATGAAACATATTATTGTCGCCTGAGGTTGTAGCCAGAACAATCTCGTCCATCCAATACATCAAAGAAAAACTCATTGCACACTCACTCTATGGTATCCTCACTGAAACACTACCAATTGAAAAGTGCTATCTATCTTATCAGCGTAGCATATCGCAGCTCTTCTCTCATCACTCAATGTCATGCAACGCCAGAGATATTTTATTGAAATATGGCATTAGGAGAACAATAGGAGAAAGATAGAGCGAGGTGAAGGATGAGGGTACCACTCTCATAATTTTTCACCAGACGTCGACATGCACTACCTAACCAATAGACTTTAAAGTAATCAGTTGATGATAAAGAACAATTATAAGTGATAGAAATGTATATTTACTCGTTATTAATATAAAACTAATACGATAGTACACTGACTAGAAAGTAGGAGACAGAGAAAGGTATATAGACAAGAAATAAAGAGATGACAACACCTCAAGAAATTCAATTTACGAATGCATTTAATGCAAATAAACCAACATTGGCTCTCTTCTCTAAATGTAATAATAAAGATGAGCTATATATAATAAGAGATAGTTTCTTCTTAGGAATGGGGTCTCTACTCTGTAAACATGAATATGATGATCTTCGAGAACAAATGATAGTGGATCCTGTTTCACATACTGCAATCACTAACTCCATCAATTCCCCGAGTGGATTGGAGAGTATGATAACAGCAGCAAGGACGTGTGATGGTTGGGAAAGTTTATTAGCAGCATTACTGCAAGTTAGTACTTCTGTTGGGAGTGATTTGGATAGTTTGTGGTATACGCTTGAGGATGGCCGTCTACAGTGGTTAGGAGCATTGAATTCAGCGCACACTCTAAAGAAAACATTAAAAGATGCTCTAGACAACGATTCAAACAAAACCGAGAAGGATATAAATGATGCAAAGATGGTATATATCTATGCTCTCGCACTATCAATACCATCATTGAATGAAGCAGTTGAAGCATGGTGTAAGATAGTAAAGATGAACGACAAAGCACAACCTTTGAAGAATTATAATGCTGAACTCTGGGACTGCAGAAAAGAAGAGTGGAGACCACTCGATTTAGGAGTACAAGAAGCTGCTGAAAAAGGAGGGTCTTCATTCAATGATGCTTGGGAAGCTTGATAAATATATCAACATATATTAATGTTAAGTATTAGAGTGACATACCAAATTCTGTTAAGATCATGATGACAAAGCCCACAACTAGTCCGATATAATAAGCTTTCATACCAGAGTTTGCTGCATGACGTTTAGCCTCAGGAAATAATTCTAGGAAAGATACAGTAATCATAATGCCAGCAACGAATGCAAGTATGTTCTCAAGCGCTCCCTCTCCTCCTATTGCACCATCAGCTTCTTTGGTATGTCGTTCTACTCCTCGAAGAAGCACTAGACTAACAAAGGCACCAGCGGGCTCTGCCAATCCACTGACACTAGCTAGAAGAAACGACAACCATGGAGAATCTGGCCTCGCTTTCAAACAGGGAATGGCTATAGCTATTCCTTCAGGTATGTTGTGTATCATAATACCCACAGTAACAGTCATTCCAAGCTCTTGCGATTCCAAAGCCGAGGCTGCCACGGCCAAACCTTCCGGGAAGTTATGTATAAGTAAACTAAAGAATAGAAGCATTGCGACCCTATTTGCTTTTCTTGCCTCGGATGAATCCAAATCAGACCCTCGTGTAAAGGTCCTCAGAGATGATATGCAATGCGTAAATGGGTTGTTGAATATTGTCCTTTCAGTGGGAGGACGGCGGAATACTCCCTTCCTTTTACCCCATATCGTTTCATTTGGTGCTATCCCTACTCTTGCCAATTCAATATCGTTGTCATCATTACCCCCTCTACGCTGTAATGATGAATTCATATTGTTGATAATGGTATCCGGTACTTTGTCTGGACTTTTATTAGTCTTCTTCGAATTGGTACCAGTTGAATCTATTTCATCTTCATCTTCACTATCACTACTTTTATCAGAGGCAATAGAACCATTAGATGATCGTCTCACATTTCTCTTCTCTAGATGATTTGCCAATATCTCTTCAGGCTCATCTGGGAATGCGTATTTCGATAGTAAAAAGTATAATAAACACCCAGCACCAAAAGATAGTAACCGATGTAAGAATTCTATTGACCATAGAGGCATTAATGTTATTCCAAATATAAAGAAGGAGTTATCACTATCGAGCGATGAATGTTGTGCATTTTTTGGCATACTACTTGCAGCTAAACATTCAGGACCAATGGATACTACACTAACAGTTACCATAACACTGCCTGCCAGTGCTAAACTGAATGCCATCTGATTTATGCAGAGATTAAAGGGCATTGTGTTTTGATTGTGTTAGTGAAAATATATTATAGATAGTGAAGTACGGTACAATACAATACAATTTACAATACAACATAGGAAAGTGAAGTACGGACATATGATATGCACAAAAACAAACTTACTGTAGATGGGCTCACTTTGCGTTTACCAGTGAACCTTTTCCGCAGTCTAGATGGACTATTACCACCAACAAGAGCTGCAGTTTCTTCATCGTCTTCATCAACTGGGTGGCAGAATACTAAGAGTGGTCGTAATTATTTTTATTTGAGAAAGAATGAGAACTAACCTCCAATATAATATAAACAACACAGACCACTCACCTATTAGGGCGCCCAAACATGTAGACATTCCAGCAATAGTTGAGAGATATAGGGGCGTCCAACCCGCATCTGCATCGACTGAGAATGGCATACTATTACAAGGTAGATTATTCCCTATCTCTTTGTAGTTTCGGGTATATATATATACCAGAATTAGGCCTAAGTAAAATAGCTAAAAATCGCTTTTAACTTTATTTCTAGATAAAACCAGCGACACAGCTGAAAAGAACAACCTCAAATTAGTATACTACCATATTTCCAGACAATCCATTAGCATATAACTATATCATATAGGTCGACAAAGTTTTCGGTATCGTTGCATCAAAAAAAAACATACCAGATATCAACCTAATTTTCAATGGCTAGTACGTGCTCAATATATTGACTCATACAATATATGGCGGTGATTCTGAAACCTACGACCTAGCTCTATCCAATGGTGCCCTCGGTAGTGGGTGATTTGGTCAGTGGGGCGAACCACACGTCAAAAACCTCTCAAAACCACCTATTTTACACCTCTTC
>Ga0214479_100211_pt1 | contig 36919 bp, 25 predicted proteins | sample M1_20Mar14CPVII9_5_FD_165054 | JGI IMG/M metagenome (GOLD analysis project Ga0214479, IMG submission 165054) | Marine eukaryotic communities from Monterey Bay, California, United States - M1_20Mar14CPVII9sort6BwellE14 | ecosystem: Environmental > Aquatic > Marine > Unclassified | place: USA...
TCTTGTATGCAATGACCAGCAACAAGGTATTAACATTGATACAATGTCCCTTGATCAATTAAATTCTATCAAACAACAACAAGAAGGTAGATTAGAACAACTTACTGCACAATTTCAACAGCTACGGTCGGTATCAGCACGTCTTACCTCAGCTAAAAACTCACTATCAGAATTGAATGGATCGGGTGATGGAAGAGAAATAATGATCCCACTGACTGAATCACTCTATGCACCAGGAAAGATCGTCGATCCAAACAAGGTATTAGTTGAATTAGGTGCCGGGTTCTTTGTTGAAAAATCTGCCAAGGATGCAATCAAGGTATTAGAACGAAAATGCAAAGTAGTTGATGCTAACAGTGACAATGTCATGGCAACTGCCGAGGCAAGCTCAAGGAATGTTCAGGCAGTACAACAGGCTATGCAGGGTAAAATCATGGAAATTCAAGCTAGGCAGCAGGGCATTGCATACAAGAATCAAATGGAAGGGAAGCAATAATATAATGTCTGGGGAAGAAGGATTATATTATGGCTAAATTTGAAGGCTAAATGTGAAGTTGAAAGAAAGTAATAGACATACTGTTCTACTTTATAATCACAAGCATTATGTTGCTCAAACAAGGGATTAGTTTTACACATGCTAATTATAGTTCGAATAGAATATCAACGTATGTTCGAAAGAGAACATGTCTTGTGGCTACTGATTCGTCTATAGTTGCATTATGCTAATATAAATCCCTAATCCCTATCAGAATCACATACCTTACTTCATCTGTTGTCTTAGTATGATATATGCATTGTTTACATCTTTGGTAGACTCGCTCCTCTGCTTCTCATCTCTTGCTAGTGCTACTGCTATCTTAAGGACTTTCATTCATCATTCAACTCTCATAATAATTTTCAACTCTCATAATTTTAATGAGATTATATTATTGTCGGCCATACTCGACGCCACTAAAATATATCATACATGAGTATGACGTCTATTGCAACACAAAATCAGCCTCGTGGTTTAGATGAAGCAAAGCGGAAATTCTTCCAGTGTCAAAACAATTATGTAAAATATCACAACAAAGCAAGTGATGCCAATAATAACACACCATCAATATCAAGTTGCACAGTATATGGATCGGCCTATAGCCCAGTATGTAATAATAATAAGAGATATGTTGTTGCATGTACATCTGATGGAGATATTGTTATTTGGGATCAACATTCTACATCAGATAGGGGACTATTGAAGCCAATTATTAGGTATGTTTTTTTTTTTTGTATATAATATCAATATGAACATAAAATTTACATGTTATGTGCAATTTGCTTGATGAAATCTCATATCACGTACATATTCAATCTAATTTCATGGACAGTGTACCAATTAATTCTAGAGATAATACAAACAGCAAAACAAACAATGTATTATATGATTTGCAATTTATTGAAACAAATAATGAACATTACTTGGTGGTATCCGGAGATGTAGGAATAGTAATGTACAAATGGTCACAGTTTGAAGAAGCGATATCAGCAGCAATAGATGGAAATGAATTATCAATTCCAAAGCCAAAGAAAATTAAATGTCAAGATCCAGTATTATCCACAAGTTCCAATATCACACCGATCACAACATTTAATCCACATACATCTACCACTTTTGGTAGCTGTGTTGAGATTAACTCTATAAGTTATGACAAGTCGAATGGTATTCTATATGGAGCTGCAGGAGATGTATTTGGTTGTTATCAATATGATATTGCAACTGAAAAGTTATTGGGTACATTTCGAGGTGCAAGCGGTGGAAGAGGAAGTGTAGGTCATACAGACTACTTGCATGTTGTTAAAACAATTCCAGAGAGTGATGGTATGGGATCACGATATGTAATGACTGGTGGAGAGGATGGAAAGTTAGGATTCTGGGATGGAAAGGAGAGAAAATTGATTGAGATGATAAATATACAATCCGCAATGATTAAGAACAAACAGTTGGTCACAACCGACACAACATCCTCAAGTAATAGGGGGTTTTCATCTACAAATTGGAATAACAATGCATCCAATAGCAACAATTGGGTATCATCCATGGCTACAAATGGAAATTGGTTAGCATTATGCGGTGGATCGGAGAACAACTCTAGTCGATCTGGTCCAAATAGCTCTGGCTTTATGACATTGTGGCATTTACCTACCAGGACATTTACATCAGGACGTGTTACACGAGAAAGTATAAATACAGTGGTTCATCAATCTCTGGACAGTTTTGTAACTGGGGGAAACGAAGGAAGAGTTTCCTTTTGGGAATCGACCTCTGCGGAAAGATCGAGTCGATCGTGGTGCACGCCACCTGCAACCTATTCTTTGTCTGTTGATCCGGATTCAAGTAGTATGGTTGTTGGAGGGACAGGAGGTATATTGGATTGCTTTGTGGATCGTGTAAAAACTTCACAACTGTGCATATAATAACTTAATAATATGCACTGTCTATATCTAGATATAAAAGCTCTAGAATATGAATCAGTTATATAACTTCAGTGTTCTTTTCATCTACTGCTACGTCGCTTCTTTCATCAACTATGTTGCTCTCATACAACACCATACCTACCATTATCATTGCCAGCGATATGAAAAATGTCACGGGTGGCATATTCAGCAACTCATTACCGATTCCTTTGTCGATTGAATTCTGTATCTTAGTCAAAGCTACGGCCCACAGCGGGCATGTTTGCAGTGATAGATTCAATATTGTTGCATCATACAATGATAAAAACTTCATTACAGATATGTAGAAGAAAGAAAGCAGGATGACAAAGCATATGAAAAGAAATGCTTCTTGATTACCAATTCCATTTGACGTCAGTCTCCAAGCCTCCTCTCTCTCGAGTAAGGGAACTTGAATACCGAAGCTAAAGATACTGCCAAAGAACCCAAGTATTCCAAGATATTCTACACTGTCATTATTTGCTTTGACGAAATATTCGGCAGCGACATCATTTAGTCCATAGAGAAACGCCGCCGCAAGTGCCAATAGGTCACCGTAAATTATAGTATTTGTTTCTCTATCTCCATCGAACGATGTGTCAAGCTGGAAAGTATCAGTATAATACTCATGCCACAACCATGTGCAACCACCGATCAAACATAGAACTACGCCGATCAGCCGTTTGGTACCATAACTTACACTCTTAAATATAAATTGACGAAGTAGGACAGTGCTAAGTATTGAAAGTGATGTGAACAACATTGATGAACTCAAACTTGTGTGTTGAAATGATAACATTGCTAAATAATTTGCTTCAATATCAAGTATGGATAGCAAGATGTAAGTTGTATATGGTGTATGTAGTGATAGATTTGTAAATGGAAGTGAGTACTGCCGCTTTGATTCGAGTTCCTGTGGCATATCTTGTGATTGTTTAATATCATTCGAATATTGTTTTGTGCCATAGCTTGTCATATCTATATCTTTGCTAACATCAGTATCATTATCATTATCATGTTGCTTCTTCGTCCTCTCTTTCCAAAAGAGAGGTATCAAATGAAATGATAATATAATGTATACAATACCTGTTTGAAATGTAGGTATACGGATCTGATACTTGTTTTCTAGTCTTGACGATGCAGCATTAGCACAAGATAGTGATAGCGCTATCGATTGACCTAATAGAATGATATACCATTTGCTTTTCTGATCCTGTTGTTTTGTTTTAAAAGAACTATCATCGTCTCTTGACCCATCACATGAAAAGTTGTGCGACTTATCAATGTCATTACTAATTGAATATCCAAGTAGACTGCTATGTTCTGACGCTGGCACCGTTGAAGAAGGACACATTAACAATATATTTCTTCTACTCTGCTCTTTGCAACAACTTTACTCTATTGCCGCCGCTCCAAGTAGGGAATCGCCACCAATCACCAGGTTGACAGTTCTATCAGTACTTGATTGTAGTATACACAGGGAATAAATATGGCGAAGGAACATCGTCTTGCCGTCGTTAAAAGATGGAAGAAAGGATTCTCCTCTCAACTTCAACATTGACTAAAAGAACGGTTATCGCCAAAAAACGTGGAGGCAAATAAAGACGCACTAAGTTGCCCTACTACACGCACCTACTAAATTGAACACCTCTTCAATACCTTACTACAACGCTACACTATATATCTGTAGCTACACCACACAACCAATAGATCTTTAGTCAGGAGTGGCAGGTAGCATAGGAAACGAATTGCAATAAAAACCTACTCATTATATCATAAGTTGTGCACAAAGAACATTGCAAAATTATTGCAAAGCATAGTAGTAATAATACAGAAATAATAATAGCAAGATGAAGTTTATATCTGCTGCATTCCTATCAGCAGTTGCATTATCTTCCTCCTCAACAATAACAGCTTTCACAACACCAATAAATAATAGACAAGCTACCGCCAGTCTACATAAAAAGAATACACAACTTAATGAAGCAGTAAATCGCATAACACCCGATGGACCACCCTATGCCGGACCATCGTCGAAACCAATACTCGATTCAGTTAAATTTCCACATGATATGAATCGATTAGATATAAAACAATTAGAACAATTAGCACATGAATTACGATGGGAAATTATCGAGGCAGTTTCAAAGACTGGTGGACATTTTAGTAGTTCGTTAGGTGTTACTGAATTAACAGTGGCATTACATTATGTATTTGATATGCCCGAGGATGATATTATTTGGGATGTTGCACATCAATGTTATGGACATAAAATGTTAACGGGACGACGAGACCGTTTCCCAACCTTACGTCAACTTAATGGTATGTCAGGTTTCTGTAAACGTAAGGAATCTGAGTATGATTCATTTGGTGCTGGACATTCCTCCACAAGTATTAGTGCCGCACAGGGTATGAGTGTTGCCAAGAGTATATTAAAGAAACGTAAGAATAATTGTATTGCGGTTATTGGTGACGGTGCCATTACGGGAGGGATGGCATATGAGGCAATGAATAATGCTGGATATTTAAGTTCACGTATGATTGTTGTTTTGAATGATAATGGACAAGTTTCATTACCAACCGGAACACAATCGGCGGGTGGTACAATCCCCGCATCGCAATTAAGTGCCTATACCAGTAACTTACTCGTATCGAAACCCTTTCAAGACTTTCGTGATTTTGCCAAGGGATTAAATCGTCTATTCCCCGAGAATGTACAAGATGTGAATAAACGTATTGATGAATATGCACGTGGTATTGTTACCGGTGGTACCATCTTTGAGGAATTGGGTTTCTTCTACGTAGGTCCGATTGATGGACATGATTTAGAAAATATGGTCCCAATTCTTGAAAAGTTACGTGATTCTGATTCCAACAAGCCGGTGTTGTTACATATCAAGACTGAGAAGGGATATGGATACCCACCCGCTTTAGAGGCCAGTGATCGTATGCATGGTGTTGCAAAGTTTAATATTGGTACTGGTGTACAAGTCAAGGGTAAGGCTGCTGCTCCTTCCTTTACATCGATCATGGCCAATTCTATGATTGATGCGGCCACCGAAGATCGGGCTATTGTGGGTATTACCGCCGCCATGCCTGGAGGAACCGGTATGGATATATTCGGAAGGCGTTTCCCCAAGCGGACATTTGATGTAGGTATTGCCGAGCAGCATGCCGTGACATTTGCGGCGGGTATGGCATGTGAGGGTCTTAAGCCATTCTGCTGTATCTATTCAACATTCATGCAACGTGGTTATGATCAGGTTGTACATGATGTGGCCATTCAGAATTTACCCGTTCGTATGATATTGGACCGTGCGGGTGTTGTTGGTAATGATGGACCCACTCATCATGGATGCTATGATTTGGCGTACATGGGATGTATTCCCAATTTGACGATTATGAGTCCTAGTGACGAAATTGAGTTAAGGAATATGGTTCAGACATGTGCAGAATTTGATGACGGACCAACTGTATTGAGGTATCCTCGTGGTGTAGGATATGGTGCTGATAAATTACAGAATTTATTCGGTTATGAATTGGAAGATGGAGAAATCCCCACCAAGGGTGAGTAGTTTATGTGTCATGTTTTTTGTTATTTATTCTAGAATAGTTGTGTTGTGCAAATGCTCACAGCGGTATCTTTCATTTATTTTTTAGGCGCTGCTGTTGAAATAGGAAAGGGACGTATTATCCGTAAACCAGGAGGAGTTCGTGCTATGCAAGAAGTTATCACAGCTAATGGCAGTACCGATTCAACACTAGGTGCTGGATCTCGTGGACAAAAGAGAGAAGATCGTGTTGCCATTCTATCATTCGGCACACGTCTTTCTGAGGCACTAATTGCCGCGGATGAAGTGGAGGAGAAGGATCCTGATCTTGCCGTAACTGTTGCCGATGCTAGATTTATGAAGCCATTGGATGTTGATATGATTAGGGATTTGGTGAAGGAGAATGGTATCATCATAACTGTTGAGGAAGGAAGTATTGGTGGATTCGGTGATCATGTGTTGCACTTCCTATCCTTGGATGGAGCACTTGATGATGGTGACTTGAAATTCCGACCAATGGTATTGCCAGATACATACTTTGAAGCAGCTACACAATATGAACAGTATGAGATGGCAGGCTTGAATGCTCATCACATTAGCGGAACATGTTTGCGATTAGCTAAGAAGGTCGACGTTCCGGTGCTAAGTGAAGTAGAATAGGTGAACAAATGAGAAATAATATAAATGGATGTGCTTGTGTAAGACGTGTTGTTTTATATCATATTTCTACTATGTATTAGGACTGGGCAGAGTTTCTGTATGCTAGAGCTACCAGTGTATGATATGCCACTACCAGAGAAGATCTTATCTGCTGCCTTGAGAGTAGACAGCTTTTGTTCCGCGATTTTTCTAGCCTGTTCGGACTTCTTCAATTGAATTTCAAGTCTTGACACTTGTGCCTCTAATTTCTTTTCGTGTTGTGTAAGACAATCAATCTTCTTGGCCATATCATCATTTTCATGAGTTAGCTTTGTACACTTCTGTTTCTGGTCGAGCAATCCTGATGCTAATTCATTTCTAGTGTAGAGAGAGGTCACTTCTTTACATTGCACATCTTGTCTCCATAGACGAAAGCTATTACGAAGCTTTTGACGCGCCTTGGATCGTAAATACACTAATAGAAGTCGATCATAAATCCTTGATCGATGCTTCTCAATAAATGTATGCTCTCTCCACTGTTGGAAAGGTAATCTGCAATACACTTGATTTGTCAGCATATATATCTTCCAATGGTGTAGTACTTCTCTCTTCCTTTCAATACTGTACTGGTATAATCTTGCACATAATCTAGCAAAATCATGTTGCACTTGCAGTCTACGCTTCCATCGTCTTAAGACTGCTCTGATCATCTTCCGCCTACTAAAAGCTTTAGCCTCAATGTAACGAGTATAATCTAGTTTCAATGAGCTTGAAACTTTTGTAACATCTCTCCAGCATACCAGTATTCCTCTGCATAACTTCTTGTTGTAATACATAACCGGAAGACGAATACTATCTCTCCACATACGAAAGTAAGTGATCTTGTAATATCCACTTAGCCATATATCAAGTCCAAACCTAGAAGAGATTAATGAGTCGGCTTCCTCATCGAGTGTAGAGCCTGTAATGGATGTACCATCGTCGTTGTTGCTCAATACTCTCCGTGCTACAGCTTCTGCTGCCAAATCGGTACAGCCGCGCCTCTCAAATACTTCCTTTTGAGCGTTAAGCCCCATGGATATTCTACTCCACACTTTCACGACACTTGTTCGTCTTTGCCTAAAGAAGCTGTTACTGTTCTCGTCAACAGATGCCAACAAATCTTTTTGAATGTACTTGAGATTACTCGTTCTCCACACAACGAAACAGCCATGTAGTATTCTCCTTGCAAGCTCATTTTGAAAAGACTGGCATTTATCTTCCCAATCTCTTCTACACTGAAGAACTCGGTCTAGCTCCGGTATAACCTGATTATGGTAATATATGTTATAGGGGCAGGTGTGTGAAGGGGTGCTCCTAATCTCAAACTTTATACTTCTTTCCGGGTCAGCAACCTCGGCACATGGAGAGTTGTATAAGGCATTTAGACCACCCAATAGAAGGCTAGCTCTGCGAACATTGTTTGCAGATGATCGGGGTCTCGCTTCCTCTTTCTCTAGCAAGTCGATTTCATCTGGGTCGGCGGTAGTTGTTTGACTACCCCTAGAACAAGCCTCCCTAAAGGATGGCCGAGACCTTATCCATGACATGTCACCATCCATTTCCTCATCATTCATTTATGGCTTGGACTTCCTCGTTTGCGAGGCTTGTTTCTTTGGTGGTCGAGTAGATAACTGTTTCTTCTTATGCTTGTTCTTGATAATAAATTATCCGCTTTCAAGGCTGTTCGACTGATAGCTGTATCCATTGATCCATTGAAGTCGCTCCAATTGTTCTTCCGAGCTTTTGATATGTTCATGCCATCCATCCGAATGAATTGAGTTCCACCACCAACGACCGTTGTTAAATTTTATTTAAATTTAACAACGGTGTCAACAAGTATCACTTTTATGATAATGTCTAGTAAGTTGATATAACTAGCTTCCCCTAGTATATTGAAGGTCTAGCTCTACAATATAACCTCTCCTAGCATAGCGGTGATGAGTTGATGTCCTAGTTCTACGGTCGACCTAGCCCCATCATCATTGGAAAGAGTCGCATTGACCTCGACAATCTCTGCGGATGATAACGCTCCACTCTTGACCACAGACTCGGCAACAAAGTGAGCTTCTCTCCAAGTCAAACCACCTCTGACAGCTGTTCCGGTAGCCGGGGCAAGCAATGGGTCTACTGCATCAATATCGTATGATAAATGAAGAGGTCTACCTTGTAGATGGTCTAATGCCAAGTCCATCACTCGCCCAATTCCGAGGTGATCAATATCATACATTGTAAAGCACTTGATACCCAGTTGTCGGATGAATTGTCGCTCTGCTTTATCGATATCTCTCAATCCTACATATACAAGTGCATCTGGTGAAAGAAACGGTTGATTTGCTCCTTCTTCTTCTAACCACTCAAGTCCTGGGATGATACTTCTATCAGGTATCAACTCTTTCATCATTAATCCTAATGGCATGCCGTGCATGTTACCACTTTCTGATACTCTGGGTATATTCAAATCGGCATGTGCATCTACCCATATCACACCAGTATTCGGTTTGGCACGCAATATCCCAGCTAAACTTCCAATTCCTATTGAATGATCACCGCCGAGTATTAAAGGAAATGTACCCACTTTGAGTTTAGCTTCTACCAAATCAGCAAGTACTTTTGTTCCTGCTCCTACTTGAAGACTGTTTCTAGCATTTGTATTGTGTGATGATGTGTTTTCTTTTATAGCTTCAGCACAGATTGATGAGAAATCTAAATCTGGTATATCCTCAACTCTCCAACCCAGGGCACTTAAATCTTTGAGTAGTCCATTCTCTCTGAGTAATGTTGGTCCAGAATCTGTACCAACAAAAGGCTGACCATATGTCATCGGAGCACCAATCACACTAACAGTTTTAGGAGATACTACATGTTTAAACATATCATCGTCCGACGGTATGTGTTGGTGGTTGACATTCCCAATTCCCATACCAAATCCACTATTGATATCTGATGATGTACATCGTATTGTTTGTTTGTTAGCTATACTGATGGATTGCAATCTAGGCATCCATTTTTTTCCTATATTTTATTGCAGAGGATGTCAGAATAAATGATAAAAAGAGAGTGAGTAAAGTGTGGTGTATTACTGTGTTATGCATCGATTTCACTAACACTAACGACTTACCACCACCAATCGTTAAAGCTTCAGCGCCACCTCTACTAATAGTATATCGAAACATCATCGTATACTGCTTGTATCGAACTCAATAAAAAGCTGCATGCTACTTTGATACTAAATCACTAAGGCGATGTGGCGATGCAACGAAATCTATTCACGTACGCATTGAAAATCAAAGCGTCGATAGCGATCACAGTGACAACTTCATTGGATGGATGGAGTAAGGCCCCTCAATCTATTGACCTCAATATCTATTCAAGTAGTAGTGTATAGTATTATTTTATTGTCTTGTCACGTTGTGATTCGCATGGGTGATCTTGAAAACATCTACTAAACAGAAGTCCTCACAAACATCAAAGATACGATTTCGTAAGATATTACACTGAAAAAGATACAACTTTACTACCCGCCATCAATATATTGCAACAATGAAAATAATAGTACCAATTAAGCGTGTTATTGATTATGCTATCAAAATACGAGTCGATCCTAGCAAGGGTCCACAAGGTGTTGGTAAGTTGAGTTGCAATACAAAGATATATTATATGTCATACATAATATCTTTTTGCCATTTAGTTCATGTTCATATCTCATCTCTCTTATTCATTAAACGGTATATCAACATATTATAGAACTCAAAAATGTCAAAATGAGTATGAATCCATTCTGTGAAATAGCAGTAGAGGAAGCAATTCAATTAAAAGAGGCTGATGTCAAAGCCAAGAAGAAGGAATCAACTGCTGAGGTAATTGCAGTGTCAATCGGCCCAAAACAATGTTCTGAAACTATCCGTACTGCATTGGCAATGGGGGCAGATAGAGGCATACATATTGAAACAAAGGCTGATGTACGAGGTGATTATATTGATATGCAGCCATGGGGTATTGCAAGTTTGTTAAAAGGTGTAGTTGATAAGGAAGAGAATGTTGATTTGGTATTATTGGGTAAACAAAGTATTGATTCAGTAAGTTTGAGTTCTTATACTGTTGGCATATATGTTGTTGTGGAATAAGAATTGGTCATTTGAAGGATAATACATCCTTTTATTGTCATGTTACTCACACTTCTAATATCATATCTTTTCAACATCAGGATTGTGGTCAAACTGGCCCGATGCTTGCTGGTCTTCTGAATGCTCCACAGGCAACATTTGCTGCAAATGTAGAAAGAGGAGACGACGGTTCAATCACAGTTGAGCGTGAGACTGATACAGGTAAGAGTCATTAGTTCTCTATACACATCTTTCAATTGATGTAAACATACTCACTAACTTTTCATATTATTTAAAGGAACTGAAACAATAAAGCTCAATGCGGATAATAAACCATCAATTATCACTTGTGACCTTCGTCTCAACACTCCTCGGTATCCAACAATGCCAAACATTATGAAGGCTAAGAAGAAGCCTGTGCAAACTATTTCACTGGAAGATATGGTAAAGGAATTAGGATTAGATTTGGATGATGTGTTGAAACCAAAGAATGAGGTTGTTGAAGTATATGAACCTCCTCCTCGAAAGGAGGGAGAAATGGTTGAAAGCGTGGAAGAGTTACTTGCAAAGTTGAAGGAGAAGGGACTGCTTGCTTGAAAGAAATAATTGGCAGCTGAGGGATAGAGCCATATGGATAGATGAAGGAATGAGTTGAATGTAAATAGTATGGCTTACAAACATAAAAACTAAACAATTGGCACTGTCATCCATCAGTGTTTCATATCACTATACTACTAAATATGTACTTAGTGTTGCGATAATACTACCTGAGATCAATAAAATGAACCTATTTGACATTCTGTCCGCACTAGTTATGGTACAATTTCTCGTTGGACAAAATCGACGTGGTTGCATTTTTGACTTTTGACACATCATCTTGACATACCTACCACTATCTATATAACTAACGGCCACACAATAAAGGTACGATGTGGTAACATAGTATGGCTGATTCAATATAGAAGAGAGGTGGTAGTGAGTCGGAGCATAAGTGAAAGATTATATAATAGAAGATACCAAAATAGAAGTAGTAAAAAGATATTTACGACGATACAAACAAACAAACAATATGGCAGAAGAACAATGGGAGCGATGGGATTGTGATTCATCATCTTGGGAGACACATGACGATACAATAGCATCACATACAGCAGAAGAAATACACGATGAGTCGGAATTGCAATTACCATTAGTTAGAGTGAGGAATCTCTCTGCCATATTAGAAGAGGAGAAAATGAATGACTTCCGACATATGTTTGCAGCATCCATGTTCTCTAGCTGTACAGACTTAGATACATTGTCTATATATTCAGATAGAACTGTTAGAATGTGCAATAGAAAGGAAAAGGATGATGAGGAGAACTCATGCAATAATGAGATTACTATATCAGATGATGTTGAAGAAAAAGCAACACAACATAAAAGCAAGATAGAAGAGGATAGAAATGTTCCAAAGAACAAGCATGACAATACAGAGAATAAGGATTTGATAGAATCTCAATTCCAGATTAAAAAGCGTACTCGAAGAGTATCTTGTCCTGGCCCTCTCATAAGAAGAGATCTGATATTGACAGAAGGAGGGAGAGCTAGAGCTGCATAACAATATTTCTACAGCTAGACGGTATATACAAAGAGTATGACATCTATGCTACAATTTTGGTGTACACTGATCTGTATTTGCTAACCTAAGACTTTGTTTATGAATGCCATTTATCAAATACTAGACACAGGATACTCCTAAGAGCTGTAGACACCGCAAAGAAGTACGAACTCCTCTCTTCTCAGCATACATATATCTCATAATGTTCAAACACAACGCACACAACTCATGTCTGAGGCTTGGTAGCCATTTTGATAGTATGAGAATAATGTTCAGCCAATGCCTCCTTGTATCCTGACACGTGATTGTATGGTACATCATGCTTCTTACATATCCTCTTTACATCCTCTGACAATGCTGGTAAATGACAGTGATTAATAGTGGGGAAGAGATGGTGCTCAATTTGATAGTTGAGTCCACCCGAGAAGTAGTAACAGAATAGACTGCCATTACCAAAGTTTTGTGCGGTAACAACCTGATGTTTGTAAAAGTTGGTACTCGATGCATGTGCACACGGATCACAGAGATGATTGATTTGTGTATTAATCATGAAACAAATACTGAATATAGCATTTGGAACCGTGGCCCAAATGAATGCTTTCAATAATGGAAATGTAAAGAAGGGCCAAACCAATGTGGCGTAGATGTAGATGAGACGACCCAAGACATGTGCAGCTGTGCCTAATGATGAAGCTTTCTCGTATGGGACTACATTGTTGTATGTCAACTTGAGTGTAGCTCTAATATCATTGAGTAGGTTCAATCCAAGTCCAGCAGCAATTGACCAAATGAAGAAGATGTTCGAGAAACTAGCTTGGTTCAAATGATGAGGCTTCCATTTGATACTTTCATGCTCTCTCATTAGCTGTGGAGCGTGTGCCAAGTCTGGATCTTTATGTCCAATGTTTGTGTAGGCATGATGACCAATGACGTGATGATGATACCACATCCAAGGACTTGACAAAAGAGGAAGAAGGTATGGCAACCAAGCGTTGATACGCCAATTACTACTCAAGGCAAAGTGCAGACTGTCGTGCCAGTAATTGACAACAGCTAGCCAAGCTAGGATGGGAGTAACAACGAGGAAGACCCAACTTCCTTGTACAAATGATGGTAGACTTGCAAAGAATAGGCCAAGAAATGACCACACTATGAACCATCTTGCAGGTGTAGCTTTGGATGCTTGATTTATTGATACGCCATTCTTCTTGGCAATATTAGAAAAGTAGTCGTGAACGAGCAGTCGTAGCTCGGATGCAACGCCATCCTTATCAATGTCCTTCCAATCATATGGAGAACCGTCATCTCTTGGATCCATTAGTGTGCATTGTAATTCTACTTCTTTCGATACAACTTCGTACTTGGCTAGGATTTGCAATAGCTTTTTACGTGAAATAAAGGGATGATGAGACTCGAACAATGCCGTCGAGTCTCTACCTCTGGCTAAGCTGAGTGCTACAGGTCCGCCGGGATGATTGAATGACGACAAGTCGAACCATTTGTTGTGTATACGAGTAAGTAATTGATCGTTCTTCCTGGTCTTTGAGCTCGTCTTCTTGTCAAAAGAAGAAACCAATGCTACCACTCTTTTGTAGTTCGTGAACAGCCACACGGCGAGGACGATTGCTGTAGAGAATCTGTAATGAGCATAAGCATCCCAAATTAATGCAATTGTAACCATCCTTTATGGCTGTCTATTCAGTTATTGAAAGGTGCATTGACCAACAAAATGAAAGCCTTGGAATAAAAAAATTTAGTGTACGTAGGTCGCCGCACTTTCATTCTTTATTATCATACAACATAACAATAGAGATCAACATCACATTGGATATAGTAAAATGAACTTATGACACGTCGTATATATTGACTTGCGGCAGGCAAAATAAGCTCATAGTAGCAAAGATTGTCTGACTTCTGAAAACTGAGTCGCGCAGCTTTCGAGTTTGTGTATTGTAGTCGCGGCAGTTGTTGATAATTGAACACTCTCGGAAAAGGAGCAAGGGTAAGGAAAGGAAAGCAAAGAAAGTAGAAAGGAGTCTCTCAAAACCTATAAGAACGTGGATAGAATGGATCGAGTGGAGTCAGAAGCATGAGAAGATACGTTGCGATCATGTTCACAAACACGAGTGTGCACATTTTGTGGCTTATCAATGTATGTGAGGTATCAAATGAACATCTAGACAAGTGTGTGATTAAACCTTTTGTATTTATACATATCACATCATCATATCTACCTCTCTCTGTGTACATGTATTGCTTATCCTCTTCTCTCAAACAAATAGTGTGATACCATCCACTCTTCTCCGGCATTCATACCAAACAATTCAGCGCATGCGAGATAGAATAACCTCCAATTGACGTACCATTCTCTACCCTTGCCTTTACCATACGCCTCTTCCAATACTGGTTCCAACTCTCCAGTCTTCCAGTGTTTATCCATCAAGGCTAACCAGGCATTGCTTGTCTTCTCATAATTACTGCCATTGACTCGCCAGTGATTTGCAACTGAGAAGTGTTCGCCAAAGTAGAGTAGTAAATCATCCGACGGCATGGTGCCCCCAGTAAAGAACGTGTCCGCCATCCATCCCTTTTCAAAGTGATATGCATAATTGATATTTGTAAAGATATGCACAAACAGTTTACCAGTCGGCTTGAGGAAGGTGTGTATCTTAGAAAGTAAGACATTATAATTCTTCATATGCTCAAACATTTCACATGAGAAGACGAGGTCATTATTCTCAACGCCTTTTAACATCTTTGAACAATACTCCTCTTCTTCCCAACGTGAAACGTCACATGTAATAACACGAATATTATCAACATTGTATCCTCTTTCTTCTGCAGTTTTCATAATGTACTCTCGTTGAGAATTGCTATTACTAATTGATGTAATCTTACAGTTAGAAAACTTGGAGGCAATGTGCAGTGTCATACTGCCCCAACCACAACCTAAATCCACAATGGACATACCATCTTTAATCCCGGCTCGTTCAATATATAAATCCAACATTGCAACTTCAGACTTATCTAAACTCTCTTCCAATGTCATGCCCTTACCAAATCCAAATTTGGATGCCTTAAATGGCCATAATCCACTACTATACTTCTTGTTTGGTCCTAAACATAAGTCATAAAACCTTGCTGGCACTTCATAGTGTTGATCATTGGCCAAATCAGTATCTATTGCAATAGGCATGGTCTTCAATTCATTAACAATTGACATTTTGCGTTGTTGATCCTTCTCGGCACCTCGCTGTCCCAATTCAACCAATGTATGATTACATCGGATACGAATGGCAGCCCGGATAATGAAATCTGGTAGAAAGATTGATGTGATTGGTGAATACAATAATGGTAATCCAAAGTCTGATAATTTAGATAACACTGTTGTTGCTGCATTAGATAGATGTGTTTGCAGTTTGGATACAAATCGGGATGAAGTCAGGATTGATGACAGTACTTGGTAGGATGAATATAGTACAATTAAGTGGTGTGGACGGATATCGTCATATTTTGTAGGCTTTGAGAAGATCATATTATTGTCGGGGATGAGAAAACTAAAGTGTTATTAATATTACTTAGTTGTGTGGAGGAGAGACCGACTGCCGATGACGCCGTGAAATATTACAGTGTTTACTTCCAATAGTAGTGTGCTTACAATCTGGAGGAGATGAGTAGTGCCGCCTATGATTGAGGTGAGTAAGCAAGATGACGATGCAAAAAAATGACAATGACAAAAGATCCAAAAGGCTATGAGTACATCGGTATCCAGTAGTTTGGAACTTACATTAGTGAAGGCGGCTGAAGGCAGCACAACATTCTATATTATGATGATGCATGAATAGCTGGATAAATATCTGTCTATCTTAACTTACTTCTCAAAGATACACCGGTGTACATAATTTGTGCATATGATATGTTCATTTTGCACATCCTTGTGTACATAATTTGTGCATATGATATGTTCATTTTGCACATCCTTCCATCTATCTCATTTTGACAAACATATCTTACTCCAACCATGCATCTACTTCTTCTTTACTCAAACTCTTCATTTGTGTCACTGATCTGCTTTCACTTAATGGTATCAAAGCTCTATTGCCCGGTCGAGAAAAGACTAAAATGAGACAATGCTCAGTTTGTGACCTGAATCCTGCCTCACAATATGTCATGTAGTAATTCCAGACTCGCATAAATACATCATCAAAGCCCATTTTCCTTACTACTGATTCCTTGGCATTAAACCTTCTACGCCACTCGGCCAACGTCTCGGCATAGTGAAGACCAATGTTATCAATATGATCCAGTGTCAATGTTGACCACTTGTAGGATGCATCCACAAGAGCATGGAGTGAAGGGGCAATACCGCCAGGGAAGATGATAGTATTGATAAAGTCGGTAGAACGGAGGTAGGTCTCATATCGAGCCTCGGGAGTTGTAATTGCCTCCATCACGAGTACACCATCATATGCCAACACTTGTTCTACAGCCCAGAAAAATTCACCAAGATGTTCATGACCTACGGCCTCAATCATTTCACAACTAATGACACGATCAAACTTTCCTCGATTGTCCTTCCTACGAGCAAAAGTACGGTAGTCGATCACTTCAAAGTTGATGAGATGACCCAGTCCTTCCTTTTCGACACGCTCCTCGGCCAAAGCCTTTTGTTCAACGCTGAGAGTGATCCCTGTAACTCGACAACCATACTTCTTGGCAGCATGAAGCGACAACCCTCCCCATCCAAAGCCAATATCCAACAAAGTTTGACCAGGTTGGATCTGAGCACGATCACACAATGTATCGAGCTTACGCCACTGTGCTTCTTCTAAGCTACCTTTAAACTTGAGACCCTCAGATGGTTGGCCCATGATTGCTGGAGGAGCTGCCACTGTATCATAGATAGCTGACGAGTACATCAACGTCTCCTTGTCGAGGAAGGTACGGAACAGATCATTACTCAAATCATAATGTGCATGAATGTTCTTGAGTGATCCTCCTCTCTCGGAGTTGTCCATAAAGATCTTGAATCGAAGATAGTTGACAAACGAACCAATCTTTGATAAAGCAAGGCCTGAAGCATTTGCCAGAGCATTGGCATAGGTGTGCTGCTTGGAAGAACGAAGACCAATCGCTCCTGTATCACGATTGCCCACAAACAAGAGGAAGAGACGAGTCAAGCCGATGGGATCGCCGATAATACCATTTGTTTCTTCCTTTGAGTTGTCTTTGCCATCCTTTGCAGGTGAACGAAGTGTCCAGGGGTACTCTTCTTCGCTATTCAAGCCCATGACTAGAAATTGGCCAGCCATGTATGATCTTGCTAATCCCAAATCAAACTCAGTGGCAACCTTGACAAAGAACCAATCATCATATACTCGAGCAGTGACAGGTCGAGAGTCACCCAAACACTCTTGACCATTTCCAAACGAGAGCTGACTTCCATCATTCAACTTTAATACCAGATTTCCTTTAACAATGGCACTATTGAGAAACTTTGTAACAAATGCTTTGCACACAGCCACTGGGATACGATATGTCAGTAGACGTTTCAACCTACGAAATAAGCTATTATTTTGCTCAAAAGTATACTTGGCAAGGTCTGGAGTTGGCAGCACGAGTGTTCCAGTATCTGCATCACTTTCTTCTACCCATGGCAATGGCACCTTATTGATAGCTGTAGCAACTTCAAATCCTGAACGACAACCATCTTCATGAAATCCATAACACATGTATGCACCACAGAACCATAATCCATCCTTGCCTTGAAACTTATTTTTAATATCAGATCGTCCTTCGTGTGTTTCTTTACTAAACTGTGGATGAGCCATAATCTGACGACGGTAAACTAGGTCCGATTGAGGAGCGGTATGTGGATTGAGCGATACGAAGATATCTTTGGATGTTGTCAAGTTTTGTAACCGATTGATGTAGTATGTCACATATACTGCACGCATACGACCGTCTTCTCCTTCCAACTTTGCTTCACTACTGTCCTTGTTAGTTTGCAGCTTGTTACCAAAGCCTGAAGCACTGCCTTCCATTGCCTCACTTTCTTTACCAGTACTCTTTTGACGATGTGTAGTCAATAGATCGCTTTTACCCATACAATTCCAACTTCCCCAGGCCGCTTTTCGTGTAGGCATGAGCTTTGGATCAGAATGCACATATACAACATTATCACCATATTCAATCTTATCCAAAGCTGCAATCAGTTCAGGATCAATACTCTTGCTGTCATCAGTACCAAGTATTTGTGATGCCTGATTTGAATGACATGCAAATATAACTTGATCAAACTTTCCAACAGACACACCATTGCTAGTAAACAATTCATATTCAATACCCTTATGCTTCTTTAATATCTTCTTCTTCAATGCAACAATTGGTGTACCAGTATGTGCATTCTTACCCATAATACTAGCCATCTTCGAAGTGTACTGTATACTCCGTCCAGCAGGTGTTTGATACTGTGGTCGATTGAATAATTGTAACATTTTATGATTACACATAAACTCAACCAATGAGGATGCTGGGAATGCCATTACATCATCAACACTTGCTGACCAAAGTGCCGCCATCATTGGTAACAAATAATATGATGCAAACGCCTCACTGTATCCTTCACGAGTTAGATATTCTTGAATAGTAATCTGACGTGCTGGATCATCTTCACTTTTTAATAACAAGTCACCAGCATTGGAATTAAAATGCATTAAATCTTTTAGGAAGGTGTAAAACTCTGGTTTCATTAAGTTCAATGGATTAGCGAATAATCCTGAGATGGAATGACTACTCCATTCTTTTTTACCAGAATCTAAGCTTACTGATAATGACATATCAGTGTCTTCACCTTTCACTTCGAGTTTATCAAACCACTTTGTCATGTTTGGATAATTGCCTTTATTGTATACCATGAATCCAACATCTACATCAACCTCATTTGAATCCTTCTTATTCTTTGTAGAGCTTGTATTATCAGTAGAGGCAGTACCATTGGTATAATCTGTAGCAGTAATCTTATTAGTATCCAATGTTATAGTGTGTGCATGTCCACCCAATCGAGATGAAGATTCAAAGATATGCACATCAATTGGATTTTGGGATGTTGATTGTGATGTTTGTAAATGCCATGCGGCGGCGAGACCAGAGACACCGCCGCCGACGATTGCAATACGCTGTTGTTTTGCCATGATTACCTATAATATACAAACTGCTGTTATGATTGAGAGAGATGATGGGCGCAATAATATCTTACGTCATTTATTTATTGGCCAATGAGTTGGCTAAAGAGTTATTCTAAAGATACGGTATCTTTTTTACCTAAGTACTTCGGAAGTACTTCGGTCTCGGATAACAATAGGGGTTGTATTGGTGAGTGCAAGAACATACTGTATAATATCAGGAGCTGCTTGTATATAGAGTATATATTGTAGTATAAATAAACAAATATGGATTCGTCAAATATATCTTCGTCCGCCGCCGCTTCGATTTGCAATGATGAGACCATTGCAACAACCAATAAAATCTTACACCATTGGCCATCAAATCTATTACCTGTAACAAGTAGTAGTATTGATTCATCAACCACCAGTGCACTACTCTGCATTGGTATATCTGCTACAGCATTATATACAACATTTCAACTGATCAAACGCTACGGACCATACGTCTTTACAGAAGCTAAATCACCATCATACAGATCAAATACCAATAAAAGTGGTGATCGAATACTATCTCGTATACATAACAGATGGTATAATTTAACAAAGTTTGATCATCTCGGTGGTCCTATAGCATTATCACTTATCCATCAACGTGATGGGACGGCATTATTCGAGTCTCATCATCCCTTCATGTCACGACCAATGTTGATGAAAATTCTAAGTAAGTATGAGATACCCAAAGATCAAGAAGTAGAAATGGGATGCAAGTTGATGGATGAACGAGATGATGGATATTATAATTGGAAGAATATTGATAAAGATGAATTTGTATTAGATTTGAAAACACTAGTAGTTGATTACTTCTCTAATATTGCCAAGAAACGAGGAGTGACATTAAATCAAGCAGCCAAGGCAACTCCTTCTCGATGGATATTGATTCTATCATTAATGACAAGCTTCTTTGGTACCTTACCATACTATGTTGCTGGGAATTGGATATTCCTATTCGTAACACCATTATTGGCATGGGTTACCGCAGTTAATTATTGGCATGATGGATTACACTTCAGTTTAAGTACTGATTGGCGTATCAATGCTTGGTTGCCATATCTCTTCCCCTACTACTCAAGTCCATGGATGTGGTATCATGAACATGTTATTGGTCATCATGCATATCCGAATATTGGACATAAAGATCCAGACTTGGCACATGCTCCACAGTTAATGAGAGAGCATGATAGTATTAAATGGAGAGAGACACATGTCGGACAGGCAAAGTGGCATCGTGTCTTATTCGTTTGGTCTGTTGCGCTTGGGATGGGATTGTCACTATTAAATGACATTAAGGCCAATCTCAAATCATCTTATAATAATGTTGTTGGCTTCTCGTCCTTATCGAGACCACGAATCATTGCACACATCTTGGGTAGGATTGGATACGTTTGTCTGTTACATGTTTGGCCATACTTTGTTTTCCCATTATGGAAAGCATTCATTTGGGCAACATTGCCTTGTATTATGCTAAGTGTATGTTTCATGATTAATACACAAATCAATCATCTGACGAATGATTGTGCTGATGCATCGAGTACAAACTTTTACAAACATCAGGTTGTAACAGCACAAAACTTTGGTAATGGCAGTCTATTCTGTTATTACTTCTCGGGTGGACTTAATTATCAGATTGAGCATCATTTATTTCCAAATATAAATCATTGTCATTTACCAGCATTGTCAGAGGGTGTTAAGAGGATATGCAAGAAGCATGATGTATCATACAATCATGCAGCTGGCTACAGGGATGCTATTAACATACATGTCTCGCATACCCTAGAGATGGAAAAGAAACCTCAATGAGCTAATAAAAAGAAGTTGAACAGGAGTTGCTTGGCTTTGAAGGTTGAGGTATGATATTGTACATATAGAATGAAGATAATGAAAATAAAGGGTTGGTACACAGAATAGACTATGAGATTGATTGACATCTATATCTTGAGCTGGAAGTATGACTCCACTGCTTCTTTCTGGTCCATTGACATGTAAGATCCTCTTTATATAAGAGAGTGTTTAGACACAAGGATAGTTAGAGTAAGATAGAGTGAGTGGATTGCGGCACTGCTATTGAAGGGCGGGAGACCGGATACCAGTTGTTTCTTGTATCTTTTTTTTTCATGCTCGCGGCGATGTTTGATGTTGTGTTGGTGTGATGGCTATTCCCTCTCCTCTACCTCTCTAACTATACCTTTGATATTGTCAATAGGAAGTTAAAATAGTATATACATCATGTCTAACTGGCGAGAAACTTTATTTGTGTGGGATGGTATCTTGTCAGAAAAGGATAAAGAGGAGAATGGGGGAGGAAAAAACAATGATAATGAGGAGTTCGTATGGAGTGGTACTTGGATTGGTTATGACGAGCCTGATGCTACCAAAGTAGATATACCCAAAAGGGGAGCTTTTAATGAATTCGTATCGTCTGAGAATCAATTTGAGGTCGAAGGTATTGCTGAATCTCTCGCCGATGACAAATCTTTACGTTTACTTTCAATGACTGGGGGAAGTGGATATGATCTGGGAGAAGGAAAGGAGAAAAAGAAACACATAGATGATCGACATGACATGTACTTCTATTCAAAATCACTGCACTGGATGGGTAAACCAAAATCATTAGAAAATACTGTGCTTGCAGGAAAGTCCGCGTTTATTGTTTTATCATATGAATTCGTGTGTTTAGTATGAAGTGTTTGTGATTTGACTGCTTCATTTGGCCTTACTGTATCTTCCTTTGATTGTCTTTGCAAACCATATACACTAACTTAGTCACTCTTATCTTCATCCAGTCGGAGAGAACGAGTTTGGGCATTTCATCTCAATGGGTGTCATACGAGTTGGCAATAGGATTACTCTTGCAAGGAGGTATGTCGATGATGATGATCCTAGGACGAAATGGGATATTGATGATCTTAAGAAGCAAGTTTCAACACTTGCTGGCGGCGCGGTGCCTTGGCAGTGTAAGGGTATGCACGCTGATGCAAACCAAATAAACAAAAGACAGAAGAAATGAACAGGGAGAAAATTATAGCAAACTTTAGGAGAAGTAGAGATAAGAAATGTATAAGTTAAACAGCATGACATGATGTACACTACACTTGTAGAGTATGTAAACTTTAGAGAACATATCACCTTAATGTGAGCTTTATAGTAGTTATGAATGATGGTACTTCATCAGTTATCATGCTAGAAGTAACTCCATCTGTGTTTATATATAGTTGTCCATAACGTATTTCTTGAAAAGATTTTGTTCTTGGATATATGACTTCATGGTACTTGTATATGTTCCAAACAAAGTATCTCCATGAATAAGGAAATGTATAAATGTCCGTGTAGTCTTGACTTGGGACTTTCTAACTCTCTAATAATTCAAACATATTACAGCATCTTCTATCCAGACCTGTACTTTTGATCCTGAAGGTCATGCTCTATAGAATGAAGATGTGCATTTCTCTTGACAACAACTTGTGGGACCATGAAATAATCGTGACTTTATATATCAGGGGATATTGAGGGAATGCCCTGCATGAAAATATTTACATGTAACGGCAGGTAGCTTTGCTGCAAGCCCTCTATATACATGCCCTTGACACACGATATGGCCACTCCACAACTTCTCGTCGAGATATTGGTCTATAGTCGCATCAGAAATCTTGGGGGGGGGGGGGGGGTTACTCACACTCTTTACTAATCGAATGGAATAATATGATGAGTGGTAATAGGGACAGGACGACGATGTCTTGGAGGAGGAGCTGTAACTCCAACAGTTGTCTCAGCCCTGAGTGTTGCAATTTGCAAATCAGGATCAACCTTGGATCCAAAGATTGAATAGTATACCTTCTGACGAATAGATGCCATATCAAGGTTGTTCAAAGCATTGGACCTTGAAACTAGTGTGATAATAGCACATGCCACAACACTCGGAGGAGTTGATATAATATTCACATCTGACAAAAGAGTATCAGCAATACGTGATGCTTCTTCGACATCTTGTGGTCTTAATGAGATAGACTGGCCATCCTCTTCTGAAACTTGAGTACTTGATGCACTTAATGCATAAATATAATCAAGGGCAGTGACAACCTTTGATCTTGGAAAGTCTCGTGAGCTTGTCAACTTCTTGACCATATCTAACACATTTTGCTCAGTGATAGAATTAGGAGCTGCACTCATGCTTAGAATGGTAGTTGCATTTGGAATTGCAATACTAGGAGGACTTGGAGGAGATGATGATGGGCCACTATCAGTAGATGATGCCGACATGAGTGACATGTTTGTACACTTTTTGGCTCGCTTCATCCCACAACTCTGCTCAGCTGGCGGCTCGTTCACATCTTGTGCACTCGATAATGATGACTTGATAGCATCATGCTTTGCAATGCGAATACCGAGCAATAGACAGGTAGTTGCAAGTAGTTGATAGGCTGGACGGTTGTGTCGATAACGCATAGCTTGTTCTTGAGGCAACGACATGAGATAATTGTCCAACAGATATGCAGATATATGCACCGTTGTTCTGTTGAATGGATTACTACTAGTCCTTGATGTACCATTATTGGAGGAAGCAGTAGTATTCTGACGGTGCAATGCTCCTACCAATTTGAAATACCAATGAACAACCTTATGACGCCATGCTGAATTGAGACGTGTCGTCGAGCAGCTAGAAGGATTCAACTGTTGACGAGTCTCCTGCTCGAGCAGTGCATCGACCTTCGACCTCCTATGGTCTGCCGCCATTGTAAAGTATAGCCACCTGATATTATATATGAGCTCTATATAGTATATTCTTTGCAATGACTTGGAAAAAAAAAAGAATTATGAATCAGAGCAGATGGTTGACATCACATCTTTTCACAATGCGTCAAGTAAGGCTGTCATGGACTCAACTCAAAAGATACACTTCAATAAGCGACGGACAGACCAGTCTTCTTGCGTGCTTCTTGGGAGCTGAGACAAAATACATACTAAATTAGCATATACCTTTCTTTCTTTTCACACGAGTTTGTACGTGTGTGAATCTATCTGTCTCAATTATTAGTAGCTTTATTGTATACTTGTAGCCTACCCCGCATAGTATTAGCAATCTCATCTAATTTAAGAAGAAGCATCTACAGATCATCATCTTCAAGACATAATATTGTACACCACCACCAGATATGTTCACAAAGCATAGTACCAGAACTACACTACGTTACCAACTCAATGCTTTGAAAACTGATCCTCGGTCACACCAGCTCCCATAGCGGCAGTAGATGATTGACCTCCACTGGCTACATTTACCATACTAAGAGTATATTGAAAGTTGGAGATTTGGTGCAATTGAGAGAAAGTATGCATAAGATGTACACAGAACAGACGAAACAACAACGACACTCTATATCGACTAACAAATAACATGACTTACCGATCGACAAGCTCGGCTCCACTCCACTTTTGATGTTTCAAAAGCTCCACTTCTTCTACCTTCTCTTGTCTTTGAATATCTCGTACATATGCAAGCATACCTTGATCACCAAAAGAACGAGCAAGCTTTGTCACGATAAGACCATTGGAATGAAACCCTGCTAGTGTGATGAATTGCCAAGCATATCCCAGCTTTCCCAAGTCATCGTTGAAGCGAGCCAACTCTTGATCTGACATACCACTGGCGTCCCAATTGAAGGAAGGACTGAGATTGTAGGCAAGCATTTGATTTGGGAATACACTCTTTACACCACGAGAAAACTTGCGTGCATCTGGAATACCAGGCTTGCCAGTCTCCATCCATATCAAGTCTGCATGAGGAGCATATGCACGAGCACGACGAATACAATAGTCGATGCCAGGCTTGATACGATAGTATCCTTCACGAACACGACAAGCTTCCCAGTCAAAGTAGATTGAATTCTTCTTGCCAAAGATTGAGTCGGCGACACGATTTGCCTCGGCATTACTCAAGCCATTAGGATCGCTTGCTTCCCACTTCCTGGCCATGTTACGCTTTTGTCCTTCGCTGATACGCAGAGATCGAATCTTATCAAGTACTGCCTCTCCAAATGTCATCAGCCGAGCTTTGGCAGTCCATTCTTGCTCGATACTTGCTGCATCTCCTCCACCAGATGCTACCGCATTGGCAACTGCCTCCTTCAGTGAGATAGATCCAGGTACGGTGGCTCCCAAAATGAAAGGATGATCTCTACCATCACAGTTCGAGTCTAACAATGTAGCTGCCTCGGCATCAGTTCTTGCAACGATAACTAACTCAACGCCAAGTACATCGGCAGCCAATCGTGCTGCTATCAATCGATCTGCATGCTCCTGTGTAGCAACCAAGACTTTTCCTCCCATGTGCCCACATTTCTTTGTTCCTGGCTTTTGATCTTCAAAGTGTACTCCAGCAGCACCTGCCTCCACAAAGAGCTTGACTAGTTTCATAACAGCTGAGAGTCCACCGTGTCCAGTGTCCCCGTCAGCAACGACAGGGGTAAGATAATCAACTTTAGGTCCTGGATTTTGACCTGAGAGAATGGCAGAGGCTCGTTCTTCGTTCTGACGACGATCATGATGAAGTTGAGCACGCACTAGTTGATCACCTATATTGATTTGTAGGAGATTTGATTGTTAGACTCCGTACATAATATGATATTATATGTGTAAAGTATACATAAACATACAGATCAATATACCATACCAAACAAAGCAACATACACTTACACTTCTTTGGTACAGTATCCATGGGATAATCTGCAAAGTCTGGTCCTGGTTCATTTGTACTACTTGCAGTACTTGAGCATTGCCATCCACTCACATAGATACTACTCAAGTCTGAAATAGTCATATCACATCATAATATGTACGAAAGATAACACATAGAGTTAAGTAAATATAGCTACATCAATTCAATAGTACATACAACAAAGAAGAACTTACGAGGAGCCATTTGTACAACTTGCACAGGATCTAATGCACCAAAGGTATGTGAATATCCACCAGATGCATGTAACGATGTTAGGAGAGAGTAAAGTTTGCGTGATGAGGCATTGGAGTATGAACAGCTTCGTGACATTGCTCCAGATGGACGCGCAGCGGATGATGGACGTAGTGATGCAACATCAGCAGCTGTGTGTTTGTCGTAGTGTAGCAGTGTTGAAAGATCAAGATCATATATCATTAGATTATGTGCACATCATTAGATATCTTTCAGATACTATACATACGACATACTATCTATACTCACCTGAAAAAGTCCTCGTAGTACCTTTCCATCGGTCAGTACGCCACCACTGCTCAATTTGAGCAATTTCATTCATTAGAGCATCTCTCTCCGCTTTTACATTGGTAGATGGGCATTGAGATGATCCATCAACTCGAAGTCCTCTACTAGCTTTAGGTTTTACCATTTTGTAGTTAGATGTTGGTTTAGATGAGCGCACGGTCTCTGTTGCAACAACGAATTAGGATATCAATAGCTTTGTTATCGTTTGTAGTTGTGCTTTGCTTTAGACAATGGTGTCATCGATTCATTTGATTGACAATTATCAGCCCCATCTCAGCGTCATTGATTGCATTTAAAACGGTTTCCTTTTATTCTTACGAAGAGGTCGAGAGAAGAGAGACAGAGAGAAGGATATTGCTTTGTAAATACAGAAGTAAAGTATCAATCATTCACAGTATTAGGTTAATTGATTACTTATACTAGTCCTCTTTTGTCAGCTGTGGAAGCGGTTTACTCTTCTTTTGTTTCGAAGATTTGCTCTTGGAAGATAAACCGAACAATACATCGGCACTCTGACAAGTCTTCTTCTTTTTCTTAGGATATCGTCGACCGAGTAGATTCTTCTCTGCATCATCAATCTTAAATCTGCGTGATCTAACATTAATTAATTCCAGATTATCTGCTTCTGCTTTCAACATTTTGGCAGCATCAAATTGTTGACCTGGCGGACCTCCGCCGCCGTAATCTTTACCTAATTGTTTCTGCATTTCATTACTTTCCATTTCCTCTTGCAGAGGATCACCCATGGCCAATCTAAAGAATGCTCGTAATCCAAACATAACCAAGAAATACCAACTAACCGAACTAACATATGATGTATCCAATGTATTTAAATCATATAGACCCCTTTGAAACATGCCCTTAAAACCCCGAGTTAAGGGGAAAGGCACTCGTACTAATACAAACCCTCTGAAGAAATGAGATATCCCCTGCATCATGACCATATTTTGTACCATTGCTGCCATATTTCCTTTCATTCCATCCTATTAATTATCCATCAATTAAAACAATTAGGAATTGAGATACATAACATAAATCAAACAAACATACACAAACGTCAATGCACATTCTTACCATCATAGCACTGGGGTCCATACCAGGGATAGCACTAGCCATAGGATCTGCAGCATCATTTTCACCATTCTGTGCCTTTATTGCCTCTTGCAACTTCTTATCTGTCTCCGCTCTTGTTGCTTCTACACGGAGCCATCCTTTGGTATTATTTCCCTGATCTTCTCGTGCACTCCAGGCAGTTCTCCGTGCCTCCCATCGACTACTAGATAAAAATCCACCAGCACCACTTCTTAATCGTGAACTCCGAAGTAAAGCACTCTTTGCCCTGGCATCAGTAAAGGGTATTGGTTTGGGTGGTGGCCGAAGTAATCTACCCACATGTGCACGTAAGAGACCAGCCGCTATCATTATTACTAAAAGAGGTAATACAACCCAATCTCTAATTTGTGAATCTAGTAGAAGTGTCTGTGTAGACCTCACCAAATGATCTGATGTTGCTTGGAGGGTGGACATTATGTATGGTATAATAATTTAGTATATTAGGGTTTGAAATTTTGATAGTTATTTGATATTTATAGTTGTATTTAGTATCTTGCAATGCACAAATCAGTTTTCATTGATACCGCCGCTATAAGTATGATATTTCCTTATGTCTAATCCTATTTCATGTATATTAAATGAGACTAAATATCATACCATACAAGTTGCAATTTAATGTTTTTTATTAGCTTTTAGGTGGTATCTTAGCTCATAAGAGAATTAGCCTTACTTATCTGTACAAAAGTACAAACAGTGGATTCTAATCATCTTATGCTCAGAGTTGCTGCTTTTACATTCATAATGACAATAGTTATCGAGCTTCAGATATGATTAGAGCAGAGATAAGACCAGCTCCAGGTTTCAAATAATATGTTGTGTTTATTCATGAGTCTATCATGACAACAGGTGTCGAACCTCAGGGACGATCAAAGCAACAGATATTGCAGCCAGAGCAACCAGAGTAACATCACCTCCAGCTAGTTTCCCCGGCATCCCCTCTTCTGATGTTGAGACCCGACTGAAAGAGAGTATACAGATTGCTGGTATAATACCATACAAAGATACACCTCCCAGCAATCCAGCTTCCTCGAGCGCTATAAGAAAGATATCAGGATATGAATAAGCCAATAAAACCGGTGGTGCCAGAGCTAGGAATGCGGCTAGGAGCCGAGTTTTGGAAACGCTTGACATATATTCCTCCACTGATACTCCTTCCGATTCACTCTTTGATGATGTTGTACTTATTGCATCTTGAAAGAAATCGATGAGAGATACGGAAGCACCAGCCATCGAGCTACAGATTGCGCACAAGGAAAATAGTTCTACCAAATCATTCACAACGGGTCCTCCTCTTTTCCCTAGCACTGATATAACCTCTAACTTGCTTGATTCGTTTGCATTGGATAAGTCAATTACTCCCAGAAATACTCCCTCCCATATTGTATACAATACCAATGGTATAAGACTACCAATAAGTATAGCTTGTCGTGTTTTTATTGTGTCATAGTTCAAGTACTCAAGTAATGTTGGTACGACATTCTGAGCACCAAATGAAAGAATTCCAATAGAAATGACATTCGGATAAACCATATCGAAATCAGAATGCTGAAGTAGATTGTTCATGTTGAACATTGGCAATCCGAATGAAACTAGACAGATGAAGGACAATACTAATCCAAATACGAACACTCTGTTGATATTATCAACTGCAGAAGTACCACTAATTCCCAATAAAGCAAAGAATGATGTAAAAACTAATAAACCAACTGCAGGAGATGCATTAATAGACACAGATACTAAACTACCTCCTTCTGATATGTACGCCACTATGATTGCAGTTAATAGAAAATAGAACAAGAATGCTGTCAAGATTTCACCCGGTATTCCCAAAGAGGTACGAGCAATTGAAAGAAAGCTACCTTCGCTATTGTTTTGTTCAGATGATGATGTAGAGCTTGCTAACCAGCTTGCTTCAAGGGTAACAAGTGATGATACATATGTGAATACCCAACATAAAGACAGTCCAAATATAGACGGAATGAAACCAGCATCCACTGTTTCTGCAGGTAAGGCAATCATACCTGCTCCAACAGCTGATGGATGAAATTGAAGTCATGAGATATATAAAGTTGATAAGAAAGTGGTGCATAATATATATGAAGAAGAAAACCATCTTACCTGTCCCAGCAAATAGTAGAGAAGCACCTAAAACACTTCCATCTTCTTCTCTATCATGTTTTGCCATGTTTATCAGTCTATATGGTCTTCTTCTCCTACAATTTATTGCATGATGTGATGCAACTTGATTTTGTATTTGAAAAGCATAACAGTAACAGCTGCAAGATGAAGAAAGATGTAGTATCGCTGCGAAAAAGACAAGCACTGCTGACGGACGAGTTCTCTTACATCGTCTATGCACTGCTAATGATGGGCGTGGTACCATGGTATACCATTCATATCATATTCTCGTCCCCAGTTCATATGCTATCGTAGTAGGTTTGTACAATTATAGTACGCTTACGCCTACTACATTACACTCTCATGGTGAGGGTATCCTTAAAAAAAGGATAGTATCAGTAAATACCATAAAACTTAAAACCATGTGTTACTTAGAAGGCAACATTCAACCATTAAACATAATAAGCTCTGAGGCTGCTATTATATTAGATATATCATATACAAATACTCAGTTTTAAAGCTCTTTCGGTTTGTATAAGGTCTGTGGTCATCTGTGGATAAACCAACCTCATCAAATTAAAAATATCAACACTCAAAGTCAAAGTCAAAGATAACACATCATGAATACTCATACTGGCGGACAATACACTTATCCTACTGTTGGAGGCGTAATACCAACTAACCTGAATGCATATCAACGTCAACAACAACCGGTGCAACCACAACGTACTGCAACACAGCAACAATATGCACAACAGACTCAACAACAATACGCACAGCAGCAATACATCCAACAGCAAGTACAGCAAAGAACTGCTGCTGCAAACACTCAACAGCAGCAAACCAGCAGCAATAGAGTTGCCGCTACTAATAAAGTCCAGCCGGTAGGTCAATATGCGTCATCTAGTCTTTCTATTCTGTCATCTGCAATATCAGCTGAGAAGAATAGTAAAAAGAGAAAGGCTGAAGATAATGCGAAAGTACTAGATAGCGTGGTTCCTCTATTTAATGACGCTACAAATAGTAAATCCAAGTGTGATGAAGATGAAGAAGTTATTAATGATAACGAAGAAGAACAAACTGAAACAGCTAGTGAAAGAAAAGTTAAACAGCTCAAGAGAGAATTGGAAGCAGTTAAGAAAGATAATCAAAGTCTCATGGAACGACGAAATAATGTAATGAAGAATATGATTAAATGCCATGAAATATATGAAACTGGTTTAGATGGTATTGCAAGGATGAATGATTTGAGGTATGTTCCTGACAATGTCTTACCGGATGAATTGCCTGATACTGTGCCGCTGCCCAGTAAATAGTTGATGTGGGTAAAGTCTAATGAAGATATTAGCAGAGTAACTATTTAAGAATAATCATGGTTTTAATATTACATGCTACATTAAACTTGTATTCTCCTAAAGTAAAGCGTTGCGTGTATCCTCAAGCTTCTTCATTACTTCCCCAACAGACCGATCTAGCTGTTCTGCAATCTTTTGTCTTGTTTCGTATGGCAACTGAGAATAGATATCACAAAGGTCGCCATCAACAATGTGTTTCATTGGTGCATAATATGATCGATAAGCTTGTGGATCTCGACCAGTAGGCCTGGGTGCTTCTGCTCGTAAGTAGCCCTCAAGAGAGGAGTAGAATTCAACATCTTCCCTTGATGTAAAAGGTACGAACGCTCCAACTCGTCCAGTAACTGTTACATAAATTAGTGATTCGGCACCTCCTGCTACTAACGAAGCACGGGTCATTGAAGTAACAACCTCACCAACGTGATATGTGCAGAGTGTTTCGAGCTTGGGAGTAGCATCTTCTCGTGACGAATCCCAGAGTGCTCGAGCACCGGTAACATCAATGGCACCAACATCTGCTCCTTTGGGCAGTCGCAAGACGGAAACGTTACCGAATTTATCACCCACGGCCACAGTATTGATATCAAGTAGCTCTTGACATGTGATGGGACGTGAACTACGGTCTTTTGCAACAAGAAGGAGCTTGTTCTGTGTAGAATCATATCGAATGAATGACACAGATTGCATCATATCTCCAACAAAGGCTCTGTCTCCGGCAGCTTGGAGTGTTTTGACCATTGTGGGGAATCCACGAAGCTCGCACTTCTTCAACAGCTGTCTCTTGCCCATTTCGTAGAGACGTACGATTTTCCCAACACCAACAAGTAATCTACCTTGGAAGTGCACAAGTGATAGGACGGGACCGTCCTCAACCTTAGTTCTGTGCAATAGCTGAAGACGTTCTCCATTCACAACACGGTATAAAACTACATGACTTTCCTTGTAACTAAGCGGATGCATTGTCATGCCTGTGACGGTACCAACCGCTAGCAAAGATTCGCCTCCACGAGAGTGGAATCGAACAGAAGCGCAGCAGAGTGCTGCCTCGTTCCTGTTCATTTCCATACAACTTAGTGTAGTGCAGGCATTTGCAGGGTCAACAAGACGAACACATGATCCCCAATGCCCTTGTTCTGACGGAATGGGTCCACGAATTGGAGTTACCCTTGTGTCATCCTCATCGTCGTCGTCATCTTCCTCATCAGCGTCTCCATCCTTCTTCTCCTCTTCGTCAGAATCTTCATCCATGTCCATATCCATGGCATCGTCGCCATCCTTGTTCTCCTTCTTCTTAGAACCAGCCTTGTTCTTGCCAGTGCCGTCAAAGCCCATTGCCTTCTTTTCCTCTTCGCCGAAATCATTTGCATCACTTTCCACTACCGCAAGGACAATCTTTCGCGAAACCTCGGAGATCCTTGCAGATAACAAACACATTTGACGGGGAGTGTACCGAAGATAGATACGATTGGAATTAAATGCCTCGTCATCTTCTGATCCAAGTTTGGCAACGGCAGCAGCATCATTCTCGCCACCAACTGATAAGATTCGAAGTGTATTCCCTGATGTTGCTACGATACCCTCTTTCACAGCCTCGTTGGAGAATGAGCATCCATGATCAAGCGGGGCATAACTCATGGGTGCCATTGCATGCCGTCCCTTGCCAGACCGTCCAATCCACGGCCTTGATGATAAGAGTAAGGTCGAGTGTGATCCTTGAAGTGTGATACGAGATACAGCAACAGGTCTTGCACCCAAGAATCGCCTTGAGGGAGATGTCGAAATGGCCCCAGTGATGGGATCGACGCCAGCTCGTAAAGCAGAACCATCGTCTAATCCAACAGTTAGTGAAAGATCACTAGCACCATCTGCACCCTCAACATTTGACAATGCAACCGAATGAGGCCTCGTCGTTCCTAGTGCCGTGCTACTCTTCTGTTCGAGTAAGCTCGTGGGCGCTAAACTTAATAATCGAACGGTCGAATCACGACAACCAACCGCGGCAAACAGACTACGACTCTTCCCCTTCTGTACAGCCCCCACATCCAATGAACAAACGTCGGCACCCACATCACGAGTGGCAGCTTCCATAAGATTACCCGACATTGGATCCAACTCAAAGTAAATTAACTCTCCGCCCACCAATGCAATTAATATTTGAGATTCATTGGCAGACGCGCATTCAATCTTCTTAATACCAGGTACATGCCACTGTGAGACAGATCCACGTTGGATATGACGCACACCACCGGGATATACCTGAACAATACCTCCACCTCGTCCATCATCTCCACCACTCCCCAAGGCTGAGCATGCCAACGTTGGTTCGGTTGTTAAAAATCCCGACTCTTTTCCCATCTCCTCAACAGTTTCCCCCACTGATAACACTAATGTCGCGTCTGCGAATGAAACAACAATGTACCGATCATGAAACTTTCCATTCTTACCCATCGTTGTATCATCACGTACATTAAATACCGCCCCGGGTACACCTGGTAATTCTGACACTGCCAATTCAGTAACTGACAGCCCATGTCGTAATACACGTAATGAACTCATTGGTCCTCGACCACATAAAGTATATATCTGTGGACTAACTTCATTCCCAGCCAATTCACCCACCAAAACTGAAGTAATCGGCGCCAAGCTATCCATGGTGTACACCTTGTGTAAATTCTTCAGTGTCGTTGGTTTAAACGTCGGTGCAATACTGGCTGCTACCTCACTTGTTGAATAATAATCATCTTCACTCTCATTACCACTTGATACTAATGCTTCAATAGTCTGTATAGATGTACTCTTTATTGCATTCTCTTCAATATCAATAGCATCAAATTGATATAAGTTATGATCACCAAATTCAGATGATACAAATAATAAAGCCAATTTACTAATATTCATACTAGTACCCACTGGCAGTGTGTCTAATAAACATACTGTCATACTTACTACTGTAGTTTTATCGTCTTTGGGTAATTGCAATGTAACCTTGTATACGTCACCCAACTCGGATTGTGCTAATGCAAAGAACTTTCCCTTCTTTTGTTTCAAGACAGTAATGGATGTTATTAGTATTCCCTTGTTTTGTGGATGTAATTCCCGACGGGGTATAACACAAATCATACGTTTTGGTTTCATTTTCCCTCCTTTGCTTGTTTGAGATGGTGGTGCTGACATACCTTCATGTACATATTCAATATAATTCTCACCACCCACCAACACACCACTGGGTCCATCGGCACCACCTGGCACAGCGGCTAGACAACATGCCGTACGATGTGATGTGGTAGCCCAACGTCGTGAGACATGATTTAATCCCAAGTCTAATTCATAATATGCCAATTGTTTCGTAAATCCATCGTTGTGTTGACCAATTGTTACATCCTCTTCTTTAACAACACCCTCTTCTTTTAACTTCTTTTCTTCAATTAATAAATCATCATATTCATCATATTGCACTTCCAAACAGGCGAATATTGGATTATCATATCCATTATCAATCCCTACCATATCAAACACTACTGTTCGTGGACGATGTGCCTCCAATGGTGAAGCGAGCGTTATTTTGCCTGAGGAATCACGATGGACTACATATACCAATTTGCGTTTTTCAATGGATGCAATCATTACTGCACGGCCTTTGGGATCTGTTGAGAGATATTGTCCCGGTGTGTCACGTCTAATGCCGGATTTGCCATATGTTGCACTTGTTACTATTGTTGGTTGATTATTATTACCACCCTTATTACCACTATTTGTTGAAACATTATCATAATCCAATATAGAAAAACATCCAGAGTCAGAACCAACTACTAATACATCCCTCTTTGATCCTGAGATACGCAATGCACTTAATGTACGTAAGGTTGATTTAGTTTCAGTACGGCATATTAATTCCAATGTGGTTGTATTCTCTTCTTCCTCTTCATCACTCTCTTCAGTGGGTGGTGGTTGAGTAATAACTATACGGTATAAATCAATTGTACCACCTGCTTTTAGACAGGCAATTTCTTGGCCACCATCTGTGGTGTATTCGCCTATTGCCGATGATATTATTGACGAGGCGTGTTTGAGACGCAAGTCTAATAATTTCATTGCCGCTGCTGATGTTATTGATGTCATGATTTATTTATTTATTTGGTATTAGTCTGTATTAGTATAGATTCTCTGGTTGGTTAAAGATAGATTGATATTATACAAAAGATAAGTGAGTGATGTGAATTTGTAGTTCGAAAAATACAATATAGGACTACTCTACCATCGCGCGCGTGCACCTAAAGAAGAACAACAACAATACACAAAGGTCGTCGCCAGCCGCTGGATGTATCAAACTTACCTCTCTAGTGTTGTAACTGCACGGTAATTGTTACCAAAGGCATCTTCGCAATGAACTGAAGCTTAAATTGCTTACGCGTGTAATTTTTGCCAGCCATTAGCCATGTTACATGTTCTACATACATGTACGATATCATAGCCAATATCGTACTTTTCATTATGATTACATCCATTATCTCGTTAGTTTACAACGCTAGTTTCCTTTGGTGTCGGTGAAGTGAATATCTCGCATTAGTCTATTAGTAATAATACATTGCAATAACTCCCAAGTTCCTCCAACCTATCTCCTAACGAACCGGCTATCAACCTGCTACAGTTTGGTAAAGACTACCTACAGCATACCAAAGGTATATCCATAATAAACATGGTATTTTACTATACAATACGTGGTGGTCAATGTTTAAACAAACACTCACATATAACGTTATCATCGGAAGATATTATATGTTATGTCGGAAGAGATAAACATGAGAATGAATATCTAATCAAATATGGATGGTAAGTCCTCTTACGATGCTTGATTGATGATTTAATTTGATCAGACGTTAAACTATTTCTCATCCTCTCATCCCTCCTAGGCCCGGCGATATATGGTTTCATGTTGATTCACTATCTTCGGCACATGTTTACTTTCGTTTAAAAAATGTGAATGAAGTATCGAGTATACCAATTGATGACTTGCCTAAAGATTCAGTATATGATATGATGCAAATATGTAAGAATAATAGTATATCAGGATGTAAACTTGCATCTTGTAAGATGGTATACACTCCCCATTCCAATTTAAAGAAGACATTTGATATGGAATCTGGTGCGGTAACTTATCACAATACAAGAATGTGCAGATATGCACGATGTGATAAGGATAGACAACGAGTGAAAGAATTAGAAAAGACGAAATCAGCTGATATTAAAGTTGATTACTTTGGAGAGATGAAGGCTAATGAACGGCGGATAATTGAAAGGAAGAAACGTATGAGAAATCAACAAAATAATGATGGAGATGATGCAATTTATGATCCAATTTTAGATGATTTAAAGAGTAGTAAAATGAAGGCTAGTAGACAAGGAGATGCGTCATCTGGACTTGACGCAGGCCTATTATCGTTGGGGGGCATTGCA
>Ga0214479_100213_pt1 | contig 36696 bp, 30 predicted proteins | sample M1_20Mar14CPVII9_5_FD_165054 | JGI IMG/M metagenome (GOLD analysis project Ga0214479, IMG submission 165054) | Marine eukaryotic communities from Monterey Bay, California, United States - M1_20Mar14CPVII9sort6BwellE14 | ecosystem: Environmental > Aquatic > Marine > Unclassified | place: USA...
TATATGTATGGACGCTTATGCAAGACGTGGGGATCATAGAAAGGCTACAAGTCTTCTCGAGGAGATGATATCCTTGGCTGATCAAGGGAATAGAGAGTTCCAACCCACAATACATAGCTTTGCATCTGTTGTGAATGCATTGGCAAAATCCGGAGATGCGGATGCAGTACCTCGTGCAGAAGCAATCGTTCAGAAAGTAGAGGATTTAGACTATGTATCTTCCAACTCAATCCTGTATAATAGTCTCATTGACTGCTTGGTCAAAAGTAGACACAGAGACAATGCAGCCCAGGCTGAAGAAGTTCTTCTTAGAATGGAAGATATGAATCGATCTGGAAACTCAAATGTTCGGCCTAATTCATATGCTTATAGCATGGTTCTAACAGCCTGTGCAAGAAGTAAAGAACCAGGTGCAGCCGAGAGAGCCAACCGTATCATGCTAAGGATGGAACAGCTCTTTAAGGATGGTAATTCGGATGTCGTAGCAAACTCACGATGTTATTCAGCGGTCATCACTGCTTGGGCACGTAGCAATTCTCCCGATGCAGTTGATCATGCCTTTACACTAATTGATCGTATGGAACAGAATGGACGGGATGGTTCCCCTCATAGTAAGCCAGATGCGCATTGTTATAATGCTTGCATACATGCAATAGCAAAGAGTCAACAACGAGGCAAAGCTAGAAAGTGTAGAGAAGTCTTGCGACGAATGTCTGCAGCTAAAGATGATGGGTTTCACGAAGCGGCACCAAATCTGATTACATATTCTACAATATTAAATGGTGAGTGTACAGTTTGTTTCGACATAATCTCTTGCATGACTCCATCTCTAACTTATCATCTCGTACCTCAGCATGTGCATTCACAAGTGAAGATGATGATGAAGAAGGGAAGAAAGAAGCTTTTGACCTAGCTCGAAGTTGCTTCCAAACTATCCTATCATCGAAGGATATGGATCCCGATGTTTCGTCCTTTACTAACTTCTTTGTTGTTATTCAAAGACATCTCAAACACGGTCCTATTAGAGACCAATTTGCCGAGGCCATCTTCCACGAAGGATGTAAGCGAGGGAAAATGGGTAGACAGGTAATAAACAGTTTCAGGAAAGCATCGCCCACAGCTGCTAGGAAACTCTTATCAAAGTATAGAACGACATTTCCTCAAGAGTGGGGTAATAAAATCAAATATGACGGATATAAATCATTATAATTGAAAACAGTCTACACCCAAGCCATGGGAACTCCGGCAGCACAACATAAGTTTGTAATTATCATCACAGGCCCAAGACATACCCATCATTCATCCATCTGAGACAATTGAATGGCTAGGTAGTACATCGACAGATGATTTCGAGATAATGTTTTGATTAGCTCAATGTTAATCTACTACACAATAAACCGGAGTCGTTACTACCGGCCTCCTGTTTTATAATAATCAACCGGTGCAGAGTTACACAATATGAGGTAGGATTCTGCAGTCCTCTTTATCTACATCCCAAACTATTTTCAAGATTATAAACACCTCTGGTCCTATTTGACCATATGAATTACAAAGTATCAGAGAATCAAATTGCTCCGACAAGTTTCACATTAAGAAATAACAAAGATAAACATGGGGGGGGGATGCCTGATCTAGTGTACAACCAGCTCTAGTGACCGCCAGCAGTACGGCACGTATCAGTATCATCCACCCACTCACAATCTCCAGATGATGGTTGGAAATCGTTTGTGCACCACTTCTCTTTTGTACGAGAGGCACAACTTGCTCGTTGTTTAGTTGCAGTGGTTGTGCCGGCAGTTGTTGTGGTAGCCACAGTCGTTGTTGTAACCATGGGACGACACTCATCGTCCTTCCACTCACAATCACCTGTGTATGGTTGGAAATCGTTTAAGCACCACTTCTCCTTTGTACGAGATTCACAACTAGCCCTAGCTTTACAATCATCGTCTAGAACATCTCCATCTGGTGTCGTTCCACCAATAAGGACATCCATAGGATGTTCTCTCAAATGAGCTTCTACGGCCGGTGGAGGTAGACAGAGCTTCTTCCATTTCTTCTTGCCACTGTTACCTCCCTGAAAGTGGCATAAACAGTCAACTGGCTCTAGTGTCTCAGTCGGAGATGGTGAAGAAGTGGCAGTAGGAACCACTGTAGAGTCACTTGGTGTAGGCATCGTTGTAGAGTCACTCGGAGTAGGCATCGTTGTAGAATCACTTGGAGTAGGCATCGTTGTAGAATCACTTGGAGTAGGCATATCGGTAATACTAGTTGGATATCCTGTATATTGAAGAAAAGGAAACAATAGGATATGAGATATGATCATTTTGCGGCCGAAATAAAGTGTTTCAAGAAAACAAAACTTACCTGTTGGTTTAGCTGTCCATTTTCGTGTTGGACTAGTCGATGGCGATTGAGACGGATGCCTGCTTGGCTTGCCTGAAGGCGAGTCAGTAGGACGACCCGAGGGCGAGTATGACGGCTTGGCTGTTAAGATTAGTTTAAGGCAAGCAATTGATGATGAGAGATTCCTGTTTTATGCGAATGTAGAGAGCTTCATAGCAAGAAATGAAACTTACCTGTCCACTTCATCGTTGGTTTAGACGAAGGAGAATGACTTGGTTTTCCTGACGGCGAGTCAGTGGGACGACCAGAGGGCGAGTATGACGGCTTAACAGACCATTTCATCGTTGGTTTAGTCGAAGGGGAATGACTCGGCTGTGAGTTGATAAAGAGCAAAGAGTGAAGGACATAGGGTTGAGTGAATGTATTGTATTAAGTTGACATATAATTACAAACAAAGATGTATCTTACCGAACGAGATGGTGATCGAGACGGACTCAAGGTCGGATCTGTCTGCGGTGACCGAGATGGACTCCAGGACGGTTTATATGTCGGCTTGGCCACTGGAGACTTGGAAGGCTGAAATGAAAGAATTGAACATATCCGTGTGAGGAAACGTGAACAGTAAAGATCGACACAAAACAAACATCTCTTACCGAACTAGTTGGGTATTTGGTCGGCTTAACCGGCTTAGCCGTAGGCGAATGAGATGGACTTGAGGTTGGCTCTTTCTCAGGAGACTTCGTCGGATACTTCGTAGGCTTGACTGGCTTAGCCGTAGGCGAATGAGATGGGCTTGAGGTCGGCTCTTTCTCAGGAGACTTCGTCGGATACTTTGTCGGCTTAACCGGCTTGGCCGTAGGCGAATGAGATGGACTTGATGTTGGGCTTACGCTAGGTGACAAAGAGGGAGATTTCGAAGGACTGTGACTAGGTGCCTGTGTAGGGTACTTCGTCGGCTTGACTGGCTTGGCCGTAGGCGAATGAGATGGAGAAGCAGACGGTTCCTTGCTTGGGCTATGCGATGGAGATTGACTTGGAGATGACGTGGGCTGTGGGACGAACGATAAGAGAGATGAGAAGTGAGTGTCCTGTATGTGATCGATTGTAAAATGGATACGGTATCCTTTTTCAAAAAATGCAGACACAAGATATGTTCAAGATGACTTTAAAACTTACCTCTTTCGTTGGCGATGCACTTGGAATTGCCGATGGTGACTTAGATGGAGAAACAGACGGCTCCTTACTTGGGCTCTTCGAAGGAGATAAGCTTGGACTCTGAGTCGGCTGTGACACATGATGTGAACAAAAAAGAAACAAGAAAAGTGAGTCGATGTTGTGATGTAAAGAAGCATAGACTCAATATCTACAGCACAGGACATCCACACAAAGAAGCTTACCTTCTTTGACGGAGATCCAGTAGGGCTATATGAGGGAGAATGCGTAGGACTTGAGGTGGGCTGTAGAGAAGAGAGTGAAGAGAAGAGAGTGGAGTTGAGTAAAAAATATATGGTATCCTTTTTCCAAAATTTCTCTACTATAAGATGTGTTCAAGAAAGAAGCTTACCTCCTTTGTTGGCGATTCCGTTGGATAGCCTGTAGGCCCAGGAGTCGGTACCAAACTTAAAGTTGGCTCAGACGATGGTTGACTTGAGGGCTCTTCACTAGTCGTTGGCACACTTGAGACTGATGGTTCAGAAGATGGTTGTTCAGAGGGCTCACTTGAAACACTCGGTTTAGAAGAAGGTGACATCGTAGGTGAATGGGTTGGACTAACCGAAGGCGATTGGGTTGGCTGCAGATGCGAGGAGGAAAGATTAGTATGAGTCAAAAGTATCCTCAAAAATACATAAGATACCTGAATACTGAAAGTATCTTACCTGCTTTGATGGCGAACCAGTTGGTGAACCAGTGGGCGAAACTGAAGGGCTCTTTGACGGTGATCCAGTAGGGCTATACGAGGGAGAACGGGTAGGGCTTGAAGTGGGCTGTAGTTGAATGAGGAAGAGAAGATAGTGGAGAGTTTTGAGAGTTGAAAAAATATGGTATCCTTTTTCCAAAAGTGCTCATAAGATGTGTTCACAATTTACTTACCTCCTTTGTAGGTGAACTAGTCGGATATTTCGTGGGTAGTTCAGTCGGTTCCAAGCTGATTGATGGCTCAGACGATGGTTGACTTGAGGGCATATCACTAGTAGACGGTGCAATAGAGACTGAAGGTTGAGATGAAGGTTCAGCCGAGGGTTCACTTGAGACGCTTGGTTGAGACGATGGGGACATCGTAGGTGAATGACTTGGGCTTGATGTCGGCTGTTAGATGTTTGAAGAAGAAAAAGAAAGAGTATAATCAGGTAAAGAGAGGGAAGAGAGTGGTTAGAGCAAGTTACAGGAAAAGATGATGAATATCGGTATCTTTTGGTATCCTCAAATTGTGCACAAGATGTGCTAAATGTACTTACCCCCTTCGTTGGTGAATGGGAGGGACTTGCTGTCGGATAGTCCGTTGGTGACACTGAAGGCGAATGGCTTGGGCTTGTCGAAGGCTATGAGAAATGAGAGAGAGAGAGAAAATGAATGAGTTGAAAAATCGGTATCCTGAAATTGTTCACAGATGTGCTCATATGTACTTACCTCCTTTGTAGGTGAATGGGAAGGGCTTGCCGTCGGGTATTCAGTTGGTGACACTGAAGGTGAACGGCTTGGGCTTGATGTAGGCTGTGAGAATTGAGAGTAGAGGCAGGGAGTTGAGTAAAAAATGAATATCGGCGTCTTCCTCAAAATCAAAATGACATAAGATGTGTTCAAACAAATGTGCTTACCTCCTTCGTAGGCGAGTGGGAAGGGCTTGCTGTCGGATACCTCGTAGGAGATAGGGTAGGGCTGCTAGTCGTTGGCTCGTTAGAAACAGAAGGCTCAGACGAGGGTTGACTAGACGGTTGACTTGATACACTCGGCTCTGATGATGCTTTCACAGTAGGGCTCGCTGTTGGTGAATGGGAAGGCGAGCCACTTGGGCTTTTTGACGGCGATCCAGTAGGACTAAGTGAGGGAGAATGGCTAGGGCTTGAGGTGGGCTGTAGTTGAATGAGGAAGAGAAGGCAGAGAGTGAAGAGTAAAGGTGAGAAAAATATGGTATCCTTTTTCCAAAATTGTTCATAAGATATTCAAATCAACTTACCTCCTTTGAGGGTGAATGGCTTGGGCTTGATGAAGGAGAACGGCTTGGTGAACGGGAAGGTTTCCATCCCATAGTAGGCTGGTGAAATCAAACAATACAATACGAGAAGAGGATGTGAGTTTTGATCATGTACACAAGATATGTTCGGAAATGAACAAAGGTCTTACCTTGTGTGTAGGCCTTTTAGTCGGATTCTTCGTGGGAGGTTTCCATCCAGACATCATTGTTGGTGGTGGAGTGGGCTTCCACATCATGCTTGGGGGAGATTGCTTCTCGGACTTGGAGGAGGAGCCATGGGCCTATGAGATTACATACGAGTATGGAAGGCAGTAGAGTGAGTTGTGATGAGACGATGATCTCCATGCACAAGTTTCAAATGAGAAACAATACAATATATGCCCAACTTACCCATGGAAACTTCCCCATGATTCCGGGGCGGCCATTACGGGAAGTATCATCAGTCATATTCTTTGGCTATATCAACAAAGTAAAGAAGAAGATGATGAATCACAAGAGGAGTGAGATTATATGATACAAAAGATATTGTATACACAGGACTACACGTTCACATACTCACCTCTTGAACACAATAGTTCACGTGTTGTCTAGCTCTACCACTACATCCGGGAACTTGCATACCAGCATGTCCATTAGTCTTGAAACATTTCAAACTGTTCTTACAATCGGAATCAACTTCACAATGTCCTTTACACATTCCATACGACTTGTGGTTTGACCCTGACTTGCCACCCTTTCCGTGATAGTTCTTCTTGTTCTTAAGTTTCTTGCGTGGCATGTAGCAGTAACCCCAACCAGGTGCGGGCGTGCCGCTACATCCTGGCACTTCTGGAGCTCCCATTGAGCACATTAGGGCACCCTGATAAGGATAGAAGAGAGAGAGATGAGAAGGCAACAGGGGGTATCAGAAGACGATCATCAATCATTGGGCAGTAGTATAGAATGAAATAGTAGTATACTAGCATATCATATGAACAATGTAACGTACCATACAATCATCATGACTCTTACAACTTCCATGGCATCGAGGTAACTGGTGTCCTGATCCGCCTCCAGCACCCGACTTGCCAGACTTACCACCAGCGGCCCAGAAGAACCTATTCCTAAACCTTAAGTCTCGATCGGTGATGGGATGAGTGTCGTCGTCGATTGTTGCCGCCGGGGGAGAAGTTTGTAAGCTCCGTTGAGTTAATGTTGATGAAGAGTTGGGATGATCAATGAACATGGTAGCGGCTGGAGGAGTTGTTCGTAGTAGTAGTTGTTGTTGTTCATTATCCAATGCAGTACTACTACCGATGATGTATGCAAGGAGGAAGATTGGTAGGTGGGTTAAACGTTTGACCTTTGTCATCATTGTTGATAATGATAAAACAATGGAGGTATAGTTGTATCGATATCGATGTTAACGAGAGAGAGTAGTAGTCCACAGCTTATTGCAATGGAAGACGGTATAGACGAGACGATAAGGTTTGGTTGCACCTGATCAACAAATGAAATTTGTGAGATTTATATGCAATGGACTAACCACATGCATTGTGTTTACTGTACTGCCGATGCAACGTAATGTAGCATCGGCAGTATGAAATGATGGCGAACAATATGCATTGCATTGCCTTCTCAACAAACAATAGCGCCCAGAGGTGCCTGTCAGTTGTATTGAATTCTAGCCCATTATATGTGTGAGCAGTAAATTTGTATAGTTGAGCAGTATGGAGCTACTACTCTCTGTTATTTCTACTACAAAGGCAGTCGAGGATATGGCAATTACACTCATCGGAAAAGAAGATCCTCGACAATACACACAGTAAAGGCACGCCTACGGCGAACAAATAATGGCATGTTAGCAGTAGAATTGTACTGAGAGGCAGGGATATTTAAACTGCATGATTCTCCAACTGCCATTACATATCTACGGCCATTATATCTCACTTCTCGACACTCGATACAACTGGACATCATTGCCTTGAGTTGCAATGAGAATTTGCTGTACCACAAAAAGCTCGCGTCAAATGCACACACCACTAGAAAAAGGATAACGAATCGGCATCCACTGACTGCACCATGAATGCAACTAGACTGCCGCTATTATTTTCATAGTCATCGTTTTGATGGCAGAGACAGTAATGAATGCATACCATTCTTTGAAATATCAATGCATGCCGCCGGTATCCTAATTTTATGAGAGTTTGGCACTTTCGATTCGGTTTGCATATTTATTGCAATATAATAGTTCAATTGACTGTTCTTGATTAGTGATTAGCAGTACAATATATGGTATTTGGATATACACAGGGTAGTTAGATAAGTGTTTGTCGATCCCCGGAGTTTGATATTTAGAGATATTAGGTCACAAAACAACTCGTTTCTTGTCTTGCAAAAAAGTAAATCAGTACATAACAAAGATGGATATAATCGAGAAATCAAACACAACATTACTTAGTATAGAGCAGAATGATCCTAAGTTAACTCATCTAATTGTTGTTGGTCGGGATTATACTACTGAACACAAAGTTGCATGTTTCTGGCTGCATGAAGGAGCAGATGTGTCAAGACTTGGAAATGCCATTGCAAATAATACTCATTTAGAGTCAATAGACCTTCGTGGATCTTCAGAGTGGACCCTTGACACCAATGGACGCTTGACACCATCCCTCTTTGATGGATTACAACGAAATAATACCATTGAATCTCTTTCTTTGCATGGTGGTATTGGAATTGATATTTTGTATGAAATTGTGGCTATTAGTAGCAGCGTCACAAATATTACTTTATTAGAAAGTGATCTTAGAGGCGGTGTATTATCAACAGCCCTTGCTCAGGCTATAAGGAACTGTCCAAATCTAAAAGATGTCCTCATACATTCATGTAAGATTGATGATATTAGTTTAAAAGAATTTGCTTTGGGGATCAGAGGACTGTCATGTCTTCAAAGTCTTGAGATTATTAATGGTAGTATTGATGGTACTGAAGGTGCTAAAGCAATTGCAGCTTTATTCCAAGATCCTAATTGCATTATTACTAACCTTAATCTTTCTAGTATTAGGCTGAGTAATGAATCGATACAAATAATCGTTGATGGTTTGAGAGGCTACGCCCAATTAGACAAATTAGAACGTCTCAACTTATCCCACAACAGAGTCAAGAGTTCTAGTTGTGAATCAATCATTAACTTATTGCAAGATCCAAGCTGCAATCTTACCAGTCTTGATATTGGACATTGTGGAATTAACAATGAACCGGTTACAAAAATAATTAAGTCCTTGATTGGTAATACCAAATTGGAGCACCTTGGTTTATCCTACAACAAAGTCAGGATGTCTGGTTGTGAATCAATCATAGCCTTATTGGTACACCCGAATAGTCACAATCCTCTTCTTCGACAAAATACCAAATCTGATTGCAACGTCAACAAAATTGAACTTTCCGGATGTGGAATGGATAATATGTGTGCAGTATTCCTTGCAGGGTCCTTGGAGGGTAACAACAAATTGACATGTCTTGACTTATCTGACAACGAAGACATCACTGAACTTGGGTGGAGTGCCTTCTCTATCCTCCTTTCGTCGAATTGCTCCAACCATACATTACTCAGTCTTGGTGAACGCAATGGCAGCAGTGAAGACTTTTTGCCTTGCAATCTTGCATCCCTACTCAAACTAAACCGGGCTGTTGATATGGAACCTTGGTTTGAATTGGATTCCGAAGGTGATGAGAGGAATCTAAAAGCACTACCTTCTGTGATTGATTGGTTTGACCGCTGTGCTAGTCAATTGGCCCAAAATGGGGATGTTGAATATAGGCGAATCGTCAATAGTACCTATGCAAGGAAGCTCTCTGCAATGTTTCAATTTGCACTTGCTATGCCCCTGGAGTTTGTTCCGTCTCAGTCTGTTATGTTACGCCTTCACAAGGAAGCGAAGATTCAACTCAAAGAGAAGAGTCTGGAATTGGAAAGACAGATTGCTAGTAAGGAGGCAGAGATTAGGTCCATGATCAAGGCTAAGAAGGAACTTGACGATGAGATAAAGACTAAGAATGAGACAATCAAGAATTGGGCTTCGGACTCGGTTGGCTGAAGAAGGGATTCTATATTATGTAGACAAATGAGAGATATTTGCAAGAGGACAACAGAGATGATGGGATAGGCATAACTCCTGACATATAAACTAATACATAGAACAGACTAATTGATGCACAAATAACCTACTAACATTTAAATTCTACATATATTAAATCTCCCCCCATTCTAATCCACAGTGACACTTAAGTTCATGCCACAACAACATCAAATCAGTACCCCACCCCCCACCAAACGTCCAAATAATCTATACTAACCACACCCCCTTATGCCATGACACCACCCGTACCCTCATCATCCAGGGTACTATCAAGTTCACCACTTTCCCCTCTGCGGGATCTTGATCGGCTTGAGGACTTCTTACTCTTGGATTTACGCCTCGATCGACGCTCAGCACCATCCCCACCACCTTCCTCATCATAGGAATAGGATCCACGTTCACTTCTACTTCTCCTACTGCTACTGCTAACCTTACCCATTTCAACACCATCTCCACCGCCCTCGGCACCCTGATCCTCACCATCATAAAATTCATCTCCTCGACTTTTAGAACGTCGTTTACTCTTTGACTTTTTGGATTTACGCCTCCTCCTCCGTTCACCATCCTTACCACCACCACCCGATCGTGATCGTGATTTACGTTCATCACGACGTCGTTGACGTGCCTCAGCCTCAACATAACGCTGTGCACGACGTTCCGCGGCTGCCTTACGTGCACTTTCCCAATAAATCTGTGCCGCCGCCGTGGCACTTGCCCATCGGACCTTCCCATCCTCTCGTAAACATTGTAAACTGACTTTCCACCCTCCACCCCTATCCATGATACGTTTATGATTCTTAACATTATAGGTTACCAACAATACACAGATGGTAATTAATAACATAATCCAACTTAAAATACGGATGGGACGTCTCATTAATGAATTACGATATGCTGCCATGGGATTACCCCCATGTGCTGCCGTACGTAATGCATACTCATACCGTGCCTTCTCACCGTACGGATCAGGACATTGATGTGGATAAACCTTCGTATCACATGACCAAGAATTACTTAATAATTCACGCATATTTTCATATGTCGTTTCGGAACTACCCGAATGCCATAGTGAATGACATCCCACGTGATTATGCTGCCGGTTATATGCACGGAATTTATTAATATCTTGTATGAAATTATTACCATCACAGGAATTACCCTGGAATATTGACATTACATACTTTCCATCACCGGAACATCCTAATGTTGATGAATATCCCTGTTGGGAATAATCTTCACTTCCTGAAGATAATTCACGATTTTGATTTTGATTATTACCACCATTCTGCCATTGGGCATAATCATCATCCATATCAGGCGGGGCATAATCATAATATGCCAAACAGTCCGCATTACTTGGCTCACTATAATAATTCTGTCCATCATCTTGATTATTATTATCCTGATTACCACCATTGACCTGACTAGCCTGATTTTCATAATAATAATCTGAATCATAATACAACTTGGGCACCTTTTCCAAACTCTTCAATAAATTATCAGCACCACCATATGTAAAGAATGAATTAATATAATGACGTCTACTACAACCAATGAAACCCATTGGATTCCAATCACTTTTCTTACGTCCATATAAACTGTAGGCGGCATTAGCGCAGAAGGATTGTGTACGGTATTGATACCATTGTTCATCTCCATCACGTCCGTCACCATATTGATCATCATTGGAATTAGTATAGCCTGTTTTACATTCCGACCAAACACATGAGCCAGAGGCGCCGTGTGGATGTTTAACTTCTACCCAGAATTTATCATATTCAGCTAAATTATCAAGTATATCGCCCGTTTCGGGTGCTAGTTTGGATTGTAATTCTTGAAATGTTTTATAGCCCGTTGAGGTTGTATCTGATTTGGAATTCCATGCTGCGTCTGCATTGTTGGTGTTGCCCCATCCAGCTTGTACAGTGGAGGGGATTGTTATTGCTCACAATTAGTATACATTATTATAACTAAACTAGACCTTTTAATATTGATTATCTATAGTGTATTGATAATTATTAAGAGAGTGGCATGGTGTGGTTGATAATGTTGTCATTAGTAATTGAATATAGCGATTCTTATCAAGCCATTAAATACACGTATCAAGGTGGTATATAAGGAGAGTAATTGCAAATAATATTAGTACTAATCATCATATTTGTTGAGAAATCATATCCGTAGTAGGAGGCGCCATTTTGTGTTATTATTTTTGTGTTGAGTAAAGGGCTGGGGGCTGGGCAAAGGGCGTGAGTATCTTTTTTCTTCCTGAGGATGAGAATCTAAACCTACTAACAATCGTTAGTAGCGGCCTCCTGTCAATATAACATCACAATCAACGTCCAAACTACCTTCTATACGGCGTTAAGAGTGTATATTATCCAGTAGTGGCTTCTAGCAGTATCAACTGTACAAAGATACCCTCATTGCAACACATCAATAATGTGTATCCTTCTCTAATTTTGCAACCAACAGTGCTATAACAATAATTCTTGGTGTTAAAGAACCTGCAAGAGCAAGGAGAATGCAATGGTGGTACTAACAGCCTCTAATATTGACCTTTGTGTCAATCGAAAAACTACGGTCTAGGGTCATTCTGTCAATTTTGACGCTACAGCACGTGATTTGAATCACTATGTGATATTTTCACCAAAAAACAAAGTTGACCTCTATAGAATCAGCTTGAAGAGACGAGTCGATTAGTGGTATTATTGATACATATTAAGAGATTTACAGCTCGCCTATCGGCTCGCAAAGTTTGACATTTTGAGAACTTGGGAGTAAAAGACACACCGCAAGTAAAGAGATTAGACACTTATCATTAATGGTCGATATATAAGACCAACACAGCTCATGCCTAACGGCATTCACAACGGCACTGCGTGCCTGAAGTTTGAATCATTAATGGTCGATATTAAATGCTTGGTTGGTATAGCCCTTAAACAGGTTGGTATATATTATATAATGTTTGGTTGGTACGTCTTGTTATTACTTTCAACAACAACACCAGCTGACGCTGCTGTTGTTGTTGAAAGGAAGGTTGGTACGTTTGGAAGTAGAATGTTTAGTTGGCACAACAGCAGTAGAAGAAGGTTGATTGTTTGTTGTTGTTGATGATTCATCAGGTGGTGGTGATGGTGCAGCTTTGGTTAACTGGATGGTAAGTAGTGTTTATTGTTACGAGTGGTGATGGTGTTAATTGGTACGTCTGATAGTAATGTTTATTGATACTGGTGGTGGTAATGTTAATTGGTACGTTTGATGAATGTGTTATTAGTATGTTGAATTAAATGATCCGATGACACAACAACTAATACCACCGAGAGAGTGTTGGTAAGATCGACCGTAGGGAGATATTACCAATACGAACGAGGTGTACGACGACGTGCGTCAGCACCAAAGGAGAAGTGATGGACATACATTCTTCAAGATTGACTGTATTTCTCTTCGTGAGGCGATAGCCGAACTGTGTGTGTCTTGTACCTCACGTTCGTTGACATTCTGTATTTGCGAGTGCTTGCACGAGCTGTGTGTGTCTTATAATAACGACTTTCTTAATGCTAAGTGTATTGGTGAGTCCGGTAGGACGAACTGTATGTGGAGAGTGGTTTATTAATTAATTGGTCATTATCACGTAATTTTGGGATTAAGATTGGCTTTAAAATTGGCGTCTTGGGACATAAATCTGACAATCTACACCCCTACCGAGTTGGATTGATTGACAAAAGGTTGTATTTAGACGCTGTAACTACCACCAATCGATAGAGGACGACCGTGGCATCACAACAAGTTAAAAATTACATCAATTGGGGTAGTAGAAGAGAAGTGTGGTGGAAGATTGGTGATGGGGTACCCCCTTGGACACAACAACGTCAAAAAACACTTTTATACAACAATATACATTATAATAATACAGTGGATGGTATTTACAAAAAATGTTAGGATACCGTCATCATGTGGGTATTAATTAGGTATGCACCCAGGACGAGAAAGACACATGTATTAAGCATTGTGCGTTGCTCTACGATATATGGAGAGGCTACATACCAAGTATTATCGTCCAAATGTATGTTGTTTGGAAGCAATAGTATGTCTAGTGACGGCGGGTGGTGTATTTTCTGCTGAAAAATGTGGGTGGTATTGATGTTGATGTTCATTATGCACTCGGCATGATATGCGGATATGTTTTGATGATGCAACATTGTCCAACCATATATACATCACCACTGTACAAAGTTATAAGGCCGGGAGGTATGGTGTGTGGGAGCACTATAGAACTTAGAGGACGACGACGCAAATGCAGAGAGGGCGTTAGTTAGCATCCATAAAACCGTCACACATTACTCAATTCCTAAGATAAAACACTATTACTGGTGCACAAAACAACCTACTAACATTTAAATTCTACATATAATAAATCTCCCCATGTTCTAATCCACATTGACACTTAAGTTCATGCCAACAACATCAATACCCCACCCATAAAACTTTAATCCCCAAATAATCTATACTAACCACCACACCCCCTTATGCCATGACACCACCCGTACCCTCATCATCTAAGGTACTATCGAGTTCACCACTTTCCCCTCTGCGGGATCTTGATCGACTTGAGGACTTTTTACTCTTGGATTTACGCCTCGATCGACGCTCAGCACCATCCCCACCACCTTCCTCATCATAGGAATATGAACCACGCTCACTTCTACTTCTCCTGTTACTACTGCTAACTCTTCCCATTTCAACACCATCTCCACCGCCCTGATCCTCTCCATCATCACCTCGACTTTTCGATCGTCGTTTACTCTTTGACTTTTTAGACTTACGCCTCCTCCTCCGTTCACCATCCTTACCACCACCACCCGATCGTGATCGTGATTTACGTTCATCACGACGTCGTTGACGTGCCTCAGCCTCAACATAACGCTGTGCACGACGTTCCGCGGCTGCCTTACGTGCACTTTCCCAATAAATCTGTGCTGCCGCCGTGGCACTTGCCCATCGTACCTTCCCATCCTCTCGTAAACATTGTAAACTAACCTTCCACCCTCCACCCCTATCCATGATACGTTTATGATTCTTCACATTATAGGTTACCAACAAAACGCAGATAGTAATTAATAACATAATCCAACTTAAGATACGAATGGGACGTCTCATTAATGAATTACGATATGCTGCCATGGGATTACCACCATGCGCTGCCGTGCGTAATGCATACTCATATCGTGCCTTCTCACCATACGGATCAGGACATTGATGTGGATAAACCTTCGTATCACATGACCATGAATTACTTAATAATTCACGCATATTTTCATATGTCGTTTCGGAACTACCCGAATGCCATAATGAATGACATCCCACGTGATTATGCTGCCGGTTATATGCTCGGAATTTATTAATATCTTGTATGAAATTATTACCATCACAGGAATTACCCTGGAATATTGACATTACATACTTTCCATCACCACTGCAGCCTAATGTTGATGAATATCCCTGTTGGGAATAATCTTCACTTCCTGAAGATAATTTACGATTTTGATTTTGGTTTTGATTATTACCACCATTCTGCCATTGGGCATAATCATCATCCATATCTGGCGGTGCATAATCATAATATGCCAAACAATCGGCATTACTTGGCTCACTATAATAATTCTGTCCATCATCTTGATTATTATTATCCTGATTACCACCATTCACCTGACTAGCCTGATTTTCATAATAATAATCTGAATCATAATACAATTTCGGTACCTTCTCCAAACTTTTCAATAAATTATCAGCACCACCATAGGTAAAGAATGAATTAATATAATGACGTCTACTACACCCTATAAAACCCATTGGATTCCAATCACTTTTCTTACGTCCATATAAACTGTAGGCGGCATTAGCGCAGAATGATTGTGTCCGGTATTGATACCATTGTTCATCACCGTCACGTCCATCACCGTATTGATCATCGTTGGAATTAGTATAGCCTGTTTTACATTCTGACCAAACACATGAGCCTGACGCGCCGTGGGGGTGTTTAACTTCTACCCAGAATTTATCATATTCAGCTAAGTTATCAAGTATATCGCCTGTTTCGGGTGCTAGTTTGGATTGTAATTCTTGGAATGTTTTATAGCCCGTTGAGGTTGTATCTGATTTGGAATTCCATGCTGCATCTCTTGCATTGTTGGTGTTGCCCCATCCCGCTTGTACTGTGGTGGGGATTGTTATTGCTCACAATTAGTATACATTATTATAACTAAACTAGACCTTTTAATATTGATTATTGATAGTGTATTGATAATTGTGAAGAGAGTGGTGTGGTTGATAATGTTATTATTAGTAATTGAATATAGCGATTCTTACCAAGCCATTAAATACACGTATCAAGTTGGTATATAAGAAGAGTAATTGCAAATAATATTAGTACTAATCATCATATTTGTTGAGAAATAATATTCGTAGTAGGAGGCGCCATTTTTTTGTGTTGTTTGTGAGTAAGAAGGGCTGGGGGCTGGGCAAAGGGCTAGGGTATCTTTTTTCTTACTCTCGCCATGAGAATCTAAACCTACTAACAATCGTTAGTAGCGGCCTCCTGTCAATATAAACATCACAATCAACGTCCAAACTACCTTCTATACGGTGTTAAGAGTGTATATCATCCAGTAGTGGCGTCTAGCAGAATCAACTGTACAAAGATACCCTCATTGCAACACATCAATAATGTGTATCCTACTCTAATTTTGCAACCAACAGTGCTATAACAATAATTCTTGGTGTTAAAGAACCGCAAGAGCAAGGAGAATGCAACGGTGGTACTAACAGCCTCTAATATTGACCTTTGTGTCAATCGAAAAACTACGGTCTAGGGTCATTTTGCTACTTTTGAGCTCACAGCACGTGATTTGAGCCACTATGTGATATTTTCACCAAAAAACAAAGTTGACCTCTATAGAACCAGCTTGAACAGACGAGTCGATTAGTGGTATTATTGATACATATTAAGAGATTTACAGCTCGCCTATCGGCTCGCAAAGTTTGACATTTTGAGAATTTGGGAGTAAAAGACACACACAGCTCGACTATCGTCTCGCAAGTTAAATACAGAATGATTAGAGAAACGATATAGAGACAGGTTGGTTACGTGGTATATATAAGACCAACACAGTTCGGATTGCAAGCAATCCTCACAACGGCACTGCGTGCCTGAAGTTTGAATTAGTAATGGTTGATGTACAAAGTTAGTTGGCATAGCCATGCCGGCACTAGTAGAAAGATAGTAGTTACGTCATCATCAATGTTTGGTTGGTACTAATAATGGTTGATGAACTACATCCTCAACACCAACAACACACCCTAGCGGGTGCATTGTTGGTAGAGGATGATAGTTCATGTTAATTGGCTAATAGTAACACCACCGAGAGAGTGTTGGGAAGATCGACCGCAGGGAGATATTACCAACACGAACGAGGTGTACGACGACGCCGAAGGCCAAAGGAGAAGTAATGGACATACTATTCATCAAGATTGACTGTATGAGCGAGGCGGTAGCCGAGCTGTGTTTCTCTTATACTTCACTTCTATTGTATTAAGTGTATGCGGCCCTGCCGCTCGGGTCGGGTGAGTGGCCTTGTGCCACGAACACTATGTATTTCTCTTGTATTACATGATCGTTGATTAAGTGTCTGGCCCTTGGCCTCGGGGTTCTGGTCACGTGAGTGCCTTGCACGAACTGTGAATGTCTTATATTACTGTGTTTATAATATTGAGTGTATTGGTGAGTCCGGTAGGACGAGCTGTGAGGATTATTATTGGTAATGATGATGATATTAAATATTAATCTCTGAAAAGTACTAAGTGGTGGAATTATTGGCTGGCCGCCGGCTCAAATTCTGACAATACAATACTGTACCGATCGAACCACCCCTACCGAGTTGGATTGATTGACAAAGGGTTCGAATTAGACGCTAATACTGCCACCAATCGATGGAGGAGGGTGAGAGGAGTACAACAAGCTAAAAATTATACCAAATGGACGAGTAGAAGAAAAGTTATGACTACTTTAGTGGTTGAAATATGGTGTAAGGGTACCCCCTTGGATGCAACAATATACAATGGTGCTTTACACAACAATATACATGATAATAATGATGTGGAGGGGTTGGTAGTATCGTTATGTCACGAGAATTAACATGTATGTCATTTTTTGAGATTTTCGAGGGTGGTATTAGGCGATTGTGGTAGTGGTGGTGGTCGGCTGGAGAAGTGAGTGGCACGTGGTTTGAGCATATTACCATCTTCTACGACATATGTACCACCTCTGTACAGAGTTATATGGTCTATATCATCGTGGATAAAGAGTACTACCACGGCTTGGTAATTGGATGGTATTTTTACTTACAAAAATGTTAGGATACCGCCCACATATTAATTAGGTATGCACCCAGGACGAGAAAGACACATGTATTAAGCATTGTGCGTTGCTCTACGATATATGGAGAGGCTGCATACCAAGTATTATCGTCCAAATGTATGTTGTTTGGAAGCAATAGTATGTCTAGTGACGGCGGGTGGTGTATTTTCTGCTGAAAAATGTGGGTGGTATTAATGTTGATGTTCACTATGCACTCGGCATCTTATGTGGATATGTTTTGATGATGCAACATTGTCCAATCATATATGCATCACCACTGTACAAAGTTATAAGGCCGGGAGGTATGTTGTGTGGGAGCACTACCGGGACTACGTAGAGCTTAGAGGAAGACGACACAAATGTAGAGAGGGCGTTATCCATAAAACCGTCACACATTACTCAATTCCTAAGATAAAACACTGATTGATACACAAATAACCTACTAACATTTAAATTCTACATATATTAAATCTCCCCATGCTCTAATCCTGACACTTAAGTTCGTGTCAGCAATATCAATACCCCACCCATTAAACTAACCCCCAAAAAATCTTACTAACCACACCCTCTCATGCCATGACGCCACCCGTACCCTCATCATCCAGGGTACTATCGAGTTCACCACTTTCCCCTCTACGGGATCTTGATCGACTTGAGGACTTCTTGCTCTTGGACTTACGCCTCGATCGACGTTCAGCACCATCCCCACCACCTTCCTCATCATAGGAATACGAACCACGTTCACTTCTACTTCTCCTGTTACTACTGCTAACTCTTCCCATTTCAACACCATCTCCACCGCCCTGATCCTCTCCATCATAAAATTCATCACCTCGACTTTTAGATCGTCGTTTACTCTTTGACTTTTTCGACTTACGTCTCCTCCTCCGTTCACCATCCTTACCACCACCCGATCGTGATCGTGATTTACGTTCCTCACGACGTCGCTGACGTGCCTCCGCCTCCACATAACGCTGTGCACGACGTTCCGCGGCTGCCTTACGTGCACTTTCCCAATAAATCTGTGCTGCCGCCGTGGCACTTGCCCATCGTACTTTACCATCCTCTCGTAAACATTGTAAACTAACCTTCCACCCTCCACCTCTATCCATGATACGTTTATGATTCTTCACATTATAGGTTACCAACAAAACACAAATGGTAATTAATAACATAATCCAACTTAAAATACGAATGGGACGTCTCATTAATGAATTACGATATGCTGCCATGGGATTACCCCCATGTGCTGCCGTACGTAATGCATACTCATACCGTGCCTTCTCACCATACGGATCAGGACATTGATGTGGATAAACCTTCGTATCACATGACCAAGAGTTACTTAATAATTCACGCATATTTTCATATGTCGTTTCGGAACTACCCGAATGCCATAATGAATGACATCCCACATGATTATGCTGCCGGTTATAGGCTCGGAATTTATTAATATCTTGTATGAAATTATTACCATCACAGGAATTACCCTGGAAGATTGACATTACATACTTTCCATCACCGGAACATCCTAATGTTGATGAATATCCCTGTTGGGAATAATCTTCACTTCCTGAAGATAATTCACGTTCGCGGTTAACATTATTTTGATTATTACCACCATTCTGCCATTGGGCATAATCATCATCCATGTCTGGCGGGGCATAATCATAATATGCCAAACAATCGGCATTACTTGGCTCACTATAATAATTCTGTCCATCATCTTGATTATTATTATCTTGATTACCACCATTAACCTGAGACGCCTGATTTTCATAATAATAATCTGAATCATAATACAATTTCGGTACCTTTTCCAAACTTTTCAATAAATTATCAGCACCACCATAGGTAAAGAATGAATTAATATAATGACGTCTACTACACCCTATAAAACCCATTGGATTCCAATCACTTTTCTTACGTCCATATAAACTGTAGGCGGCATTAGCGCAGAATGATTGTGTCCGGTATTGATACCATTGTTCATCACCGTCACGTCCATCACCGTATTGATCATCGTTGGAATTAGTATAGCCTGTTTTACATTCTGACCAAACACATGAGCCTGACGCGCCGTGGGGGTGTTTAACTTCTACCCAGAATTTATCATATTCAGCTAAGTTATCAAGTATATCGCCTGTTTCGGGTGCTAGTTTGGATTGTAATTCTTGGAATGTTTTATAGCCCGTTGAGGTTGTATCTGATTTGGAATTCCATGCTGCATCTCTTGCATTGTTGGTGTTGCCCCATCCCGCTTGTACTGTGGTGGGGATTGTTATTGCTCACAATTAGTATACATTATTATAACTAAACTAGACCTTTTAATATTGATTATTGATAGTGTATTGATAATTGTGAAGAGAGTGGTGTGGTTGATAATGTTATTATTAGTAATTGAATATAGCGATTCTTACCAAGCCATTAAATACACGTATCAAGTTGGTATATAAGAAGAGTAATTGCAAATAATATTAGTACTAATCATCATATTTGTTGAGAAATAATATTCGTAGTAGGAGGCGCCATTTTTTTGTGTTGTTTGTGAGTAAGAAGGGCTGGGGGCTGGGCAAAGGGCTAGGGTATCTTTTTTCTTACTCTCGCCATGAGAATCTAAACCTACTAACAATCGTTAGTAGCGGCCTCCTGTCAATATAAACATCACAATCAACGTCCAAACTACCTTCTATACGGTGTTAAGAGTGTATATCATCCAGTAGTGGCGTCTAGCAGAATCAACTGTACAAAGATACCCTCATTGCAACACATCAATAATGTGTATCCTACTCTAATTTTGCAACCAACAGTGCTATAACAATAATTCTTGGTGTTAAAGAACCGCAAGAGCAAGGAGAATGCAACGGTGGTACTAACAGCCTCTAATATTGACCTTTGTGTCAATCGAAAAACTACGGTCTAGGGTCATTTTGCTACTTTTGAGCTCACAGCACGTGATTTGAGCCACTATGTGATATTTTCACCAAAAAACAAAGTTGACCTCTATAGAACCAGCTTGAACAGACGAGTCGATTAGTGGTATTATTGATACATATTAAGAGATTTACAGCTCGCCTATCGGCTCGCAAAGTTTGACATTTTGAGAATTTGGGAGTAAAAGACACACACAGCTCGACTATCGTCTCGCAAGTTAAATACAGAATGATTAGAGAAACGATATAGAGACAGGTTGGTTACGTGGTATATATAAGACCAACACAGTTCGGATTGCAAGCAATCCTCACAACGGCACTGCGTGCCTGAAGTTTGAATTAGTAATGGTTGATGTACAAAGTTAGTTGGCATAGCCATGCCGGCACTAGTAGAAAGATAGTAGTTACGTCATCATCAATGTTTGGTTGGTACTAATAATGGTTGATGAACTACATCCTCAACACCAACAACACACCCTAGCGGGTGCATTGTTGGTAGAGGATGATAGTTCATGTTAATTGGCTAATAGTAACACCACCGAGAGAGTGTTGGGAAGATCGACCGCAGGGAGATATTACCAACACGAACGAGGTGTACGACGACGCCGAAGGCCAAAGGAGAAGTAATGGACATACTATTCATCAAGATTGACTGTATGAGCGAGGCGGTAGCCGAGCTGTGTTTCTCTTATACTTCACTTCTATTGTATTAAGTGTATGCGGCCCTGCCGCTCGGGTCGGGTGAGTGGCCTTGTGCCACGAACACTATGTATTTCTCTTGTATTACATGATCGTTGATTAAGTGTCTGGCCCTTGGCCTCGGGGTTCTGGTCACGTGAGTGCCTTGCACGAACTGTGAATGTCTTATATTACTGTGTTTATAATATTGAGTGTATTGGTGAGTCCGGTAGGACGAGCTGTGAGGATTATTATTGGTAATGATGATGATATTAAATATTAATCTCTGAAAAGTACTAAGTGGTGGAATTATTGGCTGGCCGCCGGCTCAAATTCTGACAATACAATACTGTACCGATCGAACCACCCCTACCGAGTTGGATTGATTGACAAAGGGTTCGAATTAGACGCTAATACTGCCACCAATCGATGGAGGAGGGTGAGAGGAGTACAACAAGCTAAAAATTATACCAAATGGACGAGTAGAAGAAAAGTTATGACTACTTTAGTGGTTGAAATATGGTGTAAGGGTACCCCCTTGGATGCAACAATATACAATGGTGCTTTACACAACAATATACATGATAATAATGATGTGGAGGGGTTGGTAGTATCGTTATGTCACGAGAATTAACATGTATGTCATTTTTTGAGATTTTCGAGGGTGGTATTAGGCGATTGTGGTAGTGGTGGTGGTCGGCTGGAGAAGTGAGTGGCACGTGGTTTGAGCATATTACCATCTTCTACGACATATGTACCACCTCTGTACAGAGTTATATGGTCTATATCATCGTGGATAAAGAGTACTACCACGGCTTGGTAATTGGATGGTATTTTTACTTACAAAAATGTTAGGATACCGCCCACATATTAATTAGGTATGCACCCAGGACGAGAAAGACACATGTATTAAGCATTGTGCGTTGCTCTACGATATATGGAGAGGCTGCATACCAAGTATTATCGTCCAAATGTATGTTGTTTGGAAGCAATAGTATGTCTAGTGACGGCGGGTGGTGTATTTTCTGCTGAAAAATGTGGGTGGTATTAATGTTGATGTTCACTATGCACTCGGCATCTTATGTGGATATGTTTTGATGATGCAACATTGTCCAATCATATATGCATCACCACTGTACAAAGTTATAAGGCCGGGAGGTATGTTGTGTGGGAGCACTACCGGGACTACGTAGAGCTTAGAGGAAGACGACACAAATGTAGAGAGGGCGTTATCCATAAAACCGTCACACATTACTCAATTCCTAAGATAAAACACTGATTGATACACAAATAACCTACTAACATTTAAATTCTACATATATTAAATCTCCCCATGCTCTAATCCTGACACTTAAGTTCGTGTCAGCAATATCAATACCCCACCCATTAAACTAACCCCCAAAAAATCTTACTAACCACACCCTCTCATGCCATGACGCCACCCGTACCCTCATCATCCAGGGTACTATCGAGTTCACCACTTTCCCCTCTACGGGATCTTGATCGACTTGAGGACTTCTTGCTCTTGGACTTACGCCTCGATCGACGTTCAGCACCATCCCCACCACCTTCCTCATCATAGGAATACGAACCACGTTCACTTCTACTTCTCCTGTTACTACTGCTAACTCTTCCCATTTCAACACCATCTCCACCGCCCTGATCCTCTCCATCATAAAATTCATCACCTCGACTTTTAGATCGTCGTTTACTCTTTGACTTTTTCGACTTACGTCTCCTCCTCCGTTCACCATCCTTACCACCACCCGATCGTGATCGTGATTTACGTTCCTCACGACGTCGCTGACGTGCCTCCGCCTCCACATAACGCTGTGCACGACGTTCCGCGGCTGCCTTACGTGCACTTTCCCAATAAATCTGTGCTGCCGCCGTGGCACTTGCCCATCGTACTTTACCATCCTCTCGTAAACATTGTAAACTAACCTTCCACCCTCCACCTCTATCCATGATACGTTTATGATTCTTCACATTATAGGTTACCAACAAAACACAAATGGTAATTAATAACATAATCCAACTTAAAATACGAATGGGACGTCTCATTAATGAATTACGATATGCTGCCATGGGATTACCCCCATGTGCTGCCGTACGTAATGCATACTCATACCGTGCCTTCTCACCATACGGATCAGGACATTGATGTGGATAAACCTTCGTATCACATGACCAAGAGTTACTTAATAATTCACGCATATTTTCATATGTCGTTTCGGAACTACCCGAATGCCATAATGAATGACATCCCACATGATTATGCTGCCGGTTATAGGCTCGGAATTTATTAATATCTTGTATGAAATTATTACCATCACAGGAATTACCCTGGAAGATTGACATTACATACTTTCCATCACCGGAACATCCTAATGTTGATGAATATCCCTGTTGGGAATAATCTTCACTTCCTGAAGATAATTCACGTTCGCGGTTAACATTATTTTGATTATTACCACCATTCTGCCATTGGGCATAATCATCATCCATGTCTGGCGGGGCATAATCATAATATGCCAAACAATCGGCATTACTTGGCTCACTATAATAATTCTGTCCATCATCTTGATTATTATTATCTTGATTACCACCATTAACCTGAGACGCCTGATTTTCATAATAATAATCTGAATCATAATACAATTTCGGTACCTTTTCCAAACTTTTCAATAAATTATCAGCACCACCATATGTAAAGAATGAATTAATATAATGACGTCTACTACACCCTATGAAACCCATTGGATTCCAATCACTTTTCTTACGTCCATATAAACTGTAGGCGGCATTAGCGCAGAATGACTGTGTACGATATTGATACCATTGTTCATCTCCATCACGGCCGTCACCATATTGATCATCATTGGAATTAGTGTAGCCTGTTTTACATTCCGACCAAACACAGGAGCCTGAGGCGCCGTGGGGATGTTTAACTTCTACCCAAAATTTATCATATTCAGCTAAATTATCGAGAATGTCGCCTGTTTCGGGTGCTAACTTTGATTGTAATTCTTGAAATGTTTTATAGCCTGTTGAGGTTGTGTCTGATTTGGAATTCCATGCCGCGTCTGCATTGTTGGTGTTGCCCCATCCAGCTTGGATGGAGGGGATTGTTATTGCTGTTAGGAAGAGGACTAATTTGAGAAATGACATTTTTATTTATAGGTGTTCTCTGAAAGAGAAAGCTGATATCTAAACGGTCGTAACTCGAATCGCCCTCGACTAGATCTCTCAAAGCTGCTAATCTATATCGTTATCGATATGAAAGGCAAGCTTGTTATAATTGTAGTGTAGAGAAGAGAGGATCTATTTGCTCTCAACACCCACTCTTAATTTTTGAGCATATGATATGCTCAAACTTTATTTGGTATCGTCCGCCGGTCCGCTCTACAACTCTATTGCAATACTACGCTCTAATAATCTCTCTTTTAATATCGCCTCTATCTTCGTACTATCAATCTGCCGTTAGTGGATAGTAATGGCGCTCGTATCCAACTCTTTTGGATAAGTAGTGGATCTCAACGGGGGATTCTCTCAACGCTTAGTGAGCATAGCGCACTACGCGCTTTAGCCCTCTGGGGGCACCTGTGCCTCCCCTCGGAGGTACCTAGCTCGAGCATGGATACTGCGCGGGCGTCGGGGTTATGCTCTTAAAAAGCCCCCTAATATCTTTGGCTTTCCGCTATCGAGCGATTGGATAATTATTGGTGGATAGCTTCCCAAGCGTTGAGGAGGATGCTAGTGATAATATAACTATTAGCATTGCTTAGTAAAAGAGGAAGGTTGCATTGTGGTGTATAATTCATTTCTAATTGCATTGCAATAGAAACAATCTAAACAATTTGACTCGCACTCCGCTCTTAATAAAAAAGTACACATCTTGTGCACAAACAATAAATATAACCATGCCTTCTTCATCAATAAAACACAGAGCTGCCATATTGGCATCATCTCTCGCTTTAATATCAACACCTACCCATGCTCGTAGTACCACCACAACCACAACTAACAACAATATAAAACAACCATTACCACCCCGACGTAAAATGCCCTACCTAAATTCGAATAATGTACAACAAATTATAAACGAGGCATCTATTAAAAATAAAGATAAAGATCCGTCACGCAGTGCCTTATTAAATAATAATGAAGGGAAGAATTGGATGAGTTTAGAAGAGGGTATTGAATTTATACCATTGTTGAATGTTGATGAGGAGGCAATGCCTGGTAGTAACAATATTAATAGGGATACTGATTTACAGTATGTGAAACATCCTACACGAACTTCTCCCCAAGGCACCACCTCCCAACAACAAGGCAGAAAGTTAAACACTGAACAGAGTAGAAAGTTAAATGAAGATCAAACCACAGGTGGATACGATGAAAATAATGCCTATTCCGTACAACCCTTCATACCCGGTCTCGGTAAGTATGATGAATATGCCCAAGCATGGCGTTTACTTGGATTCATGATTGATTGTAATGAAGTTACCGAAGATGATGATTACGCTCAAGATAACGGTTCTAACGATGGCGGTACTGAAGAAGGCTGTACACGATATTTACTATGGGCAGCATATGTTGATACTGAATATACCGATGGATGCGGCATCGGTGAATATCAACAGTGGGATCGATTCGAAAACAAATGGGATACCACTCCCTGTGACTACGCACCTGATGGTTGTAACCGATGTGCCAAGATGGATTGTCATTTAGAGAATACTCACTTTAGTATCCTTGGTTTTTTTAAACATAAGAATTGGGATGATTGGATGGAACAATTATTTAAACACGAGGGGATATGTGTTTGGTCTGATGAGGAATATGCATTTATGCAACAGACTCGAGGTGTTTGGCCACATGGTTGTATTGATACGGGTAAAACGAATGATAATGGTGATGAATTGTATTATAATGTACGACCTTCACAGAATGGACGTATGGCTGTGGGATTATATACAGATGTTTATTGTAAGGAGGATTATCCTGCCGATACATACGAGATTGAAACATTGGTGGGTAATATCTTCCAGGGTGGGAGTGGTGGATCGGGTGATTATTCCAATTATGATTGGAGTTATGAAGATTTGGAGGAAAGTCAGGCACGATGGGATAGTGCGTTTGATGCATGGCATATCTGTCATCCGTGTGTGGCACATGATTTAGAAAATACGGGTGGGGATAAGTATAGTTGTAATGATGATGATGGTGGTGGACGTAGGTTGGGTGGGGAGGGTTGTGAAACGGGAGAGGCATTCTCGTGTTATGATGATGCCGGGTATACCAATGTTAATCAGGTACGTGTTGTTTTTTGTGTGTGGCGGTGTGGGGGGTGGTGGTGGTGCTTTTATCATCCACCTTTTATTAAATATTTATATCCATCTCATATCATTTATTATCTCTTTCCCCGAATTACCATTGCAGTGTATGAAGTTCTCTGCCAAGACAATCATGAAGACGGCAACATTCCGTGACATATACCAAGCATCCAACTCTGGTGTACTAGCCGATTCTCCTCTATCAGGATTTATCGATTCAAGTAAAAGATACCATCGTCACTTCTTTGACAATGTTGCCACCTGGGCATTCCTAATTGTTGTATCCTTTGCCTTGATCATTTCCTTATGGAATTTGTATAAGGTATCCAAGAGGACGATGCTCATGCCTAAGTTACGTGAGACTCTCCTTGATGGTGGCCAGGGTGGTGTGAATTCGGAATTCTCCGAGGTTGATCAAGAATCCCCAACCAAGGCATCCGTTTTGATTTAATGAAAGGGGATTTGTGTGAGTTTAGGTAAAGGGGTAAAGCGGGGTAAGCTTAATTAAATTCGTGAAGAAGAGAAGAATAGGAGAAGATGCAATTTGAAGATTGATGTAAACTAAGAATCTATATGGTCGAAGTATATCTTATTGATCATCCAACATATATAACAGGATACACGGGGAGTAGAATATGTATAGATGTAATGGTAAGGGATTTGGCTATCTATAACAAATCCCTATACAAACTATTGCTAATCCCAGGGAAATTTCCTCTTCTTTGCCACATTAACAATGGAGTCTAACCGCCCATAAAGATCCTTGATCTCATCTTCCTTAGCCTTTAGAACATGATCCGACTTCTCCTTGGCCTCTCTCATGGAGACAATCTCAGCATCCTTAGTAGCAACTTGCTTCTCAAACTCGGTATTCTTTTGGCTTAGCTCTCTATTCTTAGTTTCTAAGAAATTGTTCCTATCTTCTTTTAGTTGAATCAACGATACAACGGACGGGTGCATGAAGTGAGAAGCCGGTACAAACTTCAAAGGCATAGCACGTGCAAATTGGAAGATTGAAGAGAGCTTTCGTGCATCGATGTTATTTACTACTTCCTCGCTTTGGTTTGATTCTTTTACACGACCAAACCAGTCAATGACATACGGTAATGCCTTTGGTTTCCTTTCATCGCCTTCCGAATCCAATTCAAACAGTGGCTCCATATCAATGGCCAGATTTAATTTGAGTAGGGTTGCAAGATTATCGGGTACAAAAGGAGCACCATAATCTTTACCCAAACTGAGCAATGTAGTGTTGGAGCAATCCGAAAGGATGGTAGAGAAGGCATTCCAACCAGATTCAGTGATGTCTTCGTTGTTAGATAAGTCAAGACATGTCAATTTGTTGTTACCGATCAAGGCCTGTGCAAATACTGTACAATCGTCATCAATTTTAGAGTTCGAAAGATCAATTTTATTGATATTGGAGTTGGGGTCTTGAAGCAAGGCTGCTATTGATTCACAACCGGGCCTCCCAATTCTATTGCCAGATAACCCAAGCTCCACCAATTTGGTATTGCCTATCAAACTATGAACGATTGTTGTAACAGTTGCCCATCCATAACTACCAAGTCCACAACTTCCAAGGTCAAGGCTAATTAGGTTGCAACTCGGAGATTGCAATAAAGCCGCGATTGATTCACAACCAGATCTCTCGATTTTGTTGTATCCTAAATCTAGATGTTTTAGTTTTGTGTTACCAATCAAGGTCTGGGCAAGTAGTGATGCATATTCACAAGCGAAATCATTCATGCTCCAAAGGACGATTTTGTTGATATTGCAGTTGGGGTTTTGAAGTAGGTTTGCAATAGATTCGTATCCAGATCTTCCGATACTGTTTCCAGATAAATCTAGTTCTTTCAATTTAGTATTGTTTGCCAAACAATTAACTATTTTTGTTGCCGACTCGTTGTTAATACCACAAGTACCAAGATCGAGTTGGGTTAGATTACAACTTGGATCTTGCAATAAAGCCGCAATTGATTCACAACCAGACTGATTTACACTACTCCCGGATAGTTCTAACTTATCTAATTTTGTATTGCCCATCAAACTACTAACTATTATTTGAGTCGATTCACTGCTAAGCCTAACACTAGAAAGATTAAGGTGTGTAATATTGCAACTCGGATGCTGGAATAAAGTTGCAATTGCTTTAGCACCTTCAATACCTTCAATCATAGTAGTATAATCATCAAATTTAGCATGAAGAAGATAAAGTTTTTCAAGACAAGATAGTCCTCTACCGGAAGCAATAAGTTGATTTATACTAGCATCATCAACTCTGCACATACAGATGTAAAGATCATTTAGATCTGAACATTTCCTTATAGCCTGAGCAAGGGCTCTTGACAATGCACCATCTCGAAGATCACAATTGTATATACTAATCTGTTTGAAGCTCATGATATTGTTTGCCACACACTCATTCAAAATACCAATTCCAATACTTTCGTGTAAAGAAAACTTTCTAATGGTAGTATTTCGTTGTAATCCCTCAAGAAGAGGCATTATGTCTAAGGTCCACTCTGAAGTTTTGTGGAATGATATTGACTCTAACTGCGTATTATTTGCAATGGCATTTCCAAGTCTTTTCAAATCTGCTCCATCGTATAGCCAAAAGTACCCTCTTTTAGTATGATCAGATCTAGAGTGATCCCGGTGTACAATAGCTAAATAATTTAACATATAATCATTCTGCTCTATACAGCGTAATATTTTGTTGGACTCCTCAACTATATCCATCTTGTTTACTGTTGTAGTTACTTGTGTGACGTATTAGTGCACCTTGCTGTACAAATTTTCTCACCTAACTTCTTCTAATGACAAACAATAATATCGATTGTCTACGGTTACCCGAGCAGACGACATAATGGTGCAATTGATTTCTCGAGTTTGGTTTATTGTTATACTATGATGAACGAGTTGTTTGGAACCTAGATATCTAAATATAAAACTCCGGGGATCGAAAAACACTTATCAAACTACCCGTCCATATCCAAATACCTATTGCACGCTGCTGCAAACAATTAGCAAAGTTGTGTGAGGAGAAATAAAGATGAAAGACTCAGCCCTCAGCTCTCATAAAATCAGGATACCGGCGACAATGCCCCGCCCGCATGTCTATCAAAGATATGAATACTTACTGTCTCCACCATTAGAACGATGGATAGGCTATAAAAATAATAGCAGCAATCTAGTTCATAGCATGGTGCAGTCAGTGGATGCCGATTCTTTATCCTTTTTCTAGTGGTGGTGTATATGACAGCACATTTTCGAGAGGGCGCTCATGTACTACGAGTTTCAACGCCGTAGCAGTATAATTATCATGCCTATATGGCGTATCAATAGTTGTAGAAGTGTAGAAGTCTATCGTCGTCCAATATTTCACGACGATCTCTGCAACAGCGATTATACAACATCATTTTCATCTTTATCTACAATTTGCTCACATGTGCACACTTTTATCTTTAACTATACTGCAATCTCCATAACATTGACTATCGACAGCATTTATCACCCTCATATATCAATAACAGACAATACAGACAGTCATCTGCAAAAAATCCCTCCAGAAGGGGGTGTTATTGTCCTCCTTTGTTCATAAACTTTCACTACATCTGTGCACTTTGCCATATTCATGTCGCGTATCATACACCATGTTTCCTCTTTTTTGTCAACAAACCAACCGACTTCGATAATCCAGAGCTGATATCTGACTCCTTAGCACCACTCTTTGTTGGAGACGGAACAAACTTCAAAGGCATAGCACGTGCAAACTGAAAGATGGCAGAGAGCTTTCGTGCTTCTATACTACCCTTGACTACCTCCTCATCCTTGGTGGATTCTCTAACATGGCGGTCAAACCAGTCAATTACATAAGGCAGTGCTTTTGGTTTTCTTTCATCGCCTTCCGTGTCAAGTTCAAATAGTGGTTCCATATCAACTGCCCGGTTTAGTTCGAGAAGGGTTGAAAGATTATCGGGTACAAAAGGAGTACCATAATCTGGACCAAAACTGCTCAATGTATGATTGGAGCAATTCGAAAGAATATTAGAGAAGGCATTCCAACCAGGTTTGGTGATACTTGAACGCCGTAAGTCAAGACATGTCAATTTGTTGTTTCCTACCAAGGCCTGTGCAAGTATTCTTGCACAATCATCATTAATTACATTATCATCGGAAGGTAGACGAGTGCCCAAATTATTCCACAACAGTGAAACGTTTTCGACATTAGAATTTGGGTCTTGAAGTAGAGTTGCAATAGATTCACACCCAGACCTCCCGATCCCATTGCTTGATAAATCAAGCTTCGCCATTTTGGTATTGCCTATCAAACTACTGACTATTTTTGTTGTCAAATCATTCTTGAGTCCACACCTACCCAGGTCAAGGCTGTTGATATTGCAGCTGGGGTCTTGCAATAGGGTTATGATTAATTCACAGCCAGAACTCTTGATGTGACTTTTAGACAAACCAAGGTGTTCTAATTTGGTATTGCCTGCCAAAGACCTTACTATTGTTGTTACCGCTTCATTGTTAAGGTTGCACCTACCAAGATTTAAACGGGTTAGATTGCAACTCGAAGTTTGCAGTAAGTTTATGATTGATTCACAACCAGACCTCTCGATTTTGTTGCCATATAAATCTAACTTAACCAATTTGGTATTGCCGATCAAACCATTAATAATTATCTGTATCGAATCACTGCTAAATCCGAAACAAGCTAGATCAAGTTGGGTAATATTGCAACTCGGATCTTGGAGTAAAGTTGCGATTGCTTCAGCACCTTTAATGCCATGAATACTATCAGTATGATCACCATTGGTATGAATAAGATCCAGTCTTCGGAGAGAGGATAGCCCTCTAATCCCCAAAGCAAATGCTTTTAGACTGGCATCATCAATCTTGCTGTGGAGGAACATAATATGGCTCAGATTTGGGCACAATTTTAAAGCTGGAACGATGGATTCTACTATACCATCTCTAAGGTCACAGTCCAATATACTAATACGTGTGAGGTTACTATTGTTTGCCACAAACTCATTCAAAACTCCAATTCCAATACCACCATGTAACCAAAGCTTTTTTATGGTAGTGTTTCGTTGTAATCCCTCGAGTAGAGATCCAGTGTCTAGTGTCCATTCTGAAGATTTGAAGAAGGATATAGTTTCTAAATGAATATTATTTGCAATGGCAGATCCAAGTCTTGATAAATCTGCTCCATCATGCATCCAGAAACATTCTTCGGGGTTATGAGCTGTATGACCCCGGTCTACGATAGATAGTGATGTTAACTTAGGATCATTGTCCTCTATACGAAGCAATGTTCTATTTGATTTCTCGACTATATCCATGTTGTTTGCTAACTAATATATCGTACCACAGAAAGTAAGTGAATGTTGCTTTTTTTTTAATGATTGAGGAAACGATTGGTGTGTGACCTTGTGTGACCTAAATATCACTAAATTATATCAATCTCCGGGGCGGGATCGAAAAATACTTATCAAACTACCCTCTGTATATCCAAATACCATTTATTGTATAATCAATATCTAGAACATATCAAGATGAACTAATGCACTCTATCTATGTAGACCGCACAGTGATAGCTATAATTGTGGTGAATTCAGCGCCGTACCAACTCTCATAAAATTAGGATACCGGCGGCAATGCTGATCTCAAAGATATGATATGATATGGTATTATTACTGTCTCCACCATTAGAACGATGGCTATGAATATAATAGCGACAGTCTAATTACATTCATAGTGCAGTCAGTGGATGCACTGATCTTTATCGTTTATAATGGTGGTGTATTTTGATGCCCGGCCCACTCGAGTTCGAGTTTGAGGAGAGTTTGAGCGCTCATATACGATGTTTCGACGCCGCTGAAGCACCATTTGCAAGCCTATATGGCGTAGTAACAATCATAGAAGTCTATCATCATCCATAGAATTACAACGAGCTTTGTTGCAACGAATATATACAACACAATTGTCATCTTCCAAAATTTGCTCACATCATGTGCACACTTTGTCTTCATGTAACAACGATAAGTACAATGCTGCTCAACACCGACAGCACGTATCACTGTCGTATATCAATAGACAATAAATCAACCATACTTCCTCCTCTTTGTCAAAGAACCAATAGAGTCCAAACGCATATGAAGATCTTTTATCTCTTCTTCCTTAGCCTTCAAAACATCTTCCGACTTCTTCTTGGCATCTTGCATCTCTGCCTCCTTAGTGGCAATCTCTTTCTCTAACTCCGTGTTCCTCTGCTGTAGCTCTTTATTCTTCGTTTTCAAGGCATCACTCATACCATCTTTGAGTTGAATCAACGATACAACAGATGGATGTGTAAAGGGAGAAGCCGGTACAAACTTCAGAGGCATAGCACGGGCAAACTGGTAGATTGCCGAGAGCTTCCTAGCATTGATACATTTGACTACCTCTTCGTTTTGGTTAAATTCTTTAATTCGACCAAACCAATCGACGACAGAAGGTAATGCCTTTGGTTTCCTTTCATCGTCTTCCGTATCCAATTCAAGTAATGGATCCATATCAACCGCCAAATTTAGTTTGAGTTGGGTTGATAGCATCGCAGGCATGTTTTCAATGTCATTGCCATTCCCAAAATCTAACAATGTATGGTTGGAGCAATTCGAAAGGATGGTAGAGAAAGCATTCCAACCTGCTTTTGTGATACCGGAATTCCCAGATAAGTCCATATACTTCAATTTGTTGTTACCAACCAAGGCCTGTGCAAGCAATGATACAAATTCATCAGTCATATCAGTAACGTAAAGGTCAACAGTATTGATATTGGAGTTGGTATCTTGAAGCAGAGTTGCAATTGATTCGCACCCAGACCTTTTGAGTTTATTGCCGGACAAATCAAGCTGTTCCAATTTGGTGTTGCCTATCAAGCTGGTTACGATCTTTAGTATACATTCATTGTCAAGGCTACACCCGCCAAGGTGGAGTGCGGTTAGATTGCAAGTCGGATCTTTCAATAAAGTCCCCAATGCATCACAACCAGAGCTTCCCACATCACTGCCAGATAAACTAAGGCGCTTTAATTTGGTATTGGCTCTCAAACTACTAGCGATTATTTGTATACATTCATTGTTGAATCCAATCCTGTCAAGGTCAAGACTGATGAGATTACAGCTAGGGTCTTGTAATAGGCTTACGATAGATTCGGCGCTGCCAATTCCAATATCACTGTCACTAGAACGACGTCTCCATAGATAAAGTTTTTCAAGGCGAGATAGACCTCTGATCCCCAAAACAATATCTTTTAGACTGGCATCGTCTATACTACAAGCGCTAAAGCTCAGATTGTTCAGATTTTGACATTTCTTTATAGCCGGTATAAGAGATCCTGCTACACCACCACCTCTGACGTCACCTCTATGTATTGTGATTTCTGTAAGGTTACCATTGTTGGCCACATACTTGCTCAAAATGTTATTATCAATTCCACCCTTCAGACAAACTTGTGTGATAGTAGCATTTCGTTTTAATACCTTAAAGAACGTTTTATTGAATTGACGCTCTGAAGATTTGTAGAATGATATCTTCTTTAGATTTGTGTTATTTGTAATGGCATTTCCAAGTCTTGACAAATCTGCTCCATCGTGTAACCAAAAACATCCTCTAATACGACCAGTGGTATGATTCCGGTTTCTAATAGTTAGACTCTTCAACTTGGGGTCATTCTGCTCTGCACGAAGTAATGTTTTGTTTGATTCCTCGACTATGTCCATCTTCTTATTGTTTGTTGTTATGTTAGTGCCGAATAGTACGTGTATACCTTATTGCTCTAATTTTCTCCTTCACTTGATCTTAATGTAAATGTATAATATCGATTACCGAGCAGTTAATGCGAGTACACCAATCGAAGAAGCGGTAAAATTGATGCAAATCGTGTATCGTATATAGCCAAATGTGTAATTGTTTGATACTAATCACTATCAATTCTTCCCATTTGCTATTTGCTATCTACTTGCAACTTTGGTTTATGTGCACTTATACTCAAATTCGATACAGAACCTATAAAATAATAGTTGAAAACCTGTATTGTATCTTACCTAATTTGCTCATAGTACAATACCTCTTTGACATGGTGATTTCTCTACTGGCCTGCTGTCTAATCCTCTTGGCAATTAGTACCGTGTATAGCACTGAGCTATTACCTGGTCGTATTAATGAGTTTAAGGTGCGTACGGCGTTGTTCTGGTGTTTGAATATCAGTATTGTGCACATGATATGAGTTTGAAATTTTTATGTGAACAAATTCTTATGTCGCTTATTGTATTATTGTAGATATTAGAAGGACATACTACACCGGATGATTACCATTCTCCTCTACCACATACGTAAGTGTACATTACGTGTTGTATGTCTGATTACTCTACGATTTGCAATGCATATACTAACTCAATTGAACTTCTTGCTTTTCTATCAAACGTGCATCACTGCAGATACATCAAGGAAGGTGATCTACCAACATCTTGGGATTGGCGTAACATCTCTGGTAAATCATTCTTAACTCATTCATTAAACCAGCATATCCCTCAATATTGTGGTTCATGGTACGTAGTATAGTTGAGAGTGCATAAAGTTCTTTGCAATGAAATATTTATGCTCACATCTTATGCATTATATAGCTGGGCTCATGGTGCTATGTCGGCATTAGCGGATCGTATCAAAATAGCCCGAGGGGGTACCGGAGACGACATCAATCTATCGATTCAATACATTCTAAATTGCGGAGCTGCTATGGCTGGTAGTTGTTGGGGTGGAAGTCATTCTGGTGCATATGAATTTAGTAAACAAAACGGACCAATACCCTATGATTCTTGTCAACCATACTTGGCCTGCAGTGCTGATTCCGAAGAGGGGTTCTGTAAACACATCGACAGTACATGCTCAAAACAAAACATTTGTAGGACGTGTTCGACATTCGAATCAAAGGGTGGTACCTGTTCAGAGATTGACTTCTTCCCAAATGCAACCGTAGCAGAGCACGGCACATACAACTTGCTATCACTAGACCGAGTGCATAAGATAAAGGCAGAGATTTATGCCCGTGGACCCGTTGCAACTGGAATTAATGCCATGCCCATATTGAAGTACAAGGGGGGTGTTATTAAGGAGCTCAATATATTGGACATGCTCGTAGATCATATTGTGAGCATCGTTGGGTGGAATGTTGATGAGGAAGGCGATGAGTATTGGATCATTAGAAACAGGTAAGTAGAGGTCCTTTGTATTGTTTCTTGTTTCATCAGAGGCAAGAACTTACATCTATTACTCTTCTTTGATATTTAGTTGGGGTCAGGTAAGCAGAAGTTAATTGTGCACAATGGTCACAACCCACCCTCAGATCTGGGCATTCTGTGTTCTTATTGTGAAACCGATAATGAATGTACATACTCACTTGGTTGCGGATTGAGTTGACTTGTGCCTATGATATTCGATATGGTTTTGCAATTCCACTAACAAATACTAACGCACCCTACCTCCCTCTCTTCTTGGATATGATTGTGACCAATGTGTGGAATTAACTTCTGATTCCCTCAGTACTGGGGAGAGAGTAAGTTGTGTTTGTTGTTTCTGTTTCCTCAATCATATGTGTATGAACTTACATACACATTGATCTTCTCTC
>Ga0214479_100214_pt1 | contig 36583 bp, 24 predicted proteins | sample M1_20Mar14CPVII9_5_FD_165054 | JGI IMG/M metagenome (GOLD analysis project Ga0214479, IMG submission 165054) | Marine eukaryotic communities from Monterey Bay, California, United States - M1_20Mar14CPVII9sort6BwellE14 | ecosystem: Environmental > Aquatic > Marine > Unclassified | place: USA...
GGGTGCTTGTACATCAGGTGAATCACCAACTGGCACACCCATTGCTTGATGCATTAATCTGTTAGACCATGTTGGATTACGTGGTGTTTGTTGATTTGAATTGGCACCCTGATAATACAATAGAATGATAAAGGGATATGAGATTAGACATCGACGGCAAAATGAAACAATCACCAAGCATACACCCAAAACACTCTAACAACATCCAATAGAACATATACCTCCCAACTTTCAACTAATCCCTTTAAATCTTCATTTCACTACACTCAACAAATACACAAACCCATCAAACTAAACAAACATATCTCTAACCAAACATACAACAACAATACGCCCACTATTTCTCATAGATTAACTCAACTAACATAACACCCAAACAATACCCCTATCCCTAACCAAACATACAATACGCCCCACTATTCCTCATAGGCATTAACTAACTAATCCCTCTAAAACTAACACTACAAACACACAAACTTTAACAAACCCATCAAACAAACAATATAACCAACACTCCAATACAAACTTTAATCCCTAAACACAAAACACCATTGTTTCTCATCTGCACAACTCACAATCCCTAACAATTAAACACTAAAAACACATCAAATAAACAATTTAACCAACACTCCAAATTAACATCCCAGCAACACAACACACACCCATCAACACAATAACATCTTTACTTACCTGCTCATTATTTAATAAATCAGGACGTTGCCTAGCATTAGCACTACCCTCTTTTAATAATTCTTCATGTCTAACATGTTTTTCTTGATTACGTTTTTCTTTATCACTCTGCTTCTTGTTATTACCACCTCCTCTTGCACCACCTGTTGCACCTCTAGCAGCACCTCCACCACCACCCCTAGCACCACTATTAGCGGAGGAGTTATTAGAAAGACCAGGAGGTGCTGGAGATTTAGCAGAATCAAAGAATTTATCCAAATCTTCATATCCATCATTATCAATTGGTATTGATTGTGAAGTACCACGTGCTGGAATTTGTATGCCTGTTCGTTTGCCTATATCCATTCTCTCTTGTTGTTCTTGATTGTTAGAGCGTGATGTTGTAGAGCCGTCTGCTGAGAACTTAACACCACGTGAGGATGGACCACTGTTGAGAATTTCGGGTGCTGTTTTACGTTGGTTCATTTCTGTTTCGTTGTCACTTGAATTATTAGAAGCAGCGCGATTACGTGATGGTGAACTACGTTGGGAATATCGTTTTGATGGTGATGGCATTATTATTGTTTAATAGAGACGTATCGATTATTGCTTTGAGGTGAAGTTGTTGTTTGTCAAACTGAATTTTCATTTTGGTTGTAAAAATGAAAACTCCTTGAAAGGCGAGATTGAAGGGCAGGATACCGATTCTAAAGGCAGCGCCAGGCAACAGGAGATATCGTTTCCCTTACTTGTCTCTACCAATATGAAGTCGAGGACAGTGGCTATAGGTAAGGTTATGAACTTTTGTGTATAGGGTGTGTAGCGTAGACATTTCAGTGGAAGGGTGAAGGTATAATCAGATGAGTTGGTACGCCTATATACAAAAGAGTGCACATCTTAGCACAAAATATGAATATATGGGGGTGGTGTGGTCTTCTTAATCAAGCAATAATCTCATTGCATACGTATGACTTTATTTTGATACTACTTTGCCATAACTCTGTGGCCCACTCAAGTTGAATAATAACTTGACTCGTCACTCGACTCGTTACTTGAGTCTTCTACCCTAGTAGAGTCATGCCCACTCAATATCCTCTTTGGCAAAAGATAAGGCAAGACGTTCCTAATGACAATATCCACCCTACAATTGATGCGGCATAGATCCCTGTAACTAACATCCTCGCCGACTCTTGTCCTCTTGTTCCGACTCTCGTCTATCTTTGCCTTCCATAGGGCAAGCTCCAGTACGGAGGTTCCCTCTTTGATTGATTCATAAGTGGCTAGCCTATCGTACACTGCTTGTGTGTCTTCATCTCTGCTTATTTCCTCGCCAACTTCATTGATGCGGTTTTTCAGATCTTCTTGAAATCTCTCAACATCTAACGTATCTAACCGGTCGGAAATACTAAGTCGAAGCAAGTATCTAAATGTTTCATCAGAAGTATACAGGAGACTTCTGAATCCTTGTTTGTTACATGTTGCCAATGCCAGCACAACTTGTTGCATGCCATACTTTTGATCTGACAGCATAACTAACTCATGAATGTTCGCATGTGTTACACTAGCCTTTGCCAATGTTCTAATCATTCCTTTCCAGTCAAACTCATACTCCGGATGGTTTGTTTTATAACTTTCGACTAACAAGTCAACTACTTCTGTTGGTGCATTACACCAAAGTGCATATAGTAGAGGAATGTCTCCCCACTTATCTTTCACTACTAGTGTTTCAGGGTACTTCTCAATCAATAACTGAAACATTTCACATTTTGTTTGGTTGAACATGCCAATATATGAAGAGGAGTCATCCCCAGACAGTCTTGTTCTTTATCTGTTGTATTCAATTGACCAGGAGGTTTTGTTGTCCATGGATTGACTTCCCGTCTGATGTTCTGCATTGTGGTTTCGGTATCGTGGTATGATTGGTAGTAACATATCTTGTGGATTGGTAGATTATCAAATCTGTGCTGTAATGCTTCTCTTATTGTACCATTGTTACTATCCGGGAATGCAACACCCAATTCTTTACAATTCTTTAATGCAACCGTATATATCACACACTCTGAAGGCAATGCCACATTCCGTACACTCAGATCTGTGTAATCTTCTTCTGTGTCATCATATTTGTCTCCAACCTGTTCTACGGATTCAGGAAGTTCAAGTGAGACTAACGAGGCATTACCCCCCACTATGCTGATATCTACACTGTTTCCAATTGATGGAGGGATACGAAAGTTTGTAAAGTTGCAATTCTTGAATGCCCTCGGTTGTATACTCTCTACAGTATCAGGCATATGTACCTTATTCAATCTCTCACAGCCTTCGAATGATTCTATACCAACAACTTTTAAAGAAGATGGAAGAGTAACAGATACCAAAGACGTACATCTACTAAATCCATCCTGTCCTATTTCCCGAAGTCCCTCAGAAAATGTGATATCAGTTAAACTCTCACAATTACAGAATGCTCCTTCATTAATGACCTGAAGTCGAGGAGGAATGTTGATTCTCTGTAGAGATTCACAATGGTAAAATGCGTAGTTACTCAATCTTTGAAGTCCGTCTGGTAGAGTAATCTTATCTAATTTGTGACAATTTTCGAATGCACTTCCACCAATCTCTTCTATTGTGGAGGGAATGTTAATCCTTTTCAAAGATGCACAACCATAAAATGCATTATATTCAATTCGTATCAGCCCCTCGGGAAGCTCAACTACCTCTAATTTCTGTCTGCTCCGAAATGCCATTTCAGGTACACTGGTAACCGATGGATCAATTCTAACATGTGTAACATCCAAAGGCACATCACCAACTCCATTGTAAATGTATATCGACGTATTTTCTACTTCACTCATTCTTGATAATATAATTTGTTTATTGTGATAATACTGCAACTCTGTATTGCAGATACACTAGATTTGTCTCCGTAGTCTTAGTAGATTACCTTAATAAGTCAATAATGTGTAGTAAAGTGATGATGATGTATTTCGGGAAGGATTCGTTTACTAATAATGCTTATTAAAGTTATAAAATTAATGTCGGTGCACCTTGTAAACTTGTATTTTATCGTATCATGCTGACAAATAATGGGCAATAAAGAACCTTAATTTTGTGATATCAATCTAATGATAATGGAATGGAATAGGGATATATCGAATGCTCTCTCTGTTGGGTGTATTCCTCTCTGTTTAGCCGTCACCTCTGATGTGTTGTGAACTTCAAAAATCAAAATCAATACAGGAAGTTTGTTCATCAATTTTCATGAAATGATGTATTGAGGAAACTCTATTCTGGGTAGCAACAAAGTACACTTGTGCCACTCTTAATTCTTCGGCTACAACTTAGTCAACTTGAATAGATTGTCGAATTGGTGTCAAGGCTAAGAGTCTATCAAATGTTTATTTCTGGTTCTATATTTAGCTATTACCCCACAGCCTTTCTGTGGAATGCCGAGGAGCGGCGACATCCCTTATACCAACTCAAGCATCGATGTCCTCCCCCTACCCCCTAACCCCCTACTCTACTTATAGTTATTCTTAACCACATCATCAAAGACATCATTCAGTCTCTGCCAGATATCCAAAGCATAGTTATAATACTCTGGATTGTTTTCATTGAAGATACAGCAGTTGCGGAATACAAGGATAAGGTCATCCTGTAACTCCGAGATGTGTCCATAAGTAGAGAGACGTTCCTCCTCAATGGTACGAAAGTCCATTGGATCATCAACAGCTTGTGAGTATTCATCAGCAACTTCTGGGAATGCCTCAACTACCGGTATTGTAAAGAAGCCAAAAGTATCTAATTCTCTCTATGATACGATAAATGGAGTGTATGAATCGGCAGGTGAGATAAGCAGAGACAAAAAGGCATCATATGATATGTCTCAGAAACTAAAACGACTTACCAATTCCACTAGGATTGCAGTGCCGACACGATGTATCTGCCTCCTTGTTACATGTTCCCATCGTGGTAGTTCAGGGTAATTGACTGTACGACCTTGCTTCTTCCTTGGTTCAACAGCGGCGGCGGCGGCAGTAGAAGTAGAACGCCTCCCACCACCTCCTCTCTTCCTCTTCTTCGTAACCACCTCCTCGTCACTTGAAACCTCATCTTCTTCACTACTTTCTTCAGCTCCGCTACTTCCTACATCGGCATAGCTTGGTTTACTACGCCTTGATCGTCCCCGTGGAGGCAGCCTTCCACCCCTTCGATTATCTTCTGCTTGATCATATTCTGATGCTTCTCCGCCACTACTTTCTTCCTCCTCTTCCTCGATCTCATCCTCGTCGCTACTACTTTCTTCTTCTTCACCATCATCTGAGTCTTTCTCTGTGTAGGTGGGCTTACTTCTTACACTCCTTGCTCTTGATGATGTTCGTCGGGAGGGACTTTCAGGAGGACTCTCGGGTTGTGAAGTCCTCTGGGAAGCGGCAGCTCGACGAGTTCGGCGGGGTGCAACCTCTTGATGATCAACACTTTCTTCATTATTACCTCGTCCAATACTATCCGTTCGAGCATTACGAGACCTGGAAGTGGAAGCTCTGGCAGCTCGTTGTGCCTTAGAAGACGGTTGATTAGCAGCCTCATTATCAACGGATTCATCATCACTACTCTCTCTATCATAAGCCATGGGCTCCTCAATAGCATTCATAAGAGATTGGAACTTGTCATACATTTCACATGCCAAATCATGCATATCATTGTTGTTCTCGTTGTACTTGTAACAGTTCTGTTCAATCAATTCAATATCAGCAAGAACACTCAACTTGTTGGTGTAATAGTTGCTCCTAAGCCGCTTTAGAATTAGACTTAGATACATGGGTACTAAATGGTGGAGACAGAAGCAAGAGTGAGATGTGCATATTACAAACCAAAAGATAGACCTAACTAATCCGCTTACCCTCGATCATATCAAAGTAGTCGGTATATCTGCTGACGTCTGGTTGATCGAAATACCATGTCTTGACATCGTTATCCAGTGTTTCAATGGTGTTCAATGCTGACCGTATAGCAGTCATAGTCGATTGATCCAATGATGGTACCGAGGGGACTGGACGAGAGGGATTCTTCACTTTAATCTCCCAAACACTAAGCCAAGACACTTCATCTGTAACTTCAGAACCTCCTTCCACATGCCATTGCAATGTCAATGCATTGTGTCCGCTATCAATTAAGTGAAACTCGTCGTTACTTGTTTCGGCAATATTGACTAACTGAGCATCGAATTCTAAATAATCAGCGTCTTCCCTGTCCGTCCTGTCATTTGGATAGCAAACCGTGACAGAAAGTCCACTGACCGTTCCATCATTTGCCTCGATAGCCTTTTCCAACTCTTTAACTCTCCACAGGTATTGGTAGTCCGGAACGAGGAACTCTTCTTCGTTAGATTCAAATACAGTCACCTCAAACTTGATAGATCCAACAGAACGAGTCCTAATGGCAACGGGAGAAACGAAGGACGGAGCTGGCCATGGAAGGGTACGGCCTGACTGTTGTGTAGGTACACCAGTAATTTCAAGGGTGAAGATGGCTGCCACTCCCAACAACTTGTCATCTCGAGAACGAGAATTGTAGTACATATCATATGGGAATCTGTATCTGACATGTGTGACCTTACAGCGGACAACTGGCCAAGGGTATGCTGTAGGCCAAGCTGCCCAAGGAGGTGAGTATCCACTAATGGGGAACTTTTTCAATGTCTCAGAATGTGCCCTTGGTATGTACACTACCGAATCCCCAACTTGTGGACAGTAATTCCTTTGATTCTTGGGGGGACTAATCCGACTAACCCATGCCCTTCGAAGGTCTTCTCCCTTATATCTAGGCATTTTGAATATGTGGTTTGCAACTGTCCAGTCTTCCATAAACTTCCCACTTGGATCTGTCGTATTGCTGATAATCTCCACAACATCATCGTCGTCCGAATCTAATTCCATATATGCATCATGAGCAGCTGGACGTGACGATGTTCTGGACGATGATCTTGCTGGCCGTAATGTTTGGGAGTCATCTGATTCATAACTGTCTCCCCGACGACGACGTCTACTTCCTCCTCTTTGTCCCTGTCGTCCTCTACTACTACTACGCCTCCTTGACGATCGGCGGCCATCCATTTCTATTACTTCCTCATCACTACTTTCTTCTAATGTACGGCCATTACCAACATACTCTTCGTCATCACTCTCCTCATCATCGAATTCATCTTCTGGTTCATCAGTTCTCCAGATAACACTACTACTTCGCCTATTGGAAGATGTATTCGAATTCCGATTCGTAGTTGTGCCACCCACGGGACCTCTTGAGCTTGAGGCGGCCAAGGATAGATTCTTCCTCTCGTGTTGGACGAGCTTACCTGACTTGTTGATGATGGGAGTTGTAAGGCACCGCTGTGTAAAGTCAGGGCTTTTGACTTGAATCCTCTTGCCCTTACTTGAGGCTCCACTCTCAAACCGAACCTCAACTCTCTGGGAACGAATGTTGTCCCGATGCCACCGAGCATCTTTGTGTGGTAATGGAAGTGGACCCTTGAGCTCCTGGTAGATTTCTCTCATCTCCTCTGGATAGGGAGCTCCTTCATGGGTGCATCTGACTCCTCCGGGTGATTTGTGGGGAGGTTGAGCCGATCCACGCTCGATACAGTATCCGTTTGAATCATATAATAGTTCATAGTAATCATTAGCAAAGTATTGTTCCTTCATCCAAGTTGGAGTAGACAAGGACCAGGATGTTAGCTTGTCGTCTAGACTTCCCACATTTGTAGACGGTGTATCCAATACCGTAACCCGTCCACCCTCATCACTTAGCACAAGCTGTAATCCATTTGGGCTGAATTGAACCTCGAGGTAGCCACATCTTATCAGCCCTTCTGGAAATTTAACTACCTCCAATTGACGACGGTTCTTAAATGCCTCAGCAGGAATAATGGTGACGGAAGGATCTACTCTAACATGTGTAACATCCTCCGGTACCTCATCAACTCCATTGTAAATGTATACTACGCCTTCACTCATTCTTGTTAAATAATTTATGTCTTGTGATATTCTATTGCAATTTTGGAGTATTTGTACCAACGACTCTGCAAAGTACTTAATTCAGTATGAAGCGATGAATAATCTTATCGACGGGAAGGATTATTGTTAACTAATGCACGTCTAGTATAGTATACAACTCGGAGTAAGAAGTTGCGTATATTTTGTTTTGAGATTTGAGTCGGTGCACTTATGTGGATATAAAATCTTTATTAAACGCCAACAAGTAAGTCAATACCTTAATATAATAGTATGATGATGATTCAATCTACTATCAATAATGGAATACACCCCACCCTTTACCGATTAGAAGAGGCAGAGTAAAACAACGCTATGGTATGTACAATCACACAACCATATAGTAACCGACCACAATTCTAATAAGGCCGATTCTAAAAAAGCACTTACCTTTCAGAACAAACCTAAGCATGAGCATATAATTTATTAGAAATTAAATGATGTCCTTACTACGCCCCCTATCCCAACTGATATTGCTGGTTTTAGTTCTACAAACAATGATACAAACAACCACTAGCTTCTCTGCTGAATCGGGGAAGAAGCAGCGACTGGCGCTCGTGACTGGTGAGTACATATCTTTGGTGTCTCTATAAAAATTATGTGCACCTTCTTCTTATCTTGCTGCTTTCGACTTTATCTCACTTGTATATAACACCTCATACTCTACCAGGTGGAAATAAAGGCATAGGTAAAGAAATAGCCCGACGTATCGGCAGAGAACCCAACTTTACCGTACTAATAGCATGTCGTAATCTCGAGTTGGGACAAGAGGCAATTCAAGATTTAAAGAGTTGCAACAACAATGATGATGACGACAAAGAATGCAATGTCATCCTACTGCCAATGCCACTAGATCTTACCAATCCTACATCAATTAAAGCAGCTGCAAAATGGGTCGAGAATGAATATAACGGTGTACTTGATGTACTAATAAACAATGCAGCGATATGTTTCAACTCTCCAACATTATATGACAAAGTAGACTATACAACATTCGAAGATCAAGCCGATATTACAATTGATACAAACTACTTTGGTACGTTACATGTTATACAATCATTCCTACAACTATTGCAAAAGTCAGACTCTCCACGTATAATTAACATTGCATCATCTGCCGGACGATTATCAATCTTAAAATCTCAACAACGAGTTGATACATTCACACCGGATACATTAACCATACCCCAACTAACACAATTAATGCAAGATTTTGTCAAGAATGTTAAAGATGGTACACATTCCTCTAATGGATGGCCTAATACATGTTACGGTGTTAGTAAAGTGGGCATTATTGCATTAACAAAGATCTTAGCACGGCAATACTATCCCCAAATGAAAATCAATTCAGTAGATCCAGGATATTGTAAGACTGATCAGAATGATAATATGGGTACGGTTGATCCGTATAGGGGTGCTTATACACCTTATTTGTTGGCAACAGCGTCATCACTGGATAATTCAGAAGATGAGGAGGAAGGTGGTACTGGTCTACACTTTTATGAAGAAAGGAGTATACTGGTCATATCAAAGTTAAAGATAAGATGAACCTCCTGCCCTCTTTATTTATCTTATCTCTCGTAGGTATACCTACTTTGCTATCTAATATTCAAATAGCCGGCAACACGAGGCATGGTAAAGCTATAGCCCAATCTCATCCTCTTCAATATCGCTGCTTGAACCATTAATGGATTCATCATCTGTTTGATTCATTATCTGATTCATTATCATCACTTGAATCTCTGGAACTGGAATCCGTCGTCTCATCGGGCAAAAGATAATTCTTCCCTAATGGTTTAGGTATGAGATACGGCAGAATACTCCTAATGATAGTATCGGCACCACAACTAACACGGCATTGATCCCTGTAGCTAATCTCCCCATCAACTCTTGCCCTCTTGTTACGACCCTCGTCAATCTTCATCTTCCAAAGAGCAAGTTCAAGTACCGAGGTACCTTCTTTGATTGATTCATATGTTGCAAGTCTATCATATACTCCTTGAATGTCTCTATCTCTATTCTTTGCAATCTTGGGAAGGCTACCGATGCGATTGTCCAAGTCAATACGCCATCTTGCAATGTCCAATGAATGTAACCTTTCATGAATACTGACTCGAAGCAAGTATTGTATTGTATCGACGGCAGTGCATGGTTTATTTAAGCTAGCCTGGCTTGTATCATACTTTGCTAGGACCATTACAATGCCTTGCACATCATACTTTTGATCTGACAGCATAACTAACTCATGAATGTTCGCATGTGTTACACTAGCCTTTGCCAATGTTCTAATCATTCCTTTCCAGTCAAACTCATACTCCGGATGGTTTGTTTTATAACTTTCGACTAACAAGTCAACTACTTCTGTTGGTGCATTACACCAAAGTGCATATAGTAGAGGAATGTCTCCCCACTTATCTTTCACTACTAGTGTTTCAGGGTACTTCTCAATCAATAACTGAAACATTTCACATTTTGTTTGGTTGAACATGCCAATATATGAAGAGGAGTCATCCCCAGACAGTCTTGTTCTTTATCTGTTGTATTCAATTGACCAGGAGGTTTTGTTGTCCATGGATTGACTTCCCGTCTGATGTTCTGCATTGTGGTTTCGGTATCGTGGTATGATTGGTAGTAACATATCTTGTGGATTGGTAGATTATCAAATCTGTGCTGTAATGCTTCTCTTATTGTACCATTGTTACTATCCGGGAATGCAACACCCAATTCTTTACAATTCTTTAATGCAACCGTATATATCACACACTCTGAAGGCAATGCCACATTCCGTACACTCAGATCTGTGTAATCTTCTTCTGTGTCATCATATTTGTCTCCAACCTGTTCTACGGATTCAGGAAGTTCAAGTGAGACTAACGAGGCATTACCCCCCACTATGCTGATATCTACACTGTTTCCAATTGATGGAGGGATACGAAAGTTTGTAAAGTTGCAATTCTTGAATGCCCTCGGTTGTATACTCTCTACAGTATCAGGCATATGTACCTTATTCAATCTCTCACAGCCTTCGAATGATTCTATACCAACAACTTTTAAAGAAGATGGAAGAGTAACAGATACCAAAGACGTACATCTACTAAATCCATCCTGTCCTATTTCCCGAAGTCCCTCAGAAAATGTGATATCAGTTAAACTCTCACAATTACAGAATGCTCCTTCATTAATGACCTGAAGTCGAGGAGGAATGTTGATTCTCTGTAGAGATTCACAATGGTAAAATGCGTAGTTACTCAATCTTTGAAGTCCGTCTGGTAGAGTAATCTTATCTAATTTGTGACAATTTTCGAATGCACTTCCACCAATCTCTTCTATTGTGGAGGGAATGTTAATCCTTTTCAAAGATGCACAACCATAAAATGCATTATATTCAATTCGTATCAGCCCCTCGGGAAGCTCAACTACCTCTAATTTCTGTCTGCTCCGAAATGCCATTTCAGGTACACTGGTAACCGATGGATCAATTCTAACATGTGTAACATCCAAAGGCACATCACCAACTCCATTGTAAATGTATATCGACGTATTTTCTACTTCACTCATTCTTGATAATATAATTTGTTTATTGTGATAATACTGCAACTCTGTATTGCAGATACACTAGATTTGTCTCCGTAGTCTTAGTAGATTACCTTAATAAGTCAATAATGTGTAGTAAAGTGATGATGATGTATTTCGGGAAGGATTCGTTTACTAATAATGCTTATTAAAGTTATAAAATTAATGTCGGTGCACCTTGTAAACTTGTATTTTATCGTATCATGCTGACAAATAATGGGCAATAAAGAACCTTAATTTTGTGATATCAATCTAATGATAATGGAATGGAATAGGGATATATCGAATGCTCTCTCTGTTGGGTGTATTCCTCTCTGTTTAGCCGTCACCTCTGATGTGTTGTGAACTTCAAAAATCAAAATCAATACAGGAAGTTTGTTCATCAATTTTCATGAAATGATGTATTGAGGAAACTCTATTCTGGGTAGCAACAAAGTACACTTGTGCCACTCTTAATTCTTCGGCTACAACTTAGTCAACTTGAATAGATTGTCGAATTGGTGTCAAGGCTAAGAGTCTATCAAATGTTTATTTCTGGTTCTATATTTAGCTATTACCCCACAGCCTTTCTGTGGAATGCCGAGGAGCGGCGACATCCCTTATACCAACTCAAGCATCGATGTCCTCCCCCTACCCCCTAACCCCCTACTCTACTTATAGTTATTCTTAACCACATCATCAAAGACATCATTCAGTCTCTGCCAGATATCCAAAGCATAGTTATAATACTCTGGATTGTTTTCATTGAAGATACAGCAGTTGCGGAATACAAGGATAAGGTCATCCTGTAACTCCGAGATGTGTCCATAAGTAGAGAGACGTTCCTCCTCAATGGTACGAAAGTCCATTGGATCATCAACAGCTTGTGAGTATTCATCAGCAACTTCTGGGAATGCCTCAACTACCGGTATTGTAAAGAAGCCAAAAGTATCTAATTCTCTCTATGATACGATAAATGGAGTGTATGAATCGGCAGGTGAGATAAGCAGAGACAAAAAGGCATCATATGATATGTCTCAGAAACTAAAACGACTTACCAATTCCACTAGGATTGCAGTGCCGACACGATGTATCTGCCTCCTTGTTACATGTTCCCATCGTGGTAGTTCAGGGTAATTGACTGTACGACCTTGCTTCTTCCTTGGTTCAACAGCGGCGGCGGCGGCAGTAGAAGTAGAACGCCTCCCACCACCTCCTCTCTTCCTCTTCTTCGTAACCACCTCCTCGTCACTTGAAACCTCATCTTCTTCACTACTTTCTTCAGCTCCGCTACTTCCTACATCGGCATAGCTTGGTTTACTACGCCTTGATCGTCCCCGTGGAGGCAGCCTTCCACCCCTTCGATTATCTTCTGCTTGATCATATTCTGATGCTTCTCCGCCACTACTTTCTTCCTCCTCTTCCTCGATCTCATCCTCGTCGCTACTACTTTCTTCTTCTTCACCATCATCTGAGTCTTTCTCTGTGTAGGTGGGCTTACTTCTTACACTCCTTGCTCTTGATGATGTTCGTCGGGAGGGACTTTCAGGAGGACTCTCGGGTTGTGAAGTCCTCTGGGAAGCGGCAGCTCGACGAGTTCGGCGGGGTGCAACCTCTTGATGATCAACACTTTCTTCATTATTACCTCGTCCAATACTATCCGTTCGAGCATTACGAGACCTGGAAGTGGAAGCTCTGGCAGCTCGTTGTGCCTTAGAAGACGGTTGATTAGCAGCCTCATTATCAACGGATTCATCATCACTACTCTCTCTATCATAAGCCATGGGCTCCTCAATAGCATTCATAAGAGATTGGAACTTGTCATACATTTCACATGCCAAATCATGCATATCATTGTTGTTCTCGTTGTACTTGTAACAGTTCTGTTCAATCAATTCAATATCAGCAAGAACACTCAACTTGTTGGTGTAATAGTTGCTCCTAAGCCGCTTTAGAATTAGACTTAGATACATGGGTACTAAATGGTGGAGACAGAAGCAAGAGTGAGATGTGCATATTACAAACCAAAAGATAGACCTAACTAATCCGCTTACCCTCGATCATATCAAAGTAGTCGGTATATCTGCTGACGTCTGGTTGATCGAAATACCATGTCTTGACATCGTTATCCAGTGTTTCAATGGTGTTCAATGCTGACCGTATAGCAGTCATAGTCGATTGATCCAATGATGGTACCGAGGGGACTGGACGAGAGGGATTCTTCACTTTAATCTCCCAAACACTAAGCCAAGACACTTCATCTGTAACTTCAGAACCTCCTTCCACATGCCATTGCAATGTCAATGCATTGTGTCCGCTATCAATTAAGTGAAACTCGTCGTTACTTGTTTCGGCAATATTGACTAACTGAGCATCGAATTCTAAATAATCAGCGTCTTCCCTGTCCGTCCTGTCATTTGGATAGCAAACCGTGACAGAAAGTCCACTGACCGTTCCATCATTTGCCTCGATAGCCTTTTCCAACTCTTTAACTCTCCACAGGTATTGGTAGTCCGGAACGAGGAACTCTTCTTCGTTAGATTCAAATACAGTCACCTCAAACTTGATAGATCCAACAGAACGAGTCCTAATGGCAACGGGAGAAACGAAGGACGGAGCTGGCCATGGAAGGGTACGGCCTGACTGTTGTGTAGGTACACCAGTAATTTCAAGGGTGAAGATGGCTGCCACTCCCAACAACTTGTCATCTCGAGAACGAGAATTGTAGTACATATCATATGGGAATCTGTATCTGACATGTGTGACCTTACAGCGGACAACTGGCCAAGGGTATGCTGTAGGCCAAGCTGCCCAAGGAGGTGAGTATCCACTAATGGGGAACTTTTTCAATGTCTCAGAATGTGCCCTTGGTATGTACACTACCGAATCCCCAACTTGTGGACAGTAATTCCTTTGATTCTTGGGGGGACTAATCCGACTAACCCATGCCCTTCGAAGGTCTTCTCCCTTATATCTAGGCATTTTGAATATGTGGTTTGCAACTGTCCAGTCTTCCATAAACTTCCCACTTGGATCTGTCGTATTGCTGATAATCTCCACAACATCATCGTCGTCCGAATCTAATTCCATATATGCATCATGAGCAGCTGGACGTGACGATGTTCTGGACGATGATCTTGCTGGCCGTAATGTTTGGGAGTCATCTGATTCATAACTGTCTCCCCGACGACGACGTCTACTTCCTCCTCTTTGTCCCTGTCGTCCTCTACTACTACTACGCCTCCTTGACGATCGGCGGCCATCCATTTCTATTACTTCCTCATCACTACTTTCTTCTAATGTACGGCCATTACCAACATACTCTTCGTCATCACTCTCCTCATCATCGAATTCATCTTCTGGTTCATCAGTTCTCCAGATAACACTACTACTTCGCCTATTGGAAGATGTATTCGAATTCCGATTCGTAGTTGTGCCACCCACGGGACCTCTTGAGCTTGAGGCGGCCAAGGATAGATTCTTCCTCTCGTGTTGGACGAGCTTACCTGACTTGTTGATGATGGGAGTTGTAAGGCACCGCTGTGTAAAGTCAGGGCTTTTGACTTGAATCCTCTTGCCCTTACTTGAGGCTCCACTCTCAAACCGAACCTCAACTCTCTGGGAACGAATGTTGTCCCGATGCCACCGAGCATCTTTGTGTGGTAATGGAAGTGGACCCTTGAGCTCCTGGTAGATTTCTCTCATCTCCTCTGGATAGGGAGCTCCTTCATGGGTGCATCTGACTCCTCCGGGTGATTTGTGGGGAGGTTGAGCCGATCCACGCTCGATACAGTATCCGTTTGAATCATATAATAGTTCATAGTAATCATTAGCAAAGTATTGTTCCTTCATCCAAGTTGGAGTAGACAAGGACCAGGATGTTAGCTTGTCGTCTAGACTTCCCACATTTGTAGACGGTGTATCCAATACCGTAACCCGTCCACCCTCATCACTTAGCACAAGCTGTAATCCATTTGGGCTGAATTGAACCTCGAGGTAGCCACATCGTTTGCCTCGATTAGTTGCTGGTTCAACTGGCCCGTGTAACAAATCATTTGCATGGGTATAGAAACAATCACCACGGTCTAGATCCCAGACATTAACTACCCCATCTGATCCAGCTGATGCAATCACTGAAGGAAGTTCAGGATGTGGAGCCAAGGCAGAGCAGAGTCGACTGTGTGATGACATTAGTCCAAGAAGACATTTGCCCGTATGACTATCCCATACATATATCATGTGACTAAACGGGATGATATCCGCAGAGTTTGGTTCTTTGGTTGGACTTGACTGGGACGTGATAACTTTTGAATCGTCACAAGTCCAAGCTACTCCATCACAGTGGACATTGGCGGTACTAGGGCCACCTCCCGAAACAGCACTTAGTCGAATGATAACTTGTCCCAAGTTGGAGAATCGGGAGTGGGAAGAACTGTGGTAGAATCCTGACCAGATACAGACGTTTCCATCTCTCATACTTGCTGTCATGATACGATCACCAGCACCTGAATACAATAGATCGGTAACAGGATTGTTATGTTCCCGTAATGTGGCTAGTAATCTTTCTGTCGAGGGAGCTATATCGAAGGGCAAAGTACCGAGGTTAGATGAATGTGATGTGGAAAGTTCAAGAATGTCACAAGATGTGTATCTTACCATTACCAGGATGAGTCTTCAATTTGCCACCCTGCCTAGTCAAGCTACGATCCTCGATGTCGAATTCACTAAACTCATTATCAAGATTCTCAACTTGCCAATCATCATCATCAGCCCAGACCCGTCCATGTCCATCATCTGACCCGGTTGCAAAATGACCACCCAAAGGACATCGTGCAATACACATTACCTTAACAGGCTTACCCGATGTTCGTGTTAAACGATCATCTTCACGAAGGACAGCTCCGTGTTGTAATTGAGCTACTAATTCAACACCCTTATCGATACGATTGTTGGCTTGGAATTCACCGTAGTGTTGACCAAAGGCAATGATGCCGGCATTGATTATCCCTTGTTGAGCATCAAGACCAGGAGCGGCGGCACCCTCATCTTCTGCTACTGCTATAACTGGTTCACCAAGTGGTGCAACTTGAGGTCCTTGTTGTTGTAATGGTGGTGGTGGAGGAGGAGGAGGCGGCGGCAAGGGATTCATATTCAAGGGCTGGGAACATTCTTCTGCTTCCAAATCATCTTCCTCGTCTACCATATCATCTCCCTCTTGCTTGAGCCATGAATAGTACTGACCACATTTCTTAATTGCAGCCTTCTTAATATCCCACATACGTGCCAATCCATCCTCGCCACAGGTTACAAGACGATATGGTGTAAGTGTAGACCAGGATACCTAAGAGTAGTGAGGAGGGTTGGAAAGGGGAAAGGTGAGATGAGAAGAACCAACTCAATATGTAAGCCTCATCATCTAAGCCCTCGAGACAAAGCAGACTTACCATATTAGCACCATCTTTATGCCCTCTCAAAATAGCAACAGGACTTCCATCTTCCAACTTCCAAACACGTACATCACCATCAGCACTTGACGTAGCCAATAGTGCATTATCAGAACTAACATCAATATCGGTAACGACACCGGCATGTCCATTCAATGTGCATACCAATACTGCACCTCTCATGTTGGCACCATAATTGAACTTCTTCTTTTTGGTATGTCCACTAGATTCACCTGTTAAATCAACAGTACTGCCACTACTACCAATGGCATGTTCATCACCAGACGAAGAGGCACCCAAATAGAATATCTTAACAGTCTGATCATCACTCCCGGTAACAAAGTATCGTCCTGTCTTATCAAACTTTAAACAATAAACTGGATAGATTAGATGACTACTAATTGTTATTGAATGTGATAATTTTGATTTGAGTATTGATAATGTCGTAGTAGAACTGTTGTTGGATGACGATGATGACGGGGATACGACACGAGGATGACTTTGGTATTGACGTGTGTATATAGCTGAATTGATTAGATTGTTTTTACCTGGTAAATGTGCCATTGCACCATATCCCAGGTTATTACGACGTTGTACAAACTGATTGGTACCCAATAATACCTGACGTAATGATGGGGAATGTACACCATGAATCTTACACGCCTCGTTATATTCACCTTGTACAATTATGGCATTCTCATATAATGAAGTTGATTCACTAGCACTTAATCCAATCATACTCATATCATTGATATACTTAGTACCTAATTCATTCGATCTAACTTGTAATTGTGATATAATACGATGTAAATTATTCATTTCAGTTTCACTATCTTGTAATCTTTCCGCCTCAGTACGCTTTTTACCCTTTGCTACTGTTTGTTTTTCGATGGATGCTTGTAATGTTGTTAGAGTGGATTCTAATTCTTGACGTTTGGTATGTATTTGTATACGTAAGGCGAGTTGTTTACGGGAGGCTGGGGTATTAAAATAGAAGGGAGAAGAAAAGGTTAGTGTCCGACAAGAAAAGAATCTCATCAAACTTCTAAACCTCGAAGCACTGGCTGTGCCGACACCCCCCGAACACATAACTGGCATACTTACCCTGAGCAGCACTCATAGTTTGTATAACCGATAATTCCCTCAATGGTATACTACTCCTCTCAATCTGTACCATCGCACCACCACTTTCTTCTTCACCCAATCGTCGTCCTGCACCACTAAATACACCCCTCTTCCTCCCTCCAACTTGAGGACTACCACCACCACCAGGTGAAGAAAGACGACGTAAAATATTACCATTTGGTAATATACTCATCAATCCCGAGGTACCCAAACTAGCTAACTTAGTTGCATCACTCATTTCACGTTCACTTGGTATAGAATTTTCATATGACGATAATAATAAACTCCATGGTAAATGTAACGATGTTTCATCTGATATTGAGGGAGTATTTGCTACTAATTTGTCTAGGAGAGATATACTTCTGTGTGGCCAAGGAGAGAACGGAAAAGTAGAGGATGAGATTTGAGATTGTGGAGGTATACGGTATAGAAAAGGTGCACAAGATATGCACATAATTCGATCTTTCATGGCATGGGCGTACGGCACATCCTACTCCATCATAAGTCAAACTCTCTACTCCCAAACTAGCCAAACTAAGCGACTCAACCACTCAACCCAACAAACAAAACAGCAAACTTCCCCCCACTCAATAACGCAACCGCACCACGACATAAAAACAATATACACAAAACGTGACGTACCTTTCACTTTGGTTTATCCCCACCTTGCTAATGCTGCTGCCAATTTGAAGCAAGGGTGAATATTTACGTTTTAAATCAGCATATGTCGTACTCCTTGTGCCTCCTTCTACCATACTCTCAGCTGTAGTTGGCACACTACCATCAATACCAATTGAGGAGGTTGAGAGTTGTTGTGTGGAAGAGGTACCAAATTCACCCAACGTTTCAAAAGCATTAGCTAATATTATTGATTGGTTTTGTATAGTTTGTAATGCCCTTTCTTTCTCGGCGGCGCCAGCCGCAGAAGGGAGTGAGGCAGTGTAATTGGACAACCAATGTGTTATTAAAAATGGTAATTCTGGATGACCACTTATAGAAGTAGTAGGTTTATTAGAGTTTGTGGTAGACTGCTGACGTAAATTCATAATTTGATTATCATTATTTGTCGTGGACTGAGCTGCAGATTGTGTTGATGGATTGTGATTATTTGCCGAGAATTTTACATGATTGTTATTATTATTATTAGTTGTATTATTGTTGGTAGCGGCGCTGTTGTTATTAGTAGATGGTGCATCATCATCTTGGTTATTTTGAGTGGATGGTGCACCTACTTGTGAGTTATTATTGCTAGCTGCCGCTGATGATGTGCCGTGCTGCGCGTCATTATCATTTGTATCATTCATTGACACTCCTTCGTTGTTAGTATCGTTATTATTTAATGGCCCATTGCCATTATTGTTATCTGTTGTATCATCCATTATTGTTGATGGTACACCCTCAAATAAAATTCAGATGTGACACAAACTTTTGTGATAAGTCGTATGCCGCCGATATTAAACGGTAGTGTAATATAGATATACCCTATCTAATACACCTTTCTATTTGTATTGTAGGAAAGATATACCATTGGCCGCCGCTGCATGCTTTATGCAATACCAAACAAACTCTCATAAAATAAAAGATTAGATTGTCAAAATAGGTATTGTATTCGAATATTTATCGTACGCATCGGATTTAGTACGGTTAGGCAAAAGGTCAAAGTGCTAGCAGCGGCAGCGGCCATCAATCTCTCGCGGCACAGGCGGGTGGTTTCCATCAATCCGAGATCATCTATCTAAGGTTATAAATCGACGGCGGTGGTGTTGCGTCGGCATTTCATTGATATTTAAATTCCTTTACAAAACTTGTCCACTTGTGCACATTATCTTGAGGTTATTAGTGAGGGTATTGTGTTTGTTTATGAACACACTACACAGACAACTTGTCACCACGAATACCATATTAGTATTAGATATAATATACATTATTTGAGGGTTCTTGTTAGTCTGCAATCGGCTTAGTGTTAACATTCGTATAGTAATTATTGGGAGTGTATTATTTTACGTGTCGGTGCACCAGCATAAAGAATGAGTGAAGGAGATAATACATCGGTATACATTTACAATGGCGTTGGCAGAGTACCGAGGAATGTTACACATGTTAGGATAGATCCATCGGTCACTGTTATTCCTCAAGACGCATTCTTTAACAGTCAACAATTGGTTGAGGTTAAGCTGCCCGAGGGGCTGGTACATATCGAAGTTAGAGCATTTTATAACTGCAATTCATTGAAGACGATCAATATACCCTCCACGGTAACAGAGATTGGAGATTATGCATTTGATGAATGTGAAAAGTTAGTAGTAGTTCACCTTCCAGAAGGGCTTCAACGATTGGGGGGATGGGCGTTTCACCATTGCACATCTTTGCAGAGCATCAACATTCCTCCTGCTATTGAAGTTATTAAAGAGGGTGCATTTTGTCATTGTCATAGTTTAGCAGATATTAAATTTCCAGAGGGGGTACGAGGAATTGAGTTAGATGGATTCAGTAGATGTATGTCTTTAGTATCAGTCACTCTTCCATCAAGTTTACGAGATGTTGGAGAAGAAGCATTCGAAGGATGTCCATTACTAAAAGAGATACACATGCCTGATACCCTAGAAAGTATAGAAGCAAGAGCATTCAAGAAATGTAATTTTACAAACTTTCGAATGCCTCCTTCACTTGGAAATTACATTGATATCAGTATAGTGGGAGGTAATACATCGTTAGTCTCACTTGAACTTCCAGAAACCGCTGGCCACTTTGAAGACAGATATAATAACACAGAAGAACATTACACAGATCTAAGTGTACGGAATATTTCATTACCATCAAACTGTGTGACGGTTGCAGCAGTTGCATTAAATCATTGTACAGAATTGGGAGTAGTATTTCCTGATGCAGATGTGGATACAATATCAACTGCATTAAAGACAAGATTTAATGAGCTACCAATCCACAAGATATGTTACTACCAATCATACCACGATAATGAAACAACATTGCAACATCTCAGACGGGAAATCAATCCATGGACGTCAAAACCTCCCGGTCAATTGAATCTAACAGGTAAAGAACAAGACTGCTTGGGAATGACTCCTCTTCATATATTGGCATGCTCAACCAAACCAACAATTCAAATGTTTCAGTTATTGATTGAAAAATATCCCGAAACACTGATAATGAAAGACAAGTGGGGAGATATTCCATTAATGTATGCAATATGGTGTAATGCCCCGACGGAAATATTGGACTTGTTAGTTGAGAGTTACAATTCATTACATCCAGAGTTCGAATTTGATTGGAGTGGTATGATCCTAACATTGGCAAAACGTAATGTACCCCTTGCCAACATACAGACTTTGATTAAAACGCAACAAGACAGATTCCCAAATCAAAAGTATGATATACAACAAGTTGTGATGGAATTAGTAGTCCATGACACAAACCCAACAGGACTTAGGCGAAGATACACTTCCATTGAAACGTTTAGATACCTTCTTCAAATTAGTATCACCAAACGGTTAGACTCATTAGATGTCAAACGATTTCAAGTAGATATGGAGAACAGTATCAATGCAGTTAGTCTTGCCAAAGGCAGAGAAGAAGATACCAGGGCAGTATATGATCGACTTGCCGCATATGAAATAGCAAAAGAGGGTGCCTCGATACTTGAACTAGCCCTGTGGAAGGATAAGATTGACGAAAGTCACAGCAAGAGGGCAAGAGTTGACGCTGAAGTCGTCAGCTATAGGGATCAGTGTCGAATCAACTGTGGGGCTGGTATTATCATTAGAAATGTCCTGCCTTATCTTGTACCCAAAACATTACTAATACCAAGGAGAGTAGCGGGCTCTACAACTGAGATTGAACTATAGATTTATCTGGACAGCATAGTACATGTAAGGATAAGAGACACGTGAACAATGAGACTGTCCTTCCTTGATAAAGATAATACTAATACGCCCCAGCCCACCAACTACCGACCCCTGATAATTTTGAAGTTCCGCATCTTTATCAACATTTATAGACTTTGCCGTGGCATCAATTCATTCAGAACTACTAATCCTACGAACTATGTAGTGCATAAGAGGAGGCCTACCACCACGCACGACGAGATTATTTTAAAGGATACCGGCTAAACATTTTTGGTATCCTCCCCTTTACCTCCCCCTAGTGAATAAATGACGATGCCGATGTAATAAGCCAACACATTCTAATAAACTGGATATCTCCCCTTGCTCATATAATCCAGTAAAATAAGTGAATAATGGATTGGTTGATGAATCGACGTCGAAGAGAACTCGACGAAACAGAACACACACGAAATACAACAACATTAATCGATCGTCATGATGAGGAGAAGGTTGTTGATGCGGGAGAGGAGCTACCACGTGAATTAAGCTACTCAGATTTAACAGCTGTAGATGGCACCGAAGAAGATTGTCAATCGTTATTACTCGATAGTTCAAATAGAACTCCGAATGATGCTGATAATAAGCAGCATACGACGAATTATGGTAGCATAGATGAAGAGAGAAGTATCAACAATAACACTGTGGTATCATTTCAAAGGGGTATTGCAAATCGTATGTCAACAATCAGTGTTGCAAGCTTTCGTTCATCGGCAAATCATAAAGCAGCAGCTCGAAGATATACAGAGCAATCATTCGTCTTGGCACCGGATGATGTGTCACTACCTCCCAATACGCTATTGCTTGGTTCATCAAGAGTAGCTGCCAATCTCCTTATCAATAATAGCACAGAAGAAGATGCACATATCGATAATAATAATGATAACGATGATAATGATCATGTAACATTACACACAAATCAAAGTATACAAACCTGCCGGACATTACAACAAATTGAAACGCAATACCTACATAAGGCACGTACAACATTCCTTAATGATACAATAACATTCGCCGAGGGTACCATACCCCAATCTATAATAATGGCTATATGTATAGGATGTATCTGTGGATTAGTGGCTTATGTATATTATACTATATTAGATTATTTATTAGATGTGGTGTGGAAAGTTATACCCGAACAATACATTATTGATAAATGGAATGAAAAGTTTTATGTATTGTATATACCAATTGCTACATTTAGTTTAAGTACGTGTTGTGGATTATCAATCTATTACTTGGGTGAACCTGGTGATTTGGCATTTACAATTAAGAGTATACATGAGAAGGGATATAAGGCAACACAATGTATAATTCCGATGTTGTTTGCTAGTTTGTTTACTATATTGGCAGGCTGTTCGTTAGGTCCTGAGGCTCCATTAGTTGGTATTAGTGCAGCCACTGCTGGGTATATATCACGAAAGGTATTTAAACAAACGAATCGTAATGTTGTTAGGAAGCATACCTTTATGGGTATGGCAGGTGCCCTGTCCGCCTTCTTCGGGGTACCATTGGGTGGGAGTTTATTTGCATTAGAAGTTACAAGTAGATTCGGTATTGAATACTTTGAACACTTGATGGAAACGATCTTTGCTGGTGAGATATGTGTTATGATATTTCGGAGCTTAACTGGATTACCACTTGGACAAATTTGGACCATATCATCGACGCGTATACCCGAGGCTGAGCCGTACATGATATTATTAGGCGGAAGTATTGGTTTGTGTGGAGCCGGAGTTGCATATCTTTGGGCCAATGTACACTGGAGAATCATGGATATGTTCAGAGTTTTGAATCTCTTAGACAATGATAATGTCTATGCAGTACCAAGAGCTCTGTTGGGAGCTACGGCTGTTGTTATCATTGGGGTGTTTGTGCCACAAACTATGTTCTGGGGAGAGTTCGAGTTTGGTGTTCTTGCAACTCTGTCTCCTTCGTCTGAACTACCACATGTTTGGCCGACATCTGGTCTAATCGGTTTTGAAGCTGATACATGCCTGAATTGTATCATTGTTGGGTGTCTCAAACTTTTGGCCATTAGCTTTACAGTTTGTGGAGGCTTTAGAGGTGGTTTTATCTTTCCCTTCTTTACGGCTGGTGCCAGTTTGGGAAGAGCTCTTTGTTTTGTATTTCCGAAACTATCACCAGTCATTGCTACGCTATGTTTCTCGGCCGGAATTAACGTGGCCATTACCAGGACGGCTCGTAAGTTGTGTACATCTTGACATGTGTTGTACACACTACCTTCTTATCTCACATTCTTGCCTGTTTTCTATTCAGTTGCAACCTCGCTCATTCTTTGCTACTTGAGTGGAGAGCAGTATGCACTACCTGCTGTATTGACAGCGTCTTTAGTTAGTCTATTTGCAACTGGATATGTTCCTTTTATCAAATCTCAATTGGTCCGAAGTGATATAGATTTCAGCTTGTACTATCGAAAGAACAAATAGCCAAAAGTTCAAGATCTTTAACACACAGAAGATGGATGCACATATTTCTAATGTACAGATGCCATCGTCTCCCAATTTCAATAACAACAAAGATTCATAATCTTGGTGTAACTTAGATTTAGATTAACGGTACCCATCTTTATTATTAGTTGAGTTTAGATCTCTTTCCACTGCTTGTTTTCTCATCACAAGATGAACCACTTTCTAATTGTTGTAAACGTCTATTCTCAGATACCAAGTCCTCATTCAATTTCCTCATAGACTCAATGTCCTTCTTCAGCTTGTCAATTTCGGCTAGTAACTGAATCTTCTCACGAGAGGGAAATGTGTAAAGAGTTGGCATATCCCATGATCGAAGAAGTGCATATATGGCATCCATTTTGTAATAGGCTCCATCGAACTCTTCACAGTCACTTGGTCGCTTCTTGCCCAGATAAGCTAGAATATGTGGCATTAGATTTGCATCTTCAAAGTCATCGAACGACTTAGTATTGAACACATTAGCATTGCAAAGATACATAGCAATTTTAAGCCTTCTTCTTAATCCCATCGTGTCATCCCCGGCAGGCCATGGATAATCAGTATTATTAATCCGAACTAGGTGATCGAATCGACTCATCATCAGCCTCCCATTACCCTCTAGAGCATTGCCTTTAACCTCTTGAAGGGTATGATTGGATTGTGATATTGTATGAGATAGGTGAAATGAGTATACCCGATTTTGGGTATACTTTTGGTCTTGGGTATACTTTTTGGTCTGAGTATACCTCTTTTATTCGTGAGTATACCTCGAACCGCCATTCTTCTACTGCCTTTTCTCTCCACACAATCCATCAACTTTCTAAACATCTTCGGTGGTAAGTATTATGTTATATATGAGGATAGGATAATGTTTCTAGAACTATTTTTTACGTAGAATCCAATGGTGTACACGCTATTAGTCGAAAAATATGAGAACCATACGATTATTGTGCTCAAACATTGAACATACAATTGCAAAAATTAACAAAATCAACAACGATATACATCACATACAACTTCAACTATAACGAGTATTACTGCATATTCAAGCGCATTATTGTCATCAATTATATATATGGCGACTATTGTAAAGTCTAATTGATGATATTGCAATATTAGAGAGAGTATGGTTCATACAATTTCATGATGTGATTTTGTTGTCTCGGTATTCTTTTTGGTATACTCAAACTTAGTCGACATTACTCCGCCACTAAATCGATTTTGATTGCAACTTTTACTCGTGAGAAACCAACTTTTCCGATATCTCATAGTTGATATGATATCTAGTCTATCGTCGCTTGTACGGCGTTTTGGATGCTACAGGTTATATGAGAGTTGTGGCTGGTATCACTGAAGACTATACTGTCCTTGAAACGGTAGTAGTACTCGTTATAGCGGCGGAGTAATGATATCTTGTTTGAGTATACCAGAGGATACCGAAATCTCAAAGTTGAAAATCATCGTGTATTAAGAGGTATGTTGTAGCATCATTTCTACATCATATTCGCTGCTGAAACTTGCACAAATATTGCAATATATATCAATTGCAACTATACTGTGCTTTGAACCGCAGTAGTACTCGATTTAGTGGCGGAGTAATGTCGACTAGTTTGAGTATACCAAAAGGATACCGAGGCAACAAAAATCATATCACATGTGTTTAATGATATAGATAGAGGTAACAATATTGTTGCATAATAACCCATACGAGACAACAATAGCAGTAATAGATCATCCTACTACTTTATTTTAACCTATGTTAATAATTGGGATTGAGTATACCAGTATACCCAAAGTATACTCAGATGGTATACTCATTTCATATATACCATATTGTATCAATACTTGTAGTATCAAGTATTAAGTCTTCAAATTGTTTCCATCCGTTATAAGTGATTTGGTCATTATCTGATAAATCAATATGGGTGAGCTTTACATTACTCCGAAGTGATGGGCTAACCGGAGGGTTAGGCTACCCAGCCTACTAAGTAAAATTCTCATCTGGAGAAAAATCGGCCCCTGAACCTCTACCGTATATCAAAATGATCGCCGTGCTCTGGCGATCACGAATATATAGGGTGATTAACATCGATACGGGGAAATAAGAAATTGCAATAGACGACGTCGTGGCCGCCATGATGATCACTAAGCAAAACCGCTCCGCAAGAAACGGATTCAGAGTGAAAGTAGGTAAAAAGATACCGTAGAAGGGGGGATACCATTAGTTTTGCAATTTTGTTATATGCTAATTTGTTAGTTGAACGGATCGACAGCCATTAAATGTAAACTACAGCTTAATCATCCTATTGCAATTTACTCGCAAGATCACGCCGATCATTTTGATATGCCCTAGGGGGTCAAAAGTCAAAAATTCATCCAGATGAGATTTTTTGGGTAGCCTAACCCTGCCTAACCCTCCGGTTAGCCGATGCACATAGAGTTGATAAACATTCATCATCAATCTTATTCTGTAGGGAATTGGGAGGATCTTCATTGTTACCGAGGCTTAATTTCCAGTAATGTTTGTTGGTGTTATTTGCCAAGGCCCTTACAATTACCCCAACATTGCAATTGTTCAAGTATAGAACTTTCAACCTTGTTGTATCCAAAGAAGATAACGTCCCAAGATGCTCCTGTTCCACATCTATTTCCTCAAACATGAGACTAATTAGTCCAGTCAGTACCGATGATATAGTCTTCAAGTTAGCCTCATCCAATTTTAAATAACTAAGCTTGACATATCTAAGAGCATTATTGGAACAACTTGAGAAGTAATCACAAATATGCCCTATACTCTCTTGTGATATAGGCAACTCCACATCACCATATAAAGAAAGCCTCTTTAAGGAACGATTCTTCTCATGAGGACCATGAAAGAGATGTGTAATTAATCTTTGATAATAACATACTGACACATAGTTCCTGTCTACTAATTTGATGCTAATATTCTTCAAGTTGCAATAGTTTGATATAAGACGACCGACCCGTTCTAATGCCTCTGGTTTAAACAAATGAGGATTGATGATAATAACAACTCGTTTAGAAGACCTTCTTTTCAATTTCAGTATTTGCTGGTAGTGTTTCATTGTTATACCCATAAAGATTGTATCTCCCTTTTCAAAATTTAAGAGATTTACAGTTAGATCTTCGGTATCATCTTCACTGTCCGCCGGTTCTAAGCTATGATCACTATCACTAGCCCAACCTCCATCACTACTCTCGCGTGTTACATTGTTTTGTGCATTTGATGCTAAGGTTGGTGATGTTGACCAATCGATCAACTCTGGACCTGTTAGAGTAGTATTACCTACCTATTTATTGTGAGAACGCAGGGGAGAATAAAGATATTTTGACGAACTTCTTGAATACTCGAATTATAAAATTATTAGGTAGATGACCCAGCAACATACATAAGGCAGGCTTTGACGCTCGTTTTGTCAGTAGTAGAGTACCACCTAATCAATTAGGGTTCTTCATTGGCTAAATATCTTTTGAAAAATGACATAAGTCTATCATTCAATCCCTCTACAAACCTCTAACTCTAGTTCGTCCTTATAATATGATGATCATGATGCAATGCCTCTATACGATATCCTCGACGCCACCAACAACATGGCTACTATGTTTAATTCTTAATTTTAGTCTAACATTTGTCTCAGCGGCATGGCCACACGACGACGATTTAGATGATCCAACAAATATCGATTCCAATGGAGAAGAAATCGTTACCGTATCACATTGGGGAGATGCAGCCATACTAACAGTCACTGCATGGAATGTTATGGTAATTACTCTTGAGGTGAATGATTTTAGACATCGGTTAGCTACTGCAAATATGTCATTATCCACAAATACAAATGATAAAAATGATAGATACACTGCATCACTAATTGCAATTCGATATGGTGTTCGAGATGCATTGATTGATTGGTTAATTATGTATTTAATTGGTTATTCAATTGTGGCTGGTTGTACTTGGACTAATGCTGAGCCTGAAAGGTGAGTTTATGTGTATTTGTATGTGCATATGTTGTATTTAATAGATAGATATACATTTCAAATCTTAATACTTTACTAACATATCCCGAATTGTTTGGTATCTAATCTTCATTATCATTAGTGTGGTAGTAATTCAAGGATTTTCAGCTATATTCAGTTCTGTTATTCTAGCAATATCAAGTTTTAAGTTTCCTTTATGGCTTGGTATTTATCGAAGATCAAAGTTAACAACATTAAAAGATACGTCCAATCTTGCCCCGAAGGCGGTTGCTGAATTAACAGAGGAAGGATCTACAACTACACTCGAGGAATTTCGTTATCAAGTTCGTCTTGGTTGCGGTAAACATTATAGTCAGTGGGTATACTTCCTGCTTCCGTTTTATGTCGATTTAAAGATATGGTGGGGTGCATTAAGTATCGTGTTGGGATTAATTGCCGGGTATGGTGTTCTGTTTGTCGTATACAAATGTCGTCAGAGATTCAAGAAACATAGAGTATATGTTGCTGCCTTTGCAGCTCAGTTCTTGTCTGTATGGAGTGCCTTGTTCTTCACATGGGGCATGTATATTGTCCAGGAGGGCTGGAACCGAGAAATTGGTGATCCGACGGTTGTTTATACCCTATCCTTTTTCTTGTTCTTGATTGGATGCCTAATCATTCATGGATTGAAGTATTATGAACAGAAGACATTGGATGATGAGGAAGAGGATACAGAAGACTCGGCACGTTTGTTCGAAGATGATACTGTTAGGAAGAAGGAGACGACCAATGGCTTACTCGATGGTGGTACTGCTGAGCAAAATGTCGATGAAGATGGAGAGGTTGAATTCCCAAGTGATTTGGAATTGGAGGAGCCATTGTTAAATGAAACGACATCATCACAACCCAAACTTATGGAGCGCTATTCATCTCTTAACTCCACTGAAGAGGGAGATTTCTTTGGGAGTGTCTACTTCAACAGAGTCAAAGTACGTTCAATTGCTCCTCGGCAGATTTATAAAGATATCTCTGCCAATGAATCTTCTAATGATCAAAAGTTGTATCGGCGTATTTGGTACAAACTCCCATTTAAACCAGCATGGGAGCTATTCGTCTGGGGATCTATGAACACGACAGGTTGCTGCCGTAAATCTTCCGGGTTTAGTGACTTCTCGTCAGGCTTTCACAAGCTGTGGTATGTTTTGGCAAGGACTCTAAAGATATGTATCAACTTGCTTTGTCTGTATGTGGCCATCATAGCTTGTGGAGCTACAATCCAGCGGAATATTACCAAGACAAGACTACCCGCCTCCTTTGAGCACACATACAGTAAGTTTTATATGAGATGTATACAATCTATTTGCTTTGTTTGATTATTCATACACTTTTCTGTCTCTGTTTAGAACATCAAAACGAGCCTGATGCTGCGGTATGTGCATATAATGTCAAGTGTGGAGATATTCAAACATTCGAAAGTAAAGAGTTGGCAACCTTGAGTAACTTTACAGTACTTCATTGTGGAGCATGTGCTGGTAAGTGCTGTGTTGAGAAATTTGAGCACATCTTGTGTTCATTGTTTAAGAGGATATCATGAGACTAATTCCTTCTTTTCTTTCATCCCTTCTTTCCTATCAGCCTGTTCAAACTGGCATGACTTTCCTTTCCAACTACTGGATTTGGCAACACCCAGTAGAACTTGTGGACAGAAGAACATCTTTTATCAAGGCGACGAATTCCTTACTCGAGTACAGAAGTGTCACGAAGAAGATATTGGTTTTTCAGCCGAATGCTCATGGCACTGGGCTAACAATGTAGCATGTTCCAAGAAGAACTGTGCTTTCATCTACATACAAAGTTTGATGACGAATCGTGTTGCAGACTTCAAGGTTGGGCCAAACTCCATTACGTCTGCAACTTGCTCCGAAGCATCATGCGAAGCAGGCCCTACATATCACTTTGTAAAGGTGAGTGCTTATTGCTATGTTTGATATGATTTGCACATATATCTTGTGATCATACTCACTTATTCTTCGACCTTCCATCATATCCCAAAACAGGGTGTGGGTGCAAATCGTCGTCGGATGAATGTGGAGTCTGAGATCAAGCGCCCACCGGCTGAGCAATGTCAACTTGTTGGTCTTGAGAAGAATAGCAATGGATACCCTGACTGGAAATCATTTCTCGAAGTGACCTATGATGACGATAAGAATACCGTACAACCATTACCTGTATGTCCTGAGGCATAAAAAGAAGTTGGTAAGCGAGGAATGCAGAGGTAGAAAAGAAGAGGTAGGGATTCAGGCTCTGGGGGGTAGTTAGTTTCCATAAATGTATAAAGTATTTTGAAGTTTCGATTGATATTTTCCCTTATCAACTAGGTGCATGAATGGAATATACTTTCAGAGCATTAGATGGATCATGTTCAAGGTCTCTGGCAGTAAATACATTTGAATAAAAAGGCGCACATCATGTAGACATCATGTGCACAAATAAAGGTGTTTTCGTGTGAAAACTGAAACACCAATAAACTAATAAACTCATTATAAACATGGATGATGGACTCTTCTTCTAATCCAACAGCCGAATCCACGGCAATCCTACCATCAATATCATCCGATCATGACTTACATGTATCATGTTATTGTGAAGAGAATGCCTGGCGTTTAGTCTACCGTCATTTACATTATCAAAAACAACAAACTCCAAACTCAACCAATAATTGCAATTATTTTGTTGTGTTTGTTTCAAATGATAAACGATGCTGTCCATACTTCAATCAACGTGCTAAGCCTAAACCAACATCAGCAGATGATATATCTACTATGGATTATGTTTATTGGGATTATCATGTTATTGTTATACGTCGGTGTACCGTTGAACTATCAAACGATACAAAAGAAGGTGCATCAAACAACAATAACAATAGAACAGAAGTTTTAGATATTGATACATGGCTACAACCCTATCCATGTCAATTAGAAGAATATCTGTACAAATCATTTCCGCATATAATGAGTAATAATAATAATAATAATGTCGATACACAATACCATCCAAAGTTTCGAGTAATACCAGCACAACAATATCTCAAATATTTCTATTCAGATAGGAGTCATATGATTGATACAAAGACTGGTAATTGGTTAGCTACACCTCCTGAGTATCAACCGATAATGAATGGATTAGCATTAGCCGATGACAATGGTATGAAGAGGAATAATAATGATAAGAGAGGTGAAGGAGAGGATACTAGATCTAATCTTGACATGTATATAGACATGAAAGTACAGAGTAGTAGTAGTAGTAGTGATAATGAATCAGCTGCATTTGGAAGAGTATACACTCTTGATCAATTCCGAAAAGCATTCACCTAGGTATATAGAATTAGATAGTACAATTAGCAATGTCGAATCTGATGAGTAACTAACATACATACATAGAAGTTTTAAACCCCACACTGCCGTGATTTTGGGGGTGCCTGATAGACTATCAGAGGCCTAAGATGAACATACTAAGTCGGGTTCTTTTATTAGTCTATACTGACAGTCTACACTTAGAATACCTAGGTCAATCACGAGACGTTGAGAATCCTATGAGAATAGTGTGAAGAATCATATGAGAATTGATGAGAATATAGGAGAAGCAGGCTTATACTAGCTCATCAAGAGGAGCATGCGGTTCAGGGTGGCCTCGGATCAGGTTGTGATGTAGATAGACTAGAGGCGTACTGTAGAGGGTATCCTGTTGGTATCCTTTATGCAGAAGAAGAAGTATTGAGGAGAGGAGCAATGCTACCTGATTAAAGAATAGAGCATTGTATACCACAGTTTTATATTGTTACAACCATACTATTAGATCAGTACCTATGTAAATTGAATTAGCTACTTTATTCAATGGTAGTGGTCCCTCTCCTTACCCAAAACAGAGTTTTCTATGGCATGAAATTTGCAATTATGTTGTTATTGTTTGTGTTTTGGGCGTCTGTGATGTGTTGGTCTCCTCCTCGAAGTAATCAACAATATCAATCATTAATCTATTGTCGTCTAGAGTGTCTAATAAGTAGTGGTTTCGGGGCGAACACACACCGCTTGAACTTTTACCCAGCGTATAACAATAAGGACACAAAATTGCACCATAAAAACACATCACCACAACTTCTTTTATCTATGAACATGAGAAGATTAGTCAGCTCGTACACTGCAAGGCATTATTGTTGCAAAACAATCATTACCAAAGATATTGCAATTCGTCCCTTAGTTATTACTGGTCAGTACCAACAGCGACAATTATCAAATGATATACATCATACTAATACTAATCTCACACTACCATTATACAAATCAACCAACGTCGGACGACCACCAACCCATCAATCAATAATAGAAACAAATAAACAATATCTAATCACTAAACTAAATTTCACTACACAACATTTCAATAAAAGTATGATACGAAATCTATTAACATTAAACATTGGCACGTTACATAATCGTGTTATATGGTTACAATCTAGATTACAATTATCTACTGTTGAGATACAACGTATTGCACAATTACAACCGGGTATATTAACACGACAGTCGAATAAGAATTATTATTATCCAAATAAGAAAAGTAGTAATGAAGGTGATAATGACCCCTTTCCATTAGCATTATCACCAAAGTTGAACATCTTACAACAACGATTGCAATTAGATGATTTATCATTGAAGAAATTGATAGTACGTACGCCAAGTATATTAATGGCAAGCTTGGATGGTAATTTAGAACCAAAGTTGAATTATTTACAAAGGAAACTATCTTTAGATGATGATACATCATTACGAAAGTTTGTATTGACATGTCCAAGTGTATTAGCTTGTAGTATTGAGGAGAATATTGAAGTTAAGTTAGATTGGTTACAAGAACGTTTGATATTAGATGAGAAAAGATTGACAAAGTTAATAATCAGCTTTCCCAATGTTATTACAATTAGTATACACGACAATATAGAACCGACATTAGATTGGTTACAACATCGTCTCTCATTGACGAATGAACAACTGTCAAAGGTTATACAAAAACGTCCAAGTATTCTAAGTCTATCAATTACTGATAATATAGAACCAACATTAGATTGGTTGCAACAACGACTTCAATTAAATGATACTGCCTTGAGCAAACTCATACAACAAATGCCACCCATTCTTGGACTCTCAATGTCTGATAATATAGAGCCAAAGTTAGATTGGATACAAAATCGTCTATCCTTAACAGACGAACAACTAACAAAGATGATACAACGCTATCCAGCACTTCTTACTTGCAGTATAGATAGCAATATCGAACCAACATTAAACTTTTACATTGATGCCTTAGGAGGAGATAAGAATGAAGCAATAACATTTGTTATTTCGAATCCATCCTCATTTGGTCGAAGTTTGGAGAAGAGACTCAAGCCTCGATTAGAAGAGGCACAAAAGGCTGGTATTGATGTAGATTCCAAGCTTTTATATCAACTTATATTCTATACCAAAGATAAATGGAATGGCAGGATCGAGTTACAAAAGGGTATCAACATATCACATCGTCAATCACATCCGAGTTGTGCATCACCGTTACATTCGACTCCAAGGATTGGTAGCGGAGGACAAAGAAGACCATTCACCACAAATACAACAGTTACAACTACAGATCAATCAATAGTCGAAACAAACAGACAGTATATGATGAATACATTAGGGTTTAGTGACCAAAAATTGGACAAGATAGAAGCAAGTGCTAGTAACATACTAACACTCGATATCGGTACATTAGATAAACGTGTACAATGGTTAAAGAAGCGTCTTAATTTGACTAATAATGAAGTGAAGAAACTAATTCACTCTCAATCAACTATTCTTGGAAGACAAACAGAATCAGACAATGGGATGGAGTCAAAGTTAGATTGGTTACAAAAACGACTTCATTTAGATGATACTGCACTCAACAGAATGATTCAACGAATGCCAAAGTTACTAAGCTATTCTACCCCCAACAAGATTGAGCCCACATTAGATTGGTTACAACAACGGCTTGACTTAAATGATGTTGCACTTAGCAAAATGATTCTCCTAAATCCGTCAATCCTCGGCAATTCAATATCGGATAATATGGAACCAAAGTTAGAATGGTTACAACATCGACTATCCTTGACAGATGCAGAACTATCTGATATGATACAGAAACAGCCAGCTCTCTTTGGATATAACATACCCAACAATTTAGAACCAACATTGGACTTTTACATTGATGCCCTGGGAAGTAAGAGTGACGCTATTACATACGTTAGACAAAAGCCTAAAGCATTCAGTTATAGTTTAGAAAAGAGACTGAAGCCTCGATTAAAGCAAGCATTGGATGTTGGGATGGTTGTGAATGCCAAACTGATGAATCTTATTAATTCGTATACCAATGAACAGTGGGATAAAAAGATTGCTAAAGAGGGGGGTGAATAGAGTATAAAGTAACATATCTTATATACAATTGTACACTATCGTCGACTAAATTAAGGTCTATCTAGCCGACGGATCAACTACTCATAAGTTATGCAAGTTCAATTCATGTCAGACAACTTCTCCCGCAGCTTCTTGATCTCTTCTAATGCCTCGTCAAGAGTCTGTATGTCATCTAATTCGTTGGCACCTGTATCGACCTTATTATCTGGAGTAGCTTCTTGGATATCAATCCCCTCTTCCTGTTTCTCTTCTTCCGTATTATGAAACCCTCTATCCTTCATAGCTGATACACCATTGCCCGTATTGGATACTTTGGCATTAGAATAGCTACCGATGTACTTTAACTTCCCCATTACCGCAATAAGCCCATCGTCACCATCACCGATTGAGTGAGTTGGTGGCGTCCCTGGCGTAGGTGCAAACCTTACAGTATGACTTACTTTTGCTCTGTCAGATGTTGTATGCTTCTTCTCCTCCTTTTCTTTTAGCCATCGTCTTGTATGAACAATCTTGGGCAGAAACATAAAACCAAGCACTGCCAATGATACACAGGATATGAGGAGAACCATGACCACGAAATATGCCCTTGGGATGTTCCATAGTAAACATATACATGGAATACCAATGATCATGACTTGCAGCATGGAGGCCATAATGATTGTAATATACTTTGATTCACTGAATTCCGTCTGTATTGTCCTAGCTCTATATGATTGCACATTGGCAATGACGAGTAGACTAATGTTGATAATCAGTAGTATAATGACGTATGGAAAGAAACTGTTGGCATCTCGTGTTTCTGATTTACTTGTGCATACTCCGTACGTGGCAATGATTCTGTTCCACTCATCTGTCCCATCTGAGTTGAATCGTTGATAAGTCAGTGGAGCTATTATTGTCCAACAAGTTAATACTACTATATTCATTGCCATCATTATAAAGTAAGGCTTCATTACATCTAACGATGTCACCTTGATTCTCTTGAACATATTGGGATTGTGAAAGATCTTATTAACTCTCCAAGTTTTGGCAAATAGAGCCGAGAACTGAAGCATGCACAAAATGTGAGTGTTTTGTATAGGATTTACTGCAAATGATTATGCAGAAAATAAAGGGGGTATACGAAATCGATATGAACTTACAATAGTCGTAAAACCAATCGTCATTAACCATGGTACTGTTGTGAGGAAAGACGAGATAGATAAAGGATCAGGAGTGCACGTCGTGAATATAGGCTATTCAAACACAGATACACGCCGCATCATACTATCTACTCACCTGCCATACAACTTTGATCTGCAGCCTTTTGTGAATGTCTAGTGTTCTCAAATGCCAACGGAACCATTGCCGACGAGAATATCAATATCCCAATAATAATCATCTGCAGAAAGAAAGGCTGAGAAGCCTTGACCACACGTGTCTTCCTCTTTACAAATACCCATATGGATAACCCAATTGCTATCGATGCTATCAATGCAAATAGAAAGTATCCCAATATGTGTAATCCTTCTATATAATTCTCATTAACTGTAAGCTCCGGTAATACCAAAGGGAAACGAATAACTTCTAAGAATGCCGTGCCGAAAATGACTCCTTTCACATCCTCTACATTTCCCTCACTAATCTTAAACAGTATATCAATTGATTGTTCACCCATTTGATACGGAAGTTGTCTGAAGTTGTGACATGACAAGATACACATCATGTGAGCATATTGTTCGCATTCGAACAAGAAAACAATTTCAATCTTCTCTACTCTTATGCATGACATACATAACAAAACAACTCACCCAACTAATCCATTAACATAGCCCTGATTCATTAATTCAATCTGTTGTGGTAATGTATCAGCAACTATTAACGTCATATTACGATTAGCATCCACAAAATCTTTCCATGGTTGTGTATCTTCACCAAACA
>Ga0214479_100215_pt1 | contig 36547 bp, 22 predicted proteins | sample M1_20Mar14CPVII9_5_FD_165054 | JGI IMG/M metagenome (GOLD analysis project Ga0214479, IMG submission 165054) | Marine eukaryotic communities from Monterey Bay, California, United States - M1_20Mar14CPVII9sort6BwellE14 | ecosystem: Environmental > Aquatic > Marine > Unclassified | place: USA...
GACGGCAGTTGTTCATTAGACACGAGTTGCAACTTGACTTTGGTAGGCTTTGTGTAAGGGCAAATGTATCGACTGATGGGACCTCGTTCCTCAATAATGGTATTGTCTTCTACAATACAATCGCCTATTTCTGGAACATCTTCATCAAACTTCTTTGTTGCAATGTGAAGTGGTACAGATTGGACTTGACCATTTCTACACAATACTTGATTGTAATGTTCACTACAAGCCGCTGAATCTGGATTGTCCTTTTGTAAATGATTCCAAAAGTCCTTCACATCAAGCTTGAATGTCGTCTTCATTAACTCTTTATTCGATCTTTTGAGTGAACGAGCATTCTCAGCAGAAATATGCCTTTCCAAAAGATCATGTAACGCATGCCCATACTCCTCTTCTTCCTCATCAGATGACGATGGCAATACATCTTTCTCCTCTTCACTCGCTATATTATCCGTCGGCAGTCGTAGGTGCTTTAGTTTTTCATATAGTCGTTCTGCCCTCTTCTTCTTCACCTTCATGATTCGTTCATCACACCTATACTTCTTTCGTAGGACAGATGTTTTGAGCTCGGGTTTAGGCTCAGATTCTTTAGCCGATCTCTGTCGCTGCTTGGATGGTGTATTGCGTTTCTTTGACATTTGGTAAAAATCACGTTCAATGGTACGACGAGTAATCATGGCTGGTTCTGCAGTTGTGTCATGTTGAGCTTCTCGTCGTTTAGGTTTTACAACAGTAGACGAGTCACCGACCGTCGAGCGTTGAAAGGGACTTGTCGATAGTGAAGAGTGTACTGCATTTTTATTCTTTCCAATTTGCTGATGTCCTTTTCTAAAGGACGTAGGGTTGGATTTGTCTACTGGAAATGATTTGATAGTCTCAACAGCATCGTGGATAATCTTTTCACGGTTCTTCCAATCCTTCACTGGTGATATCTTTTTAGTTGGTGTCGGTGGCGATTGATTAAGACTCTTTGACTTATTGGCAAGTGGAGTTGTTCTACTCTTGGATATTGGACTGATACTAGATGAAGGGAGGCCCTTATTTGCACTACCATGCTTGAGTTTCTCTACCCGTTCCTTGGCAGCAAGTGTCCTAGCATTGTCCTGTCGTAAGTCGTTAGTATATAACACTCAGAAGGCCAAACAAAGTAGCAATCGGAATTGTCGGACTTACCTGACGTCTTTTATTGGACTCACGTAGAATCTTACGAGTCTTAAATTCGCAGTCGGCAATGAAGCTTTGTAGATCATCATCGAGTTCCACCATGCTTAATATATTATTATATCATTCCCCCCAATTTACTCATCGAATATTCATTAAAGACAGGCGCAATGGAAATCTCCCTTAGGTGAATTTATTTTGCACTCTTGTCATTTTTTTTTATCCTACGTACGTAGGCATTCTGACACGATGTGAAAGTATTTCAGAAAACGTGATAACAGGTTACGCAATGCACAGTGTTGGTTCTAGAAGAAGTACGTCGCGATTACAACGCCAAGCTTCGATTAAAGAAACCTCTTCTCAATTTTCAGTAGCCAATAAATCAAATTATAATGATAAAACTGCCAATACTACTGCCAACAATGTAACATCCATTAAATCAAACACTCATACAAATGACACCAATAGGTTACAACATCTTCGAGATACATTCATGTTAGATGACAATGATTTGCAAGATATTCACCAAGCCTTTTGCTACATGGCCAAAACTAAACTATCTCAATCCACTACTGCAGCAAAATCAAAGCAAATCAAGAAGAAGACTCGTCGACAGAAGGCGTGGGAGATTCCTGATGACACAGTTACTCTATCACTTTCAGACTTCTTTGCTACATTCCAACCCGCACAAAGAACTAACAACGGAGGATATTTTGACTCTATATTTGATTTGACAGGCACCAAAGATTTACATGCCATGACATATACCGAGTTTGTAGAAGGAATGTGTACATTCTGTACGTTTAAACTTGATGATTTGATACGTTTCATCTTCTTCATACTTGATAAAGAGAAGAGTGGATTGATACCAAGATTCCAACTACTACGTTTTGTTGAATCAATTCATGGAGGAAAGAAGATACAAGTATTTGAAAAGGCAATACTACCTCCTTCTACGAATGATATAGCCGATGCTAATGATATCCCATTAGTATCATTTCCATCTCCACAAAAGACAACTACTACCACCACAATACATTTACCAACTGCAGAACGTCAACAATCATCAGTAAACTATCAACAACTGAAACAATTATGTATTGATTATCCAACATTATTGGAACCAATGTTATTATTTCAAACTAAGCTGAGACGACGTATCATGGGTGAATTTTGGTGGAAGAAGAAGGAGAGTATGATTATAAAAGAACAACATCGTATACTGACGTTGGAGAAGAAGGAAGATGAGAAGAAGGATACAAAGAAGATAAAAATGTCAATTGGAAGTTTGTTTCGTAGAGTACTCTCCTTTGATATGAGGAGTACGTGGAAGAAATGATGGCCATGATGCCAATGGATGTTAGGAGGTTAGATATATTATGCACCTCGATATGTGTGTCAGCGAGAGGAAGAAGAACTGTGATGGATTAGATGTTGATGTGCACCGTCTGTGTGTCGGCAGAACTGTTGCCAAATGACGACACCCCAAGGCACTGTTTATCCCCCTTTATTTCCCCTCTATAATATTCATATAGCATTTGATATCCATAACTAAGCAGAATACACTGTGCTCAACCTCTAATACCATAAGCGCAGAGATAATAACAACAAGATTGTGTTGCGCCTCGCTCACGCGCCTCTTCTGATTTTGGCGATTAGACGGTCATTTTTTGCAAATAAAGCTAGTCCAATCAATCAAAAACTGGCTACACCATTGCAATAGCTTGCTGAAGATCCAAAAGCAATAGTATATCGTGAGTTGTTCCTTATTCATATGTTTATGTGCGTTGTTTATCTGTTGGACAATTTCTTGGCGCTAGCAGACGATATGAGAGTAGTAACCTCTCAAGTATCTTGTGCACATCAACACACATCATATGCTCTCAATCTAAACAATATCTATCTGCTGCTTTCTATTATTACAGACATACCTCTTTTGCAGTGTATTGATATCGTCTTCTCCTCTTTAGTAAGTATTATTTCACAACAATATCTACATATAACAACACAACACAAAAAGATGGTACGAAAGAAGTTAGATGAACGTATCCGCACACTCTTCACACACTGCCTACAAACAAATCAACGTGGCTTATTACTCCTAGTAGGTGATCATGGTAAAGATCAGGTACCAAACTTATATCAAATCTTAAATCGTACAGCAAATCATTCCAAATCAGAACGTACGTCTAATTCTAATTCAGTATTATGGTGTTATAAAAAAGAATTGGGATTTAGTACACATCGTAAGAAACGTATGGAAAAGTTGAAGAGGGATAAGAAACGTGGATTGGCTAAACAACAAAGTAGTGGTGGTACTAATAGCAGTGGAGTTATGGAACAGATGGATAACTTTGAATTATTCTTAACAAATACGGATATTACATGGTGTTACTACAAAGACTCTCACAGAGTATTAGGTACCACACACTCTATACTAGTATTACAAGACTTTGAGGCATTAACACCCAATATTATGGCACGTACAATTGAAACTGTACAGGGTGGCGGATTAATCATCTTTCTATTACGAACTGTTACCAGTTTACGACAATTGTATGCAATGAGTATGGATGTACATTCACGGTATCGTACTGAAAGTTCAGGTGATGTAGTGCCACGATTTAATGAACGATTCATATTGAGTTTAGGTGGATGTTCGAATTGTTTGGTATGTGATGATGAATTGAATATACTGCCATTGAGTAAGAAGAGTTTAAATCGATTGACTAAAATGGGATTATCAAAAGATGCTAATGGTGATGGCGACGATAGGGAGGTGGTTACCTACAAGACTGATGATGATATACAGCTGGAACAACTGAAACAAACATTACAGGATACGCCACATGTCGGCAAACTTGTCGAACTTACCAAGACGTTAGATCAAGCACGTGCGGTGTTAACATTCTTGGAAGCCTGTGCTGATCGTGACAAGAAGAGTAAAGGATCATCATCATCTCCTCTTGCATCAGCATTAAGCAGTGGTAAATCAACTACTGTATCATTAACCGCACCTCGTGGTCGTGGCAAGTCGGCAGCACTGGGACTATGTTTAGCCGGTGCTGTATCATTTGGTTTCAATTCGATTGTTGTTACCGCTCCTGAACCTGAGAATTTAGTATCAGTCTTCCAGTTCCTAATTGAAGGATTGAAGGCATTAAAGTATCAGGAGCATTATGATTATACACTTGGATATAATTATGGTATGGATAGCAACAATAATGGTAATGAGAAAGCTGGGAGGGATAATACCAAGTGTATTGTATCAGTTTCAATCCATGGTGGAAAGAGCGGAGGACAAAAACAGCACCAAACTGTAAGATATGTAAGACCACGTGATGTCGACAAGCTGGTTGGAGCCGAGTTAGTAGCAATCGACGAGGCAGCTGCGATTCCATTACCAGTTGTACGGAACTTGTTGCAACTCTCTTCCAATCATGGTGGTAAGGGCAAGAGTAGCGGTTCTGTTGGTGCTACCGGAGAAGAACGAAGGCTCACCTTCCTTAGTTCTACAATCAATGGATATGAAGGAACAGGCCGTGCTCTAAGTCTCAAGCTAATCAAGGAACTTCGTGATTCAAACTCTTCAAGAAGTGGTGGATATGGAGCTTTAGATGCTGCACGAGAAGCATCTGACCAAATTGCTGGTGCAGCTAGTAAGAAGGGCGAGGCCAAGGTTCATGAAAAGCGATGGGCAGCTGAGAATGCAGCTGCCAAGGCCGTTTCTGAAACTACTGGTAGTAGTTCAAGTGTTAATGGAGGTCCATTGAGGGAGTTGGATCTTGCTCATCCTATCCGTTATGCACTTGGAGACCCTGTAGAAGCTTGGTTGAATAATCTTTTATGCTTGGATTGTGATTCGTTTGATTACAACAATACTCTTGGGAACAACAGAAGCAACGGTGTAAGTACTAGTAGTGCCACAACTGAGTTGAAGGGCGGAGCGCCTGCTCCTGCAGAGTGTGAACTATATGCTGTCAACCGCGATGCTCTCTTTTCGTATCATCGACTATCAGAATCATTCTTGCAAAAACTCTGGGGCTTATACACTAGTGCACACTACAAGAATACACCTAATGACTTGCAAATGTTGAGTGATGCCCCTGCACATAATGTATTTGTTCTACTCGGTCCTACTGCCGAGGAGTCAGAAGAAGATGCCTTGCCAGATATACTTGCCATTGTTCAAACATCACTTGAGGGTAAGTTGTCACGCAAGACTATTCAGGCTCAGCTAGCTCGTGGACATCGATCTGCAGGAGATTTAATACCTTGGACAATGAGTCAACAATTTGGCGATGGAAACTTTGCTCAGTTGTCTGGAGCACGTGTTGTTAGAGTTGCAGTCCATCCAGCGGTGCAGGGTATGGGATACGGAAGTCGTGCAATGGAATTGCTCTTCCGGTATTACAATGGAGAAATGGTAAGTCTATCGGGAGGTGGCGGAATAAGTGATGATGAAGAAGATGGAAGCAGTAGTGATGAAACACCATCTGAAAGTGACAGTGACGAAGAGACACCGACAAGCAGTGCCCTACTTCATAAGGAGGCGCTTAAACCTCGCAAGAAGCTACCACCTTTACTGCTCCCTCTCTCGGCACTACCAACCCCAAGACTTGATTGGTTGGGTACGTCTTTTGGTTTGACACCCTCTTTACATAACTTTTGGCACCACAAGGTTGGTATGACATTATTGTATCTCCGGCAAACATCCAATGAATTGACTGGAGAGCACTCTGCCATTATGATCCGAGCATTACCTCGACGAAGTGGGTGGGATGATGCCTGGCTACCAGCCTTTGGTGTTGATGCCCAGCGTCGTATAGGAAGGTTGTTGGGTGGAGCTTTCCGTGATATGGAGGTTAGTTTAGCTGTGAATCTGTTGGGTGATGTAGTGGGTGGATTTCATAGCTGGATGAAGAATGCAGCAAGTGAGACAAGTGGTAGTGAGAGTAAGAAGAAGCAAAAGATGGACAAGACTGCTCTGCAAGAAGTGAAGAAACGATCTGGTACTCAATCTACAAAGCTTACAGCTGCCGAGCTTCATTATCATTTGACTCCACACGACCTTCAACGTCTAGAACTATATAGTCGCAATCTTTGTGATCATCATTTGATTGCAGACCTTATACCATCACTTTCTCAGTTATACTTTACAAGTCGAATGGGGTCAAACTTTCGTCTTTCTAGCGTCCAGTCGGCCTTGTTATGTGGTATTGGTTTGCAGCACAAGAGTGTTGATGACTTGACAACTGAGCTCGGTCTTCCAATCAATCAGACATTGGCAATGTTCAACAAGGCAGTGAAGAAGATGTCAATAGCCTTCAACAACTTACTGGTAGAAGAGGAAAGCAACAACTTGCTAGGTGGAGACGCTATGAAGAAGGCCGAGAGCAAGGTTCAAAGTATTAGAGATGTAGTAGGTCAGACATTGGAGGAGGATGCCGCCGAGGGTGCAACTGTGGCCATGAAAGCACTAACCCAACATGAGGGTGGCGCTATTGATAGCGGTGTGACCGGGACACGTATAGTCCCTGAGATTAACGACCCTGAAATAATGAGATATGCACTCAAGGGTACTGACGATGATTGGGCAAATGCCATTAAAGAGAAGGGTGGCATAGAAGACGACGGAGGGACAATTCAAGTAAAGAGTGTCAAGAAGAAGAAGAGGAAGGCAGGAGATGAAAAAGATTTAATGGAAAGTGTTATGAAGAATGATAAGGCAATGTCTAGCAAGAAGAAGGATAAGAAGTCCTCCAAGTCGAAGAAGAAATCCCGAAAGACAATGTAGATGTTCAACTTGATATCTGTCTATTTATCCTTCTTTTGTGTTACTATATCAAAGTTGAGTTGCTAGGTTCACTAACTTCAATCATCTCATATACTATACTACCAAGCTTGTCAACAAAAGACATTGCCCAATTCTTATGTCCTTCTTCGTTGGGATGATAGAGCTGAGATATTTCATCTTTTTCAAGTGATATACCAGTCTCAGAGATTTCGTTTAGCCAGCCATCAGGGTTGTAACATGATGAACAGGTTTCGGCATTATGGCCCTCGAACTCATACACATGATCTGTAAATAAAATGATATCAACGTCTCTTCCCAAAGAGTTCAAGTATTCAATTGCCTTCATTTGTACTTCTATAGCAGCCTGGGTTATTTCTCGAACTAATATATTGTCATTTGATTCTCTATCTGTGGCGATCAATGGGTAGGCATGTAAGATCAATTTGGATCCTCCTCTCATGCGTGATGTTATCATTGTTATTACATTGATCAGTTCTGATTCATAATAGCCGTGTACATATCCTCTCGCTCTTTCAATCACTTCGTCACAATCATCCTGTCCAAAGATCGACAGAAACGGAATGAAGCATGATTTGATAATCTCAACAAAGCCCGAATCATTGCCCCCGATTGTTAGAAGTACTATATCTATACTCTCATTTACATTGTCAATTTGAGGAGCCATTCGATGCTCACATGTTCTTCCGTCTAGAAAGCTCCATCCAGCATTCTTCCGGGTATACTGTGGATCACCATCTCCATCATTATGCCCACATTTTGCAACTGTTACTTTGTCTTGTGTTATGTGTTCTATCTTGGCATCACAACATGCATGATTGTGATATGATATGTCTACAGTTGATATGGCGGCGTTGACCATTTTAACAGCTTGTTCTCCCCAAGAATTATGATTCCGGAAACACCATTTAGGACCATACCACCCACTTTCATCCACATCGAATCCATTTCCTGATGAATACGAATCGCCTAGATGGAGTATGTTTATAAGTTGTTGCTGCGGTGGCACCACTTCTTCTATATAAGTAGGAAAGTATGTTGGATATGGTGTTCCAGTGATATCATGTATGAAGGATCCAAACAAAAGTACTGCCGATTGAAACAACTTCATCCTTTGTAATTATATGTGCAACTTAATCAATGATAGATAGAAGTTATAAGATTGTGCTACTACTCGTCACTCTAGTATGATTATCAGGTCAGATCGATTCAGAGTAGTTGTATACAAGTATGTTACCGCTGTTTTTATATCTCTCATCTAGGATGATAAATGTTGCTAACAGACAGCTTGAGAGCATACCATGTGAAATGTGAAGAGTACAATTACTTAGAAGGGCACACTCTCATATTAAAATTTCATATCTCGTGTGCTTCTATTCCGAGAGAAACACACGAGCAACCGTATCTTTTATTGGAGGTATCCTTCATCAACTTTCTCCCGCCCTCCATCCCCAAACAAATGACGTTGCTCATCTCACCACTCTAGTCTACACTTCTACACACCATGGATATTGCTACTCCAGTTATTACTTTGTTGGAAAACTACAGTAGTGAGCATTTGCCGGCGGCACTAGTTGTTGTAGGGGGCATAGTTGTATTAAATTTTGCATTAGGGGTGAGTATATTTTTCTCCTGTTTTGCAATAAATGATATGCTCATATCTTGCTAACAATACCAAATTCCAAATATATATACAGCTCTTGGGAACATTCTACAGATATCAACTCCGTCCATCAGTGAAACTTACTAAATTCGGTAAATATGCCATTGTTACTGGAGCTACTGATGGAATCGGAAAAGCATATGCACTTGCTTTAGCCAAACGTGGAATGTCATTAATATTAATCTCGCGTACTGAATCCAAACTCCAAGCAGTAGCCGAAGAGATTGATACAAAGTATGGCAGTAAAGGTATTGAAAAGACAAAGTATATTGTATGTGACTATTCCAACTTTGACGAGAAGACACGTGCTCGTGTTGCTAAAGAATTGGAGGGGTTAGATATTGGTGTATTGATTAATAATGTTGGACAGAGTTATCGTTATCCACGATACTTTCATGAATTACCAAATGATGAAGTTGGCGCGTTAATTGAAATGAATATCAATTCTACAGTTTGGATGACTAATATGGTTATTGCCGGTATGGCCGAACGTAAAAGGGGAACGATTATTAATCTATCTTCAGGCTCGGCTGACTTTACAATGCCATTACTTGCTGAATATGGTGCAGCTAAGATGTTTGTAGAACGATTTTCATTAAGTTTGGATGCCGAGTATAAAAGTCGTGGTGTACGTGTTCAGTGCCAGGTACCATTCTATGTTGCTACAAAGTTGGCAAAGTTGAGGAAGAGTTTGACAGTACCCACTGCCGAGGCATATGTTTGGATGAGTATGAGGTGGTTAGGATATGGAGGCGTCGTCCAACCGGTAAGTTGTCTTTTTTGTGATGCATTTATATTCATATTGATCTTTGTTTGTATCTCACCTATCTATCAATATCTTTAGTTTTGGCTACATGCTTTCCAAGGATGGGCAATGAAGGCGATGCCAGCATTTATTACAGATAAGGCAGTGATGAGTATGCATGCTGGTATTCGTAAGCGTGGACTGAAAAAGGATGCAAAGCTTGCTGCTGTGGGAAAGAAGAACTGAACTATTGTCAACGGGAGGGATGTTATGATTGAAGAGACGACCTTACTTATTATTTGATGTGAAACTAATCTGAGCTAGAGAGAGTAGCCAAACAAAGAAGAGGAGTAAAATTGGTATATTATGACACCTGATTAAAAAATATGCTAGTTATGCAAATTCGTCTCATACCATATCCAGCTTATGCTAATCAACCATTAAACAAAAAAAGATACCAACTAAGGTATCCAACAACATGATTCTCTCCTTTGTTGCCTTTTTAATTTATAGACAAGCTTGATTATCCTCCTCCATATCCTACGCTGAATGTCACAGATCAAAGAAGAACGAAAGAGGAGCTAGAATAATAATAGAAAGAACTCTCATGGTAAAAACTCAGCAGGCTAGCCAAGTGTAGCGAGGCTAGTCAATGTATCTTGCTTACCGAGCGAAGCGAGGCAAGTCATGATGTATCAGCCAACCTTCTGATACAATGCAGCAACACAAAGGCAAAAGAACTGTCTCCGTCACGGAGAATCGAACTCCGGTCTCCCGCGTGACAGGCGGGGATACTAGCCACTATACTATGACGGACGTGTTGTTCTTTGCGTTGGGTCAATAATACATGAAAATTATATTATTTGAGGCTGCTGTACCGTTATTCTCCCTAGAGACTTGTGTTGTGTAGGTAAGCCCTCATAATACAGAAGCCGTCACAACTACCATAAACAATAAGAGCGAGGATGAGAGGTTGCAGGGAGAGAGCTTTAGGATGAGTGTATGCTGTGATAAGAGTAGAGGTAGATAATTTCTATAAAATATTTGAGACGCATATCATATAAGCAAAAAAATGCCCAAGAGATCAAGGCCGTCGTCATCTTCTTTTGATGCAGCAACAACATTGTGTATGTCTTCCACTCATCATATTGTTAATTGCAATGTTGGTATGAATAGAGTATCATGTAATGATAGAGTATATAAAAAATTACATGTATGTACTATACATGAAGATACCATCAAAATTTCAAGACGGCCACTCATTGATGAACAGGTTGATACGAGTCGTAGTAAACACAAGAGAAGTATAAGACGACACTCCACGATGATGCTAACATTATCATGCATACTCCACTATTCAATACTACTTCATCTGATATTGTTAGTTGCAAATAATAATGACAATAAAGCGTATGCATTTGAGGTATACCATTTACCATCTACACAAGAAGATAGCAATCAAGAAGCTCATGATACCATTACCACAGAGCCACAAGAGGTTGATGATAATATTATAAATGATATACAAAATAGCGAAGAAGGTGTAGTTGTTGATAGTATAAATTATATGAATCATCATAAGAAGGATAATAATAATGATGAAGATACCGCTGTTGTCATAAATGAGATATTAGATAATAACGACGAGGAGATGATGGTACAAACTTTTCATGGCATTACCCCAATAGATACAATCAAAGAGAGTACCGTTGAAGAGGAAAGTTTTATGACAGGACATAAGAAGGAACCTAAACCAAATTATTACTCAGCTGCTTCTAACTTTGCTTCTTCATCCACATTGGGTACTTATGACACTGCCGACAGTCAAACAGATGATGAAAGCACTAAACCCTTAGAGGGAATGGTAACAACCCAATCAATAACAGCTACCGAACAACAACAAACACAAACTGAATTATCAACAATATGCACATCACTAAAGGGTAATACAATGCTACCATTATTATCAACATCTTGTAAAGAGTTTGTTAATTGTTACAATGGCAATGTTGTGCAACATCAAAGTTGTGCACAGGGGACTATATTCGATGTGAATATCTTGGGATGTAATTGGGTACATTTAGTTGATTGTCCTGTGTATCAAACTAATGATGATAATAGTGATAATGGGGTAGTCGAGAGTGGGCTAGGCGATGATAGTAATGGAGGAAAGAGTGACGGTGGAGGGTCAAGTAATACAATTGACATATCCAGTATCAACTTTAATCAACAAGAACAGCAACAAGATCCAGTCGTATCTCTACCAACAAACAAACCGTCTAATATGCCAACACGTCAACCATCATCTAAACCATCTAATATGCCTACAAAGAAACCAATCCAACAGGGTACAAGCCAACCAACTTCAAAACCACAAGATCAAGGTAACATACAAAAGTTACAAAATACACCTAAACCATCACCTCAAACTACAACACCTCCAAACTTATTCACATGGTTACAAGCACATAGACGTGAACTAAACACAAACATATTCCGATCACAAACAAAAGATGGAGTCAACTACCGATCATATTGGTTTCAATATCAAGATTTTTATCAAGCATTACAATTAGTATCGGGAGGTAATACCGGTCGTAGTATAACGGGGAATACGAAACATTTATTCTACGTGGGTAATGATAATGTTGAATCCAGTTGGGAATATGGATTAGTTAATGTTGCCAACTTTTTAGCACAGAGTATGGTTGAAAGTATTAGTAGTGATGCTTGTGATGAATATAGCCATGAATCGAATACCGATGAGGATGCCGCTAAACAAGGAGATGATGGTAATACGAAGAAGGACACTTCTGAGAAGTATGCAATTAGTAATAGTTGTGGACAGAACAATATGAATTATCAAGATATGAAATGTAGTGCTGATGAAAGTTATATGGCATGTGATGTCGATCGTAGTATGATACTACAGGCTACGACTAGTGCTGTATATCCCAATGCACCACCTCCATTATCATGTCGACCACGATCTGTATCGGAGAGTTATACAGGATATTGGGATGGCACCGCCGGAAAAGAGATGAGTATCTTCCCATATGAGAATTCATTTGGTAGGACTGATATTGAAGGTTGTTGTTATTGGGGTCGTGGCGCATTACAAACAAAGGGTGTTTGTTCGATAGGAAAACTAAACTACTACCTTGGCAAACGTGCCGCCGACGAAGGGCGACCAAGTCGATACCCCAATACAGAATTCTGTGCCTTCCCCGAGGCTATCTGTGCGGCACCCGAAAGTCGTGAAATGAGATGGGTAACAAGCATGTTTGAATGGACAGAACGTGTCCAGAGTTATGATGATGGTAAGGGTTGGAACTATATGAAAAAGTTGAAAGAGTTTGTCGACGGAGGATTTATTGATAATGATTTCATCATTGCAAGTTCTGGTATACTGACAAAAGGATGTCATGAGCCACCTTGTGATGGAGGCAGTAGTAGTAGTTTTAGTATCAATGGTGGTCAGATTAATGGTGGTGGATTTGGAGAAGGAGAGGTGTACAAGGCTGAGGAACGAAATGAAAACTTTCGTTCTGTCTTGCTGACGCTTGAAGCTGGTGGAGAAGATGCCTTACTTCGTGGACTTATTGCCTACTTTGATGATCGACAGGATGTAATGAATTCACAAGTTTTACGATCTCAGACACCACAAGGTCAGTTGTACCCGTCATATCGATACCAACTACCTGACTTTCTATCTGCATTGACACACATTTCTGAGAAGGGTATTGGTGGACGCAAGTTCTACATTGGCGAACCTCGAATGAATGAAGGTGTTCGATATGGTGTAGTCAATGCCATCATGTTCCTATCACAGGCATATAAGGAATCAATCCAATATGATGCATGTGATGAGAATAATTGGGAATTGGTAAATGATCGTTTCCCATTGAGTAATGCTTGCGGTCAGTTAGGTATGAGTTATCAAGATATGCACTGTCGTGAAGATGAGGCATTCATGGAATGTCCAGTCAAGTTGGATATGGAGCAGGTGGCTCTTACTAACGCAGGATGGTTCCAAGCTCCGGCGCCACTGAAATGTGGTCCCAAGTCAAAGTATCCAAGGACAGGCTTTTGGGATTATGACTTGGGCAGGGAGAATAATAATGATGCCTATGCCAATTCGAATGGACGAGTAGATGTTGAAGGTGTAAGTAATTCGTCTCTCTTTCTGGATACCCAGGAGGTATCCTAAGCTTGTTTTGCTTATGATCGGCGGTGAGCGATGCTCTATTTCTCACAAACTATCCCTTCCTTTTCTTATTCATCAGTGTTGTTGGTGGGGTAGAGGAATAATTCAGACTAGAGGAACTTGTCAATACGGCAAGCTCAATTATTACATGGGTAAAAGAGCAGCCGATGAAGGTCGAGAGGCTTTATACCCCCAGATTGACTTTTGTGAGTTCCCACAGGGCGTCTGTTCTAGCGATGAGACATACGGAGGCGAGCTCCAATGGATGGTAGGATTCTTCGAATGGACACATAGGATACAGGAATATGATGTCGATGGCTGGAACTACATTGAAAAGTTAAAGGAATTTGTGGATGGAGGGTACGAGGATTGGTCCTTCGTTGATGCTGTGAGCGGTATACTAAACATTGGATGTCATGATCCACCGTGTGCTGGATTTGGAGACAAGGCCGTCGATCCACATAACAAGCGTGATCGTAATGATACCTTCCAACGATTCCTCAATCAGCTGCAGGTTGCACGTTCCTTTAGACCTCCGCCTAAACCAACTCCACTGCCGACGTCCAAGCCTACATTAGAACCGACGAATGGAAAACCAACAACAGTAAAACCCACGCAACTTGATCCACCAACAGAAACACCAACGAAATCATCAGCTCCGACTGCACTACAGGGTCGTCCGCTTCCGGAAGCAGTGGAGGCGATGGAAGAGAAGATTATCGTATCACAAGATCGATTTGCTGATCTGTTATTACTCAGTCAGCATCCGTCTGGTGAAATGTGGCCATCATACTTATATACTGGGAGTGGTTTCCAACGAGCATTGAAGAAGATGACATCAGGAACTGGCCCCGGAGAGAAGAATTTCTTTTACGTTGGAGATGGCTACACTGCGAAGAGTTTAGAGTATGGCCTAGTGAATATGGCAGCGTTTGTCTCTCATGCAATTGTTAAGTCTATACATTATGATGCATGTGACGAGAACTCGTATGATCTAGTCAATTTCCGCTACCCTCTGTCGAACTCGTGTGGGCAGGGAGGAGAATCTTATCAAGATGAAGTCTGTGAAAGGGAAGATGATGTGGGTCTTGAGTGTGAGGTTGATACAAATATGGAAATCATGGGCGTCACACATGCTGGCTGGGTTGGAGCGCCCCCTCCAATGTACTGCGGAGATCGCAACGTTGGTTACTGGGATCATATAACTGGCTTGGAACAGAACGAAATATCTTATGAGAACAATGGCGGAAGATCTGATGTACGAGGTTGTTGCTGGTGGGGACGAGGTGGTGAGTCGAAGGATTCTGTTACTTTTGTGACTCTTTGTGTTACATCTTCTCTCATCTTCTTCTCCAATTCTTTTCCATAAAGCTTTACAAGTACGAGGGGTTTGTTCATACGGCAAGCTCAACCACTGGATAGGAGCCAAGGCAGCAGCAGAGGGGAGACCTAGTTTATACCCCGACATTGATTTCTGCAAAAACCCAGGTGCTATATGTAGTGATAGAAGATCACCCGAGTTAAGATGGGTGACAGGTATGTTCCACTGGGTGCATACAGTTCAAAGAAATCGTGACTTTGATTACTTCCCAACACTTAAGAGGTTTGTAGACGGTGGTGATTATACCGATGGATCTTTCATTGGTATGGTAAACGCCATGCTAGGAGGCAACGGTCCTGACATTTCAAAGCGTACCAAAACTTTTTTCAATGCTTTACGAGCATTTAACTTGATTGCGTTTGAAGGAGGAGGCAACTCAACAGCTCTGGATGTGCCTGAACTAGCACACTGTGGAGTAGACTTCAACGACGCAAGTGAGAAATGCACACCATGTACCAGTAATCAAGACTGCTCTGGATTAGATTTGTGCTATGCCAATGTCGAGGCATGTTTTATCGAGGAGGTTATAATTGATGAAGTGGGAGGCAATGGGACATATACTGATGATTTATTCACTGAGGACACCAGCTTTAGTGCTAGTAGTATTGCAGCAGAAGAAGGCATTATGGATGGTAGTGACGAGATTGTTGTTGAAGATGAAATAGATGCACCTGCAATTGGAGATGAATCAGCAGAGTCTGCCGTTGTTGCAATGTCAGCTGCAGTGTCAGCTACGAGTTGGTGTGGTACAAGCTGGCAGGACGCAGCTAGTCAGTGCACCAAGTCATGTCCCTCTGGTACAGATATTCAATGTTATCCTGGAAGTTACTGCTTTGGTCAAATCACAACTTGCTCAGATATTGATAGTGGTGAACAAGAAACAACAGGCAACTATTGCGGCACGGATTGGATGGATGCACATACAAAATGTTCAATACCATGCCCTGGTGGGACAGATGTAGAATGTCCTCCTAATCACGGTTGCTTTGGTGACATTGATTGTCGATAACATGAACCATGATAGATAGAGACTATAGATATTACTAAGATGTAGTATATATTGTACAGAGTCTTCTTCTTTATTGTTAGCTGATTGTCACACTATTTACAGTATCTTTTCTTCATAATAAGTACCTGTACTGAACCATTTAATAGTACATCTTCTCTCATGCAGCCACGGCCCTACTGCAATCCATGGAGACTGCATCGATTGTGAGCCTTCTCATATCATATTCCACTTTAAATTTTGATGAAGAGGTACTTGTACTTGAAACGTCAGATTCTGACATACTTGCTGTTTCAGTTGATGAAGTGGATACATCGTCCGCCACCTCGACGGAGTCTTGCAATAACTTGGCGGCATACTGTGCTTGCTCTAGCGCCCATCTAGAATGATTTCTTGATATTGCTGCCAATCTATCAGGGTTGGGTTGAGAGCAGTACTCATCTTGAAACTCCAACTCATTGATTACTGCCTTAATGTGTGATGTTTTCCTTAATTTGAATTCAAGCGATAGAGCTGACGACAAGTGCTTCTCTAACCCGACAATGTCAGTAGATTGATCACCGATGGAGAGTTTTAACCTGGTAGTGTGTATCTTGCGGTGATGATTGAACTTTAGTTGGTTCAAATCAGATATAGAATACCATTGAGCTGTTTTAGATACTATCGTTCGAAGATCTGGAACAACAAACATCTCACTAATGTTCGAGAATGATACACTCTTCTTATTATTATACTCGTCGTCGTCGTCGATAGTAGTATCATCAAATGATACTCTCTTTGCTCTTTTTCTGCTAATACGGGTGCGAGGTACATGCTCATCGTCGATGCCCTGCACATGATCATCGTCGTCGTCGTTGTTTGCAATATCGGCGTCGGCATTGATACTTGTCTCTCTGATGTCGCTTTCGATCATTTGCATGATGATTTGATCTCTATGTTCTTGGGGCGTATATATAGGCATATTTGCAATGTGGGAACAGTAGTGATGATGATGAGATATGTTGGAGAGGATATAATAGATTGGAAAGAGAGGTTGTATCAAATATTATGGCAGTAGGTGGTCGAGGCAGTGGGCTTTTATAGTAGGTCATTAGTCAATTGGTTGGGCCCATAGTTAATAACGATCGCCTCTCGTGGGTAGTGATAGACAAGGCTGCATGGCTCAACAATCTGTCTTTCGTGTTGGTGATAGCATCAAAATTCCAGGCCGATTAGAGCTCAACAAAAATGTCTAGATTTTGTCACATCTATCAAGTGCCCAAGAAAGAAAAATAGAACTGCCACTATGACCGGCACCACTCTTCCATCTTCTAACCATCATCCATGGTCTCTTTGTTGTGCAATAAACACTAGTGAACAGTTGCAGTAGCCCTGTGAGGGTTCAGCCTGCCTCTTGTGCTTCAATTATCCTCCAGGTAGGGGATATACAGATAAGCATCTTTCTGCCTTGCTAAGACTTCAGCTCCCTCGACTCTCGGCTTTCGCAATGCCTTGTTGTACCTACATATTATTGTATACTAACGAGCCTTACTACTAATATACCAAATAGCATGGCATACTAGAGTCTTCCTTAAGTGCTATATACTTCATAAAGTTTCTGGGTGCTATCTAGTTGGTGGAATTGCTCAAATCATACCTTTTCATCTTAAGACACCAATACCTCGCCTCGCTCAGCTAAGGAAAAGTTCGATCCAATCATAAAACTGTTTCAGTATATTGTTATGTAAACTTCTTTGATCCAATCCAATGTATTACGGTCCATTATTCCAAGGGAACTCATGCTTTATTCTTTCCCAATCAAAGTCTTTACCATCTCCATCTCGTAACCAAAGCGATAAGAATATCACAATAAAACATAAGATTCCCAAACATGCAGCACTATATGCTCTATCAGATGATTCTCTTGCATCATGGTATCTACCCTCTTTGTGAGCTTTGCTTACTTTGAGAGAGTGCATTAATGCACATACACCTAGCGGTGGAAAGAGTATTGTACTTACTATTGATATACATAGATGATTCGGTGGTTGTCTACTATTGTTTCTATTGTTGTTTTTCTTCCTTTTCATTCTTCTTCTCCAAGGATATCTATCATAATTTGGTGGTTGCTCCTGCTTATTGGTATGTCTTTCATAATCCGAGTGAGTAGTATCGTTACTAGTTGAACCATTCGGTCGTTGTGGATTGTTAAATCTAGATGGATGTTGATATTGTCTACTTTTATTCATACCAGGGTATGTACTAGTATGTTGCTGTGCATGAGAATCCCCAGTTGTTGTGTTTGCTGCTGTATCATTATTATTATTGCTTGTAAAACTACTTTGTTGAGAAGTATACTTTTGTCTTGTATCCTCTTTTTCCATTTCTTCGCAACACTTTTCATAGTATGCAGCAACATCCTGAAACAATTCTGTTGCTCGTGTATCAGAATGTTTATCAGGATGAATACGGAGTTGCAATGTTCTATATAACTTTTCTCTCTTAAATGCATCATGAACTATTGCAGATGACTCTTTGTATTGCTCTTCGTTTGATGATAGAAGAGTTGGTGTTGTTATACGAAGTAATTCAATAAGTGATGATGTAGATGGCGGCTGAAGTATGACTGTTGAAACTGTATCAAGGAGTAACCTTTTAAACGCTGAATCATTTGACATTATTATCAATTTTATTATTAAATTACGGTGCAGGGGGGTGCACCGTTTATCATAAAGTGCTGTGTTTTGTTCTTGATCTGGGGTCTGTGGATTCTAACTCCAACCCAATACTTATCCACACATTAACTTTATATACTACCGATCAACAATCTTCGTCACCCTATATTTAAGAGCATTTGCCTCCTATTATTTATTTGCCGCATAAAAAACCTCCTACTACATCTCTCTCACACAGACCAACACTAAATATCGTACGTACACATCGTTGATATCGTACTTTATAACAAAAGTACGATTATCTACTAAATACTAAGTAGACAACAAATAAACTTATCTTTGACCCTTTGCTCCTCTCATCAATACAACAAATAATACACAAGTATGCAGCGATTACCAACAGGCGAGACGGTTATTACACCACGAAACTTTAAGCTCCTCGAGGAACTTGAGAAGGCTGATAAAGGATTAGGTGATATGACAGTTTCATACGGTCTCGTTGATAGTTCAGATATTTTCATGGGTGAATGGAATGGTAGTATAATGGGACCTCCTGGTGTAAGTTTATATATTTATTATATATTTATGTATGGTGATGGTTAGTGTTGTATATGGTGGCGTTGCTGTATTTGGTAGGAAGAGAGATATGGTCACCACTCATCAATATACATATATTATTATGTCTCCTATTTCGTACCATTTAAACAAATTGCATATCCATACTGATATTGTTTCTCTTCAATTTCCTCTAATATAATATTATACCACAACGTATGGGTGAAATAACTGCATCAAATAATTCATCAATACTGTATCGAAATAATCAAACAACTAACAATAAATCTCAATATGACAAACAACTCAACAACATAACAAACTTTGAACCAAACCAACTAAACAAACAAACAAACAAACAATTCACATAAATAACTACAGACCCAATTTGACAATCGATTCTACGAATTACGCATCACAGTACCCGAATCATACCCAGCAGTACCTCCCAAGGTACGCTTCATATCCAAAATCAATTTGACTTGTGTTGATAAGAGTACGGGACAGGTAAATGGCAACAAAGTCTCGGTAATGAAGAATTGGGATAGGAATAAGGGTATAGGGGAGATTTTATCTTCATTGAGATCTGAAATGGCAAGTTCAGAGAATAGAAAGACAAAACAGCCTGCTGAGGGTACAAGATTTTGAATTGGATGAAAAATGATTGCTAGAGGGAATGAAAAGGGATGGAGAGATAGGGATACTGTTTAGTATATTGGTTCACAATGATTAGTTACTATAGTATGATATTTGCGACTGAGAGAATGTGGTATCAATTTTATCTGGGGTTGATTTTCAAGAGACAAGTTGCACACACTATTTCTGAGGGATAGCTCTGATATTATATGTAAACTCAGCTCCTATTTATTGTACAACAATTATTCTCATCCATATATATCTGCACACTCCAGACAACATTTGTACTAAACAAACAAATGCATTTTATTTATATATCAACCAGACCTTAGTCCACCATAAAAGCCTATTGTAAAGCCTCCGCCGCTGGCATATAACTTCTTATTAGTTGAATCATCATCTAACTTAAACCCTGCAATCTTTTTTACATCGTCCAACATGCCTTTTAGATCTTCACTATCAACAACACCATCGTTATTCCTGTCCAACATACCCTCTACTTCTTTCTGTAACTTCTCATGGTGCACATCAATATACCCATTATATGCGAGCGTTTGTAGTGCAAGAAAACTCGCACCTAGTGTTATCGATGCAACCTTCCCAATTTTCTTCAACGCCAATCCACTGAAATATCCTGCAAAGAATCCATAAGATATATCTGTTGGTATACCCGAAGCAAGTGCACTTGATACTTGAACTCCAAGAGATGTCGCAATTGAATTCAATGTAGCATTATCTTCTATTTGGAAGTCCTCTAGTTTGGATTTAATCTTTGCAATAAAGTCCTGATCACTATCATCATTATCATTGTTACTATTGCTCTGATTGCTACTGCTCTCGCATAAGGCTAACGTTGAGCTGCCAAGGGATGTGAGAACTCCAAAAACTATTGTTGAAGATCTTCCATTATTTCTACCTTTAAAAGACTGTAAATTGAGCTGCCTACAAGTTGATTTAACGACTAGCCTGCAAGATGGCAACATAATATAGGTATTCAGTCTTCTAATGGACTGTATCTAAAATCTAAGTTCATCAGTAGTGTTGCAAAAATGCAAGTATCCTTTACACTCTCATAATTTCTACGGTGCCCAGCTACCTGAGCCAGCAGTGTTACTCAGCCAGATACTTGTCGGTGTATGTAGTCGATATCAATTGACGCGGATCTACTAATAGTGTGGTATATCTATTGAATAATCTTTTAACTATTTTTCAACTGATAGAACGCTGGTTATATCTGTAGATCTTATTACAATACAGGTAAATACCTACAAACAATAAACACAAACATACAAAAATGACAAGCACAAAAAATACCTTTCTTTCTAAATTACAAACACTAAAGTCTTTTATAGATGGTATGGGTATTAAAGCATCAGACGATGTACTATCGAATGTACTAAAGAAGAGTGGTCATAATGTAGAATTGGCATTAGAGAGGATACTCGCAGGCAATGGCAGTATTTCAACAAATGGTGCACCTACTCATAATAATAGTTTAGCTACATCAACTAAAAAGAGGGACAGTAGTAGTACAGGGAATACAACAGCTTCATCTAAAAAGAGGTTTAGTACAGGTTCATCATCTTCTTCGTCGTCTACATCTTCAAAAACGCCAAAGTCGAGCATTAAACGACCAAGACATAGTTTTGGAGGTGCACCATCTTTAAAAGACAATACAAATACTGTACAGCAACAACCAACAAATAGATTGCTACTATGCAAAAGATGGACAATTGCAAGTTCTAGATCAACGCGTGGCCGTGTTAGCTATGGAGAAATGTTAGATTTTAGTCAAAATTGGAATCACAATCATGAAACATTGTCGAAGGGCGGCAAACTCATTAATCCTTTAGTGAGATTTCGATCCAAATCTGGATATGTGGAGGGAACTCTTAATCGATACTTATGCTCAATATTAGTACCATTATTGCATCTACCGGCGACAAATCATGACGATAATAATGATCAGTTTATACCACTTGTATCCATTGAGGGCGAGACATTAATGGAGGACAGATTGTTAGTTATTGGAAGTGAAGTACCGCTCACACTGAAGGTATACATTAATGATCCTATCAGTTTCTTTGAGTTGTTTTCATCTGGTAGGGATGGTGTAGAAAAGAGCAACGCTGCTAGTAGTTCAAAGCTATTCTTTCAAAATAGCGCAAAGGAGAAAAAGAGTCATGGCAAATCATACCAAGGTAAGAAGGCTAAGTCATCATTCTCGGATGAAGAATTGGCAGAGGCGGCATTTCATCTGTTACAATGGGCCGACAAAGGAGAGGAGCTACCGTTCAAGACCAAAGAGGAAACAGAGGGGAAGTTGAAAGAAGATACGACAACTCTCGATCTAGAAGGTGCCGAGAGCAATAGTACTTTAGAGAATGGTGATGCCACCTCATTAGTGTCTGAGCAAGTGGATGAATTGAATCAATTAGTGATATCTGATGAACAAGTAGGCAAACTCAAAATACCAGAGTTGTCCGACCCAAGTGGCTTCAAGAACGGTGTCGTTTTACACTCATACCAACGCCAAGCTTTATATTGGATGTGTCGGCGTGAAGGTGTATACATTAAAGGCGAAATGAATAATAACAGTATAGAAGATAATACTGGAGAATTGGATCTACTGGTAGAGCTTGCATCGTGCTCGACAAGTGATAATAGCGATCCATCGATTCAGGACTTGGAAGATAAGGCAATATCATGTGATTGTGGCGCGGTCGTTGTAAGTAATGAGCTTCTAGAATCAGGGGAGATAGTCCCGGTGGCTGAGTACGGTTGCCAAAAGGAGAGTAAAGAAGGCAAGACAAATAACTACCATCATCATCCTTCCAGACGATACTTAGCAACTGATGATTTGACTTCCGTGTATTCCTTCTATGTCAATGAGTTATTAGGTATTGCTTCTGCTTCGCCACCTGATCCACCGAAGCAATGTAATGGAGGTATTCTCGCTGATGCTATGGGGCTTGGGAAGACAATTATGCTCCTTGCTTTGATTCTAAAGACGAAAGAGAATGTCTCATCTACAAAGAAACGACCATCTGATTCTAGACTGAAACCAGAGCGAGCGTCAAAAAGGGCTGCATCAAGTGGAGCCGATGATGAAGAGGTCGTTGATCTTTCGTCTGATATTGAGAGTGATAACGACGATGATGAATCCTACACTGATGATGATCACAATATACAAATGCTCAAAAGGAATAATTCTGGAACTACTCTCGTTATTGCTCCTTTATCCCTCGTCTCTCAATGGGAGGAGGAACTTGCAACAAAGACTGACTTATCTCACTTGATGTACTATGAAAACAAAAAGGCAACAGGTTGTGATGTGTTCTCGTCTTGTGATGTCGTTGTCACAACATATGGCACTGTTCAAAGTGAGTATGCATCTTTTATTCGGAGCGCTATGAAGCAACCTGGTCAAAGCCATCCACTGCTAGCTTTTGACTGGAAACGAATAATACTTGACGAAGCTCACGGTATTAAGAATCCATCTACCATTGTTTCCAAGGCGTGTTGTATGTTAAAGGCAGAGTCTAGGTGGTGTGTTACTGGAACGCCAATACAAAAGTGAGTTGCTACTGTCGGCGGAGTTTGGTTTATCTTAATTGATTGTTCACCTTTGCTAACTCCTCCTCTATCTCACTGCCATCATTAGCTCGCTTCAAGACGTTTATGGTCTGCTCAAGTTTCTTCGCCATGAGCCCTGGTCAGATGCGGGTTTTTGGCGCAATGCAATTACCGACGCTGCTACTAGTACTGAGGCTTCAACAAAGAGGGATGAGGATGTACAAGAGGCTACAAGTGCAGCCTTTAATCGTGTTCGTCGTGTCTTGTCACCTATCATCCTTCGGCGTACAAAAGATACACTATCAGAAGACGGCACTCCGATCCTCAAGCTTCCTCCCATTGATAATGCTATTGTTACTGTTCAACTCTCTCCTGCTGAGAGAGAGTTTTATAACGCTCTTCTTGAACGTTCACAGTCAGTCTTTGATGGGCTAATAAAGGCTGGTGCGTCTAAATCTTGGTTTGCAATCTTTAGCCTTTTACAACGCTTGCGTCAAGCTTGTGATCATGTCTCATTAACAGTGAGCAAGAGATTAGAGACGAGTGAGGTGGCAAAGTTGAAGAGTGGTACCGAACCTACCAGCAAAGATGCCGGTAGCAGAGAAGACGGTGTTGATGACAAGGTAAGAAGAATTTCACTTCATACTGTGCTTAATACTGTGTGGATTAGTTTGGATACTCACTTATCTTGTTTCCAAAGTTCCTCGGATCGTTGTTGAAAATGTTCAAGAAGAACTCCTTTGTGAAACAAGTAGCTGAATCTCTGACTCAAACAGTTCAATCAACTGATGAATGCTTGAAGAATGAATGTCCAATATGTCTTGATGAGCCTCGTGTCGAGGATGCTATCCACACTCCATGCGCACATAGTTTTCATCGTAATTGCTTATTGGCAGAGTTTCGAGAACAAGTCGTCCGTAGTAACAAAAAGCAAGTTGAGCTGAACAAGAAATCGAGCACATCTTCACAACAACCAAAGGTTGAAGGAGGATCATGTCCAGTATGTCATGAATATGTCAAGATATCACAGCTCATACAAATAAAAAGAAATGACGACGGAGAGATGACATCAAAGTATCTCAATCAAATTGAAAAGGAAAACGCACCAAACACTGGTACTCAACGAGATGTAGTTGCAAGAGAAGCGTTGGAATCAGCACTGTCTGGTGCCAGTAGTTCCAAGCTGCAGGCTGTCATGGATGAACTTGAAAAAGTCTGGATGCTAGACCCACTTAGCAAGGTTCTTATCTTCTCTCAATTTCTTGGCTTTCTAGACATCATTGGTAGTGCCTTGAAAGATATTGGAGTGCAGACATTTCGTATCGATGGGACCCTATCATTGAAAGAGCGTGTGAAAATGATTGCCAAGTTCAACAAATACAAATCGGCTAAATCAGACAGCAACTCTCAACGAGGCAGTGTATTTCTAGTCAGTATGAAAGCTGGTGGTGTTGGCCTGAACCTAGTCTCGGCTTCGTCGGTGTTTATCCTTGACCCCTGTGAGTTACTGCAATGTGATGTAGTTTTGTATGAAATATATATCAGATACTCATACTTCTTACTTATTATGTCCTTGACAGGGTGGAATCAAGCAATTGAAGACCAATGTATTAATAGGGTTCATAGAATTGGACAGCAAGCAAAAATAGTCAGGGTGAGGAAGTTTGTAGTCGCTGATAGTGTTGAAGAGAAGATTGTGAGTCTTCAGCTGAAGAAAAAGGGCATGGCTAATACTATATTGGACGGGGATGGGGCAGATCTGCTGTATAGCACTAAACCATCGTTAGAGGATTTCAAGTTGCTCCTTGGACGGTAGAGCTAAGGTAGAAGTAACATGTTACTTAAGATAAGATACTTAAGTCTGGATGACAATCATAAGGTAGAACATGACTTGCTGCTCATATCTTTTATCATAGCTTCTTACCCCTGCTCTCTACATTCTCTTCTCCCATTGCTTTTACCATGCTCTCTACATTCTGTTCATAATGTATTACATGTACATTTACGAAGACGACACCCTTTATTGGGAGTCTTTTGATTAACTGGGACAATAAGAATTTCTAGTGAGCTGTGCTTTTTAGTGTTATATAGTTTGCTGTTGCTTATCATTCTTCTCGTTGCAAACTAATGTGAGGTGGCTACTGTTTATCTCTACTTCTATTTGAGAGAGTGATCCATATATTTAACACCGTTATTATCTCCTACGATCGTCTGAGGCATATATAACATAAAGATACCCACACTTGACACCTAAAAACTAATATGATTTCATCTTGTTACCAAACGAATGCTCGAGCAGCCCTAGCTATACCCATCGTTGTATTCTCTGTAATGTGTTTACTATTCTTTATCTCTGGTATTCGGAGTGGTCAGGGTGATACCGATAATCAAGGCCGCGGCGGAAGTGAGAACGGTGGTAACAGTAAGTGAATATATATAGTTTCTTTTTAGTGTACTGATGAGAATTCATACTCATTACCCCTCTGTAAAACATTATAGGTATTGTTGTTCAAGATGCTGGTATATCAGTTGGACATGGTCATCATCGTGGATATCGTTATGGTGGCGGATCTCCAAAGAAGAATGATATCGACGACCACAGTTTTGACTTTTTCATATATTCCTTGTCTTACCAACCAGAGTTCTGCAGAGAGAATCATGAAAGGTTTGTAGGGTGTAAAGATTTCCAAGAGAATTGGGAAGGCCAGTTGACAATCCATGGATTGTGGCCAAGTGTAAGTGTGTCACATACATTATGTAGATGTTCATCTCCCCATCTTTATCGATTATCATCTCACCATAATAACACCTCTTAACTTTTTACATATTATATAGAGAGAAGATGGTACATGGCCAGCCATGTGCTCAAACGAGAAGCTTGACACAAAACTTCTTGATAGTCCTCCATTTTCGGATAAGCTAGCAAAGGAATGGCCTAATGTCAAGGCATCTGCCAGCTCCCCTGGTCATGAATCATTCTGGGGGCATGAATGGTCAAAGCATGGTACTTGTAGTACCCTTACTCAGCAGAACTATTTCGAAACTGCATTAGATTTATTACTTTCTACTCCTTCCATTGTGAAGGAGAAGTATGGCTCAGTGGTCAATAGAAATGATTTACTTCAGGGAGACTTTGAAGATGCTGTTCTCGTTTGCAAGTATGGTTATCTATCCGAGGTTAGGGTGTGTTTCTCGAAAGCTATGGGTGATGAGGAGGCGGTTGGTGTAGGAGGCCGGATGGGCTGCCCAGAAACAACTTTGAAAGAGGATACTTGCGGAGATGTAATCAAAATTGCTTCTTTCTCTGATGATATTCAAGAATTGAATGTTGTGTAGACATCAGGAGTATTCAAATATTTATGTTTTTGTACGATAAAGTAAAAGTTGTAGTTATGCACAGAGACACTACATAGTTTACATCCCATGATGAGACATCCAGATATACATTGTGGAGCCTATTCCAACAAAGAGGGGGGTAAGTACACAGAGGTTGGAACCTTACGATTCTTGCTCTGGGCAGTAGCTTCACTCTCCAAACTACTCAAACTAGGTATATCAGGTTCTTTTCTTCTTCTCCTGGATCTACTTGAACCGGTCGAAAACGCGGATGATATTTGTCGGCCTAAATTTCTTCTGCTTACACTTGCATCATCAGATTCAATAATCATTATTGGCGCAGGGTCAATACCGCACATTTTGTATTCGGGAGATAAGAACAGTTCCTCTCCGTCAACACATTTCATCCAATTCTTTCTTGGAGGTTTATTGAAGAAGCTCGGAGCATAAGCTACATAGAAGGCTAGTTGTTTTGCTCGTGATCCACCTCCTGGTTCCGTGGCTGTCAAATACCATTTGCAAGTGCCATTGTTACATTGCCATCTTGATATATTACACATCACTTCTTTACCCTCATACTTTGCAATCTTACAATATGTCGGTACTCCGTCACTTTCTGCAAATTTTGAATAAACACCATTAAGCTCTAAAACTCCACATCCTGTAACTTGAACTTCATTAGAATCCATCACACTTTCACATTTTTTAATTAATGTATCAATCGCGTCCTCATCCTCAAATGTCTTGTCTGAGGATTCACTTATTGCTGATAAAAATTCATCATAACTTTCAATCTTTCTTCGCGGTGAGCTCAGGGAGCTAGATCCAAGAGATGAATCACTTAAACTTCTCTTCATTACTATTGGCACATTATCATCTTCTTGAGTCTCCTCTTCCTCGTGCTCCTCTGAATCACTTAAACTTACTACCGAAGATATGGGTGAAGGTTTGGGTACAGCAGCGGCAGTAGAAATTGTGGTAGTAGCAGCAGCAACATCACTACTAGATTTCTCAACTGGTGACTGTTTTCTTTCTGTCTCTCCTAATAAACTTTCACTTGTATCATTATTATTATTATTATCATCATCAACAACAGCGACTACCGGGTCGCTGCTACTTGTGACAATAGCAGCAGCTACTTTTGAATTCTCTTCCTTCTTTTCTCCTGATTCATTAGATTCTACTGATAAACTCTCAGCCTATGTTATTTTAGTATTACCACATTCACTATTATCAACTGATTTCTTTCTTGATTCGTTATATCTTTTATTAATAACTGCTACTGATTCTTCTTCATCTTTCTTATTATTATTGGATACTGCTGTATCGGAGAGATTTGACATTAAATTAATATCATCTATTGCATCTGAATACTCATCTTCGATGGTATTATTATTATGTGTCTCATCATTATTATTATACCCCTTGCCCATATTCTTCAACCTAGCCAAATACTCTTTTGCATCTTGTAATTCTTTTTGACTTGATATAACTTGTGCTTGAGCCCGTTCTAACATTAATTGACTCGTATCAACCCATTTTTGAGCTGCTGCTAATCGCATATTGGCCGCATGTATAGCTTCATCATCAACTTGTCTATTAATATCGAATGGTGATGGTATACGCGGTGGTTCATCAGCTGACGGTCTTCTTTGGGGTGGCATATTATTGTTATTGTTATTGTTGTATATTGTTGTACTGTGGATTGTAGTTGGTGATTGTCGTCGTTTGGGGCTTAGACTTCTACTGCAACTAAACATATCAGATTTTCCCAGATAATCAATTATTAGCCAATGGCTGTATTATACTGAGCCAGCTGCACATAATATGGTTAACACCTTCTCGCCTCTACTCGCCTCAATTCAAATAAATGAGCGTTTGCAAAACATCACCTTTCTCGTAATTATTTCCGATTTCCTCACTACTCGTTATGTACTTCACATAATTTGGTGCTAGTTGTTGCAGATTGCATTAATTACAAACTAATAGGTACTATACTCACTGGCTACATCAAATGCTGTGCTGCAGTTAATACATATCATATTAAAATACTCTACACATATAATATACAATAACAGTACCTGTATATCTATATCATATAATATCATGAGTTCCACAACACTTGTCCAAGCGGCAAGACTACGCCTTCTCACAGCCCAAAAGTTCTATGGAACGTCTTCTCTGATGTTGCAACATGCTAAAGATCAGTTAGAGATTGCACAGAAGGAGTTGAAGGATGCCACCGATTATTTAGAAGAGCTGGAAAACAAATCAGATAGAAACAAATCACATAGAATATCAAACAACAATACCAAAAGTGAGACAGTTATTGGTAGTATTAATAATGACAATGAGATAGTTAGTGATAGTGTTGTAGATAGAAGCAGTAGTGTTGATATAGCTCGAAAAGTAAGTAGTGATTCTCCTCTACAAGCAACAACTTCTAATAACAATAATAAGGATAATGTTAACGAAGGAGAAGACTCAGTGAATAGAGAAACAGAAATAAGAGATAATACAACATCTAAAGAGAGAAAACATAACATCAAAGCACAAAGTGTTGTTGTATCTCCTACTTCTTATTCAAACAACAAGTCAGATTACAATACTTCAATTACTGATCAATCTACTTTATCTTCTCATTCTCCTTGCAATTGGGTAGAGGTATCTGAGTCGGGTATTCCACAGATTAATGGAAGGTATCATCGATTTGAAATAAGCGATGGTGTGCCATCGTTCTCAAAGATTGATACATATGAAGGCAGAGAAGCAATCTTTACAATTAGTCGATGGGATCAATCCGACACAGGGAGCAAGAAATGGTGTATTACAGGAACAGTTCCACCTAATAAACAACTTGGATTCTATGTGGCTTATGCACCGAGCTTTGTACGACATCCACCACTTAAAAATTGGATGTCAATAACTGAAAATGGAGAACCTTCTTATGATTACATTGGACAAGGGAATCAGAACGTACCAACTATAATGCACGAGCCAGATCCTTACTTATCTATACAGAACCTTCCTTTGAGTGTCAATAATAGTAAGGAGGGTGCAAGCAAAAGTAGTACAAGGAAGGGAAGAAATAGACGAAGAAGTGTATCCAACCCTAGATCTATAAGAAATGGTGATAGAAGTGCGTCGACTGGATACCGAATGCGTATATAGAGTATAAAACATTTAACTGTGCTTATTTGTTTGGCTAAACTTTACTTGGATCCTTTAATCTTTTCACACATTTGTAGTCAATTGTTTAATTATCAAGATTCTCTGCCTTGATATCGTTTAACCAACTCTCAAGTATGTTTTGTATCAGTACGAATCCCTCTCTAATATCTTCTGTGTCATTAAGAGACGGACCAACATGACTTAGGTCAGAATGATGAGCTCCATTTTCAAAGTTTAAAGCCACAATAGTATCTGAGACGTCCTCGAGATATGAACCACCGCTCCACATGTCTTGCAAGCCATTAGTAAATAGAATTCGTGATGCTCCTGCCTTGACAAGATCGTCAAATCCCAGGTTCGTGGCAAGGGCACGCGGTTGAGGGACAATATCTTGTCCATACCGAAGCTGACAATACTCTGTGAGGTCTTTGTATGTCCACTTACGAGTTGGAAACATGCTCTCTTCACTGAAACCAATACCGTCTACTAGTGTTGTACACAATTGAAAGTCCCACATCTTTCCATCGTTACCGCCGCCGGAACCACTCCAATCAGAAGTAGCTATACGAGCATTTGGACCATCGGGTAAAAAGATTGATAAATCAAAGCAATCCCTATCATCATCACCCACAAGCCCCGGATATTCTGATTCTTCTTGCGCATCATCTGACAATAGTTGAAAAAAGTTCGCCATCTTCTCCCAAGATGTAGTCTCGTCATCTTGAAACACTTGACAAGCTTTGTACAGTCCAAGGTCGGGACCAGGTGGATAGGCGTCCATATCATAATCAGCAAATGAAAACGCAACAGCCATCATTACATCTTGGCTCAGTATTTCATTGGTTGTAATATACTCGGGTAACGTATCTAAACACATGTTCATGCTCAAAATAGCCTCATCTACACTCGATGATTGATTAATCAACTCCTTTGCCTCTTCCAATGTCGAACGAACTACATCAGAACAGCCAGGAGATGCATGCTCAGCTGCTTTGGTAACAATGTCGTAATAAACATTTTGATTAGCCGATTGATCATATAATTTAAGTGGTGCCGAAGATGCATAACTTATGTCAATAAAATTTGGATAGACAAGTCTAAACATTGCAGATAAGAATCCAGGATATGATCCTCCTACGGATATCACTGGACAGTAATTTTCAGCATCTGATTGATCATATTCACAATTTAATTCACCTTTAAAGGCTTTTGTAAGCTGGACCATGTCTGCCATTGCCTGTTGTGGTGTTAATAATTCAACCAATTGTTTAACTGTGGCATTTATGATGGGCTGGTATTGTCCATAAAATCTATGCTCGATTTGAATGACAGCCGCGCCAAAGTATGGTGCAAGATGTTGTGTAAGAAAGGGATACAACATGCCGGAATCGAGAGCACCCTCTCCACCAACAACCATGAAGATGGGATTCCCAGGACCTTGAAAGTAATTTGTATTCTTATAGTATCGATTTGACCATGTGGATTTGTCTCCATTAAAGTGATTAACTAACTGTTCATCATAAAATAATTCGGTATCCTCATCATGCAATGATAAACTTTGATGGCTACATAATTCATTAGTATTGGATATATCACAAATGGGCAATTTATATGACTGATGAATCGATTTAGTAAACAAAGTCAATCCTAGCACGATAGTCAATCCACCAATAATTTTTCGAAGTAGGTTTGATGATGCACCATCGATGTATTGCTGTTTTATTGATATAGTATCTTTGTTATCGCTGCCGGCTATTGCGCCATAGGTTGTAACCGCCATTTTATCGATATATTGGTATAATCTTACTGTTTATCCTCCCTTACTCATATCAAAATCGATATCCACTAGGTACCATGTTGCCTGCTGTACCCAGCAAGAGTGATTATCAATCACGTGATTGATAATACACGTCACGAGAGCCATAATTTGTCCTATTTTTTCTAAGTCAAATCAGTCAAGTCAAGAACCACTCATAACATCAACTCACCATCAAAAAGTACCTTGATCGATATTATGGTGGATTTAGTGTGTAAAGAGATAGAATATTAGGGTTCATAGTATTAAATTCGCCTAGCGACTGCGGTGATGGTCGGGAAGTTTTCAAGTTAATCTTCTATCATTGCAAATTGCAATTACCAGCTCATTGCAATCATCAATCTGTAGCTTCCAGAAGTTTGATATTGTATTAGATAATATTCCCCTTCTATCCATTATTATTTGAAGATATCTGATAAAACATCTTCATCATGCCGGTACAAAACGCAATCGACGGTATAAATCGTTTAACAGTGTCGGAGACGTCAAAAACGCCTCCACCACCAGGCTTCAACAATATACAACCACAACAAGATGTCGACAGATCAGGTACACCAAGCAGTAGATGTCAATCAACATCGTATAATAATCTTAAGTTAGCATTTGGGTCAGGATTAGCTGATAGTATGGATGATTCCACCACGCAGCTTTCGTCTCAGTCTCAACAGCAGGATTTGCGTAGGCCATCAGGCTCAGGTAATAATGGACAAGTTGGCAATAGTAATATGTCACCGGGTAGAATTAATACACCAGATACGTATACACGTCAATCGCGACATTCGGTTACTAGATTGATGGGATCTGGATCGGTTCAGGGGTCTGCTGGTAAGTAGTGTAAAAAAATTGTGTGCATATCTTATGCACATCTTGTGTCTCTTTATGTGTAACTAACTGTAAGTGCTTACCTTTTGCTTCTTCTTCTTTTCCTTTGATCTATCTATCTAAAAGCAGGAGGAGGATTTGATTATCTCAATCCAAGCAATACAGGTCATATGTTAATCCCTCCCACAAATAATACATATTTGGATAAACTCAAGAGTGGTCAGCAAGGAGGTGGACAAAACCAACATGTTGGGGAAGGTCAACAGTCTACTCAGATGCAATCCAGTAATCAGTCGTCTCTCTTTTCTAAACAGCAGCAGTTAGGAGGTAATAGTTCTTTATCTCAACAGCAGGGTATTCAGGATCAAGGAGGGAGACCCCTACGTTATACTGCCGCCATGATGGCACAATCCAACAGTGCTCAAGCAAGGGGAAGTGTGGGAGGTTCAAATCAAGGATCCCCAATGTTATCATCGACGGCAGCAGATCAAATGAATCAACAATTTCTCCAACAAAATAACATCAGTAGAATAACTGTAGTGGAACCATCATCAACCTCCAATTCACCTGCGCCTCACTTGCTTGGCGGAGGAGGAGTTGGCGGTGCCAGTGGGAGCTTTGCAATGCAGAATAAGAATCAGAATCAGCAGCAGCAGCAACGACAACAACAAGGTAGTGCGCAACAGCCAGGAACTGTTATCAATATCGGAGGGCGTGCATCGGCACCTCCACAGCAAACACAGGTAGTATCGGGGATACCCCATGGCGGTATGACAACAATGGTAATGAATAATGCAGCAATACGTGCATATACGGCAAGTTCATTGCAAATGAGGGTGGCCGAGTTGCATCAAGAGTTGGGTGGACAATCAGGTCAGCAGCCACAACAAGGAGGACAACAACAACAACAACAACAGCAGCAGCAGTTGCAACAAAGAGCGGGAAATGTAATTGTGACTACTTCGCCTCCACCACCCCCTGGGACTGTTACATTAAGTACAATTCCTCCTGGCGCAATTCCAGTGGTATTAACCCCAGCACCGACGCCGCCGCCACATATGTTACAACAGCAGGGAAGGCCGCCATCCCGTGGAGGACAATCACCTGTCACTAACATTATGCCGGTACAACAACAGGGAGTAGTAGTACAAATGCCAAATATTAAGGAGGTTGACCCAGAACAGCAAAAGAAGGAAAGGGAGGCTGTTGCTGAATTGTCTCCATTTTTACGCGATGTACCAAAAAACAACGGAAAGAACTCTCCAACAACATCATCTAAACCTAGTAACAACAAATCTAATAGTACTCGTGGCTTGGCTATATTATATGCCTCGTCACTCAATGTCCCTGATGTTCGCTCAATGTGCGAGGCATTCGGGGCGTTGGAATCATTTCGAAGTGATTTTGGTGAGAGTTGCGGTGTATACTTTGCAACATTTTATGACTTGCGAAGTGCTCAATTGGCGGTTGGGGAATTGCCCAAGGTACTAAACAAGGGAAGCAAGAGTAGTGGTAGTGGCAGCAGCTCAAATACATCCGGTAGAGTTCAAGTCAAGTATTGTGTACCATTGAATTCATCAAGTTCCATGGATGAGAGTTTGTTGATGATCTCCAAGCTACCGAGTACGGTTGATGAACAGGATTTATCACATATTTTATCATCGTTTGGGGAAGTGCGTGCTATCCATTATCAAGCCAACGCGTCTGACGAAGATGATGATGGGAATGAACTAACTTCATATCTGGTAGAGTTTTACGATATCCAAGATGCTCGACAGGCATTACTTGAGTTAGAGCAGGTCAATCCGTGGGGAGGCAATGCCACCGTCAAGGTTGGAACACGCAGTCCAGCAAAAAGGAAGCAGGGAAAGGATATGATAATGTTAATGAGTCGATGGCGACATGGTGTTGTTGCGCAGAGTAAGGATGGCGGTGGCAGTGAGGAACAGTCACAACAGGGGAATACAGAGAATACTGTAAGCCCCACACCTTCACCATCGCCACTGGAGAACGTCGGTCGGGAACAACAACATTTACAACAAACTGAGACAGACAGTAGTCAAACTGCAAGGACTGGTCATGTTCAAGAACAGCATAATCAAATACAGCAACATCAAATGCAGGCACATTCACAGCAGCTGTCTTACTACCAATACCAGAATCCAGGGCAGCCTCTTCAGCAGTATCAACTCGTAGTAGGACCTGATGGCCAATACCAATATGTTCCTCAGATGCATCATTATGGTCATCCGGGGCAAATTGTAATCGATCCGCACACTGGGCAACAACACGTCATGCAGTACCCAATGGATCAGACTTATATGCACCACAACCCGCACATGAATCCTCAACAGCAGTATCATCAATACAATGGTGGGGCGCCAGGAATGGTTCAAGTAGATGCCTCGAGTCAACAGCCGCCCACACCTTTTATCCGCATGCCATCGGATGTCAACTCAAGCAGTCTATCAAGTGGAAGTCATCTATCTCCAGGAGGAAGTCGTGTGAGGTCGTCGCCGGCACGATCATCCACAAATGGCAAAAGTAATAATAGTATTGGAAGTGGGTCGAGCGGAAACAATTCAAGAGGGAACAATTCAGGGGGAAATAACAGTGGTGAAGATGACCTTTCATTATCTATTGAAAATGTACGATTAGGGAAAGAACGTCGAACATCTCTCATGGTGCGGAACATCCCAAATAAGTACACACAACAAATGTTATTATCAGAGTTTGCTGCTGCAGGGCATGGAACTGACAAGATGGACTTTTTCTACTTGCCCATCGATTTTAAGAACAAGTGCAATAGAGGTTATGCTTTTGTCAATTTTGTAGATTATAGAGATATTATCCCGTTTTTTGATGAATATAACAAACGTGGATGGAAACGATTCAATAGTGATAAGATTTGTGATATCACATATGCAAGGATTCAGGGCAAGGCTGCAATGTTAAAACGATTTCAGAACTCACAATTGATGGAAAAAGATGATGAGTATCGGCCTCAGGTTTTTGTTAGTCATGGAAGTAGGAAAGGACAGAGAGAGGAATTAGGTAATGGCGGGTAACACATATTTGCACTGCAATTCTTAAGCAGTATCTTTATTTGGTAATGTTTACTTTCTTGTATGATATAGTATACTAACTATTTGATGGTGGCAATGTAATAGGGACTGGATCATAGACTGTCAGTTTTGGCTCATATACTACCGTCGAAAAGACTCCCTTTAGCACATCTTTCCAGTTGCTTCTAAACACATCTACATCATGATAAGCCATGTTCATCTCATATTCAAAAGTTACATCAGTGGCTAGAAAGAAGTATTGTGATGAAGATGAGATCTGCCAGTACTAGTCAAGTTATATAAGCCAACTCGTCCTTACCTGAAACAACTGCAGTTCTCTTAACACATTGACTGCCACCAGCAAATTCATATTGATTTGGTTGACATTCGTCTTCTCCATAGGATACTCTCGGCTCAACATTACCCTCCACGCCATCCTGCAGAAAGATATACCCTGAATTAGCAAGTGCCAGGCTCTCAACAGTTATGTCCATTCCAGCTGACGATACAAGTGATATTTGTGCTTGGTGTTTTGGTATAGAGACAAATTCTATGGAGTCGTTTGCTAAGTATCGAAAGAGGGGATCAAATTGTTAATCAAAGATTGAAGCTATACATATATTTATGTACACTTTGATTGCTGTGCTTACCTGAGCTGGGTATCTTGACTTTACCTCCAGTAACAACATTTGCATTATATGTTTGCAGTGCTCTATGGACTAAATGATCTAAACATATCTCAACTGAGAATGCAATTCCATCGATATAGAACCACCCGTACTCGATCATGTTATATCCCATATCGCTGAAAAAAAGAAGTTAGTGAGTGTATATCATCGGTTAAGGTAAAGACTGTACAACACATGTCTGCTTCACGCACCTGATTTCATCTTTATACTTTGACCAAAGCTCATTGTGATACTTTTTTATTCCATTTG
>Ga0214479_100216_pt1 | contig 36444 bp, 31 predicted proteins | sample M1_20Mar14CPVII9_5_FD_165054 | JGI IMG/M metagenome (GOLD analysis project Ga0214479, IMG submission 165054) | Marine eukaryotic communities from Monterey Bay, California, United States - M1_20Mar14CPVII9sort6BwellE14 | ecosystem: Environmental > Aquatic > Marine > Unclassified | place: USA...
GATGTAGGTTCCAAGAGCAGTAAATCAAATGGTTCTTCTCGTAACGGTCGTTCTTCCTCAAAGAGTAGCAAGGGCAGTGCTGATCTATTTGATCGTCAGTTTGCTGATGTAGGTTCCAAGAGCAGTAAATCAAATGGTTCTTCTCGTAACGGTCGTTCTTCCTCAAAGAGTAGCAAGGGAAGTGCTGATCTATTTGATCGTCAGTTTGCTGATGTAGATGTAGCTGCATGGTAGATCATTGATTGGGAGCTCTTTGGATTTGTGTAGCATGTACAGTTAGTACTTGTCTCTTGTACAGAATAATAAAGTAAAAAGCTCAGATCCCTCTTGTACATTTTCAATTTAAGCTTACTATGTATGAGTACATCCTATTTAGTATTGTTAGAAAGAACCTGCAAAATACTCAACAAGAGAAAAGCTCTTCTGCCACTTCTAATTGTTGAGTCACAAGTATGGATGGACATGTCTTTGTATACCATACTATGCTCACATAGTTGGAACAATGCCAGTCCTGTGTCCGACTCTTCTTTGGTGATTATTTTCGCTGTTCTTTTGCTCGTTGATTATCTCGTATTGACTCTTTGTATTTATTCTTCTCTTCTGTTACCTCATTTTGTAATGTAAGCATCTCGGCCTTGTAGGATGACTCCATCTCTTCCTTCTCAGTCTTGAAATTACTCAACTGTACTTTGAGATTACCAACTTCTTCTTGATGATTGAAGCTCATGTATTGGTTATTGATATTTGTCCAGAGACGACTTCCATCTTGTTAATGGTATGTTTAAGGCCGCTACTTGTGAGTCGCTCATCGACAAGTTTTAACGAAGCGTACTCGTTACCTTTACTTTCTTTTCGAGATTGCTATGTTGCAAGGTATTGGCTTGTAGTCTCTGGAAGATGCGCCTTGTCACGATTTATGATGATGAAAGAGAGGAGATAGTAACTTGTGTTAGTTCATGTGGTTCAAAGGCAGTCAAATAATGGCTAATAAAGGCCAAATGAAGTATCCAAAATCGCCGGGTCTTCATTATAAATGTTAAGGTACGTATAGTACAGGTGTTCCCTTTGATACATCTTGATTTGTATAGGCAAATACCTCCTTCTTACCTTTAATTTCTTCATTAAGCTTGAAACACTCTGCTCTTTGTATACCGTTGTCTGGAAGATGCGCGTTTCGCAGTTTATGAAGATGAAGAGAGATGGTAGTAACATATGTTAGTGTGCACGGCTTGCAAAGGCAATCAAATAAAGAACATGAAGGCCAAGAGCACTCAAAACACCAACACTTCATATTGAACACATGAATTAACAATACAAAGATACTAACGCGGACTTTCCTGTTGCAAACTTCGTCTCTCAGCCTCAAGTTTACTCAACAACGAGTTCTGTTTGTTGCCGAGACCTACCTCGGCAGTAAGTTTTTGGTTGAGCTTGGATTTCTCAGTCTGACTTGAGGCAAGAAGTTGTGATAATCTCGAGCTGTTGTTGTCTCAACTCACTCGCTCCTACCAATGCACTGTCTCGTTCAATTGATATGTAAGTGGAAGTGATTAGATTACAATCATCTTGGAGATGATGTAACCATAATTACATATCTTGTTACATGTTAAATTTAAGGTACTACTTCATCCTCTGCGATTATCCGTCCTAACCTCATGACTATATTCCCTAGAGAGTGGTACAAGTTCATACAATTCCCTTTTCAGTACAATCTCAAATGCAGTATTGTATTTAGCCCGGTCACTCTGGCTCGTCAAATCAGATGATCTCCGTTTAGCTGGCATTCGAGACGGTGGTGGTGGTGGTAGTTGTTCTTCTTCATCCACATATCCTTCTTCATCATCACTATCTAAATGTACATTATCATCATCTTCAAATCTAATTCTAACCTTTTTATTGTTGGTATCAGTAGGTGCAGCATTTTTATTGTTGTTTCTAATTGGGGATAGATGTTTACGTTTTTTATTTCCTTCTTCCTCAGTATGTGAAATATTATCACCATTATATTGTATGATATTCTGAAGATTGGATGGTAATATCTGACTACTGTTGTTATAAAATTGACCTATACTGCGCCAGTATTCATCATCCCAATATTCTGCTTTGGCAGCATCATCTAGAGAATTTTTGTTTGTGTTTGTTGAGATAGTTGGGGATTGTTTATTGTTGCCGCCGCCCCCCGATGCCGGCGGACTCGCCCTGTAATTATTGTTGCTCATATAAGAAATATTCTTATAGTGTTAGAGGTTGGTTTATTGTCCTTAGCATTGATAATTGTTAGAGACATTTCTTCTTGGCAAAATGAGGTTATGGTGCGGCTGCCCCTCAAAAAATATTTTTTCGTGCCCCCTTTAAATGCTGAACATAACAAATCTATTGCTAATTGCTGATTGATTATATACGTAGCCATGGATATAGTACATATCCTCGCCGCTGACGGTTGATTTGACAGTATACGGCCCACATACCCGAGGTTTATCAAGAAAGTGTTTGAGTTGGTATTGATTGCTTTACGTTCTATTTGCAACTCAAAAATACTGCAATAAAATTTATATAAACAAAGTCAACAAAGACTAAAAACAAATTACAAAACAACAACCGTATCAACAATTCAACACAGTTCAATATGGATGTACCATCAGATCCAAAAGAACCACCACAAGTTGGCACTGATCCTAAATTACGATTGGTAACAGCACAGACGAAAACTAGCTCTTCATCCGTTATGCCGCGTGTGAATTGTACCATTGGCAATAATAACAGTACTACTTCATCAAATAATAATAACAGTACTACTTCATCAAATAATTTCATATCCAACTATGAAATGATTCGTTTGCTTTCAACCTACGGCTCTATTGTATCTACCCAAGATATAAATGAGATATTATCATATACTCCATCTTCTCCCAATTATGTATCCACCTACGAGCACATTAGGAATAATTTCTTCCGCGGGTTTCCTGATTTGAGTGTACGTTTTACACGTGATAGAACCACGGGCAGGTATGAACCAAACAGTGGTCATGAGGCAGAGTTAAAGTATAGACAAGAGATGAGACGAAATTTGGATGATGCTGTTACTCTACCATGCCAACAGAATAACATCGGCAATACTCTACCATCCCAACAAAATAACAATCTAGTTGGTGCACCATCACCACCACAAGAAGGAACAGATTCTAAATTACAAATGGTAACAGCATCTCTGAAACCACACCATTCATCCGTTTCTATGCCGCGGCGTGTAGTAGGAGAAAGAGGTGGTAGCAGAAGAAAAAGCACCGTGTGTGGCGGAAGAGGAGGTAGCAAGAAACTTACTCGCAGTTCAACACAACCATCTGATGAATGGCATGAGAATTATCAAAATCTATTACGTGTCAAAAATGATGGTACAGATATCAATCAGTGCAATAACTTACCAACTGATGCCCAAAATTGGGTAACTCAACAGAGGTTATCGTATAAGGAATTAATGGAGACGGGAGATTCTAATGTACTGCCTCCAGATCGGATCAGATTATTACAGGTGATTGGTCTCAATTTACGAGGGGCTGTTCATACAGCTAAACCACCATCAACTCAACGTCATTCACAACGCGGTGCTACTCCTAGATATCTACTAGAAAAGAAACAAGCTGCAGCCAAGGCTGCTTCTAAGAAGAGGACGTCCCCACTCTCCGATATCGATACGTCATCCGTGGATAAACGTCGTAGCCAACGTGTTAATCCACTTCAACCACAATTGACAAATCGGGCAGATATGGTAAAACAGCTGTTGTCCCATCGTCGTGCTGCTTTGTCTATGATTAGACAATGCCGTATTGCCGCCGAGGCAAGATTATCCACGGCAAAGGAGGACAAGGAGTTTCACGAGGAGTTATCATTGCCAAAGAAGAGGAAACAGATGGAATTGAAACAGATGGAATTGCAAGAGGAAGATGGGCACATTGATAAGAAGCTCAAATCTAACCAACCATCATCAGATGATTTATCAATTGGTGAAAGTTCTCATGTTTGGAGTCAAAATGGGGATATCGGGGCTGATCTTTTTGATGGGGATATCTTTGGTGATAATCTACTAGATGATAACGGATCTGATGATCCAATACTCCTCGATTTCGGATCTGTTACCTCAAAGTCCACCGATAAAGATTCTACTCCAGGATCAACCGGAGAAGAGGGGTGTAAAGTTTGTAAAAAAGATTCAGACCACTCTAATCTTCTACTTTGTGAACACTGTAATGATGAATATCACATCTACTGTTTGAACCCACCATTGCAATCAGTACCAGAAGGGGATTTCTTTTGTGGTAAGTTTATATTAGAGTGTATATTGCTTGTGTGGATTGGATAGTTTGATATTCAGCTTAACTGCAATATTGAAAATGTGATGTGACTTAATTTGTGTACTTCTAATATTTTATGTATTCATCTCTATTTAAAAACGTTTAGATAATTGCAAACGATTATATGGCAGGAAAGATGACGATGGATTGGATGCCATGCAATCTTCCACTACGTTGGCAGCCGAGAAGAATGTGGTAGAACACAAGAAGAATCAATCCTTCCCTCCACCTCCGCACATCAGTAATGCTTTCTTAGAGCAAGTTGTGAAGGATGCTGAGGCAGCAGAACTCACAGTGGAAGAGCTCTTTAAAGCTGAGGGTGGTAGCAAGCCAAGTATCATCAGGAAGAAGGCAGAAGCCTTCTTCAGTAACAAAGAGTACGGCTACACTTTTACATCAGAGAAGGAGGTTACTGCGCTGAAAAACTACTTGAAAAGGACAGCAAAGCCATACATCACAACAAAACTTACACGCAGGAAGAATGTTGTAGAACCATCTTTATTCAAACCACCGTGCCATCATATCAAATTTTCCTTCAACAATGCAGAAGAGAAGGTTGAATCAAGTGCCAATATGGTAACACCACAAGGCGATCCTGCCGATTCTACAAAGTTGGCACCCGATTATAATACAACGGACGATCGTAAGGCTGAGGATGACCGTGTTGGGGAGCTATTAGCTGATCAAAAGCCGGTAGCAGAAGAAGGTACATGTTTACCGCGTAAGGTTGAGGAAGAGAAGTGCACTCGTGAGAAGTTAAAGGCTGAAGAGCTTCGTTTTCAGCGTAAGGCCGAGGAAAAGAAGCGTATCGAGAAGTTAGTAGCCGAGAAGACGGCATTAGCAGAGAGTGAGAAGTCGGTAACCGAGAAGAAGGAACAAGAGAGTGGGAATTTGGCTCTTCTGTATGAATTTACAAACAAGTGTAAGGGCCTGGCTGAGCGTGATAGATTGAAGCGTGAGGAAGAAACGGCAAAACGTGCCGAGATGGCACGTAGAATGCCAGCAATGATTGCAGCTGTGAACAAGATGACCGAGGTTACATCCAAGAATGCTGAACAGAATACGAAGGCGAGTAATCCACTCTTGAACGAAACCAAATGCCGGGGACAACCATCAGAAAATGGTTTTGTGCCTCCAACAGAACCATGGCATATTGGCTTGAGCAGAGGAAACAATACCACCTCGATGAAAGAGAATGCGGAGAATGCAACTAATCAACAAGAGAACACTAAAATCATCCCCCTTTGGACTTAGTGTAAGTGGATCATCACCATCCCCCTTCGGATCAGTTAGTGGTGGCGGAACATCAAACACAAATCATTCTAAAGTCGGCAACAATGTTACAACCAAAACAATCAAGGTATCAATTACACCACAGAAGATTGCTTTATTGCCTTCCAAGGATGGTACGGCATTTGGGTATCAGAATAATGAAACAAATCAAATTACACCATCATCTCGTCCGCCAATTGGTGCAGAAGAAAATGTGTACCAGATTGTAACTGAGGGAGAAGATATTGGAAACAGAGTTATGAATTACATCAACCTTGCCAAGCTTGATGTATACACTCTCCAGCATTTGCGATTGGCAATGAATGAACAACTTTCTGCCAGCTGGCACCAACAACATCCTTCCTTTCTATTCTGTTCGGGAAAGGTCATTCATCCGCTTGATAGGGAGAATACAACTTTTGTTCATAGTGGTGAATACGACAAGAAGATTCGTGGGGCGGATAGTAACGGCGACGGTAGTTATGATCATCCATATGTCGTGACCATTGTACCTGCTGACAACAAATCTGATGTCACCTCCCCCTTCCCTGGTATTTGTTGTGTAATGTAATCACAACTGACGATATTCTGTTGGCGACCACGATGATTTGAGCAAATGAATATAGTATCTAGGTATGAGAGAATCAAAGAAGAATCATCATATTTTATGAAATTGGTTATTATACACCATAAAACTAGGCACAAGTGAGCTTAGCAATCTAATGCCTAATGTCTCTAGGTTCTATCACTTAACTAGTTTTTCCCTCTATCTCATTATCTAAGAACGAGCTCACTTCATTTGTGAAACCCTCTTGGCAATTGCCGTCTCAAAACGAGTTAGAGCTGATTCGATCTCTGATTGAGTAATGACTAATGGTGGTACAAATCGAACAACGCTAGGCCCAGCAGCCACTAATAACAAGCCTTCTTCCATGGCATCGCCAACCAATTCTGCAGCAGTACATCCAGCATCATCATTGATGACCACACCCTTTAACAATCCCCATCCACGTACCTCACCTAGTACGGATGGATACTTCTTGGTAATTTCCGCCAATCCTTCCTCCAGTTGTGTACCTCGTGCTTGAACATTGGCTAATATATCATGCTCACTTAAATACTCAGCAACGGCCAACCCTGCCGCACATGCTAATGGATTACCACCATAGGTACTAGCATGATCACCAGGTCCAAAGGTATCGGCGGCCTCTAAGAAAGAAGGGAAAGTTTCAGATCAATAAATGTGTAATAATAATACAGAAAACTTCATCAAACTCGACACTACTCACCACCCTTTGCCATCATGGCACCAATTGGTACACCACCACCAAGAGCTTTAGCAGAAGTGAATACATCCGGCTCAACTCCTAATTGTTGATGTCCCCATAAACTACCTGACCTACCCATACCAACTTGAACCTCATCACAGATTAGTAATGCATTATTATCATCGGCTAACTTTCGTGCTAATTCAAAGTATTCACGCTTGCCTGGTACAATACCACCCTCACCCTGCAATGGTTCTAACATAATGGCAGCTAATCCACGCTTACGTCCAGCCTTGGCATCTTCTTCAGGTGTTACATTAATTTCATCCACTAGTTTTTTCAATGCATCTAAATCATTGTAGGGGGTATATTTGAAGCCACGGACCATTTCACCACCGTAGGTAAATCCTTTATGATACTTTGGTTGAGCTGTGGCGGTTACAGTTGCAAGTGTACGACCGTGGAATGATTGTTCGGCTGTGATAATAACAGGATCCTGAGAATAAAGAGTAATATTATAAAGATTAGAGAATGATTTTTGAACACAAGATGTGCACAAAGTCATATATTACACCCAAATGAAACAAAGTAAAAACTCTTACCGTGATACCACGATTACTAGCATGTCTCCTAGCCAATTTAATCGCTGCTTCATTACTTTCGGCACCTGAATTACAAAAGAATGCCTTATCAGCACATGAATTTTCACATAACCATGCCGCCAATTGTCCCTGCTGAGGTGTGTAATACAAATTACTAACATGATGTAATTGTTTCATTTGATTACAAACGGCTTCTGTTAAACTTGGATTGTTATGCCCCAATGCACATGTCGCAATACCTGATACACAATCCAAGTATGTCTTGCCATTTTCATCTGTTAATGTTGATCCTGATCCGGAGACGAATGTGATTGGATACTTGAAGATGCGCGTTTCATAGTTTATGAAGATGAAAGAGAAGTGATTGCAACAAAAGTTAGTACATGTAGTTTACAAAGACAATCAATCAAGGCAAACGAAGTTCAAATGAAGTAATCGAATGGCCGAGTCTTCATATTGATCACACTATAACACACGATAAAACAACACAAACGCGGACTTTCCCGACCGTATGTCTTTTGCACACGTGTATCGAATAGTTGTGATGTTGAGGATGTATCAAGTTTTGATGGAGGTGTTAAGTTTGTTGTTATTGTCCCTGGTGGAGAGATTGTTGAGTGTAGTTGTGTAGTAGAAGAAGAGGACGATATTGATGATGGGGTGGTCGAAGAGAAGGCATTAGCTCTGCATGAGAGAGCAAATATTGTGGCTAGTACCGAAGACTGTTGAACAAGCTTCATGATTATTATATATAGAGTCGATAAGTGGCGTAATCTGAATTTATGAGTGGGAGATAGAGCGGATGGAGTATTGAGTTGCAATTGCAATAGTAGGAGTTGTATGCAGCTTTTGTTCTTTGAAATTGATGGTGAAAGATATGGTATCTTTCAAAGATCTTGGCCGGAGTATCTTTTTGTAAGAATATGCATAGGAGGAGGTGAGATGATGATGAAGTATTAAACCTGAGATATTGATGCAATCATTATCTAGTCATGCCTCGCTAAAGGTAAGTCGGTAAGGATTAAGTTTCTTCTTTAACTTCTTAGCTTATCTGCTATTCTTTCCACCTAAATATCTACCATCATCATTCATTACATGTAACATTTCACTCTCGGTGCAACGTTCAAGAACTTCTTCATCTTAAACTCTTCTACTGATTTCAATTTAGCCATGTCTTCCTTCGATGGTGGTTCTCTACATTTGGCAACAATTAGTGATGATTTAGTAGCCTTTGCCGGTGGTAGTCTACCCTTGCGTTGCTTGTTACTCAAATCCGGATAGTCAGTCTCATCACCTAGCTCCGTGGTAGTACAGCGCAAGAGTTCGGTAATACTAGCCTTGTTCTTCTTACTTTGTATACCAAATACTTGTGGAGGTTGATGTGGTTGTGTACTCTCTTGATATATCGATGTTATCACCTCACCAACCTTCTTACTTGACTTTTGTTGTTCATGCATATTATTGTTATTTGTTGGTTTCTTATTTTGCTGCTTTGGATTTTGTTTCATTACAGGAAACTTTTGCCCATATTCACGTTGAGATTTAGATGTTAAACAACCATTCTTCAATGCCTCTCGATTTGTGGCTGGGAAACTCTTTTGTGAGACTGGTGGTTCACTTTGTGATGCAATCTTCCAACTTTGAACAACTAAAAACAACGAGAGGGTTGATGATGTGAGTTAGGAACAATCTAAATAGTATAACAAAAGAACACACAACCGCACAAAACACTCACCTTCTCCTGCATTTTCTTTATCAAGCTTAGATTCTATTCCATACACAAAATCATTATCAGGTAGGGCGTACGATGGGCATTTAACTTTCCCAACCACAGGCTTGATCATGGTTACTCGCTTGTCAGAGATCATCTTTGTCTTTAATTGATAGATCAAATGCAATAACAAGCGAAAGAGATTCGAGTGTTGAACGACTTACTCATTGTTTGTAGAGTTGTTGTGACCGTTTGTAGGATTTAAAAATACGGGGGTAGGTGTGTTATTGTTTCATGAGTCGCAATAACTAACTAGTGCTAGCGGCATTAGCGTTTTCCTCTTCTCCTTCTTTCATTGACATTATGTCAATCATTAAGACAGACTCTCACTCATTTGATAATCTAAATTAACATTTAAACGATAATATGCTCCTCGATCTATAACATCACTACTCAATACATGTCTACTACTACGACATATACCAACAATTGATATAATAAACATACCAACAAATGCTCCTAATGCTCCTAATGCAGATGTTTTGGCTACATTTACATCATTTATACCTGTAATGAAGAATGGTTGTGTTGATAATAATGTGTAGACGAAGAGTAAAAATAGAATTCCGGAAAATGAGTAGATTGCTATGCATTTTGTGGAGCACATATCGGCTTATTACTTCTAATAGCTTGAGAGTTTGTGGCAGAAATAATATGTAGAATAGAGCTATGTGGCGTGGCAGTCAAAGTCAAACTCTTGTGGATTCATCTTGTAACTTGTACATATTACATATGTTGATATTGAGGTATCACCGTTTCTTGCTCCAGTAATTTCTTCAAAGCTGCACAAAGACAAAAAAGATCTTCTTCTGAACTTTTGAGCAAGATGGTGAACAACTACTGAACCATCAACCATTTATGCTTTAGATTGCTCATTATTTTCATATCCATCAAGGTCAATAGTATTGCAAACAATTATTGAGTCGTCGTCCATTGCAAGCTCGTACATAATCAACAAAGTAATATATGTCTAAATCAAAGACACACATCATGACCTCCTTATCAATCGTTGTCTTCTTCACTTCTATCCTACTCCTATCATCATCTGTCAATGCTTTCATATCTACATCAAATCAGCCCATTAAGAATACACACATATCAACATCGTTATTATCAGCGTATATAGATGAGAATTATCCACATGCAACAACAACTCGAGGAGTTAAAGAAGAAGAAAGTATCAATGGCAACAATAGCAAAGAACAAAAGCAACCAACAACAACCAATACCAAAAGACCATCAAAGACATTACCAAACGGAGCAAAACTAACACTCGTCGGTGCCGGTCCAGGCTCACCTGACCTCCTAACACTCGCGGCACATAAAATCATAACAAATCCAAACAATTATCTAATTGTTGATAGATTAGTTTCACAGGAGATATTAGATTTAATCCAAGGTGAATATAAAGTAGCTAATAAGTATAGAGGATGTGCAGATATTGCACAGGAGGAGATATATGATTGGTGTAAGGATGGTTTGAGAGAGGGTAAACATGTTGTTAGATTGAAGATTGGTAAGTGTATGCATATTATAATCTTTTGTGTGCACATCTTGTATCTTTCATATCTTGTGTTTATATCTTGTGTATGTATTGTGAATCATTACAAAGAAGCAAATGGCAAACTAACATTCATATTGCTCATTCGGTATACAACAACAACAAAAAACAGGTGACCCATTCGTATTCGGTCGAGGTGGAGAAGAGGTACTTGAATTTCGTAACTTTGGTATTGAACCAACAATCATCCCAGGAGTTTCGGCTGCATTTTCGGCACCTCTCCTAGGTTCTATACCGGTAACACATCGTGGTGTATCCAACCAGGTAGTAATGTGTACAGGATATGGACGGAATAATACCTCACCAGATTTGATACAGTATCATAAAGAACAGACTGTCGTATTCTTAATGGCAGTAGGGCGACTACGGAGTTTATGTGATAACTTGGTTGAGAAGGCACATTATCCTAGGGATACGCCTGTGGGAATTGTCGAACGAGCTGGTTGTCCCGATCAACGTACGGTTGTCGGAACTATGCGTAATATTGCCGACTTGGCAGAGGAGTATAATGTAAAACCACCTAGTACAATTGTTGTCGGTGAGGTAGTGAATGTATTGTTAACAGAGGAAGATTTTGGTAATGAGATTGAACACTCTATGAAGGAAGGAAAGGCTGGACAAGGTCAAGGTTTAGTACAGTCATAATTATGGAAATGTCGTGGAGATGACTCGTTATATTGTACAAATACAGTTTTGTTCTGCTTGTCAAGGGATGTTGTTTGGATCTCTACAGAGACATATATATTGTAAATAATACATCTATACGACGAGGTGGCCCAAGTAGGTACATGTCTAACTACTTAGTCGACTTCTAAATGTAAAAACATATTGATATGAAAAGCCCCTCCCGACTTCTACAGCAAATGAAGGACCCGGAATGTGAACGAGCAAGCAAGAAAAGAATCACTCCATCTCCCTAGCTTGGAATACTTAAACTAGCAGTATCTTAGTGGTTGCATCGGTTACGGTCTACGGTACGTACTCCACTGTAGTCATTTCGAGGATACCCCGAATTTTCTCTCACACTCAAGCCTCTCGAATCCAATACTTTTTTACAGATCCAATAGCCGCCGAGTGAATTCATATCTTTGAACAACATCGCCTAAAACTCTGTTTGGATATCTCTGCTACTTCATATTCTCATATCATCCTCCATTGTTGTGCTGATTGGCGGCCAAAAATTGTAAGGTAAGGGATGATGGTTTGTAAGAAGTTGTTGAAGTAGATGGGACGACACTCTCCAATTGCAATTGTTGATACCTTGTCAATGATATAAGTTGAGTGAGGATTGAGTATATCGTGAGCATAGAGAACTCCAAAATCAAAATCCTTTTGTCGATGTATGGATATCAAAGTTGTTCATATTTGTATAGTTCTCCTCGTCTATGCCTGTCCTTATACTTGAACTTACTCATCAATTCTCCTCGTATCGTATCATGCTATTTATAGGATAAGATATACAAGCAACAATGAAGGTATTTCAACTATCAACAGCAGCAGTAATTGCAACAACAGTACCAACAATCATTACAGCACAACCCAATGTCGAACCAATTACATGTTCCTGTACACCAAACGCATATATACTTAGTCTCAACTTTGACGGTACTTGTAGCAATGATTCTACTGACGGATCTGACGGCATCGATGGGTCAATCTGTTTCTTCACACAAGGTGGCAGTCCTGATGAACTTATTGATGATAGTGACTTAGGATTGAATGCGGGTCTTTCTGCTGTACCACCTACTCGTGGTCGTAGATTAGGCAATGCAGCAGTTGACAATGAAGAATGGGTAGACAATGTATTATCCAAAATTGATTTTACAACTCATATCCAACATGCTCAACAAGCACAAGCTGCTCCTCGTCAATTACAATCGGATTCATTGGATACTACACCCACTAAAATTACATCAGTAACCTTCCTCGAAACAGATACCACTGCCGATTTGAACATTATCAATCAAGATTCAACATACTTTGATATTGACGGTAGTAATGGTGACATTTTGGAATATACAAGTATCTCTAGTACATTAGATGTTAACATGCCAATTGATAAACAATTAGATAAGGTACCCGGCGGTGTTATCCTAGTATTGTTTGGTGAGAATGCCGCGGGTGAAGTCATTCAAAATCGTGTAGCCTGGGGATACAAACGTAACTATTGCAATGAAGAGCCAGTAGCTGCTGGAATGAGTATTGGTTGGCAAAGTCTTGATGGGTATACACAAGCATTTCCTGAGTTTTGTGATGCTGTTACTGCCTCGCCTACACCTGCTCCTGTTGCAAGTGAGACACGTCCTCCTGTTGTTATCCCCACTCCACCTACTCCTGGGGGTCATACTGGAACAACAACACATTCAGCCAAGTCGATCAAGACAAAGTCAAGTAAGGCATTGTTTAGCAAGGGCTCCAAAAGTGATGGCAGTGACGCCAAAGCCCAAAAGGCTGCGGACGATAAGAGTGGTAGCGACTCGAAGAGTGGCAAGAGTGAGTATTCTAGTGTGCTGTTAAGTTTAATTTGTCAACCTGAACAACTTGTATACTAACCCAAACCATTTATCTTTAATGAAATCAGGTGGATCAAAAGGCAATGAAAGTACCAAGTCTGCAAAATCAGCCCAGCATGTTGTCGATCCCAAGGCGGAGAAAGTTAGTGATAACAAGAAGGGTGGTGCAACCAAATCAGGAAGTGAAAAGGGGAGCAGTAGCGGCAAACCCTCCAAGGGATCTGATACCAAACACAAGTCTTCTTCTGAGAAGGGAGGAACCACTTCTGATGCCAAAGCTGAAAAAGGAACCGATTCAAGTGCTCACAAGGGTAGCAGCACCGTTAAGAGTGAGAGTACCAAGGGTAAAGAGTCTTCATCAGATGACAAGTCGCATTCAGACTCAAAAGCTGACAAGCACGACAGCAAGGCTACAAAAGGTATGTCTAGTTCTCTTGATGTCAGTTCCTGTGGACTTCATTACTTTATATATATCTAACGCTGTATTTATCTTCTTCCGAATCATACCACTCTCTTCCTATTCAGTATTCAAGAAGAGTAAAGTTTCAAAAGCAGAGGACACTGTATCAAGCCCCAAATCAGGTAAAGAAAGCTCCACTACTGCAAAAGGAGAGTCATCAAAGTCATCTACACATGATACAAAAGCTGGTAAAGAATCGGCCTCGTCGGATACTCACAAGACAGCTTCTTCTGGAAAGGGAAGTTCGAAGGATACTGATGATAAAGCCCCATCTAGTAAGACGGAGAAGAAAGAGCCTTCTAAGTCATCTACTACCGTCGATGCCAAGGCAGAGAAGGAAGGCTCTGGTAAGGCTGATAAATCTTCTTCTAGCAAGGGAGATGCCGAGACTCCACTACTTACAAAATCGTCAAAGACAAAGAGTGAAAAGTCTGGCAGCAGCAAGCAGGCAAGCAAGTCCTCGAAAACATCTACCGGTAAGACGAGCAAGACCGCAGTAGATGCCAAAGCGATTAAGACAAGTACAGTTACTGTTTCTTCTGCAAAATCAGACAAAGTCAATACTGCAAATGGTTATCGTACCATCTTCAAGAAACCAGTTCGTGATTAGATGATAAGAAGAAAGTTAGGTTAGAAGTATGTGTTGGGGAAAGAACATCACACCGGTTACAGAGTGGTTTCGTTAGTATTTGGTATGTAACATCGGGGCTCGACTACTGTACTGACTTTTAAAAGTTACATAAGGGACTCTGATGTGAGAAAAGGTAGTTGAGTTGAGTCGCAAGTAAGATTTGCAATGATGTTGTTAGATAGATAAAGCTCTAATCTATGTTTATTAGTACTATGTTTCTGCCTTATAGTGGCCTTGTGATGTATAATAACTTCAATATCATCTTTGTGATGAGAGATAGATGGATTCACTCATCCACTGAGTACAGGTAGATATACCGCTAATACCTACTTGCAGGAAATATTTCTCTGGTATCCTGGTATTTTGCACACGTCATCTTCCCCCCACCATCTTGCACTCAATCTATTCTCAGCAACACAGAGTCAACCGAGCGAACAATAAGTCCTTCTTGTCAATACTATTCTCTCATTCAATAGATTCAATTATAGAAAATAATATATAACAATATGATTGCACGAACCTTCATCATCCTTGCTGCCGCCATTGGCTCAACTACTGCTTTCACAGTTCAACCATTGGGACGTACATCAATGCAACTAATGGTGAGTTATGTAGTTGCTGGTATTAGGAGGTAGTTGCTAGTTATAGTTGTGAGGCGTAGGAAATTTGCAATTGATATGCAGAAGAAACATTGCAAGTCTAGAAAGATACCTTTTCAATGAGAAAGGAAGAACATTTACTATTACTGGGAGGGTAGAGGGTCAACATCTTATTGTTCTGGATCACTCCGATCGTACCACACGTCAAAGCGATGGGATATTAATTGCAACAGTCGTCAGTTGGGTTCGGGGAGGATATACACCGCACATAGATAATATTATCTTTTTTGCTAATCTCTAAACTCACTCACCTTATTCTCTCTCTTTATTCATCTTCTCCACGCTACAAATATATCAATTAAATAATAAATACACACACACAATAAAAATAACAGGGTGGTAATCCAGATGTAGAAGCACAACTTAAGAATGATCCTCAGTTGAAGGAAGCAAGCCGTGCTACCATTAATGAATGTGATGATACAGAATGCGCAATTGTTCAATGCGAACAGGATGCTCGTGGTAATTGGAACTGCACACCCGGATTGGATGGTGAAGGTAGGGAGACAAAGGCAACTGTGTTAATGTCTAGTAATGATGATGATGAGTAAATGTTGTATACAATAATAAATTAAGAGAGGGGCGGAAGATAATGTACCTCCCGGCTGGGACAGAAGATTAGATTGTTGGGATGAAGGGAGAGAGATAGAGATGGAATACAGGTATCTGATAAGAGAGAGCTGTTTTCTCGTATACTGTGGTGTGTGTTTTGGTAGTGTAGGACATGATAATATTATCATCGAAACGAAGCATGAAAGATAGGAAATAATAATTATAGATTGTGTTGTACAACTAGACTAGAGAAAGGTCCATCTCTTATCTACTACTAGGCACTTATATTCTCTAGACTTTAAGAAACACCGAAACAAACCTTTTCATACCTGCCCTATTTCATCATGAATTAAGAACACATGACTTTTGCTTCTTTTGAGAGCAAGGTTACTTCACTGAGTACTCTCATACGTTCAACCATCCCTCTCTGCATACAATTAAACCCCGAACTATTATTAATTAAATGGCAATCTTCTTTGTTTTCTTCTTCTTTCTCTTTACATTGTTTGATGATACTACTACATGACAGATACTAACCCCCAATCATTAAATACTAAATGAAAAATCTTATTTCTCAAATTTACCCTCTGCAACACAATCCTTCAAATGTGTATATGGTTGGAACTTCACCCTAACACTAGCCCCTTTTGAAACCTTAGCACCTCCAGGATTGCTAGGATTGTTATACTCACGTGCGGGTACATCCACAGTCTTGAATTTACCAAACTTGGAAATTGCTACTGATTCTTTTTTTGATAATGACTATATGTTTATTGATGTATTGATATCAATGATATAATATAATTGTACGTAAATGTATGAAAAGAAGATTAAAATGAATGATATCAAGTGAGTGCTATTTAGTGAGGTTATATATTTTGGAATATACCTACCCAACAACTATTAAATTCAAAGATGGTGCAGTGACACATGATACATAATATAGCAAATAATATATACGCACCTCAACCATTGTATCAAACACTGTATCCACAATACGTTTAGCCTCAGCTCCAGACATTCCATACTCAGCGGCGACAATACTACTAATATCCTTACGGCTGAGACCGAAACTCTTTTCCTCGGAATCACTGCTGAAAGCACGTTGTGAGAAGTTGGTTTGTTGTGTTACAGCTGGTCGGATAAGTTTAGAAGCCGCAGATACTGATGACGTTCTGGCAAGGTGACGAGAGATGGAGGAGATCATTGTGTTGATGATTATAGTTGTAGGTTAGGACGAGACTTTAAAAGTTGGCAACTGTAACTGCAACTCTCTACGATAGGTACAGTGTAGATATCATGCTACTGGCACGCATTCTCATAAAAAAAGATACCATAAAAGATACCACTACCCGTTAAATAGCAATGAAGTTCATTAGACATTGAGCTTCTTGGGAGGTAAGAGTTTATGTCCATCCATATTGACTGAAGGAAGATACGGGTTATACTTTATGTTGATTAACTAAAGTTAGCAGAATCAACCGTATCTCAATTAGGAAAGTATGATTCTACTTTTATGTTGATTAAACCTCGATATTGTCTCACCCTCGGTAACTAATAGATGCTGCCTTATTACTCAATTGTTTTTATTCTTCTTCTTCTTTGGTTTCAACTGATCTTTTGCTCTCACAAATTCTGCAGCGATGTCACAATCTTGTACTTTAGCTGTTGCAACTCGTTCTCCTCTCGGTGCACTTCTCAAATCAACCACATCAAAGTAATACCTCTCTCCTCGATAATCAAAGGGTATAGTACTTCCCAATGTTAATGCACTGTAATGTTTCAACTCAGTTTCTAATACTGCCTGATGATTACCAATATTAACAAAAGCCGACGTATGAGGTCTCAATCGTACAGCACTTCCTGGTGGCGTATTTGTAACTAATTTGATATCTACTACATCACGGGGTCTTAATCCCAATGCCTTGAACATCCACACTGGTAAGAATGCATAATTGTTGGGTGAACGAAAGTCTAGAGCACCGCCTACACATTTTGATAATTTGGAAGATGATGGATGATGATGTTCACTAATTGGAACAGTGACTCGAGGAGACGTTACACCATCTACGCGCGATACCTCAAATAGCCACGGTACCTAAGAATAATACAGTTAGATACAAGCAAACATAAAATAGCCGTGAATGAACAGAAAACAAACAATACAATAAAAGGTACACATCACTCTTCTCTACAACCAACTTACCTCAGCCTTAGTCCTAGTAATAGCATCCCAAAAGTTCCTATTCAAACTCATCTTATCCCCCGTATCAACATGTCCATGACTAAATACCCCCATCGGTGGATCAAACCTCTCATCTAATGGCAAAACAATACATCTTCGATAACAAATTGCATCAATTGGATTCGATGACTCTGCGATATATTCAGCATTATGATCTTCCACAGCCTGTTCTAATAATGCTATTGATTGTGCTGCATTCCACTTCTTTGTTATGAAGGGTAGGAAACCATCACGTATAATTGATGGAGTTGGATATTGTGTAGTAGGGTCATATTGAAACTTTGAAGATGAGGAGATTGAAGTTGTCGCTGTGGAAGACGAGTTTGAAAATGGTACTGATATTGCAAGGAGTAGCAATACTACTACTATTGATAACGGCATAGATGAGGGTGGTAGCATAATATGATGTCTATTCCAACAATAAAGCCTTGGAAGTGAGAGTATGAAGGTACATTAGTATGAGCAGAAGAATAGAAGGGCAGGTAACTCTCACATTCCACATGTAAGCATACACTCTCATAAGATAAGCGTAATAAGATGTGCACCTAATAATTGTTAATTGATACCTATTGCTACCTATTCTTTTGCAATAAAAGCATTTCGAATACTATCAGTACTATTACTACATCTCTATATAACGCCCTTTTGATCGGCAGTGGTTTGGTGGTGGTTATCATAGTCATTATTGAGAACGAGAGATCAGTTTCAACCAATAACATTTTTTTGTGCACATCAGTATGCACCTTGGAACACTTGATAATACCTCAATAACACCCTACGTATACCTAAAGACGAATAATTGATGCTACAAGATGATGTTTTTCTTTGCAACCATTCTTCTTGCAACATTATCACTACTACCAATAAGTGTATCGTCTTCTTCTCCTTCTGATGCCAGTATCAAATCGGTTACGATATCGGGTGGAACACATGGTAATGAATACACAGGTATATGGATTATAAAGGCTATCGAAAAGCAACGTGAACTGTTTGCGTCACAATATCCTAGCTTGAGCATTAAAACTCTATTGGCAAATCCAAAAGCATACATTGCAAATCGAAGGTTTATTGATACTGATTTGAATAGAGAGTTTAGTATAACAAAGTTACAAAGATCGGCAGAGACTTGTTCTGAAGGAAATAATAATGATGAGAACACTTTACCATATGAAACATTAAGAGCACACGAAATTTATACCGGTGATGTTTCCAACTCGGATGTTATCATTGATCTACATACAACTACAGCAAATATGGGAATCACGATTATTTTCACTGAGGGTGATGTATTAATGGGTAAAGCTGCTGCATATGCTTTGTACAAATGCAAAACTGACTATGGATATAATGATGTACACATCTTGCTTTTACCCAAGACAGAGATACAACATAGGACACACTTACCTTCTATAGGTAAGCATGATATAACAATAGAAGTTGGCCCGACACCACAAGGTGTTATTAGACATGATGTAGTTGAGAAGACAGAAGCAGCGATGCATACATTGCTAGATTTCTTCGATAAAAGGAATATAGAGGAAAATAATGATGTGAAATTGATCGAGACACTAAGAAAAGAATACCCCAATGGCGTGCCATGCTATCAATCAGCTAAAGCAACTAACGGGAAAGCACTTCATGGCAAGATACAGTGGCCAGTCTTGGACGATAACCCTAACTTCCCTGCAGTCATGATTCACAAAGACTTGCAAGACCGAGATTATTCACCGATTAGAAAGGGTGATCCTCTCTTTGTCAATCTTGATGGGAGTATTACGCCATACGACGATGGCAGTTTTGGAGACGAGGTATTGTTAATGTTTGTGAATGAAGGGGGATACTATTACTCGCAATCTGGAACAGGTATTGGTGTTGCAGTCTCGAGTAGATATGATTTAGACACAGGAGATATAGTCTAATGATAATATTTTTATTGATCATACAAGTTTTCTAACACTCAAACAACTTTCTACTACTAATCAAACAAAAACAATACATTTTCCAATCCTTCATTTACTTGAATGCTCCTTGGAGCCATTGTTTCCTCTCAGCCACAGTCATTTTATCGACATCTGGTTTCTCACCCTCGTCTTCTTTTACCGATGATTGCTTGACAGCTGGCTTCTTGAATGCACCAGATAACCATGCCTGTTTATCATGGACACTCTTCAACGTCTTCTCTGGACTGTCATCATCGCCATCCTTCTCATCTTTGTCATATAGACGAACTATACTTTGTTGCCTCACGAATGTATTTGCTGTAGGCTTACTATTACTCATTCCATCATCATAACTTTTCGTATTATGAATTGCACGGTGTCCGTCTTTATCGGAGATAGTCGACGACGCTTTGGTAGGTGTGAATACCTCGAAAGATTTGGTGTGTAGAATGTCGGGTATTTCATCCTCATCATGCTTGACATCAAATGTCTCATTATCAACCGTCTTACTATTACCAAAGGCCTTGCTTAACCATTCTTTCTTTTCTTTTACACTCTTGAGTTCCTTCTTTGGACTTTCTTTCTTTGGTTTGCTCTGTTGCTGCTGATATGGACGAATCTTCTTATCAGAGAGTGATCCGATCTTATTATTCTCCTCCTTGTCATGCTGAAATGCATTATTCAACCATGCCTGACGCTGTTCAACACTTCCTGCTTGAATGTTGCACTCTTTACTAGCAGTAATATTCTGATCCTTTTCAAACATTCGACTTTTGGCAATTACCTTTGAACCGCTTCGAATCACACGTACTTTCTTTTGTTGAAAAGGATCATCATTCATCCACGAACTTAGTGTTTTAACGGAGGTTTGCTTATCATCGGTAGCTTGGACATCCTCTTGCTTAATACGTGGTTTTGTTGTAAACCTAATAGGTGCTGAAATGTTGGTATGATGAATAGGTGGCTTTCTTGCTTTATTCTTCTTTGCTGATTCTGACAACCAGCTGGATAGTTGACCCACCGATGCTTGCTTATCATCGGTGGCAACAATTTCTTCTGTGTTTACATTATTCTTGACCCATTTTGGTTGCTGCTGTCTATTGGTTGCGTACGATTTAGATGCTTTGGATGGCGTAGAGTTTACTTTGGTTGGTACTTCTGTTGTGTTAATATCTGAAAGCGGTCCACGATGATACTGCTTGTTGTTACACGAGGGTGATATCAAATCCGATTTACGCTTACTACCAGGTGATAGATTCTCACAGTCCTTGGCATTATTGGCACCGCTGATATTGATTGATAGTGTCATTCTTTGTAGTTGTTTTATTGCAATGCTGTCAATATTTTTTTTGCTGCACCGACTTTATCCTCTGCTCTATTATTATGTACGTCTACGGCCTCGTGCCACTACTTTACTTGTATCGTTCTCTCGTTTCTCAGATCGGTAACCCCTATTAGGTCAATTTTATTGTTTTGTTGTTGGAGTGAAGTTTCTCACGAAGGTTAGATCGCCATATATACTTTCTCACTTCTTACATCGCAAATCTCAGCAAATCTCAATGCCCGGCCTCTACTAGGTACTAGATAAATACATCGCCTACTAATATGGATGTGGAAACAAAGAGACAAGAGCTACTAGCTCTCGATAAACAGAAGAAAGCACTAACGGATGAGGCAGAAGCAATCATTTCAGAGCTTACCGCGGAAGCTCCAAATGGGGTGAGTAAATATTATGTTATTTTTTTGTTATCGGTGTACACTTATTGTGTATGTATATTATATATATATATTATATATATATATATATATATATATATACACATAAGATTTTCTTCAGTGCTTATTGCCTCTAATTGATATGTTTATCATAATATTATGTATTTGGATATGCACATAGATTCAACACTAAACTTGTGCCTCTATTTGATATCTCTCTCATACATTGTACCTAATATAATACGTACATTATAATACAACAAACAAACAAAAAAACAAACAAATAGGGACCACCAATAGGGATAGATTCACCATTAGTAGATGCAGAGGGATATCCCCGAGCTGACATTGATGTCTACCGTGCTCGAACATTACGTAAACGGTTCAAGGAAATACAAAACGATCATAGGGCATTGGTAAAAAAGATTGATATTGGTTTAAAAGAGGTTGCTGCACTTGCAAAAGATTGTGGTGATGAAGAAAGTGGTGGTAGTAGTAGCAATGGTGGTATTAGTTCAACAACAACTAAAGAAGATGATGAAGAAAAGAAGGCTCGATTAGCACCAAAGCCAAAGCCAAAGTTTGACCCAAAGACAGGCAAATGGGTGGTGAAATCATGGGATGGGTCGGTTGCAGGTGTAGAAGATGGCGAGATGCGATCATTTGATGACTTGTATGCAACATCTAATGCTGCATTAGCAACAAATTTGAGAACAAATAATAATACCGAGAGTAGTGGAAGTGAAGGATTGTCTAGTACTAGCAGCAATACCAATCAACTACAGCAAACATCTGTTTCGTTTCAGGAAGGACAGCAATTTACAACACCATTTGCAATCATTGATGAGGTATCATCAAACTCACCATCCTCAGAAGCCGGATTGAAAGAGGGTGATATCATTATACGTTTCGGTAATATTAATAGTTGTGATTTTAAAGCTATTGCTGAATTAGTACCAAGTGCGGCTAATGATAATAAAAGTATTACTGTAGCTGTCCGACGAAAGTCTACCGAGTTAGGTGGTATAGCAGAGGTTATCAAGACAGAAATTGTGGAGTTAAAACCACGAACTTGGTCTGGAAGGGGATTACTTGGTTGTCATATCATACCTTATAGCGAATAAAGGATAAGGTGTTGTGTTTCTATTCACATCTAGAGTTTGAGATCATTCTGAATAGCAAGTAACGTTCTTCTGACATCGGGTTGCATCAGGCCAAGGTCATGATATGATCTCGAAGAACCTCCTTCAACACTTCTTTTATCTCTTGATCTCTCCTTTAGTAATGAAACTCGCTCCCTTGTGAGATCCATGCATTGTTCCGCTATCTCTTGTCGTTGTTTCTTGATATTTTCAGCTTCTTGTCTAAGAGAAGTTTCCTTCTCATGAAGTACACTTTCAAGTTGCTCAGCGCGGCTCAACTTATCTTGAGCTTCAATATCCTTCTGTCTTACATGTTTACTAAGTTCATGAAGTCTTTCAATCTCCTCACTTAGTCTATTTTCAGCGTCTCGAAGACTTGACATTGTCTTCTCAGCATTATCGATGTCATCTTGGGCGGCAATCTTTCGTTGTTCAAAGAGTGCTTCGGCCCTTTCTAGCTCTATCTGTTTCTTGTTCAGTTTCTCTTTCTCCATGAACATCTGTTTCTTCTCATCCTCAAATTCGTCTATCTCTTGGTTGAGGAGACTGATCTCCTTCTCGTAGGCACTTTGTTGTTCAGCTGCGCTTGACTTAACATTGTTCATCTGAGTCTGTAACACTTTCCGTTCATTATCTGCTGCAAGCTTTAGACTCATTAAAGCCTCCTTATGATTAGCATGCTCCTCATCAAAACCTGTCATTTGCAATTGCATCTGTTGCATGCCAGTCAAAATTGTTGACAAGTTTGATTCACTTGCGGACAGTCGTTGAAGAATAGTCTTGCTAGTTTCGTTAGCAGTTAATGTGTCGTCTTCCAACTTTTCTTGTATTTCCAGCACACTTTTGCTCAGTTTGCCGAGTTGCTTAGAAATGAAGGAGCTAGATGTAGGTTGTTCACATGGTTGTTTATTAGTGGTAGATGAACTTGTCTTCTTACTGTACGACGGAAACGGTCTACTTTTTGTTGTTAGATCGTCTTCACTGCTGCTATTTAAACTCGATTCGTCATCTTCGTCAATGCTGTAGAGATTCTTCTTCCCTACCGCCAATGCGGCTTGTGGGTTTGTGAATGCAAGTCGTGACAACGGCATGATGTTTATAGAGCCAGGACGCTTTCAATTAGGATTGGTAAATGCATTTCGTGACAAAGGCATTACTGTTTGTGGAGCCAGAATTATTGTAGATTTGCTCGTAAGCCAATAAAAATCAAGTACTATCAATTGCACCTACCTTCAATGACAAAGCTGTGGGTGAATAAACTTGTGTACACAGCAAATGCAATCTTACTAGTACTTGCCAATGCAATCTCACTGCTTTGGAATCAAGTACTTGCGTATATGAATATCGACTTTCTTCAAGATTTCTTTTGTGATGAAAAAATAATGTGAGTGTGTCGAGGTACTGAGGTACATACCATATCTATTAGCAGGAGCCAGTATCTGTATAAGAAGCAGGCATCAAGCATTGGCGACGCCCAACAAAGAGGCAGTGATCACGAATCAGATAGTGCTTCAAGCGAAATGCCGTCTCTAACTGAACGAAGTAGCAGAGACGAAGCATCTTTGTCATCTTCAGAATCTTCGTCAATTCCAATGTTGGAAGAAATACAGCCACCTGTTCGGAGTGGCAATGTTAGGAGAAATGCTGTTCCTTCGTCCATCAACTTGACTAGTACTAATCGTGAAGTCACATTCAACCCGTTATTACCATTCGTATTGAATCGCGGTCATATACAAGATGCGCATGCAGCTCTACTTTTTAACCCCCTGACGCAATTTATCATTCAGTCAATGGCAAGCACAGCAGGACGGACGAGCGGTGTTGGCAGAGACGACAACAGAGCAGATCCCCAACTACTCGAGCAGTTGCTTTTGTCATCTCTATTTCTTGATGATGATAGGGCTTCGTTGCTGCTAGATCCACAATTACACCCTCCAGTTGACGTTAGAAGACAGGATCAATTAGTATGTCCAACTTGCATGGTTGTCCATTTGCCAGTAGAGGGAAGTATTGCAATTCCAACAACTACACAAGTTTCAGAGGAGCAAAATGATCAAGACAACGAAAGCTGTTCGGCATTCTTCCGTGCTACTGATGATGAAGATAGTGATTCAATGCCCCCGTTAGAAGACATCGATGTCGTCAATGGCGAAGAAGTAGAGCACAATGAGCTCACAAACGAAGTCAAATTAGAGACACATAGTATCAATGAAGTTTCAGTATATGAAGAAGAAGATGAAGGAATTGATGATGAAGATTCTCGTTCAACTGATCAGTCATTGCTTAATAGGGGATTTGAAATATCACGAGACGATGACTTGTTTATTGATGCATCTTCCTTATCAAATTCTACATCATCTGGTAACATTGTACAATCCAGTAATGATAATGATGGTAGAGACATTAGTGAAGAGATGCCAGAAGCTAGATCTCCATTTCTGAGATTCCTCATTGAACGAACAACTCATCAAGTAAATACCACTGAGGATACTAACCATCAAGTTCCAAGTAATCCCATTACACACCTACGAGACTATGGAGCTATTAGATGTTTTGCGACAGCGACATGTCCTGTTTGTTTAGATGAGTTTAATCCAATTGTAGCACTCCAATGTGGCCATTGTGTCTGTGGACCATGCTTTGAGCAACTTGGTGGATATCTTGCATCATCAGATATGGATAAGTAATCGACAATGGGGATTGTTGAATTATATCGGTCCTCTATTGCTTCATCATGTAACGTACTCATACACCATAACACTAATACTACATCATCAACATATTTAATGCTAACACTACCCAATAAGTGTAAAGATTGTCAATGAGATGTCATGTGAATGATGAACAACTTATGTGAATGTGAGGGTATCACATGTGAATAATGAACAACTTATGACTCTCGATAAGTATATATTGAAGTTCATCATCACTTTTAGTTAATCTTTTTGTTTAGACAAGATATTTATGATCCAATCAATAGACTACCATATCGACAACAGTTGTTGTTACTGGAGGCTGCTTTCTCAACAATACCTATTTGTGATGGATTGAAGTCGACTTTCATCTCTTGTGAGTATCTTGAAAGTTGTTAGCGGTGGCGCCTTTGCATTATTAATGTCTCTCTACTAAGGTATATAATATAGCCGCTATAGCATGTCATTAATCCATTACATCAAATCCATCAACATAATAAAAGCAACACCATCTACTAAAGATCTCAACATCATCTCATAGTAAATCAGTTTTCATGCTTCATAGAAACTTCCTTTTGGGGTAAGGAATGATTCTCCTCATAGAGTTGTACGTGTTGAACAGAGGAGATGGCTAGGAAACACAAAGATAAGATTTATCATTCAATCACTTTCACTCTAATACACTTATTTGCTATTGTAATCTAACCCTCTTACATTAATAGCATTCCCCTCAAAATTTATATACTCAAACCCACTAGACGAGGCACATTAGATCAAATCCTTATCAATGGCAAACTCTTCTTCGTCTGAATCAAGAGGATCTCCGTTCTTCAACTTGGACTTAATCTTCTTCACCAGTTGCTTCTCTTCCTTCTTGGACAACTTCTTCTTCTGTCCCTTAAGCTTTGTAACATTACCAGCGGCATCCGTAACCTCAGTCAACTGTTGCTGATCATCAATCTTGGTATCCTGCTTAAGCATCCATTCGGCATCACCCTTAGTCTCGAGGTGACCGGCATCCATAACCCATGTCTCGGGACATAGCTTTGAGCAGAATTCGTTGTTGTGTGAAATGATAACAACTCCTCCATCGAAGGTTTCAATTGCACCAGCCAAGGCACCAAGAGAATCACGGTCAAGGTAGTTGGTAGGCTCATCAAGAATAAGAATGTGCGGTTGATTCCACATAGCAGCGGCTAATACAACCTTAACCTTCTGTCCTCCGGAAAGGGCGGACAAACGGTAATGTGTACCGAACTCCTTATCAAGACCACAATCCTCAAGATGCTGTTCAACATTCTTGGTGGACAAAGGACGGACGTATAGACCAGCACGCTGGGCAATCTTCATATCAACAGCCTTCATTCCCTTATCCCATCCCATCTTCTTCAAAGTCTTACCAGGAAGATATTCGCCAGAGTCAACGGAAGAACCAGCATACCTCACCTCATACTCGTAATCCTTTTGCTTGTTCGTCTTACGACCACCAACAAGCTCAGCAACAACCTTCTTAACCTTGGAGATCTTGCCAGACTCCTCATCAGTGAATTGAATTTCATAGGGTGTCTTCTGAAGCTTGATCTCCTCATCAGAGAACTGCATGGTAACCTTGACAAGACTCTCCTTATCTTCACCATTGTTGGCATAACGCCAACGGATGTATTCATTGGGTGTCTTGGTTAAGTGAGACTCAATGTGGTGGAAGGCATGTTGAGCGACGTAGGCAATACGGGCATTAGGATGCTTCCAAACATCTCCAGTCTGGGGCTCGATCTCACCAACAAGAAGCTTGATCATGGTGGACTTTCCTGCACCGTTCTCTCCGACACAGGCAACACGAGAACTCAATGATACTTGCACGGAAATGTCAAAGAGAGTAGGTGTTTCATTCACGGGGTATGTGAACGTACACTTGGACATCTTCATCAAAGCTTTACCCTTCGACTTGACTCCCTCAATAGGACCGGGTTGGGGGAACTTGAACTTCATCTTGGACTCAGAAATGGAGAAGTATGCACGTGCACTTGGCTTGACCTTGACGAATTCATCCAAGTTACCCTTGTATGAGTTCAACTTCAAGTTCTCAATCTGAAGAATGTTGGTACAACAATCATTGAGAAGACCAGAGTCGTGTGATACAATGATGGCAGTCACATCAGTAAGGGAGTTAAGGTACTTCTTCACCCATGCAACATTGATAACATCCAAATGGTTTGTACTGCCAATATGGAAAAAGAGGATGTATGTGTGAGAGGGTTGCAATAAACAGGCTGACACTAAACGACCAACGCAGATACTAATACTCACGGCTCATCCATCAACAAAATATCAGCCTTCTGAAGCATGGCACGAGCAAGCGCCAACTTCATACGCCATCCACCAGAGAGGGTTGACACGGCATGATCAGGCTTGGCCTTACCATCAGGGACGAATCCAACAGTGGCCAACATATCACGTACTTGCTCCTTAGTACATCCCAAAGCTTGAATCTTCGGATCAATAACGATATACTCAATACACGAAAGATGACTCTGTTCACCTTGAATGTCAGCCTCAACGAAGACAGTACGTACGTCGGAACTATCAGGGAATCCCTCAACCTGATTATTGGCGATACTTCTCATGAGCGTAGTCTTGCCGGAATCATTCCCTCCCAACAAACCATACTTCTTACCACGAAGGAGCTTCATCTTGGTATTGTGGAGTAAAATCTTGGTACCGTATGCCAAGGTGAATTGACAGTTACAAAGTTCCTCGGCATCATCCTCCTCATCGTCTTCCTCGACAACCTCAATCATCTTCTCAGCCTCGACACGGACCTTTTCAATATTAGTCTCGCTTGCAGAGTCATCATAGTACGAACTGAAGGTACTTGATAAATTCTTCTTCCACTGAACATCCTCCATATACTTAAGGTCCATCATGCATGTGGCAATAGTCGAGGCATGTGCAACGATCATTTCTAATCCAGCATCATCACCACCCTCGATACCGAATGCCTTCTTAAATTCGGCATTTAACTTACTAACATCACCCACGATACTAACAGCCTTATCGGCTAATCCCTTCAATCGTAGTAATTGCTCCACAGCCTTTTCGGTAACACCACGTGCCTCGGGGTCTGAGATACTCGTGGCATTCGTTTCCAATGCAGGCAAAAGCAATGGTAAGAATGGCGCGGCCTCAACTGGATTATCAACAAGTTTGGACATGTTGTTAATAATCACGGCACTTTGACGTTTGGTGGCGATACTCTTCTCGCGTAATCCACGTAGTAGTAGTGGAACGACCATGGCAAGTGCGGCAGATTCAACAGATTGGACGAAGGTAACTCCTGCCATTTCGTGCATGATTTCGGGAACTTCCTTGGGTTTAGTGATGGCGGTTAAGATCTTTTCGGTCATGTGTTCAATATCCTGTAGTATAGGTTTGTGTAAAGTAGAGAGTGTGTTTGTGGTGAGATGCAAAATTAGAGTGCATATCATGTGCACACCTACTACAAACACACACATAAAAAACTAAACACACACAAAGACGTACCTTGTTACCAATAACCTTAAGTGCCTCTCTCATAGCAGCAGTAGAAGCAACCTTAATCTGCTTCTTAGTATCCCACATACAAGCGGTAATTTCGGGCACAACCTCTGGCAAAGCATTACCAAGCTGCTTCGGTGCACTCTCCCCGAATGATGCCAAACACTTTAATGCCATTTCACGTATAGGCCACTTCTTCTCGACAGGCAATTTACTAAAAATAATAGGTAATAATGATTTCATAGCAAATGGGTTAATGTTTGAACATATTGCCAGTGCAGCCTCGGTGGCTACCTTTTGTACATTCTTCGATTTATGTCCACCCTGTTCGATACATGCGGCTAAACATGTCTTTGTTACGGCTTGAGCATCGGGTGCCTCCTCTGATAGAGCTTTGACAAGTGTTAGACCGGCAATTGCCTCGGTCTCATCTTTAGATTCAGCCTTGGCGGCAAGTGCATGGATGGAGTTTGCTAATCCAGACTTTTTAATGCCCTCGGATTTAACCTTTGATACTAGGGAGGATTCATCTCCTAAGGAGAGGGATGCTAAGGATTCTTCGAGTGACATGATGATGATATGATAATAAATGTAGTATGTTGTTTTGGTCTATTGCAATTTATTATGAGATCAATGGTTGGAGGTACATGCACCTTATCGTCATTGCAACACGCACTTTTGTTCTTCTTATTGTTGTGCTTGAGAATTTGAATGGCTGTGAGATTGCGTGAACCTTCGCTCTAGTATCTTGGGTATCCTTTGTACATTACATTGCACCGTATCGGCCGTATTTTTTCATATCAGTACAATAAATTAACCCTCTCCCGTCCTGCCCGTCAAATATATTTTTACTTAGTCATTTCAAACAATTGAAGCCCAGGGGCATCAAACTAGTAACAGGTAATTTTTGCGCTCCTATCACATACCATTGTCAACCTATTGCATAAACAATAAACAATCAATCAATTGCTTATATAATTATATTCATATATATTATTCACTAATAAGAAACCATGGCATCCGAAGGCAAGAAGAACCCAATGAAGGACATTAAGGTTGACAAGCTCATCCTTAATTGTTGTGTAGGAGAGTCTGGTGATCGTCTCACCCGAGCAGCCCGTGTCCTTGAACAACTTACGGGTCAACAACCCGTCTACTCCAAGGCACGATACACCCTCCGTTCATTCGGTATCAGACGTAACGAGAAGATTTCAGTCCATGTTACCGTCCGCGGTGAGAAGGCACTTGAAATTCTAGAACGTGGACTGAAGGTGAAAGAATATGAATTGTTACAACAAAACTTTAGTGAGACTGGTAACTTTGGTTTTGGTATTAATGAACATATCGATTTGGGTATCAAGTATGATCCTACCACTGGTATTTATGGTATGGATTTCTTCATCTGTCTTACCCGACCTGGTGCTCGTGTTGCACGGAGGAAGGTTAGACAGGGACGCGTTGGTTTCCCACACAAGATCAAGAAGGAAGATGCTATTCAATGGTTCCAAGATAAGTTTGAGGGTGTTGTCCTCTCCAAGGCTGAGTAATTCTCTCCACGAGAAAACAACGCGAATTTTACTCCTTTTCCCTCAAGAAGTGTTTGTGTCTATACAAGTACTATCCCCCCAAGAGTAAGAAGAGGAAACCATCTACTAAAAATATAAAATATAAATAGCCATGAGAAGAAGAATAATGTTCGACTACTTGGCCTATTATCCCAAGCCGAGAAGAAGAATATTGTAACCCTTATAAAAAAAGAAAATAAAAAGTATACTCTTGTTACTTTATCGTTGTACATAACTGAAGTGTGCATATCTTGTGCATCACTTATTTGCTCACTAATACCTTCACAGCATGCTTGTTGTTTGGCGGCACATTTCAGCGGCTGCAATGCCTGATACCATGAGGGGATGAACAGACAAAAGGAGATTCCAAATGTGATCTCCTCTCCTTCTTAAACTACTAGAGACAAGAGGTGCTTCGCGACTCTCACACTACCTCTCCTCTACTATAAACATATCTCGTGACGATACATCTGTGCTGCTGCTCAGCTTTGCGCATATAACAAACGTGTACAGGAGCTGCAATAGCCATAAAGAGTAGCTACAACGAAATCAGGAGAAAAGATAGACTATGTAATGTGTGAAATGTAATCATTAATAGAAAAGAAGTTATAAGTACTGTGTCTAATATTGATGACCAGCCTCTTGCTTCTTGGCACCCAATTCAAAGTGCTTCGTCCTCTTCAATGTTAACTGTTTCTTCGTTTTACATTTCTTACATTCCAAACGCAATACAATCTTACGTGTAGTCTTGGCCTTCTTGTGGAATACGGGCTTGGTTTGTCCACCGAATCCCATCTGCTTGGTATCGTAACGACGCTTACCTTGGGCAAAGTTAGATGCCTTACCGGCCTTGTATTGTGTTACCTTGTGATTTTGGTGCTTACGGCATTTCTTACCGGCACAGTATGTCTTACGTTCCTTGGGGATATTAACCATATTTGAAATATAAAATTATATAGACTGTGGAATAAGGTAAAAGAAAAATGTATGATAGGTGGGTGAGTAAGGAAAGATACAGGTATACAATATGATTAACCCTGGAGAGCTTCAGCAGCGTAGGAAGAGGCAAATGTTCACGATGATATGATACCCAACATATCATCATTTGAAGGATGAAGTTGCAAGGTTCACCTCACAAATTATGTGATGCCCACTACCAACTTTTGCAACAAACTACTCCAGGGTTATACAACGATGATAATTTGTGACCGGTTAGCATCAACCCTCCGTAGGGGACGCCGTCGCCGTTGTACTAGCGGTCAACTTACAGTTTACTAGTAGACGAGAAGAGATTGTGTTTATTTGTTGAGATGGAGATCAAGGGCCGGGCAGCCCTTCAGTAAGGCAAGTAAAATTATGTACGTTCTATCGCGAAACGACGCTGGTTGGTGCGACTGGTCGCTACTCGCTAGGATATAATATTATACTAATACTATGATGGTTGACAAAGAAGATAAGCTCCGAGAAGGACCATGCTCTAAGCAATATCTTGATATGGAGGTATGTGCTATCGAGAAGAAAGAGAATGTCCGATCATCACCTAAAGTAAGTTTTAGATTTTTCTGAGATTGATTGCAAAATGATGTATCATAATCATGTGCAATCGTCAATCACTAAATTATACTAACGCTTGTTACTATCATAATGTATTAAATAGGAAAAGATGCTACTATGTCCAAGACATACTGATCTGTTAATTCGATGCATGAAGAAAAACCCTCTATACTTTCAACCCAAACCGCGATGAGACAATTATGTGAAAGTAATGGATTTGATTTGATATACCATCACCAATGCAAAACCAACAAATCATATACCCAAGACGAAATATTATCTCACGCACTATGGTAATGGTAAGGAGAGTGGCGATTGAAATACAATGATCATTTGGTAATGCAATGTAAGTGTATAAGTAAGTGTATACTGTGTTTGGTATGTTGATAGTTTCGGAAGAGGCGAGGATATACATACATCACAACACGTAAAACGCCAATGATCGTAAAGAAAATACTGATATAATGACTCTGAATTTTTCGGGAGACTTAGAATATCTCTCGATGGATGTTAACCTTTACTCTGGAGAGGCGTAATATAGTTTGTGTAATGTTGTGGGGGAGAAGAAGTATCAAAAACCCAAATGAGGATCAATATCTTAGGACACCTTCAGAACGCTACGTAGTTGTTATGAGAACAAACCTAATTGTTATTGTATTTTGAAACTGATGGGTATATCTTCTTATTTGATGGATTGTCCTTTGGGAGGAGAGAACATGACGATATGACGACGAAAACACTGCATCATGATCATTCAAGATATCTTGACTATGAATGTGCAAAACTACAACTTTAATATACCCTGATCGTCTTTCTCTTCTTCATCTCTTATATACAGCCAAAGATAGAGAGAGATGCTGATGCTGCCTTGACTTGAAGTTTGACAACAGTAGAGTCGCGAGACGATGGATTACTTCGAATTCAAAAGACCAAGATAGGAATGTATTCAAAGAAAGGGATAGATTCATAATTGTGCTTCCTAGAGAGAAATGATGTGACTAGTGAATAAATACTAGGTACACATTCAAACGTTAGTGCTAAGGTACCTTACGTACTGCTCAGTTGTTACTACCATAAGTTCAAGTTAGTATCCTTCCCTGAAAATTTCATTCAAATTGCACAAAGAAACAAACAACCTAAGAAGAATGTAGATAGATATTAAGTATGCCAGCCAATATCATGTTCCGTCTATTGTCGATGACTCGGCATAGGAAGGCGTTTAGTAGGGCTGCCAATACAACATATCTGCACAGTCAAAATTCTCTTTTCCAACTTCGTTACATGTCATCAGAGACACCACCACGAAACCATGAAGTCGACATGAACTATGTTCACAATACAATGAATAAATGGATACAATCTTATGTAATAGACCATGACTTATGTCCTTTTGCTAAAAAGAGTGATTATAGGATTGCAATCTGGCCACATGATTGCGTGGATGATATGAATGAAGTCGAGACTTTCATCCAGAATGAGATAGAGAAGCTCCTAAAGGTATCAGACTCCCAGAAACGACCAAATACATTCATCATCTTCCCCCTTGTCCAAGAATTCCGAAATAACTTTGCTAAGTTCGAAGCTTTTGATCGGAAACTATATCTGTATTTTGATGATACCTACTCAGGCTTAGTTCAGTTCTTTCCGTTTCATATGGTAGGCACCAACTTAAGTTTCAAGACTCCCTGGCCAACAATTCACATACTGAGAAAGGACAACTTGGACAAAGTAAGACAAGGAGGTACTAAAGTGTCAAAAGCAGTTGCAGCAAAGAATGCTTCCACTTTAGCTTGTGAACACACAAGAAGAAAGCTGTTGAAGATTGTAATAGAGTCAGCACAATTTCCCGATCCTATCACAGTAACAAAACCAATGTGTCCTAAGCAAAAAGAAGAGTTGCATGAGAAAGGGATTCATGTAATAGAGGCTCTTGCGGCAAACAGTGAGAATAATGGTATCAACAAGAAGAAGACACAAATTATTATCACGAAGAAAAAGAGGCTTAGAAAGAGTAAAGGTCGGAAGAGTTGACTCAAATAAATTAGCGGACCTATATATTAAGGCCGTGTAGACCGTCATTATCCGCCGGAGGTGTTGTATTGTTGATAATTCTATCCACCACATTGTTATCTTGGAATATCGAGAGTCCTCTTTGATGTCCACCACCACCTTGTGAGGGTGGCTGCTGCTTCTGCTTAGGAGTAGCCTTCTTCTTTTGTTTCACAACACCATTTACCGCATCATAATGTTTCTTACACATACCACCCAATATAGCCTGTTTCTTACATTCCTCGAAACTACAAAGCTTCTTCTTTGCTCCATGAGCAATACATCTTCCACCTTGTACGGCTACCTTGACACATCCTTCAAATTCACACTTCTTACGAGCAGGTCCGTGAGCACTGCATAAGCCAAGCTTCTTGACATTCTTTGCACAACCTGGATGTGAACAAATCTTTCGTTTCGCTCCGTGTGTTATGCATAGACCACCTTGAACTACTCTATTAGGACAGTCGGGGACTGTACACTTACGGCGAGATCGTTTCTGTTGATCTTGTTTCCCCTTTGGAGCGGGTTGACATATCATTGACTGTTGTATTAGCGGAGGACCACTTTGAATGTCAGCAGGACCTCTTGAAGGCATGTGAGGCGGTGGTGGAACTTGTTGATATGGTTGTGGCGGCTGTTGATGGAACTGCATACTTGCTTGTGGATCTGGGGAATAATGCATTGGTAAATTAGGAGAAGCTCGTTGATCCTGTGGTGGTGGATATTGATGTTGTTGCCACATCATTGACTGTGGTGGCGTACCATAAGGTGGCGGAGGGCCATAGGCATAATAATTCGGAGGAGTTCCTGCATGAGAACCTGGGGGCGTTGGATACCCTGTAATAGAACCGGGAGGTGTTGGATACCCTGTAAGTGAGCTTGGTGGTGTTGGGTATCGTGGCATCGAACCTGGTGGAGTTGGAGGATGATGGAATGCTTGAGGAGGATATGACATCATGACCGGGCTTGACGAATGCATTGGAGGTGGGTATGATGGATGAGGATGCTGTGGTGGTACTTGCTGCTGAGGTCGTTGTTGCTGCTGTGGTATCTTGACTGCTGCCGAAGACTCTTTTGCCTCTTCATCATTCATCTGCCTAAGGAAGTCATCACTACTCAAACTTCGCATGAAACTTGCACTTGATAGTGTCTTATTGTGTGTCCGTTTATTCGAATCACCCTCCTCAGGTGCCGAAGCATACCCCTCTTTCTCATAATACATACCACTATCACCATTATTATTATAATTTCCATCGTCAAAAAGCTCCGCTGTAGCAAGGAAACTACCGAGAGAAGATTGTTTCCTGTGATGTCCATTATCATTGAATGGGAGAGGGTTGAGCGATGGATCTTTCCTATGCTGCTGCTTGCTGCCCTGATCATTATTAGTGCTCCTATTCCCAAATAGTTTTTCATCTGTGTGAATTTTCAACTCTGCCTTTTGGTGTGATGTTGTATTATTATTATTGTCCAGCAATGGCTGTTCTAAATTAGGAGGTTGACTGTTACTACTACTCATTGATACATCCTTTTCTGTAAATGTGTAACAGCCATCTGGAGCAGACTGTGTTGATAATGGAGTATTTGAATTATAAAATGCCTGTTGCTGTTGCTGTTGCTGATGTTGTTGTGATGGATATCCCTGTGCTAGTTGTGCTTGTTGTCCAGAACTAGAAACTACTGGAGACGCTCGATTGGTATTATAATTAACCCCTGCATCTGATTGTGGCGAGGCATTGTAATATGATACTCCAGGTGGGTGCTGACCGTATACATTGTACGGATCATACGATGGAGGAGGAGTTCCATGATAATAAGATGGATGAGGTGGTGCCATTGGCGGCGGCGGCGGTGGATAGTGTTGAGGACCACCCTGAGGCTGTTGTCCCATTGCAATCTGCTGAGGAGGTATTGGAGGTGGCATGGCCTGTGATGCAGGCGAGAGAAGTTGTTCAGAATTAGGTGCATTAAATGCCTTCTTCTTCTGCTGTTGTTGCTGCTGCTCTCCTTCATCACTCCCAACTAATCCACCATCAAACTTAAACTCTCTTGCGGGTGCATGCTTATCACCACGGGTATTAACACGACGATGGGACATTGCGGGGTTAGACCTACCAGAGAAGACACGTCGATGTTTCCTATTAACACCTCCTCCACCTCCCATGCCGCTACCAGCACTACTACTATTAGGTGCATTTGATCGGAGTGGGATTGGAACAACGATATCATTCTTTTCCGATGAATAGGGAGATATTGGAGAATCGCTACCAAGTCGTTCTCGTTCCGAGGGTGGCTGTAGTTGTTTCTGTTGTTGAACACTCTCACGGGTTGACATCTGAGAAGATACATCGTCCTTAACCTTTGTTAA
>Ga0214479_100217_pt1 | contig 36443 bp, 34 predicted proteins | sample M1_20Mar14CPVII9_5_FD_165054 | JGI IMG/M metagenome (GOLD analysis project Ga0214479, IMG submission 165054) | Marine eukaryotic communities from Monterey Bay, California, United States - M1_20Mar14CPVII9sort6BwellE14 | ecosystem: Environmental > Aquatic > Marine > Unclassified | place: USA...
TTGTGCACTAACAAAATTTAGGCAAAATATTACTACGTGGAACTTTTAGATATTTGGAAATTCGATGTGATTTTTCTGTGGAGTCTTTGCCTTCGGCAAACGGTATCCCTTCCCCGTTTAGTCCGTAGCAAAGAGTCCAATTGGAGTGGGGGCAGACAATGTTAAAGGTGAGCCTACCCACATGCCCGCTATATTACTAGTCGGCTAACGAATTATGGCATACATGCATAGAGTCTACGCCGCCGCCATGCATATGATATATAGATTGACTACCCGTTCTCTGTAAACGCTCTCTCAAGAGCCGATCTGATTTATTAGCAGCGTTGGTTTATAATAACTTATTGAGTTGTGGTATTTTAGTTGTTTTATCAACAGTCGCGGTCAAACAACGACAACATATCGTAATCATAAGAAGTATCGGTAGATAGTGGTAGTTCATCATCACTCAATATGAAATCATTCGGCAGTGCAGCTGACTTCCGATTTATACTATTTATTGGATCAATTCTCTTTCTTCTACATATTGCACATGACAAAGCTGGTAGCAACACAGTTATTATTAATCATATGTCAAATACTACAATAAAGAATAAGGATAATAATGCCTTGGTGAATTCGATTAGTTTAAATGATTTACATTTACAAGTGGATAATAATGTCGTTGCAGTAGATGATGTAGATTCAACAAATACTTCTGATATCACACAGAGCTCAAATGAAAAACAAAATTTGATGCAAATTAATCGACATAATATCTCAACAGATCCAAGGAGAAGTTCCAATATATCAAACAGTGGCAATATAAGTATTCCAATATATCTTATTAGTGACGAATCTGGATCAATATCTGCTTTAGATTATCAATATCTAGCCTCAATTTGGGATAGAAACACAACATATGATGACATATTACAACAAGCTCAGTCTATACCATATCACTTTACAGACAAACTATCAAATTTCACTGCAATAGATATACTAAGAGAAAAACTTAAAGGCTACAATGTTACAGTTATATTTCACACGTCACCAAAGACTGCCTCGTCTACACTTAGAGATGCATGTATGAAAACACAACTTGAAACCTGTGGTATAAAGCCCAGAGGACAAAGCACTTGGCCAGGAAAGTCCGAGTTAGTATTGTTAATCATGTGCATTCTTGTGTTCAATATCAAGTCTCGGTGATTGGTCACTTCATCTGAACTTGGTTTGCCTGTACTTAATTGTCTTTGCATATCATATGTACTAACATAAGTTTCTATCCTCTCTCTTCGTCTTCATAAACTGTGAAACGCGCATCACAGACGGCTACAGAACGCCTAAGAGGTTAACACAGCTATTCTCACAATGTCCAAATACATATCACTTCTGTGTCAAAGGGCCTGTTGCAATTACTAAAAACTTTACACGATTTTACAATGAACGGACCTTCTTACATCTCCTGGTAAGTTGAACTCTAGTTTTGTATATAATTATGCCGTTATTTGTTTAATATTTATATTCAAATCACACACAAAACCCTATCCACAATTCATTACAAAATTACAATGGCACACCATTTGGTAGCCTTTTAGGAATTACGATGAATGGGCTGTTTCGGCATTACATCAATTAGCTTTTAGAGATGAACGAGATTTACCGGACGTTCGTGAATGTGATCAAGTAGATGATTTATTGAACAAGTGTCAACCTCATCATTACGAATTAGACTTTAAAAAGTATACCAAGTCTATATTAGCCACATTTCTAGAGTCCTATCGATGGGTATATGAAAGAAAAGGCAAAGACTTATCAGATCATCATCATTTGCTACTCTATAATTATTTGTATTTGGATGATACTTTGAAATGGTTGAGTGAACTTGGAGTAAAGCATTTACCCGGCAGCGAGAAGAAGATCAATTCAGTTAGACCATCTGCTTCCTGTGAACATGAAGAGATATTGATGAAGAAGTTCCATAATTGCTTTAGCCATAAGCTAGTCGGTTTACAATAAACTAGAAGGAAGGTTATCTATGCCAATTCATAACCCCCCAAACACTCATGGTTATAGTAGATATATATGTTACTACTCATGACAAACAGGCAGCAGTCTAAATGCGTCACAAGCAGACATGCCTTGTATCTATAACAATCTAAACCAAGGCATTTCCGTCTTCATCGACCAACTGACATCATACCCAAACCTTAGGTACAAACACACCTTCATTAGAATGTGCATATCTTGTGTGCTTTTTTGAGATACCTAATCTCTATCTCATGTTGATTTCATGTATGTTCTATCTTCACTTGTACGCACTATATATACCTTGGGTACAACACACTCTTTGATTGATGGGTGGATTTTAGAAAATCCGGTTTAAAATCAAGATGAGATAGAGACATAACACGTTGCCATAATCATAATACATCTCATTCCATACTCAATAATGATGTTCACAAATAGTATGTCTACTTTTTGTCAAAGGCACCCCTTTCTGCCATGATGCAGACGATGGGTAAGTTGGGTGGTGCTCTATCTGATCTGATATCAACATAAAAGAATGGTTGATCTTCCCATTCATCCGAGCTATCCTCGACATAGAGAGGGTTGCTTACTTTCAACAACGCATCTTCTTTCAAGACTTTCACTGTAAGGTACGATTTGTTTGGATTTTTAGCAACATCTTGTAGATATGCCTTGATACATCTGAAACATGATGTATCAAGGACAGATGAACATTCAGCAATTGTACGAGTCTTTCCCGTATTGCAAGTCTTACAAGCTGAATCTCTAGTAAGTTTATTTTTCTCCTTTTCGGCATCAGTACGATTTGCTCTCCATTTTGCACCACGCTCACGAGATTTCTTCCTATCAGCTTCAGCTTGTGCCGGAGTACGATTTGCTCTCCTTTTCCGACTATACTCAGCCCGATCGAAAGGCATGGTGTACTAATATATACGATAGTAAATAGAAGCGTAGAAGACAGAATAGATAAGATACCCGCGCGGAGTGTAAGAGATACATTGCATATATTACTATAATACTCAAGTATACTTACGATTTTCTATGGATATTTGTATAAGTGAGAGAAGTTGTGTTGTATGGTTGTTGTAGTGTGTTTGTTTTGTGTTGTGTCTCTATGCAGTTTGGTATGAGTCGACTCCGCGGGGGTAAACTGCATAGAGGTTATGTCTCAAGTCAGTCCGGGATGACTCTGCTCGTGCTAGCACAGAGTCAAACAGCACAGAGAGATAATAGCCTCTCTCTGAGTTGAGTCAGTTGTCGAATAGCCTGTTCGATAAATAAACTGCATAGCATAGACAACACTGCATAGCATAGCATAGCATAGCAAGAGAGTAGGATACTTGGCTAATGTACGAGTCGAAGATACCTCGATTATATATCATTACTCTACCGCTATAACGAATACTACTACCATTGCTAGCACATTATCGACGTGCAAGAGGTACTACAACAAATCTCTTACATCTGCATTCATCTACTACCACCACTAATGAAGATACTAGCTCATTAGATGTCATCATGGCATACAGTACTTCCACTACTATCACGGGAGATACATCTACCTTCCCCTCATACTTGGATGATAAAGAGGAAGTTATGGAGGGCGAAATGAGCCGGTTAGAAAGTATATTATGAGCTCATTTGCCCTTCTTCTCAAGAATAATGGATGTGTTCTTGACGATGAGGACGTCATCATCACTTATCTTCGTCCTGAATGGCTTGATCCCAAGAATCAACACGAGCTTGAGAAGTACATCAAAGCACTCATCCAAGATGCCAAAGAGAAGGGCAAGATCCCTATCATTGTTATTGCACAGCATGATATAGCACAACAGCAATGTGCACGTGATATTGAAAAAGAATCCATCGAGACTATCCAGAACGAAGGATTCTTATCTACTGAAGGACGTGATTACAGGGACGGAGGCTCTAGCGACTCTCCTATTGCTTTCAGTTTCCTCGTAGTCGCTATCGGGACTGTTACCGCTTTGGAGGAAGGGCGTATCTCCTTAAGTCTCGGAGGTACCTATTGTTTCCAAAAAGAAATGATAAAGCGGACTGCAATTGCCCATACCGAGGACGTTTGGGTCTTCCCAGTGGTAGAAACAAAAACAACAAAGAGTAAGCCTACTCTTAAAGATACCTCCCCTAAGACTCTTCCGTCAGAGCTTGCGGTTTATAAAGGTGTTGACTTCACTGGAACTTTTTCTAGGTCCTTATTCAGCAAAGCATTAGCTCAAGTAGAACTTAAAGAGTTGAAGGAGTCATTCAATGAGGAAGGCAAGACACTTGTAGTTTTTGGAAGTGGAAAGGAAAGTTTGACTTACACAAGAGCTAAGGATGATCCCGATAATTATGTTATGATGCAGGCCGACGAGTTCATGCGGTTTGGTTTTGGTAAGAAGTGATTTAGATCTAGTCGTTGGGGTGGCTGGGGGTTATAGTACTTTTTGTAATAAATGTTTCGTGTGGGGGTTTAATAGTAATTGTAACTTGTAACAAAGATGAGTTCTACCCGTTACAAGTTCAGCAATGCCTACACAACCAGACCCAACAAAAATTGGGTTCGAAGAGTATCTTCCTCCGTAGGTTCCTCTTCACTACCATTCTTACTCTCTTCATCCTGATCTTCCTCCTCCTCCCTTTCCTCCTCTTCTTCTTCTGAGCTACTCTCAGTCAAGTCCTCCGTATCAGATGTTTCACTATCTTCATCATCTTTATCGAGCTGTGAGAAGATATAGTTGGAACTACTTGTTCCTGATTCGGCTACTAGCTTTTCAGCCGATCGTCGCCTCCAAGCTAGAAGCCTTGATTCTACTGTTACTGGAGAGTAGTAGATTTTGACACTAACATCCTTCTCCTGCCCATAACGATGACAACGAGCAAAAGCCTGCTGTTCTTCCTCCTGGCGTTGGAAAGGCTCCATCAAGAAGACCTTTGATGCTTTAGTTAGCGTCAGCCCGCTGGCGGCAGCCCCAGCTTGAATGACTAACACCGGGCCAACCATCGAGGTATTAGCTTCAGTAGTCTCCCATGTTGAGACACACTTTGATGTCTCCGCAGTTTTCTGCCCAGTAAATAAACTAAAGCACTCGATGCCCTTGGCTTTGATCACCACAGCAAGATGCAACACCATTTCCTTTGATGCACAAAATACGACCGCATGTTCACCGAATGGTAGATCGTGTAATAGCGTTTGAATCTTACTTGATAGACCTGTAGTGATTGGTTGATCTGACGAAGGAGCAGAGGACCGAGGCGAATCGATTCGCATTCCACAAGCAGCCCTGAAGTGAGCTAATACATCTCGTCGTAACGCTGTATGCAAATGATGCGGCGAATTATCAACATTCGTAGGTACATCAATCGACAAGAAGAGTGATTGCCACATATCTGCATCAAGGATTCCATCCGAGGTGGCAAGAACCTTGGATGCTTCGATAACCTTGGCCTTTGCCTGTGTTCTTTGTTTCAATTCTTCCTCATCATCAGAGGCCAAATGATCAATGTGGATGACATCACTCAATCCAAACCCTTTATTAGGGAAGAAGGGGAGGTCGGGGCAGGTGGAGTTAGTTAAGAAATGGCACATCAACTCAATTACAAGAACTTGGCTTTGTGACTTACCTTGACGACAATTGGGGCATTTTATTCGCCGCATGTTACTGGAAAAAATGGAATAGATGAGTATGAGGCTACTACCAGATAACAACAAATAATATATACCATACACACCTTATAGCCGAATGAATATGAGTATCAAGGCATCCGTTACAAAAGAAGTGGCCACAAACGATCATCGAAACTATCTTTGCTACTTGTGTCGGATCTTCATCAGCGTTGTCTCCAAACGGTCCAAGACATATGGAGCACTGCGTCTCAGAGAACTTTTGCTTCCTGAGAGCTTCAAGCACTTCGTAAGCAGATTTCTGTCCGACATCTTCTACCCCTCTCGCCATTATCGGAAGCAAACGAGAAAGAGTCGATTCGCCCTCTCTCAGTTTACTCATGGCACGCTCTAATGACTCTGTAGCTTGCTCGATACTGTTATTACATCCATTAATCATGCCAGCTTTTGATGGCGGAGCAATACCTCTTAGACCACCAACCATAGCTTGAGATACGACAACATTGGAAGTTGTTGAGGCAACAGCTGATGTATCAAAGGACATGGTAAGCCCAAGATTTGCAACTTCGAGAAGCTTCTTAGCCTCGGCCTTATCATTCTTATGTTTCGTACTAGGATGGACATTATACTCAGCCTCACACTGATCAAATCGCTCTTTTGCCTTCTTCTTTTCAGCTTCAATATGCGGAACTGCCGTGGCACTCGGAATAGAGATTCCTACTTTGGATTTGGCATTGCGGAGGAATTCTTCCCCATCATCTGCCAATAGCACGTATGCCTGCCAATTCTCAAGGCTGGTGCTCGATACCTTGACAACTTGAGGTCTCTGCAACTGATTATTATCGTATGCAATTGCTTCCTGGAGTAGCCCCTCTGCTTCTGTAATCTTGGTTTGGATATCTTGTTTCTTACTCGATCCCTTTGCTTTTTCTTTACTTTTTTGGAGACTTGCAATCTTAGCTCTTACTCGGGGTTCCTTCTTTGATCCCTCAAATACTCCAGTTGTAATTTCCTCCAGTGATACTTCAGCTGGAATATTATCAAGCTGTAGACAACCAGGTGAAGCCCAACGAAAAGTTGGATTTGATATGAGCAATTGCTTTGCAAACGACGGTTGTGGCCTCCACCCACGTAACAGGCAAGGGTTATCAAGTTGAGCTTCAAGGCCAATGAATATACTTCGCCACTTCCAGAGGTTTCGAATCGATGGCTTCACTCTTGACAGCGAGTCTTCATCACATAGCACTCCCGTTGTGACTAATTCCAATGCAAGCTGCCACCTCTTTCTAGCAATTGTCTGTTTTGAGGAGACTCTCTTCTTTGTTGATTCATTCACGAGCGTCTGAGCATCGGCAACAAGTTGTCCTATATCTTCTGTTGCTCGTGTCCTGTTGGAGACGCCTTGTCCCCTTCCGACACGCTGATCACTGACGAAGCCTTCTTGGACATTAACAGCTTTGTCTGCCTGTGACAAAAACCTAAGCGCTTCAAGCGGGGACATCGTTCGTGTTGTCTCTGTCCGTTTGTTTCTATGACCGTCTGTGAGCTGGTGTAGTTTTTCTTCTCGGGCTAGGATTTTACGGTATAAGCCATTCAAGACCTTCATTTGTGATTGTACTCCTAATCCACCATTGATCATGACAGGAGAGAAGCACACTTCTCGTAATAACCTGAGGCAAAGAGATTTGCTTTGAAGTGATTGTTTATTCTCTTTGCTCTCAGTAGAGTCTTTTCTAGACACCTCTTGAGACACAACACTTTCAAGCCAACAGTATAGGGCGCGCTCGCTGTCAGTCTGCTCAACAGAGACGAAATCTACAGTCAATCGTTTCTGATTCATGATTGATGCTCCCGTCTGACAAATAGTCATATCCTTTGACCGGCGGAGGATAAGTAAACCCAAGATACGTAATGTTTCGAGTCCATGACTACTTTGAACGTTCCAGTGGTTCATAATACTGAAGTCGAAGAAGCCGTCTTCCCACTTTGCTGCATAGGGTGATAGTCGTAAGAAGTTGAGCTCTCCTCGAAGATCTTGCACGCCCTCAAAGAGAGGCGTGCCGCTCAACATCCACCGACGATGACAGACAAGACTCTCACAGTTCTTGGCAATCTTTGTTGTCGAAGATCGTATCTCCTGCTGCTCATCTAAAACTATCCTACCCCAAGACCAACTCGCTAGATATTGACTTGGCTTTGGTCGATCAAGGGCACTGTAGGTTGTGATGAGAATATCACAACCAGTACCACTAGAATTGACTTGACTGCTGATGACTTTTTCAGTTGTGTTTGCATCTAACACATCGACAACAAGTTTGTCACCACAAGTCTTTTGAATCTCTTTAACCCACTGAGCAACTAGAGCGGGTGGTACAATAATGAGTGTTGCATGTGTACAACCCTGGCCACCATCCTTGGCTTCAGTCTTGAGCTCATCAAGGCTAGAAGCAATCAAGGCCAACGTTTCGATCGTCTTCCCAAGGCTGTTATGATGGGAGTATAAGTGATGTGAGAATACGGAAGACATATGATGAAACAAGCAAACATCATCAGAATGTACTCTGCTTACCCCATTTCATCAGCTAAGCAACCACCGACTGTTACGGGAGGTTTATTCAATCTAATTTGGCCCAAGGCAGGAGAGTAGTAATACGATCCGCCATCTAAGAATCGTCTCTCTTCCCACAGGATGCTATTGATTCCGAATCCTTCCAAGTGCTCCATTTGTGTCATCCAGCAGAGGGCATGCCGTTGATGAAGCATGAGGTCCAACTTGAGATATTGAGAGAGGGATTTGGCTATCTCGGAATACTGTGAGATGTCATTCCCAGTATTTTCTAATAGTCGAAGATAACCTTTGGTACTGAATGCACTAACAGTCTTCGACTCTCTCGTACTTCCCCCCAACGCAATGTCTTCTTGCACATCGTCATCATCTTCCTTCTTCTCTTCCTCCATCAATAAGTCATCTTTATCATCAATGTCCATGAAATCTCTAGTTGGTAACTTGACAATGGGGTATTTGCTACTTTGGAATACGGGATCATTGTTATTTCTGGTTGGAGGCATGTGTAGAGGTTCACTGGCGATGTAGGAGTTGTCATCAAGTGCCGACATGACACAGTGTAACCTGTGAAGATAGATTGAGAAAGGTGTGTGTTAGACATATGTTTTCCAGGATAAAATAAAACATCAGTTGCATACTCATTGAGCACTCACGTCTTTGCTGTTAGAACCTCTGGCAAAAGTCTGTTCATATATACACCAATTCGCACTTTCCACGTCGTTTTACTTCCCTTAACGACACGAGAGGCAACTGCATACGGCGTAATTAATGGAATCTTGTACAGAGAGTTGGGGCAAGATAAATCAACAAGTGACCTAAGGACTGTCAACGCATCTGTAGGTATGTGACAAAGTCCATTGTACAAAGACTTTACCCTTCCTTCATACAAATCAACAATTTGATCCCCACCTTTCATCCAATTTAATAAACATAAAATTGGTACATAAAATTCCCCATCAATAGAGGCTTCTCCTCCTACCGCATCACGTCTAAATCCACCATCTTTAACATCCCAACATTCATCTAATGGTTTTGTACTCTTCACAACCTTCCAATAATTATAAATTTCTTCAGCCTTTTGTTCTAATTCAATTTGTAATTCCTTTGATAATGATTCAATATCTACATCTTCATCGTAACCTAATTCGGAAATTGCCTCACCCAATGCCTTCTTCTTGGAAAATTGTGTTGGTGGATTGCACATCTTTTTGGCAGGCTGCCTTCTAGCCATACGATTACATGCCTTATCACTATACTTCTTCGATTGGTCAAATAATGAAGATGACCCCTTTGATGCTTTCTTTCCACCCTGTTGATATTTATATTAACCACAATAAAATGTAAAGAAATAAGGTATATTATGATAAGCAATATTGGATAAGGCCATAATAAATAATTCTGTTGTATGCGGTGCACCTTTTCATTCATTATGTATACATCTCCAAAACAAATTCTAATTCAAACAATAAGTCTAATCTCACCTTTTCCTCAAATAATAGAGTAATAGTCCCTAATAATCGTACCGCATTCATTGGTGAACGTCTCCTACAGCAGGCCTGAGCAGCATATGCATCATTCCATCTTGATGAATCATTCTTGGATAGACTTGGAAGAGTTGGTGCTGTATTACCATGAACACGTCTACGGGTTTGAAAGTAATTGCTGGGTAATTGTACCACCACTTCTTCAATACCATTTGCATCAACATTGGAAGATGTAGGAGTAGGTACAAGCATACCATTCGTGTAAGTTTCATCAGTATAAATAGTTGGTGGAAATAGAGTTGTTTCTTCTTGCTTTGGTATAACACTCCGATTATTGACTCCTCTTGAACCACCACGAGACGAAGAAGGCCTATGAAACCTCAACATAATTGCCCCGTCAATAAATACCAGTCCGTCGTGATAATAATAGAGAAGGCAAAGTCTGTATATATTAGAATAATGAATCAATACGGACGGGAAAGACAATCAAGCCAACCTGGCGTTGTGGTGAATACAAAAGAGTTACTAGTTAGTACTAGAGTATGAGTTGTCTTTATGAGGGTGGTATCCTAAAAAAGAGGTTGTGGATTTTAGTCTTGAGTCGGCAACTCTCCCTGCCTGGAGTCCTGGCTGCGTTATGTATGGGGTATTGGCAAGGTGGACAACTCACTTGCTAGTTTCTGAGTGCATGTTAATGGGGCGTTGGTAAATTGTGCAACTCTTCTTTTATCTTTTAGGTATACATACACATAATTCAGTGCTCAAATCTGTTTTATACATTTGTTACTTCTACTTATAAACAAGGGAAACCATCAAATTCAAAACTCCCTCATTGTCTGTACAATCTATGTACAATGAACCAACTCAGTGTCTATAGAAGCAAAATTGACACTAAAGGCTCGAGATATGTGCAGATACAAACTATACTCATCAACCCCAGATCAGAATCTTTACTCAGCAAGTCGACAAGTGTCTAAACGAGGATCATGTGGAATAGCACCGCCTTCCTCGGAGATACATACATCCTTCTCGACAACTCTGATACCCTTTGCAAAGTGTTCAATATCACTTGGAGGCCTATTTTCGTGTCGAAGATAAAGCACAAGTAGCAAGATTGGGTTAGTCAACGCATAAAAAGTCTGTCGACTTGAGCTGAAAGCAGCCTATATACTCACCTGACATCTCGATCAAAGATAGCAAGAGGTACTGCAAGAGTAGCGACCGCGTTAGGAACATCTACTATTCCAGAGATCCTCCCTTCACATGGACAGCAGCTCAACAACAGGTACACTTGCTCCTCGGAGTATCCAAACTGTGACAGATACTTGATACAGTTTAAGACGGCCCGCTTGTATGCAATGGTTGCATCAAGGTAATCTATAAAGAGGGAGATGAGTGAGTGTAAGATGGACAAACACATACCGACAGAGAATACTTCTATATCTACTTACGTTGTTTACCCTGTTCATCAACGGAGATGCCTTCAAAGACTAGCCACTCAGAATACCGAGGCTCCAAGGGTCCTATTTCAAAGATAGGGTTCACGTTGAGCTTGCTAGGACCCACGGCGGGCAACATCTTCATACCTCCCTTGATCACTGAACATCGAAGATCTAGGAAGCCACTCATCTCGATGGCGCCGCAGAAGCTGACCTCTCCGTCCCCCTGAGAGAAATGCATGTCACCCATAGAAAGCTTTGCACCTTCCACAAAGACGGGAAAGTATACAGTGCTATCAGGAAGAAGAGAAAGTGATTAGAGTTCAGTACAATGTGTGAACATTTGGTTTGGAAGAGATACCTGACGTCAAAAGATGTACTTACCAACCTCTTGATAGATTCTTAATGTCACAGTTGCCACCGTTCTCGCGACCAGGTACTGTTCTAGCTGCCTCACTTGCTATCTTATCCCAAGCCTCGTCAGTACCACTCTTCTCCACGAAATGGCCAAGCTTACCAAGCATTGCACCCTTTGCTTCAGGAAGGCAGGCAAGTGGACGAGTTGCCAAGCAACCTAAGATTATGAAAACATAAGTAGAAATGTGAGATAGTATCAAACAAGTCTTGCAGGCATAAACATAGTTCAACCAAAAGTATACTCACCGCACAACGTCTTCTCAAGTGCAGTGCCTTCCTCACTAACAAGAGTAGCCTCACGATCGTTCCAAATTTTCAGTAGCTCGGCACTGATATCATGAATGGATGTAGACATATCATAAGATATTAGTTAAAGAATTGATATAAGTAGTAAGATACAGCCACTATTCTCTTACCTCGGTGCGGTCCCGATAAGGCCAGGGTGAATTAATCCTGCGAACTTTACGCCAGGAATGTGACGACTAGTGCAGTATACACCGTGGATGTCCCAAATTGCTTTTGTTGCTTTAGGAAAGTGGTCAGTTAGGAAACCCCCTCCATTCTCCTATGAAATGCAAAGAAGATAATCATTCGAGTTAGAGTAGGAATACAAATACAGTACTATATCATATGCACGTCATATCATACAATGCACTATACATACCTGAGCAAACGTTCCAGTAAATCCCCATTCATTTTCCTCCAGCGTCCCAAGGTTGAGAAACTCGACTTTGAGGAGATCCCCCGGCATGGCACCATTAACTTCGATTGGACCCGATAGATAATGTACTTGAGAAAGATCAACGTTCTTAACATCATCACTCGAGTCGTTATCTTTGATTTGACCACCCGTCCAATCAACACACTCTACACGAAACTTTTCTCCCTCCGATACTTTTGCAACCGCTGGCTGTACATATGTTTGATATGGGTAATGATGGGGTTAGATATATAAGTATTTTGTGCATATCTTGAGGTAGATAGGAAATAGATTTCATAGAAATTGACTTCTGAAGTCGTAAAGCTAGCATATCAATCAATCAATATCTTTGTGCATATCTTGTGAACAAATTTATAGCAAACTTACAATATCAGGGTGCCACCGATTGTGTAGCGGAGTATCCTGATTCCACGGCTCCTTCTTTGGATCTACACTGATTAGAGTCTTCGGCATTGCTATTGTTGTTGTTGATGATGATGATCGACTTGATATTGATAAATAATGAGATGATTGTGATGGATGATGCAATCTTTGTAAAGTGAAGAATCTTTTTCACGCTATGTTTATTCTCAGGGAAAGCAATGTCACTTCCTCTTTTCACAGTGGTAGTTCTGCATCCATGGAGTGGACGATTGTCGCCTTCTCCTTTTCAGAGAGGTAGTTCTTACGACGGCGCTGTTACCCTACTACATTTTGTTCTTAAGCCGGTTGTGACTGGATCGCCAAATCCGAGAAGGATACTGCCCAAAATATTACAGAGTTTAGAGAATATGCTGCTAGTAGGAGGTCCTCTGTCATATCTACTACCACAGTTGCCGTCGAATTATGTAGAAGCTATCCACTACTAATTATGTCTCGGAATTCTATGATGATGAAAAGCTCGTCATCGTCGTCTAACATGGGGACTCTGTGTAAGAGGAGAAGGGGATGTTATTTGGATCCATCACAATCATCACTCCATAATTTTGAGTTGCTCTCAAAACAATATCCACTACTACTACACCCCACCTTCTCCGTCAAGTAATTGATTATCATCATGTCTTGCATCGTCAACGACATTGCAATCGAGGGCGTAGGTATGTATATCGTCTGTGTTTTCATAATATGTTTTCATATCTTTACTATATTATCTTATCCGAATTAACTTTCACTGTTTGTATATTATATTTTATATTGCAACAAATAGACGTCTGCCCACCATCATGGGAGGAAGATCCACAGTACCAAGGCATGGAGAGTTACTTTGGAGGTTCTCCTCCGCTCTCTAAGGCTGTTGGTTACCTCGTTGTTATTGGCTTCGGAGCTTTGTTTTCCCTCTTTACTACTTGCATCGTCTTTTTGGATAAGAAGTTCTCTGATAATGCAACTATCACATCAGAACAGTTCAAGTGAGTATATATGATTTTCCTTTGCCGACTATTACTGTTCTTCATATCTTTGCAGATTGTAGCTCATATCTTATATGTGGTACCCTCTTCTCGTGTTCTCTTCTCCCTCCCTCATTATTCATTTGCAACACACATCATATGATCATCATCATTCATTATTATCAATCCACAGCACCGCTGGACGTATGGTGAAGACTGGACTAACCGCTTCAGTGATCATATCTCAATGGACATGGGCTGCAACTCTCCTACAGAGTTCCAATGTTGCTTGGCAATATGGTGTTAGTGGTCCTTTCTGGTATGCATCTGGAGCTACAATCCAGATTCTTCTCTTCGGCGTTTTAGCAATCAGTCTCAAGGATGTAGCACCTTCTGCACATACCATGTGTGAGATTGTCCGTGCTCGTTGGGGTAAATCAGCACATCTTACCTTTCTCTTCTTTGGCTTCTGTGCCAACATCATCGTTACTTCAATGCTTTTGTTGGGTGGTGCCGCAACTGTCGAGGCCTTGACAGGTGTCAACTACGAGTTGGCAAGTTTCTTGATCCCCTGGGGTGTCATCTTGTACACTTCAGCCGGAGGTCTCAAGGCTACATTCATGGCTTCGTACCTTCATACCATGATCATCTTTGCCGTCCTTATTACCATGATTACGATTGTTTACCTCAAGGTATACTCGTCAGATCAGATGTACGACTTCTTGGACAACACCGTGTCTTACACAACCGAGCAATGTCAAGCCATCTACAGTACCGATGGTACTCCATCCACATCCTTCTTCCAAGACGCTGACGGCAAGAAACAAATGGCTTGTGGACCTGTAGCTGGTAATGAACAGGGTAGTTACCTCACCATGCTCTCGGGCGGTGGTCTCATGTTTGGTATCATCAACATTATTGGGAATTTTGGAACTGTCTTCGTTGATCAATCCTACTGGCAATCAGCGATTGCCGCACGCCCTTCCAGTGCAGCCAAGGGATATTTACTCGGTGGTATCTGCTGGTTTGCTATCCCCTTCTCCCTTGCCACTTCCTTGGGGCTTGCATCAACCGCACTCATGCTCCCAATCAATGCAGGTGAGGCTGGTTCAGGCTTAGTGCCTCCTGCTGTGGCTGACCATTTAATGGGACAGGCTGGTTCCGCCTTGATTTTGATCATGCTCTTCATGGCCATTGTATCTACTGGATCAGCTGAGAGTATTGCAGTCTCATCATTGATTGCATACGATATCTACCGTGAATACTTCAACCCCGAAGCCACTGGGAAGCAGATCCTTTTTGTATCTCGCATTGTAATTGTGTGCTTTGGTATCTTCATGGGTCTATTCTCGGTAAGTGATACTCCTTTTGTATCGATTGATATGCCCTTATTCTCTTGATGTGTTGCTAACATATCACTTACATCATGTCACTTCTTCTCGAATAGATTGCCCTAAACGCCATGGGTCTTAACCTTGGATGGGTATACCTCTTCATGGGTGTCGTCATCGGATCAGCTGTTATCCCCCTTTGGAATATGATGACTTGGACCAAGGCGTCTGGTAAGGGTGCCGTGATTGCCGCTTGGTCTGGTTTTGCACTGGCCGTCATCGGATGGTTAGCAGGCGCTCAAATCCAAAGCGGAAGTATCAGTGTTGCTACCCTCGGATCGAACGAGGTTATGCTCAGTGGTAACTTGATTGCCATCATCTCCTCTGGTATCATCCATTACGTCTACTCCAAGTTTGTCGATCCCCAAGACTTTGACTTTTCTACTCTTGATAGTATGATCCATCTCGTCGAGCAGGATCTATCAGGTCTTGGAGCTGAGCAGCAGGACAAGACCGAGCTTCGTCGTACCAAGCGTTGGATCACTCGTAGGGGATATGTGCTTACGTTTGTCCTTGCCATCCTCTGGCCTGCATTATCTCTACCAGCCAAGGTCTTCACACGAGATTACTTTGCCTTCTGGGTCCTTCTTTCAGTTGCTTGGGGCTTCGGTGCTGCAATCGTCATCTCATTCCTACCCTTGTTTGAGAGCCAAGACGAAATCATCCGAGTTTTGAGTGGAATGTACAACATGATCACTGGCAAAAAGGGTAATGTCGAGGACGAAGAAAAGCCCATCAAGAGCCTCCGTAAAGGCACAATGGACGGCGAATCTGAAGAAGAATCTGCAGAAATGCCCGATGATGAGGTTGAGTTGGCCGAAGTCAGCAGCGAGAAAGACTTTGAGAACTTTCAAGCTGAACTAAAGGCTTAAAGCCAAGTTTAACCCTTGAGAAAGCAATTTTGTTGTATATATACTTCGCTGTTCTGATATAAGACCAATTCGTATACAATTTTGAGTCAAAAGTATAGAATGAGGTCTATTATCAACATATTATATAGTGTAAAAACTGTAAACTTATTCAAACACACACTCTCGATTATTCATAATGGTATATGTATTGCATCATCAAGTGAATAACATCACATCCTCGATCTTGTGTGTGGACATGTCAAAGTAAGTGGGAAGAGGAGGCTGAGCCCAAAAGTATCTTGTCTCAAAGATACTTTTGCAAAAATTTAGACAATCCATACATCTCAAGCCAGCGCCATGACTTGCTATATTGATAAACGCCGCTAGACATCACACACATTCAATGTTTGCATCTACATTAGCCATTATTAAATGTAACTCAAAGCGCTTGCCACTGTTAGGACGACGAGGAATAAGAATAATGGCTACCGTCGCTACAAATCACAAACAACTCATCATCGATCTTCTTGATAAGAACAATATAGAATATAGAGCATTGCAACACGATGAAACACCAACCTCAGAAGACTCTGCACGAGCTCGAGGAGAAGATCTATCCATCGGTGGTAAAGCATTAGTATTGAAATACAAAGAATCTCAAGAAGAAGATACTGGATTTGGAATCTTTATACTAAGTGCATCACGAAAGCTACATAACAAGTCAATTAAGAAAGAGTTGAATGGTAAGAATATCAGATTTGCAACGAAGGAAGAATTGGCAACATTAACAGATGGATTAATACAAGGGAGTGTTCCGCCGTTTGGTCGACCTATCATCGACTTAGATCTATTTGTTGATACTTCGATATTGGAAAATGAGAAGATAGCGTTTAACTGCGGAAGTCTAACAAATTCGATTGTCATGGCTAGAGTTGATTATATGAAAGTATGTAATCCAACAAAAGTGTTTTCCTTCTCGAAGTAATGGGGTGTTACAATGAGGATATCTTTGCCCTAGGCTTGATATTTATAATATGTGCATATCATGTGAGTAGGATACATGTAGAACTGAAAATGATGAATATATATATTAGAAATAACTGCTTATATCATATAATAAGAAGCAATAGAGAAAGTAATGATACATGAATATTATTAAGTATTATCTTAGCTACTCAAACAACATTTAACAGATATCAATACCTTCGGGACAATTTGCATATGGGTCGAGTCCAGAGAACACCTTGTTATAGAAAATGGCTGTATCAACAATACCTCTATGGTTGAAAATCTCTTGACTGCACATGCCTGCAACGCCAATCATAGCAAGTCGTCCATTTTGTAACTCTTTAGTTTGCATAGTAGCAAATTCCTTAGGATCTGAAGGTTTCAAGCCCAATGGATCGAAGCCGATATCTCCTGGATAATAATTATCTCTCAATTTCCACAGAGTTTTGTAAGGTTTACCAAAGTCCGGCTCGACCCAACCTTTTGTGGCACGGTTCAGTTCAGCGGCACCAATCATAGCACCAAACAAAGGGAGTACACCAAATGGTAATTGTGCTAGCTGATCATTGGCTGAAAGATGCGCGTTATCACAGTTTATGATGACAAAAGAGAGGAGATTGTAACATATGTTAGTGCATGTGATGTGCAAGGGTAAAGACAAACTAAGTTCAAATGAAGTATCCAAATCACAAATACTTCATACTGAACACAAGGATACATATTATGATAAAACCTACCGGGCCCAGTTAGTCCGAACGGTCCTGGAATTGCCTCTCCTGCAAAGTATCCAACTGTTGCAAGCATTGCAACTCGTCCATGCATGACTTCAGCCTCGCGATTACGCTTGATTTCATTTAATGTAATTCCAGTTTGGGCAAAACCGAGGGGATCAAAATATCCGGTGGGTGCAACAACTCCAGGTAATCCATAACAGGGAAGTGATTCGTCAGGTGTCCATCCATTACCGACAACTTCTAGAGCTGGTGTAGGTTGAGCAATATCAGCAGGGATATCAGCTGTTTCCTCGGGTGTTGAGTGAAGTGCTGATTTGGTTGAGTAGGTTGCTGTGGGTGCAAATGCAGCACTTGTTGCAATAGCGGAGGCGATGATAGCTAGTTTCATTTTTGTTATTATTATTTGTATGATATGTTATGTTGTGTATATGTTTTGTAGATTATGAGAGGAACAAGGATGGATTATAGCAGTGGTACTATTGACTCATATAATAATTGTAGTCAGCTTACATGTTCACGTGTTCGTATTACTCATTACATCGTCAAATTGCATTACGTCATGCAATTTTCATTTCTAAATGACTAGTTTGACGCGTGCCCCTAAAATTAGGAGTACTCTAATCGGTATCTTTATTTGATGGTAGTTTGTAATATTGATATGATTACACTTAAAGTCTTAACTTTGAATATATTTATATAGCACTTATGTAAGGCCGGTTCTGGTTGATTTGTCTGAACCGGCCTTATTTTTGTGAACACATACTTACACAACTCACCAGCAACACAAATATTGCTCTGCGGTGCACTTATTCCTCCTTCTCCTTTGTGCTCATAAATCGAATCTACATCTCTTTGTAACATCTATTACTACAAATTACTACTACAATCATGTACAAGTCTGCCATCCTTGCCGCTACTATTGCATCATGCAGTGCTTTCGCACCTGCCTCCATCTCTCGTTCATCCACTGCCATGAACGCATTCACCGCAGGTAAGTCCACGTTAGTATTGTTCTATGATATGAATTCGTGTGTTCAGTATAAAGGCTTGAAGGCTGCCTGCTTCATTTAAACTCCAATTGCCCATATTGTTTGTCTTTGCAAATCGAATGCACTAATATATGTTATAATCCTTCTCTTTCATCATCATAAACTGTGATAACGTGCATCTTCTAGAGGACATGCCCGGTGCTCTTCCTCCAATGGGATTCTGGGATCCTTTGGGATTTGCTGAAAAGGCCGATGAGGCTGGATTAAAGAAGTACCGTGAAGCCGAGGTAACACACGGACGTGTTGCCATGCTTGCTGTTATTGGTTTCCTTGTTGGCGAGAAGGTTGAGGGAAGTACATTCTTATTCGATTCTCAAATTACTGGATCAGCCATCGACCAGTTCCCCCAGGTACCCGTCGGATGGGATTTATTGATCGTTGCCTTCATTGGTACTGCTGAATTCTATCGTTCTAAGACTGGATGGGTTGATCCTGCCGATGCAAAGTACGATCAGCCAGGTATGTTGAAGGATGATTATTACCCAGGTGACATCGGATTTGACCCTCTTGGATTAAAGCCCACTGATCCTGAGGAATTCAACATCATGCAGACCAAGGAACTTCAGAACGGACGTCTTGCTATGCTTGCCGCAGCCGGTTTCCTTGCCCAAGAGGCCGTTGATCACCAGGGAATCATTGAGCATCTTACCAACTAAGTTGTTGAACTGTTTTAGGATTGATGTACAAAATTACTCATAAAAAATAGATACTAGGGCTAATGTTATAGAAAAGAATCAGCAGACATTTCTACTCACTACTAAATATGTTTGTATTGTTCTTATTGCTCTTGCCATGTTTCTATCTCAAAGGCGTTGTCGTTGTAGAGATCTTTCTTTGTTAAAGTGAAGTAAGATATGGAACAAACGAGTAAGCAAATAATGAAGATGATAGTTAAGTTACACATGATATCGATCTATTATCTTATCATTCCTACTACATTGTTTACCTCAAACCTTTGCAGCGACAGACGCAGTTCCAGATATATTCTCCCCAAACATATCTATCTCGGAACATCTCCTCACAATTGTCCATCCATATCAACTGATCCAAAATGTCAAACCTACAATGATACATTCAAAGGAATACCGGGAGAGGCCTTCTCAACTCTCATTGTATCATCTCGTCCTATATTCCGTTCGTCAACTATCTTCTCAAAGTCATCAACATTTCCACTAGCCGATACCAATCCAGCCAATGGCCCTTCAATATCTAGTGCTCCATTCCCCAACGGTACTATCGCTTTTACCCCTAGTGTTTCAGCTATTTCTAATGTTCTATCACCGCCATATACTAAAGTAAACTGACCTTCTGTTGGTACTTGTGCCGGTAAAGATTGCTTGGTAACTGGTGATATCATAACATCTGCTTGTAAGTCATTGATATTGTTGAGTACTACATCGCCATGTGGTTCATAGTATATTGAGAGTCCATTCTCTTCTTCTCCGCTGTTGTTACTGAATTCTAATAAGTATCCATTCTCTCTCTTTTGCCACGGGGGGCCGACTAATGCACCCTCGGTTGCTTTGACTATTGCATTTGATGATGATAACTGACATGATTCGTTATGTTCCAAGACTGTGATTTGGTTCGAATTTAAACCAAAGTCTAGCAACTTCTTCTCGCAAGAGGGGGCAACTATGTATTGTAACTCTGGCATTCGCTCTCTTAACTTTTGCAATGTTGGTAAATGTGTATGATCATCTAATCCCATTGTCAGTAGGCAGTGTGTTGGCTTTGCTTCGCATATTAAATCAATTGTAGCAGACTCTGAAAGAGCCAACTTGTTTGCTCGATAGCCCCATGGAATTCCTAGGATATATGCATCATAGCTTGGTAAGTTATACTATACAATACAATGAAAATGATCACACGAGATGCAAAGACGGTACACTTACCAAAATCTAATTGAGATGCCAAAGGGTCAATGACGACAGATACTTGTTGATTTGATGATGAAACTTGCCATATCTGACCATTTCCTTCTAAATGTGTATAGGTCAACGATCCCTTCTTTGAAGCAACACCAAAGAAGTCGGGTATTTGTAATTGTGGAGGTGAAAAGGCAGCGAACGAGTTGACAATATTGCAATTTGACATACAAAGTAGGACTCCGAGTAGGAAAGAAGATATAGAGATAGCCATCTTTGATATCATTATGCTTTGTCTAAGAGGTACGATGGAGTTTATAATGTGTATCTTGTTGCTGACGATAATACTAATGTTGTATAATGACGACGATACTACAATTACGCTGCCGACGGAGTATACTTATATGAATATGGTTTGCTATTGATATCCATCCATTTGATGACGAATAGTAGCTACTACCATACGGCATCACTGAGTTGGTCAATAGTAGTCTAAGTTGATTCTTTGTAATAAATTTTGGCGACTTACCGCTCATTTTGTGTAGGTATCGAAGTAGCTAGAGCTTTGCACTTACTTTGAGAGCCGATAAAGCACCCATTACTATCAATAGAATGGCTGATATTACACTTGAGCAGCTCCTTGTGGCTGTAGAAGAATCGTCATCAGAAGCGGTAGTAAATGAAGATTCGTCCCAACAAACACAAAACAATAAGTTAGAACAATGGTGTGATAATCTTGAAAGTCAATTATTGGTTGGTGTGGGTGATTCTAAATCTACAGAGGTGATACTATCATCGTCTACATTGAAAAAGGCTGTAGATACATTAGCAGATAGAATAACATTGGATTTATCCACCTCACTCAATCCAACTTCAGTCAGCATTGGTGATGGTGATGGTAGTAGTGCAGATTTATATCAACTTGCTAGTTTGTTACGCGCCGCTGGCTTGTTCATGAGATGGAATGCTCAAGTATTACAACGGGTATTACAACAACAATCTGATGATAATATCATGAAAAGATTGAAACGCAAGGGAATGTTATTACTTTATGCCAAACTGTTGGATGTTGATATATCATCATCATTACCACCATCATGTGATGTGCCTAGATTTGCATCAATATGTTTATTCCGTGCCACTTATGGTAATGATACATTATCAACGACGTCACGGATGCAATTTGTCAATGAGCTTGATGGGTGTGCATATCTAATGAAGGCATTGCTAAAGGGAAATCAACCGGTTCCAAGATTATTCTCGATTGTTAGAAATGTTCATCATTTGATTGCGGCATGTCCTGAATCTATATCAAAAATGCAGAAGGCACTACTCGAAGAGAATGATAATGTAGACAACAAAAATGAGGAAGGAAAGACTTACGGTCTCTCAGGGGTATTGGTTGCAACTCTCGCCTGGGCATATCGAAGTGAAAGCGATCCTTCATTTCCAGGAGTACAATCCGATCGTCGATCTGATCTTGTATTAGAAATTCTACGGGCATTATATGTATTGGGTAGCAATCCATCAATCCCAAAACCGAGTCATGATACAATGAGTCAAATTGGAATCATCTTCTGTGAACTGCTCCAGTTCTCCAACGCGGATGAGAGAATATACCAAATTAAGCTTGCCGTGGTTGCATTACTTTTAGATGCACCGAAAGAGTGCACTACTTACCTCATAAATAATGAAGGTATTCAACCATTGGTTGATATCATGTCCTATCAAACATCACTAGTAGTTATTGAGAGGACAGTAAGTTCGAAGGACGATGCTGCAGAAGTTGTACCCATTTTATTAGTGTTGCTCAAACTTGTTCAGTCAAATAAGTCGGCATTAGAAATGATCAAGAATGAGGTATTCCCACCTGCTGCTGAAAATGAATATAAAATAAAGGCAGAGGAAGAGATGGCAAAGGGCAACACAGAAGGGAGTTCAAATGCCAAAAATATGGCACCATTGGATGCACCAAAAGGTACATTACGATGGAGACTCATACGTCTAATGACATGGACTGAGTCCAATGTAAAACGATCTGCCTGTGAGTTTTTGTATGCCTTGTGTGGTGCCGATTCAACAGAGTTTGTGCTTCGAACTGGATTTGGAAATGCCATTCACTTCTTAGGCATACGGGGACATGTCAATCTGCCTGCTGGAGTTGAGATGTAGACCACCTTTATGACGCAGTACATAGTCCAATCATATTAATTACACCAATTATATCTAATATAAACGCGAGCAGATTTACTCCTTGCCACATAAATGTGCTCATTGGCAATTTGCAATTGAAAATTAACTTTGTGCATATATCACAACCTAACTAAACCAGCCATCCAATCGTCATAGCAACTAACAACACTAACTCGATGAAGCTCAAATGATGCCATATATAACCTGCATTATTGCTACTGATATCTTTGTCACCACCACTACCACCATTACTATTGCTATTCTCTGTAGGGCAATATGCAAATGGTGCCGTGTATTCTTTATCATCAACATCAATTTCTCCATTCATGCCACCATCACGAAGACCGGTAATATTCACAATAGCATCTTCATTTTCCGCTGCAATACATATCGCATCAACTGTAGTCTTGTATGGCCATGTAGCAGTAAAGGTAGGACAGTCACCAGTACAAACACATATCCCATGATCGATTGTGCAATCTGTTATGTCACCAGGTATGGCCGCGGAAGACAATAGTAGCAACATGAGAGTGAAGATTGTAAAGACATGTTCCATTTTCATGATATGTTTCTTATTTTTGTATGTCGATATTACTGAATGTAAGGCGCCTTTGATGTAGATTGAAAAGAGTACTCCGATTATATTGCAGAACTTATGTTGTTGATTGATGTTGTTATGTTGTTGATTGATGTTGTTATATTGTTGAATAATTAATACACAAAGGGAGTCGATACGATATCTTTTTGCTGTAAAAAAACTTTAATTGGTATCCTTGAAGGATACCACCCGATGGGAGGGTAATCTGCTGCACTCTGCTCTAACAGTAGAACTTCTTCATCTCTGATGATGATATCTCTGGTATTAGCAGCAACTCCAATACTTGTTTTGCCAAGGATGTGCAATAATGTCAGTAGAGTCTCTGATGATACATTCTGGCATCTTCCACAAGATTGGGAGCCATTCATTATTAGATTTTCCAATATTATCTCTTGGCTGTCGTCTTTCCAATATATACCTCTTCAGCCAGAGGCGACAATCATCTCTTGAAAAAAACATTTGTATATTGGACAGTATGCCTCTTCCAAACGGGAAGTCCATAACGCTTGTCCCACTCAGATAATCTTAAATGATCTCCTTTTGTTAATTCAAATGTAGTCGTGTTGACAATGGCTATTGTTGTATGTATCAACCAAAGTAATGTAGCGGCAGTATATATTGTATACATGTACAGTTTGGCAAGAATTGTAATAGCTTGACCTATCTGTACTAATCTCATCAATCTTATATCACTTTGATCATCACTTAACATATCGATACTAATATGTCTACTACTACCCACTATTCCTAATGCTAAATGCAAACAAATCACGTTCAATGATACAAATAACCAAAATCGAAAGTGATTCCTTTCACCAATACAAGTATCTAGAAAGACACAATGATGATCAAAAGTTGCTATACATCGATTGCATATTTTACAATGGTGAGAACGTAATGGTGGATGTACTTGACATTTATTGCAATACTTTCGACGTGTATGAGAGTATAACGTTTGTGATTCAGGTGGTGATTCTTCTTTTGTTAGTGGTAATCTTTCTTCTAATCTTCCTTCCTCTTCATCTTCATTATTACTATCGATTATATCCCTAGCATTATTGGTAACGTCGTCTATTTCGTCTAATCTAGCCATAACATCAGGAGTTAGTATTCCAGGATCACTCCCTTGTAGATTGAGAAATACAACGATTAATATAATAGTGAATGTGGTAAGCTTTGCGAGTACTAATATGCTAAAACCAGGGTACATTGTAAAGTTGTGGATATCTTTTGATTGTGAGGATGACCAAAGTATACTTCTTGGTGATAACAGAGTTAGTATATATGCAACTAATATCATTGATAGGTAGTTTCTTTTCACTTTGTAGCTTGATTTATAACTATCATCGTCATCATATTGATCCTCGATGTTTGGTTGTACTTCTATTTCAATAGTATCTTCACTCATAATAATTGTCATTGATGCAATAAGTAATTATTAAGTCATCTGTAAAAGAGGCGCACTACTATCAAGCTACCATGTTGCTCAACAACTATACTTGGTTAATATGATATGGTATGTAGTAGCAAGGACATGCTACTTTTGTTGTACGATACGATATAACTAGGGTAATTATTGTAACTTTGATGTCAAATGACATAAAGAAACACCGGTATCCTTTATGAGAGTGTATTTCATCACACATAAAAATATCAACCTTATCTTTGCTCTACATTGGCCTCTTACTTATATGTATCATGGATCAATCTACAAACAATAACACAACTGAGGAGGAAGTACTCGTTCTCTATGGCTCACAAACGGGTAACTCCGAGGGTGCCGCTCAAGAGATATGCTCTCTCATACCAACCAAATTATCATCATCATCCACCACCACCTCACGAGTTATGCATCTTGACGATTTCCTAGAAGTTGAAAAAGCAAAATGGACAAAGTTAGTAGTAATAGTATGTTCCTCCTACGGTGTCGGACAAGCACCAATTGGTGCGCGTAAATTCCGTGAATTATGTGATGAAATATTATTACGATGTGAAGACAAATCATTAAATTTTTTAAATGGTGTACACTTTGCATTATTGGGATTGGGTGATAGTCATTATACTACGTACTTTCAAAATCCAACGACTATACATAAGGCATTAACGAGTGTGGGTGCAGTACATGTTGGTGAATTGGGTAAGGCTGATGCTAGTGGTACGGATAACATGGAACAATCAAAAGTTATTGAACGATGGATTAATAATATATGGAAAGATTTAAACAAGGTTGTTGCAACTACTACTACGGTAGATCTTGATAAGGCGAGAGATGAAACATGGGGATTATGTTTAGATTTGTTTCCAGATTGGAAACCTACGAATTATGCCTCAATGGCGACATTATATGTCCCGTTAGTTGGTATTTTATTGGCGATATTGTTTCATTTCTTTTATAGCAGTGAATGAAGATATTTCAACTTTCAAGGATTAGAATGGTGATGAATGACAGGAGAATATATAATGGGTTTGGGATTGTATGTCGGTGTTTGTGTTGAAGTAGAACGAGGATCCTTTTTCATATACTAAGAGAGATTTGATAGATATTGAAAGCTGGGAATCTTTGCAATACTTGAAGAGATTCGACATAAGATACACTGGCAGTTACAAACACAATTGCAAACATTAATTATCATTATTCTGCTAAGTGCTATGAGTACTGGTAGAGGACCATCCACAGCCCATTGACCAGATTGACCATATTCCTAAATCCTAAACGTAGAGAGTAGCAGCACGAGTTCTACAAAACATGTTGAGCCTGCTTGTTGAATTCAAGGGTTATTTCACATGCCTATTGACTACCTGCATACTACTCCCTTGTATTCACAATAGGCCGGCCGTACAATATCATGCCTCTTCTCTTTTTGTTTTGAGATTCTCCCTTCTACACTTTAGGTTGATAGTTTAGGTTAAAGACACCTATTTTGAACGATCATTGCAAAACCAATAAATTTACGAATTGCGATGATAGGGATGACAACGACGATAGTATAGAGGGACGCAGTTCAATAGTAACCAAAGCATAAAGCAAGGAAGTATGCCACCGGCAATACAACAGCAACAAGAGGATACAGTCCTAATGGCTGCATCTCAACTTGTAACCACTTCCACCACCACCAATAAATCATCATCTACTACTAATACATCAACAACAAATACAAACACCGAAACATTAGCACGAAATAACAAACTACGATTACAAATTAATGAATTGTTAAATGAAAGTGTATTACATGTCCATCCAACATTAGACCAACATGGTATTGGCAGTGGAGGAGGAGGTAATGTAGTGGAAGCAAAATGGTCAAATACAGTACGAAGTTATATATCAAATGTATCATCTATTATTAGTTCGTTGGATGAGACTTTGTTATCTCCTAATGTTGCCTTGTTACCAAGCAATACCAATAGCAGTGGTATTAGTAGCAATATTGACGGTGGAAACAAGTATAGAGTGCCATTGCTATCAGACAAATTTTACAAATCAATCACTTCCTCCTCTCTTCCCTCTCCCTCCTCCCCAGCATCTGCCAATCCATTAACTTCCTATACCTTTCCATTTCATGGTGGTAAATCCTTATCAATTATACCAATTGGTAGTTTTGCACATTTGAATAATGCAGGATTAACTAGTGTTCATGGTAATGGTAATGTTTTGCCTACGTTGGATTTAGCTGTTTTAGTCAATGTTGATGATGGGGACAAGGAGGGGGGAGATGAGGGGTTTGTAGGGGGGAAAGACTATTTGAACCATCGTTATACTGATGTAAGTTTCTTTGTCTGCTGTTCTGTGTGTGATGACATCTGATGTGTGTTTTTAAAGAGGCACATCATATGTTCAATCTTATATTCCTCTACTTTTCTCACACACACTCTCCCCTCTCCTCAACTCCTACGGTATTGCATACTTTCCTCGCACACAACTCCTCATATAATAAACAGAAAAGGAACATATTAGCAATCCACATTGCAAAGCAATTATCACAGAAGAAACATCGCAAACAAGTTGGTTCGGTACATATAACAAATGTTTATGGTGATGTTCGTAAGGTTGGTTTGTTATTAACTCCACCTCTTGACGTTGATGATGATGACAATGGTAGTGGTGGTGGCAAGGGAGGAAGTAAAGGGGATAAAGGCAAGGGAGGTAAGAAGAAGAGGAAGCGTGATAATGAAGAAGAGAAGAAGAAGAGTAAGAAGAATAAGTTGCGTTTTCGTATCCGACTAATCTTTGGTATCAAGCCTACGAATGGTCAAATGCAGCTCGAATCAAGTTCTTCTTCTAATAATGATATGAGTGATGAATTCAGTAGTAGTAGTGATGATGACGAAGAAGCGACAAAAAGTGAAAGAAGAGAATGGAACAGTTGGATACCCCGATCAAGATTATTACCAAATCGATCGAACAATCGTCAACAACTCACTACCAAACAACAACATGCCGATAATAATAATGATATTGCCACCATATCAAATTCAACACCCCATTATACAAATTCACTAGCTGAAGACTTACATTTAGTATCAACAACTAATTTGATATCTTCTACTATATCAACACTAACTTCTTCCACCTCAAGTACTACAACTACGACTTCATTTCATGAAACATTAATCTTATTAAAAGTATGGAGTCAACAGCGTGGTTTGTTACGTGGACATGATACCTTTACTACTACTACATTAAGTTTATTATTATGTTACTTATATCGGACGAAGATTATTGGTAAAAGGATGGGTAGTTTACAAGCCTTCATTACATTTTTGAAATGGTATAGTGATAATGATTGGTTGGGTGAAGATTCCATCACTTCAACTCTAGGTAGCGGTGGTAGTGGTGGTGGTGGTACACTTGATGCAACTACAGTAAAGGAAATGAAAATGAAGAAAAAGGTTGCATTCGTAATACCCACCAATGGAAGGAATGAGGTACAAACTATATTACATTGTAATCAGGCCAAGTTGTACTTAGATGATATACGTGGATCAACAAATGAACAAATACCCAAGACATTACTCCAATGTTATAAAGCAGTCTACACTTCATCATCCACAAATGTTTCCTCATCATCAATATCAAATAATACACATCATGATAGTCCAATATTATTAGATCCAACCATGACAATTAATTATATGGCACGATTATCACCATCATTTATACGTGAAAGTCGTAGTGAGGCATATGCAGCTTTACGGTATATACATGGTCATGAAGAAAGTTTGGGTATGGGTGGTGGTGTGTTCAATAAGTTGTTTTTAGAAACAAATCGTTTTTGGAGTAGGTATGATGCCTATGTTCGAGTGCCGTTGAATGCTTTGATGTCATCTACTATAAAGACTGGTGATGGCAAGAAGAAGCAGAAGAAGCAAGGAGGAAAGGGAGGAGGTTCTAGCAGTAACAACATCTCGAGTGAAGTATGGGGAAATGATACAACTGACTTGGGATATAATGAATCAGTATGTCGAGGTGTCGTGGAAGTGTTAGGACGTGCATTGGGTGATCGTGCCACGGCAATTCGTGCATTTACCTGTGGTAATGGTGATATTCGTAAATCATCCAAAAGTAGTGGTGACAACGGTGGTGATGCTACACAAGTTATTGACGATAGTGATCAATATTATGCAGTACCAATCCGGGGTAACAAGTGTCGAGATTTTGGATATACATCAGAGTTTGGTGAATATAGTTGTTTGGTGCCACCTGTCCGTGATTCTTTGATTGGTGATACAGAAGAGCCATCGTTAGTGGTAGGGATACGAATTGATCCCAATACTTCAAGACGAATCGTTGATCGTGGTCCAGCCGCGGAAGATGTTCAAAGTTCACAGGCCTTTGTTGCACTATGGGGTGAGCAGTTTGCCCAATTGCGTAGATTTCAAGATGGTGCTATTGTACGGGCAGTCGTTTGGAATCAAGGTGGGGGAGAAGGAGATGATAATGCTCAGTTTGCAGGCATGGACCGATCAATGGGCGGTATTGTCGAAAAGATTGTACAGCACATCATAAAGTTGCACTTTACTGGTAGTAGCAGGAAGAAGAAGAAGGAAGAAACACAATCAGTTTCATTCGAGTTGAGGAATATGCTCTCCTTCATTGACGGTGTTTCATCATCGTCTACATCACCTCACTCTTCCCCATTGTCCGACTCGTTGAGCTTGCATAAGAATGCCATGACTGCATTTGAATCGTTGGCAGACTTTCTTCGTCAGAATACCAAGACTACCATTGACAACTCGATTGGTAAAGGTCGGAAGGTATCCAACTTGGGATTGCCCTTATCGATTGATGAAGTTGAGCCACTCTCGTCTTGTCTGCGATACTCGGAACTCTTCCCTCCCGTTCCTCATCCACTACTAGGAGGAAGTGAGCTTGGTGGTGGTGGCACGTCGGATAAGCGTAAAGTATCTGGAGCAAATGTAGGCTCACCCATTCTCATTCAAATCCGTTTCGAAGGTAGCTCAAAATGGCCAACATCTCTCAATGCAATGGGCGCAGCCAAGTGTGCTATGCTTGTACAGCTCGCTGAGGGTATTGAAAAGATGAGAGAGGGAGGGGAGAGTGATTTTGACGGTCCAATGGATGTCACGACCAATTACTTAGACTTGGGTTATCGTGGATATTCATTCCGTATCATTGTTCGAGCTGACCAGGAGTTGAGAATGTTGAGAAGTCTTCGTAATCCAACCTTGGAGGCAAAGGCACTTCAATTGGTAAGTAATCGTGTCTCTTTTTTCATTCTCAATCATTTCAAGTCTCACAGTAAACTGATCTTCTTCTTTCACCAATATCATGCACAGAGCTTGATCAATCGGCATGTAAGGGGTGTGATGCATCATTCCTTAATTCATGCGGTGCATACACGTCATCCATCGGCATCGTCTGTGGTTCGTTTGGCTCGTCGTTGGGTGGCTTCGCATATGCTATCAGATATGATACCGCACGAGGCTATTGAACTTATTGTGGCCAAGATATACACAGAAAGTACAACTGAGAGGTCCAACTCAAAGGTTGGATCGGTAGATACTCCACTTTCGACGGTTGCTGCTGGGTTTCTCAGGTTCTTAAATTTGCTTTCATCGCATGATTGGGCAAGGTAAGTTATGATATGGTAGTGTGAAACTTGGTCATATTTCTTGCTCTGTTTTGCACCAAACTCAATAAACATTCTCGCCTTGAACGTCATTTCAACAATAGGGAGCCACTGATTGTAGATCCACAAAGTCATATTACTTCTCATGATCGTATGTTGATAAATGCTCAGTTTGCTGCCGTCCGTGGTCCCAATCTCAACAAAGGACCAGCGATGTATCTCATTTCTCCTGCTGATTATGATGGTGTTGAAGAGATGGCCGGGTCGAAAGTGGTAGGAGAGAATGGCAGCACCGAACAGACAATATCTGCAAATGCAGATGAAAAGATATGGACTCCGACCATCACATCCGCGCTACCTAAAAAGGTTGTACTTTGTCGGGCAGCCGCACTTGCCAAATGCTCATATGACCATTTAATATCATGTATCAGGCGAGGAAACGCTGGAGATGATTGGGTAGCCGCCTTCCAAGAGAGTTCACAGTCACTCACCTCATACAGTGCACTCCTCAGGGTCGACACAAGTTTCATTACAGACTCTGGTTGTTCATCAACCAGTGCTGATTGTAGTTTTTCTGAAAAGGATGGACTATGTACTCCATTTGAAAAGAGTCTCCAGAAGAGGTATGCTGGGCCAAAAGAGTTGAGAAAGAAGCACTTTAAGAACTTGGTCCTTGAAAAGGATACCCTCGTGAGTATATATCCTTTTTGATAAATTGTTTTCCTGGGTCACTTCTTGCTCATTCTTCATATACATTTATCAATACAATACAGCATGAATGGCAGCCAGTGAAGTCGCTTGTTAATGCACTTCGATCAAGATATAGCGAGTATGCGGTTTTCTTCTATAATGAATTTGCTCCTGATGTTATTGCAATGCTTTGGAGACCAGATGCTTTCAAGCCAACACCTTTATCTGTGGTTGTTTCCGAGTTTAAGCGTCCTGTATCTGAGTTCTGGAAAGACGATAGTCTTGTCATTACCAACACAGATGACTTAATGGCCGAGATTGTATACTTTACTAGAAATATTGTGTCCACCATTAAGGTATGTGAAAGAAGTGTAGTGTAAAGCTTGTATCTTGCAACTATGTATGCTTACTTTTTGCTTTGAACATACAGGTGTTCGATGATAAGAAACCGGCAGATGCTGCTAAACAAACCAAATCAACATCATCAAAGAAGAAGGCTCGTCAAACTGAATCTGATCAAGACGAGGATGAAACTAGTAGTGATAGTGAATAGAGAGATAGTGACACCTTGACACAGACAAATAAACTACTTAGGAGAAACAGAGTTGTCTATCTTCCTCCCTTGATTTTAGACTTGTAGTCTATCATAGTCATAGTAGTATTGATTAGTACAGTTCAAGTCAACTGAAACTGGCACCAGGGAGTATCCCAATTGCACTATCCTTAAGATTATTGTACACAGTATCAGCATGTGTACAATCTATATGAAACTAGCTGCTGGAGTATCCCAACAAATAGCACTGTTCAAAATCAAGACTGGCAGTCGTTTTGGGCAGTTGATGGAGTCATTAAGAAATAATTAGTATATGCCTGACTTCTCAAAGAGAAGACTTCCAGATTTTGTTATTTGATGATCTTGCTTGTTTGATGTTGAACATTGATATCAATCATCTGATATAGGTAAGCAAGAGCTGTCTATCTTTACATCAACAAACAATACCAAGAACAAGAATTGGTTCATGTCGCCGAGAACCCATTCAATATCCATTATCTCAAGCAATCGACTTGAATCAACATTGCAATAAAATTCCTCTCAATCAACTCTCGATAAACATCAACGGCACTAAAAGTACACATGTCCACTACACTATTATACTCACAAACAGCGGTACTAACCACTAAAGATGATATCAACAATTCAGTACACAATAAGCTAGCACACTCTATCATACCTATGCGGACGACAACGACAACAGCAACAACAGTTGAAACAGATGATGTCGATGGCCTACTGCCCATCCAACTAGCAATTGACAACGAGGATAAAGATGCACTGGATAAAGAAATCAATGCTTTGTTTGGAGTCCCTGTACCAAAGAAGAAGAACTACCTTTCGCCGTCGTCGCCAACGTCTCATGAACATAAAGAAGAGAATGAAGATGATGTGAATTGCAATACTGTATCCCCATCAGATTCTTCTGGTAGCTGCCCAACGGCATCAAATGGTGAATTATTAACTATTACCAAGAAGAAGAAGAGTTCACCTCCGACTAGACTAGCCTCATTCAGAAGTTCTATATCTAGCTCGTTCTCAATCTCATCTCGAAAGACAACCAGTAATAATAATAAACACCGAGCTCGTACAATCACTCGTAAAAGCTCCTATTTGAGTTCAAGAAAGTCATCTACTCTATCTTCCTTATCATCTCAACATATAACATTATCAGACGGTGAAGATAATACTATATTACAAATTGATGAACATACACAAAGGTGTGCTGTCGAGGCGGCTAAATCCAAGAGGAAGTACTTCCGATCAACTTTACCAAAAAGTCTATTAAAAGTTTATGATTCAAGGGATTGTGTTGCATCTTTCCAACGTGATGAGGTAAGATTATTTGTCATAAATATATCATTATCATATATATGTCTTTTGTCAGAGGATGACTGTCTGTCGAGTTTGTTTCCCCTCACTTCTAATCATTGCCCTACATTTGTGAACACATAGCTCGTACTTGGGAAAATGCTAGGAGTAGGTGAATTCTCCTCTGTATATGAAGTGGATTCATTCAAGAAGTTGCATAGTATCCCTCGAGTCAGCTCCTTTGTTCTAGATGCTGACGGAGAAGATATTACATTATCCACTGCTACTGTAAGCCTCCCCATTACAGGGGATGGTCATGACTCTGATGTTGAGCCCGACGAGTTTGATGAGCAGCGGTCACTCCTGAAAAAGCAAGAAAAGTATAGAGATACAAACAAAGCAAGGTATGCCATCAAGCATCTCAAGGAGACATATCACAGAGATAACGACCCAGAGTCATATATCCAAGCTGCAAGGTAAGAAAGAAGCATGCTTTGCTAGTTTTGTAATCTTGTATTCAAATACTCATCCACATTCTCGTTACAGTGATCTTGCCCTTGAAGCAGAGCTCCTAGCATCACTAGTACATCCAAATATTATCAAGCTTCGGGGTATATCTCATGGCGGTGCAGAAGCATTTGAGAACGGTCCGAAAGGATATTTCTTGGTCATAGATCGTCTATTCGATACACTTGATTCAAGAATGAAAAGATGGAGAAACACTCCCAAGCATAGACGTATATCTAGTTTGAAGAGAAGCTTTAGTAATAAAGGGAAAGAAGTTGGCAAGGACGAGATAATGGACACTAAGTTACATACAGGTATGTTGTTGGTATATATGTGCATAGAAGAATGTACCAGCCTCAATGACCAACAACTTCTACTTCTTTTCTTAGCTTTTCAGATATCAGCAGCCATATCCTATCTTCACTCTCACAGTATCATCTTCAGAGATTTGAAGCCAGCTAATATTGGCTTTGATGTTAGAGGAACTGTTAAAGTCTTTGATCTTGGCCTTGCAAGAATCATGCCTGCAAATGGTGATCCATATACTGACACATTTGACATGAGCGGAGCCGGCAGTCCTCGGTACATGGCTCCTGAATGTCTCGTTGGCCAGCCATATAACTTGAAAGTTGATACATACTCATTCAGGAAAGTCAACTGTTTGTATTGTTTAATCCTGTGCAAAGTGTATCTTTGGCAAACATGTTCTAACAGAAGTTAATACCATCTCTCGTCATCTTTATACATTGTGCAACACGCATCTTCCAGTATCATGCTTTGGGAGATCTTGTCGAACCAAACGGCATATAGTCATATCAAGAGAAGAAGACAGCTCATAAACGAAGTAGTTGATGAGCATGTTCGGCCGATCATAGATGAGAAGTGGCCCGAAAGGATTGTAGGTATGCTTGGGAGTAGCTTTAATCGATGTATAACTACGCGTCCTCAAATGAAGTTGTGGTACAAAATCATTCGCGAAGAGCTGGTAAATTTAAGAGGCGGTGATCAAAGTGACTTGTCAGATTCATATGTGAGAAGAAGACGAACATTCGAAAGTATGAGAAATATATATCTCGAAGAATCATTGGTTACTAAATGAGAATGAGACAGCCAGAGATCGCTCCTTTGGTTGTTAGGAAAGTAGAAGAGGTCGTCTTGAATATATTATATGACCAACTCTAGATAATTATTCGGTATTAGATATTAGGAATTGACCTCCAACTGCAACCCCCCCTTAAGCTTCCCATTGTAACCACAACATTCTAATGTGAATGAAAGCTACTCCACGGCACAGTACAAAGCCGCTTGTTCGGACTCCAGGAAAGTAAACTCGCCAAAAAATTATATCTCGAATCTTACCTTTTTATTTTCTCCTTGCTTGACGCCGCCACAAAGTGATGTAACACTACTACACAAATCATGATTGTCAACTACAACGATGCTATCATATATCCCTCCGATCTTGCGTTAGTAGACTCAAAGAGTGAGTGGCTAAATGATGCTGGAAAGTCCGTGTTAGTATTTTTTATATCTTATTCTGTGTTCAGAATTCAGTATCTGAGTGCTTCATTTGGCCATTACGTATCTTCATTGATTGTCTTTGCAAATCGTATGCACTAACTTGAGTCAGTATCGTCTCTCTTCATCTTCATAAACCGCAGTGATTAACTTCCAAATGACCCGTCTGCAGCAACAAACGCAGAAACAAGATACATTACCCAAAGCTAATGATGATCAGAGAGGCCAAAAGCGTCAAAGAGAAGATAGTACTAATCAGTTGGAAGATCTATTTCTAGATCCGTAAGTATATCTATAAATGAATGAGAATAATATACGATTGATAAATCTATTATTCTCATTATGAATATCATACAATCTATCTTCTAATACATATCATATTGCAATAACATACATCTACAATACATATCACACGACATTACAAACAAACGAAATATTCACAGATCAGTAGTTTCTTTTCTAATGCATCAACTGACTGAAGATGATGAAGATTATGAAGACGAGCTATCAAATTTATGTGCATCGTGGAAACTACCTCAATTAGCAAATGCTCCACAAAGGAAAAGGATCTTTTTACCTATATCAGATCAGTTCGGAGCATCGAGGCTGGCATTTACTCGTCCTGGCGGTGGCAATCATTGGAGTATGTTACTATGGGAAGTCAATACTTTATTATGTAAGAACAACGAATCTAATGGAGTGGTTCAACAAGGATTTTATCACTTTGATTCAAGTAGTGGATTAAACAAATCGGCTTCTCAAGCAGTTGCAAAGAAGTTACAAAAGGTACTCGGTACATCACTGCCGAAAGAAGTTAATAAAGATGTAGAGGTGTTTGAATGTAATGCACCTCAACAACAAAATGGATATGATTGTGGTGTATTAGCACTTGGGAATGCAGAGGCTCTGTCTACTTGCCACTCTGGCTCTAGGAAGGAATACGAAGCGGCTGTGCAAACACATTTCAAAGAGAATGGAGGACACGGCACGTTTGCATTAAGTTTGAGAAAGCAAATTGGAGATGATATTAGGCAATTGGCAGGGAAGTAGATGGTATTGCTCAGCAGAATAGATTCAAAGTGTCTCGGACGAGTCTATTGTCTTCTATTTGATTGCAGACTGAAACAAGTCTGGGCTAAAATAATACACAAATAGTGGCCAATGTCTGCTCATTAGATGAGGCTACTTTGTAGTCCCCTGTTCAATAGTAATACACTTACATCAAGGACATCACCTTACACATACCTAGCATATCTTTTTGGGGGGGCAGTGCTTCCCAAACTTAGGGTAGCAATCTTGAGTAAGTATCCTACTTAGTTGAATGTTTTATTAGAAGGTATCTATGATCAGCTACCCTTGAGTCTAAAAGGATACGCCAAGCGTCCAAATCTAAAATCAAAGGAGAAAGGAGACAGCAAAGATCTGTTTTCTTTAACGCAATCATACTACTAC
>Ga0214479_100218_pt1 | contig 36409 bp, 28 predicted proteins | sample M1_20Mar14CPVII9_5_FD_165054 | JGI IMG/M metagenome (GOLD analysis project Ga0214479, IMG submission 165054) | Marine eukaryotic communities from Monterey Bay, California, United States - M1_20Mar14CPVII9sort6BwellE14 | ecosystem: Environmental > Aquatic > Marine > Unclassified | place: USA...
TCGACGCTGGGTTGGGGCATAATTTCGGTGCATCCGTTGTAAAGCGCACTTACGATCGTTGTTGTTGCTCGCAGGACATCGACGACGATAACGGTTTGCCCAGCGAGCGATTCGGGGGAGACCAGGCTTGGCAGCAAGGCGACATCCAATACAGGTCGATTCATGTGATTCAGGCTAAAACTGTGATATTTTCGGCTGGGTAGGTAGTTCCATAGCAATTCCCAGCAGTTAATGTATCCTGACAGATTCGGTCAATTCAAGTACAGCGGTGCAGGCGATGCTTTGCAGTAACAATCTGTAGAATCATCAGTCATTCGGTCTTTAAGTCAGACGGTGCGGGAAACAGAGCCAATTATGGTTGTCGACAAGTCAAACGAGCGTGTTCGCAAGATGTTCGGCGAAATTGCGCCTAAATACGATCGAATGAACCACCTTCTATCGATGAATGTCGATCGTTATTGGCGTTGGAAGTCCGTTCGCAAACTGAAGCCGAATCAGACAGATCCGATTTTAGATGTTTGCACGGGAACCGGAGACCTCGCGTTCTCGTTTCATAAGTACACCCACGGTAAGGTTCCGGTCGTCGGTTCAGACTTTTGCTACGAAATGTTGGAGGTCGGTCGAGAGAAGAGCGACAAAACTGAGCGGGAGGTTTCGTTTGTTGAAGCAGACGCTCAAAATCTTCCGTTTGAAGACGATCGTTTTCAGGTTGTCTCTGCAGCGTTTGGGTTGCGGAATGTTGCGGATACCGACCTTGGCCTTCGCGAGATGACAAGGGTTTGCCAACCGGGAGGACAGGTCGCGATCCTGGAATTTTCGGTACCAAGATACCAGCCGATTAAAGGGCTGTACGGTTGGTATTTTAAAAACATACTCCCCCGGATTGGTCAGTGGATGGCACGCAATAATTCAAGTGCCTACAGTTACTTACCCGACAGTGTGGGAGAATTTCCTTGTTACGAACAACTCACCGAACGCATGTTGAAAGCTGGGCTGTCGACGGCTAAGTTTTACCCACTGACATTTGGGATTGCGACGCTTTATATCGGAACCAAGTAGCGAGTGAAGAATGAGTCAATCCCCAATTGTTTTGGCGATCACTGGGGCAAGCGGTTTGGTCTACGGCCAGCGGTTGCTTCAGGTTCTGCTGGAATCTCAAATAGAAGTTCATTTGACGATCAGCGACTCAGCGCGGGTGGTGGCACAGCATGAGTTGAATCTCACGCTGGATCTGAAACAGTTCGAAATAGATCAACTCCTCCCCGGTCACGCTTCCGGTGATACTTTGGTTTACCATCATTACAAAGATTTTATGACGCCGATTGCCAGTGGCTCTTTTAAGACACGTGGGATGATTGTTTGTCCTTGCAGTGGTGGGACGATGTCAGGAATTGCGACGGCGGCGAGCCGTAATTTAATTCAGCGGGCGGCGGACGTGCATCTTAAAGAAAAGAGGCCGCTTGTGTTGGTCCCGCGTGAAGCGCCATTGTCGTTAATTCAAATTGACAACATGCGAACAGCCTGTGCGGCAGGGGCGACCATTTTGCCGGCATCGCCCGGATTCTATCAGGAAACTGGAGCAGTTTCGGATTTGGTCGATTTCATAGTCGCCCGGATTCTGGACCAATTTGACATTGAGCATGATTTAGTCGGTCGCTGGGGTGGAGAGTAAACGTTTATTTTGAATCTGCAATTTTTGGTTTGAACATCGAGAGTACGGCATCCGCCTCATGCTTCCGCAATTGAAAAAATTACTTGAGATGATCCGGTTCAGCCATACTATTTTTGCGCTGCCGTTTGCCTTGCTCGCTGCCGTCATGGCTTGGTCGGTGCCAGATCCAGAAGGGCTCGTGAGTTTTCGATGGCTGCATTTTGTGGGAATTCTAATTTGCATGGTTGGAGCCCGCAGCGCAGCGATGGCTTTCAATCGTCTGGCAGACAAAGCGATTGACGCGAAGAACCCGCGGACAGCCCGTCGGCATTTACCGGCGGGCGAATTGTCAGTGGCTTCGGTCGTCTCGTTCACTGTGTTTTCGACCTTGCTGTTTGTTGCAGGAACCTGCTTCTTTCTTCCAAATTACCTTCCGCTTCTGGTTTCGCTTCCGGTGATGGGGATTCTGTTCGGTTACAGCTATACAAAGCGATTCACGTCATTAGCACATTTTTGGCTGGGGCTGGCATTGATGCTTTCCCCCGTTTGCGTTTGGCTTGCTATTCGAGGTCTCGTGGTTTTAGATAACCCTTTGGACCTGCTGCCTTCGTTCGTTCTTGGCCTCGCAGTTTTATTTTGGGTTGCCGGATTCGATATGATTTACGCTTGTCAGGACTTTGAGTACGACCGTGATCATCGTTTGAACAGCATCCCGGTGCGGCTTGGAATCAGCGGTGCATTGCGATTGGCTGGTGTTTGCCATCTGATCATGATCTGTCTGTTGGTTAGTCTGCCTTGGACTTTTCTCGTGGGCGGGCCTCGATTGGGTTTTGGGTGGCTGTATTGGGTAACATTGGCGGGGGTAGCCTTGCTTTTGATTTACGAACACTCGCTCGTGCGGCCAGACGATTTAGACCGTGTAAATGTCGCTTTTTTCAATGTGAATTCGATTATTAGTGTGGGATTGTTGACTGCAGGGACCGTTGATTTGCTGGTTATTTAAAGGAATCAAAAGCGGTTATTTACAGGTTAAGATAGACAGTTTCAAATGGTCAAAATAAATTCTGCGGCGGATTAAACCGATCAGAGGTTTAGTGTGTCTGTGCTGCAATCGCTACTTAAACAGCGTGTGTTGGCCGAACTGGCCAAAGCCCAGTAATTACAACGATTTACAACGACTTAATTCACGAGAATTAATTTTTCTTGAAAGACCCGAAATGATTTTTTCTGTTGATCCACGTTTAAAGCCTATCCGAGATAAAATCGAGTCTGGCGAGCGATTATCGTTGGATGACGGATTGCTGATGTACGATCTCGACATTCCGGTCAACGATCTGGGGCAATTGGCAAACCTTGTGCGGGAGCGGAAAAACGGGAACGCTGCCTACTACAACATCAACTCGCATCTCAATGCGACTAACGTTTGTGTGTACCGATGTGTTTTCTGTGCATTTCGGTCAGACCTTCGCAGCGACAAAAGCTATGCGATGGATGATGCGAAGATCATCGCCCGAGGTCAGGAGGCTACGGACAATGGTTGCACCGAATTACATGTTGTCGGTGGATTGCATCACCAGCGGAAGTATGCCTGGTACCGGGATATGATTGCTCTGTTGCATGAGAATTTTCCAAAGCTCCATCTGAAGGCTTGGACTGCGGTAGAGATCAATTGGTTTGAGTTTCTTGAAAAGCGTCCTACCGCAGAGATTCTGCAGGAACTGAAGGACGCTGGAATGGGTAGCATGCCGGGCGGCGGAGCGGAAATTTTCCACCCAGAAGTTCGTGATCAGATTTGTGAGCACAAGGCGGATGGAAATAACTGGATTCACATCCATCGAACGGCACATCAGCTAGGAATAAAAACAAATTGCACAATGCTTTACGGGCATGTCGAAAAACCACTTCACCGGATCGACCACTTGATTCGTCTTCGTGATCTTCAAGATGAAACGGGTGGGTTCCAGACTTTTATCCCACTTGCCTTCCATCCGGAAAACACTGGTCTTGATCATATTAAGAAGCCAACTGCAACCGAAGACTTAAGGACGATTGCGGTGAGCCGTTTGATGCTTGACAACATCGACCATGTAAAGGCTTACTGGATTATGTTGGGAATTGGGACGGCACAGGCAGCGTTGGCTTACGGAGCCGATGACCTCGACGGAACTGTGCGACAGGAGTTGATCTATCATGACGCAGGCGCAACGACCCCTGAGTTTTTGTCAGTTGAGCGGCTCGAGGATTTAATTCGCGAAGCCGGACGCGACCCTGTCGAAAGAGATACGATTTACCGAAAAATCATTCGGGATGAAAACGAATTCACTAACTGGGAGGTTGGAGAGGAGATTGCTGTCGCCAACTAATTTTGACTGACGACTGTCGGTTTGGTAACCTTAGGGCGTCGCGGTTCTTCAACATTAGCAATTCATATGGGCGTTCTGATCTTATGGCTAAAAATTCCGAGAATCCATATCGTGCTACGAGTCGACCCCAAAACGTTGTGAGACCGAGTGGATCGGGCGAGGGAGATGCGACAGGCGGCTTAATTCCTTACAAAAATCCCAAAGCTCTGATTGCTTATTATCTTGGAATCGGTTCACTCTTGATTTTCCCGCTCGGCTTTGTTTCGATCGTTTTAGGATTTATGGGCTTGGCCGACCGAAAGCGGAATCCGGTAATTAAAGGATCGGCACATGCCTGGATTGGAATCGTGCTTGGCGGACTTTCTATTCTTTGTGGTATAGGTCTTCTTCTTACGATTTTTGCCGGGATAGCGTCTCGTGCCGGATAATTCGCACTTTGGTCGAGTTCAAGCTTTGGCCAAGTCGGAGTTTTTTCAGCCGACGTCGCTTAGCTGCAAGGCTTTTCCGTATCTCGCAAAGACTAGCTGCCTGAGCCGTTGGTAATCGCTGCCCTCTAAGTCAGGATCCCTTTCGATCAACTGTCGAGCATCAGTCTGAGCCGCTTTGAGTATGTCCGCATCGCGAATCAGGTCAGCGATCATTAAAGGTGGAAACCCACTTTGCTGGGTGCTGAATAAATTGCCCGGCCCGCGAATCTGAAGATCGATTTCTGCGAGCTCAAACCCGTTGTCGTTATCGGCAAATGCCGTGAGTCGCTGGTTTGACTCTGGGTCGTCCGTCGTAGCAAAGGCACAGACGAATGCGGGGTGGGTGCCGCGACTGACGCGTCCTCTTAGCTGGTGGAGTTGTGAGAGACCGAATCGCTCGGCGGACTCAATCGTCATCAAGGTCGCGTTGGGAACGTTGATGCCAACTTCGACCACTCCCGTGGCCACAATAGCTTGCGTTTTCCCAGATGCGAAATTCTGCATCGCAATGTCTTTTTCCTCGGACGACTGTTTGCCATGGAGGACGTCCAGTCGAAACTCAGAGAGTGGTCCGTTGGCAAGTGTTTCAAACATTCGTTCGGCACTGCTCAATTCCGAGTCGTCATCAGCGTTGACCAGCGGAGCAACGATAAATCCCTGTCGACCTTCTTTGAGCTTTTTGCGAAAGAAATCCCACCACTGGTCGCGATTTTTTTCGAGCCCGAGATAAGTGTTTACTTTTTGACCCACTCCACTGGTTCGCTGAAGAATCGAGACATCAAGATCTCCAAAAAGGGTCATCGAGATGGTTCTTGGAATCGGTGTCGCCGTCATGACGAGGTAGTGTGGGTCGTGGCCAGATTGTTTTAATAGTGCGCGTTGGCGAACCCCGAATTTATGTTGTTCGTCGATGACGACTAAACCAAGTTGATGAAAGTCAATTTTAGAGGCCACTACCGCTTGCGTACCAATAACAAGATCCACTTCTCCCTCAGAAATTTGCTTCGAGATTTTTTTTCTCTCCGCTGGTTTAAGGCTCCCGGTCCAGAGTGCCATGCGGACGCGACTGTTTTCAAGAAGTTTTTTTAGTGTTTGGTAATGTTGCTGTGCGAGAATCTCTGTAGGCGCCATGAGTGTTGCTTGATTTCCATGAGCGACAGCGAGCAGCATAGCGCAAACGGCGACGACAGTTTTCCCGCTACCAACTTCACCGTGTAAAAGTCGGTTCATTTGGAAATTCTGACCCATATCCGCAGCAATTTCTTGAAAGGCCTTTTTTTGGGTTTCCGTCAATGTAAAAGGGAGCCTGCCGATAATTCGAGCGCGAATTTTTGGCGTTAGTTCAAGTTGAGGCGAGACGTTGGTAGTTCGGATTCGATGTCGACGAATGGCCAAAGCGAGTTGAAGAATGAAAAGTTCTTGATAAACCAGTCGCGATCTTGCACTTTCCATCTGCTCGTGGTTTTTTGGAGCGTGAATTTGACGAATCGCTGTTTCAATCTCACAGACCTCAACTTGCTTTCGTAAGTCCTCAGGAAATGCTTCCTGAATAAGTCCGGCACAGCGCTCGATGGTTCGAGAAATTAATTCTCGCATTTGCCGCTGGTTGATTCCTTCGGTTAATCGATAAATCGGAGAAAGTTGTTTTTCATTTTCAATATTTTGATCGGGATCCAGCCAGATTGTTTTCGGGTGGGACATTTGAAAACGTCCGGAAACTAATTTGGTTTTGCCTCGCAAAAGCACGCGTTGGCCAATTTGAAATTTTTTGGCCATGAACGACTGATTAAACCAAATCGCTTTCAAAAACTGGTTGTCCTGTTTGACCAGTACGGACAAAATATGTTTGCCGCGACCCGTGATCGCGGGGTCAATATCCTCCACGACGCCGACAACATTCGCTACCTGTTCATGCTGGAGTTCGGTGATCTCGTGAAGTTCAGTGAAATCTTCGTAAGATCGAGGGAAAAAGAACAACAAATCCGCAGCGGTATGCAATCCAAGTTTTTCAAGCAACTTGGCACGCTGGACACCAATTCCGTGAATCGAAAGGATTGACTGAGTTAGCCTTTCAATCGGAGGCACGTTCGCAGGTTTAGAGGGAGTTTGTTCGGAATCAACCATGTCTTATTTTGTTCGATTCGACAACAAACGGGTAGACCCGTGATTGTAAGATTCCAGCGGTAGGAGAAACCGTTTAAAGGTATTTTTGGTAGGCCGCGACTGCAAGTCCATCAACACGGTCATTTTCTTCGTGGCCACTGTGTCCGGCAACTCGGGTGTACTTAACCTTATGCCGGGCGAGTTGCTGGTCTAAACGTTTCCAAAAATCTTCATTCTTTACGGGGACTAATTTTTTCCCTTCGCGTCGCTTCCACCCGTTGGCTTTCCATTTTGGCATCCATTCTGTCATCCCTTTTCCTACATAAACACTGTCGGTAAACAGTTCGACTCGGCAAGGTCGTTGAAGCATGGCAAGCCCCTGGATGACGGCTTCCAATTCCATTTGGTTATTTGTTGTTAATGCCATGCCGCCTGATTTTTCGAGTTCTTTTCCCGATGCGAGGTGTCTCAGTATGAACCCCCATCCTCCTGGTCCAGGGTTTCCACTGCATCCACCATCGGTAAATAAATGAACTTCAATTGTGTCGGCGGCTGAGTTATTCACGGAGCATCGTTCGGAGCAGGAGACAGGAAAGCGGTATTGTAGTTGATCAATTTGTAAAAGTTTAGCGGTTCAAGAAAGTCCCCAAGAGATATCCGGATGACTAATCAGATGCGTCAGGTGAAGCGGAGTTTGATTGCTGACCTTCAATGTCGTCGGTTTGAGGAGTGGGCGTGAGGTTTGCTCTGGCAAAGTCGACGCGTTGGCTCTTGGTGATTTCGTTAATCGTCTCTGAGATTTCCGAGTTGATTTTTGGAGCGGACTGAAATTGCAAAGGTAAAGTGATGGAAAAAGTGCTTCCTTTTCCAACCTCAGAAACTAGTTGGATTTTACCTCCGAGAAGGATGCAAAGTTCTTTTACAATGGAAAGGCCAAGTCCGGTTCCAGAGACTTCACGGGTCAGCGAGTCTTTGCCGATGGCAGAGGGGCCTTGCCTGAATTTTTCAAAGATGATGGCTTGATCTGGGTCTGCAATACCCACCCCCGTATCTCTCACGTGGATTTGTAGTTCCGCCGGTTCGGAATCCAGTTGCTCCGCAGTGACGTTGATGCGCCCACCCTCTGGCGTAAATTTGATCGCATTAGAAAGGAGGTTGGTTAAAATTTGTTGAAGTTTGATCTTATCCTGAAAGACGACTGGGAAATCAGAACTAACATCAACGGTAAGTTGAATGTTTTTGGTTTCCGCTAGATTCGCAACCATCTCGCAAAGTTCTGAGATGAGCTGAGGAAGTTTGAATTCACTCGGGTTAACTTGCATCTTGCCAGCTTCCAGTTTGGCTAAATCAAGAATGTCGTTGATTAAATCGAGAAGTAATCGTCCGGAGTTTCGAATATTGGAAGCGAAGCGAACCTGTTTGTCTTCGAGGCCTTTTGCCGATTCGAGGATCTCAGAAAATCCGATGATGCTGTTCAATGGCGTCCGCAGTTCGTGGCTCATGTTAGCCAGGAATTCACTTTTAATCTGGTTCATCTCATAGAGCTTCAGATTCAATTGGGCCTGTTCATCGACTTTACTATCGAGATCCTGGTTGGCGCCCTGAAGCGCCACCTGTGTATCCATGAGGTGGCGCAGCATGCGATTGAAAGAGCGTGACAATTCCTCAAACTCATCTCCTGTGTTGACCTCGGCTCGAACGTCCATTCTGCCTTGACTGACTTCCTCGGTAACGTCACGGAGGTGAGCCAAAGGTTTGACAATGACATAGCGAACGATTGCCCAGAGAAAAGCGACGCAGATGACAACGGTTCCAATCGCAACCGAGATTAGAATTGCGCGGCTCCGGATGAGAGTGTCCTGCGTTAGTTTGTTGTCGAGTGATATTTTAAGAAAGGGAGAAGGCGCGTAGTTGTTTTTTTCAGCGAGAATTTTATCGATCTCGTCCGTTGTAATGTCATCGTCGGTAAGGCGTTTTTGAAGGCCGTCGAGTTTCAGTTGGATATCTGGGTCTTCCGTGATCAGCCAGTGGCAGGCACTGCATTCTTCATTGAATATAATCGGAGCGTAATAAACGAATTGCCCGCCTTCGAAGTTGTCGAATTCCCATGATTTCCAATCTTCGACTTTCGAATCCTCTTCGAGCTTTTTTTTCAATTTTTCGTATTCGTCAGGAGCACTCTTTTTATACGCGTCCAAGCGATCCTGTTTTATCTGTTTCGGCTTGACCTTTTTGGTTAGCAATTCGAGTCGCTTGCTTTCTTCCTGGTTGCTTTCTACCTGGTTGCTTTCTACTTCTTGGTTATCCCCATTTTTGGTTCTCGAGTCGTCTGGCCCCGGTGTAGGCTTTGAGAGACCCTCAGTGAATGTGCCAATGAGGTTCCGAGTGACTTTTTTTGGTAAAAAGACGGTTTTCGCAGAGTACATATTTTCCGCGCCATCCTCAGCAAGCTTGTAGAGCAAGTCCTCCTCGGCTGGAGGGATGTTTTGAATATTCATTAAGTGTGCCCGGAGGAGATAGTCCGATTTAAAACTTATTGCCGTTTTCTGAATGTTGTCATAAATCTGATCTTCGGTAATTTTGTTTAACAACCAAAAAGATCCTCCCATCAAACCCAATAGGCACATGCCGAACCAGATACGGATTTTCCGTTCAAGGTTGGACTCGCCAAGGACGCGTTTAATACCGCGATAGGACATAGGAGTTTAGGCTTCTGTTGGTTTGGTTTACACTTGAATCCATTGTAGGACTGCTCTGTAAACCAAGCCAGAGCGAAACGGGGGCGATCGGAAAGTCCTTGCGAGAGTCAGAGGCTCACAAAGTTGGGCGATTTCTGGGGAACCATGATGCTCTCAGGTATTCTGCGGTATGCAGTTACATCATGTCCTGAGGGTCGACGTCGACGATCCATTGCACATCATTAATTGATTTGATGGTTTTCTGTGCAAGTTGAACGACCGATTGCAAAGTACCGGAACTCTCTGAACTTAGGAGCATATGAAAACGGAACTTCCCGCGGAGTTTCTCAACGGGGGCGGCAGCGGGACCCAGAACAGAGACTTCGAGGCCCAGTTTCTCTGCTGCGAATTCAATCTGTTCAGCAATGTGGTCTGCCATCTGTTCGGCTTTTGACTCCAACTCACCACGAATAACGATTCTGGCTTGAAACCCAAAAGGTGGGTATTTAAATTCGTCGCGATGAGGCAGTTCCTCCGCGGCGAAACCAAGATAATCATGCCGCGTCGCGGCTTGGATCGCTTTGTGTTCGGGATCAAACGTTTGCACCAACACACGACCTCCTTTTTCTCCTCGTCCAGTACGTCCAGCGACCTGAGTCACCAATCCGAAGGTGCGTTCGGCTGCGCGGAAGTCGGGAAGATGCAGTGCAGTGTCAGCATTAATGACCCCCACGAGCGTGACGTTTGGGAAATCAAGTCCTTTGGCGATCATTTGCGTTCCCAGGAGGATTTTGATCTCGCCGCTGCGAAATTTAGCAAGTGCCTTTTCGTGGCTTCCTGGTTTCCGCATCGTGTCAGTATCCATCCGCATCATCGGGATCTCAGGGAACATCGCAGCTACGGTGGCTGCTAATCGTTGTGTCCCCAAACCTGAAAAGCGAATGGAGTCATTTCCGCATTGCGAGCATTTTTTTGGTTCGGGGATTTGATGATCACAATAGTGGCAAACCGCCTTATTTCCATCGACGTGGTGTGTCAACGGAATTGAGCAGTCGGGGCAGGTTTCTACATTTCCGCAGCCGGGGCATTGGATGCGGGTAGAAAATCCACGGCGATTAAGCAGCAGAATGACTTGCCCTCCCCTAGAGACGGCCTGCGTGATTTCCTGCCGAAGTTTTTGACTGATGGGGCCGAAACGTTTTCTCCCACCAAAATCGACGCGAAGGTCGATGGTAGCAACATCGGGAAGAGGCAAGTCCAGAACCCGTTTTGCGAGAGAAAGTTTCTCGTATTTGCCTTCAATCGTTCGCTGCCATGATTCGAGCGATGGTGTTGCTGAGCCAAGCACTAAGGGAATACCCTCGTTGCTGGCTCGCCAGTCGGCAACATCACGAGCGTGGTATCTTGGCGCTTTATCTTGTTTAAAAGATCCGTCGTGCTCTTCGTCGAGAACAATTAACCCTAGTCGGGGTGTGGGGGCAAAGATTGCACTGCGGGCACCGATGATTACTTGAACGCGGCCGGCTGCGATTTCCTGCCAGTGCCACGCACGTTGAGCGGCCGTGAGGTGAGAGTGTAAAACCGCGACACGATCAAACCGGGCTCGGAACCGCTGTCGGGTTTGAGGGGTGAGGCTGATTTCGGGTACCAGCACTATGGCTTGTTTTCCAAACTCCACAACTCTCTGAATAGCGCGAATATAGACTTCTGTTTTTCCGCTTCCCGTTACGCCGTGCATCAGAAATGTACGATGAGTGTCTGAGTCGATATGTTGATTGATTTTGTCGAGAGCGTTTTCTTGTTCTTCATTAAGAACTAAGTCAGCCATCCTTTGTTCGCGTGGAATCTCATGAGTTTTTTGTTGAACACGTTTAGACGTCGCAACAATCAGGCCTTTTTTGCGAAGAGTTGAGATTGGGCCTTGTGTGCAGCCAACGGTTTCGGCGAGCTCTCGCGGTGTCCAGTCTTGGACACTGCTAACAAGTGTTTTAAGAATCGTGGTTTGAAGTTGCGACAATTTCATTGTCTTTGTGCGTTGCAGCAAATCTTCGGCGGCGCTAAGAAAAAGCATTTCTCGGGTGCCCGATTTGTTGCGAACACCGGTTGGAACAATCGTTTCAATGACTTGACCGACGGGACAGAGATAATAATCGCTAATCCAGCTGGCAAGGCCTAGAAGCGGAGCGTTAATTAACGGTTTGGGGTCGAGCACTCTCCCAATAGGTTTTAATTTTTGAGGATTCACCGTGTGGGCGTCAGGGTGGCAAGGGCCAATGACCTCAATGCAGTAACCGATCATGATCCGGTTGCCGCGGCCGAGATTGACCTCCACGCGGACCCCCGGTTGCACAGATTTTTCCAAGTCGGCTGGGATGGAATAGTCGTAAGGACCGTAGGGAGCCCCCGGGAATACGATTCGGGCAGCTAGCCAGTCATCCTGGTCATCTAATTGCCAGGGTGGAGGTTCGACGTTGAAAAGAGATTGCTGGTCCATTGAACTAACATATCAGATTCGGTTGACACGTAGGGTCACGCCGCCCCTGTTCCAACAGGAATATTTACGGGAGTAAGTGCCATTACTTTAAAGTGGTTAGCCGTTGGGTGAATTTCGTGCTTACCGAGGTTTGGCCAGCTTATGAATTTTCAAAAATTTACGCTAGTAGTTTATAATTTAAAGTTGTGTTAGGTTTCCGAGGACAAGAGACAGATTTAATAAATAAAAGGTTGATAAAAGTATGCGTATTGGAGTGTTCGGAGGGTCGTTTGATCCAATCCATCAAGGTCATTTGATATTGGCGGAACAGTGTCGGGAACAAGCTGACTTGGACGCCGTTTGGTTTGTCCCGTGTGCCTTGAGCCCTCACAAAGAGCAGGGAGCTCAAGGGACTGATCGGCAGCGGATTGAAATGATCGAACTAGCAATTGCCGGACACCCTACGTTCCAGTTGGCTCGCATTGAAATTGATCGTGGCGGCGTCAGCTATACCGTGGATACGCTGAAAGCAATTCGTGAACTACATGCCGATGATGAATTGTTCTTGTTGCTTGGTGCAGACTCGCTGGACAGTTTTGATACTTGGCGGGAACCGAGCGAAATCTGTCAGCTCGCGACGCCGCTAGTCGTGAATCGTCCGGGTGCTAAACAGATCGACCTATCGGTGTTCGAAAAATATGTAGACTCGAAGCGATATGAATCCTTTTGCAGCCAATCGATTGTCAGTCCATTGATTGATATTCAAAGTCGGCAAATCCGAGACAAGGTATCGAATCAACAGAGTATTCGTTATCTTGCTCCCCGCGCCGTAGAAAAATATATCGAGACGCAAAAGCTTTATTGTCAAAAATAGTGAGAGGGATTTGCGATGTTGAAATATAAAGACTTTGTCCCCAAAGAAATTGTTGCTCCTGGTTTTTTAAACCCAGGTAAACACGAGACATTCGAGGCGGCGGTTCGAGCGGCGAACCAGTGGATCGCGGATAACGAAATCAAAATCGTCAGCATGGAAACAGTTGTGCTTCCCAATATTTGGAGTCGCTGGGAAGAAGGATCTGCGGATGCCTCAATCGGCACCAGTGGAGATAATCCGAGTCGTTGGCACCAATTCCTCCGGTGCTGGTATCACCATTGAATTCAGTGTTTTCAGTTTTTTCAGTGTTGCAAAATTTCGATTGGGAAAATTATGCGACTCGCTTGGATATTCCGTCTCGAATTGAATCATCAAGATTGAGCGTGGAAAGAAGTGGCTCATTGGCTAGCGTGATCCGGAGTTGTTCGAGTTGTTCATTGCATGTGAGTGCAAGGTCGAGAAATAGCCATTTTGTGCCTGCAAACTCACATACTCCACCGCCGGTGCCTCCGAAGTAGTCGTAGCGGATGCGATAGCCAAGGGTTTCGGCAATCGCAACTAATTGATCAAATTCTTGAATGGTACTCATCGACATTCCTTGTCTTGGGCAAACCGTCATTCCTTGACGTTGTTGAGGGTAAGGTGGGGCGATTTTGAACGCCTCGATGCGATGTGGGGGCGATGATTTCTAAGCGTAGAAAAAACGCCTCTTACCCAACCCGATTATAGAGACTCGAGGTTTAGCCGCCCACACTAATCGGACGATAGCATTATCTAAGGGAAAAGCGGCGAATCGCGGTCAAAAACCATGGTTTTAAGTAGTCCCCGTAGTTTTTGGCAAAAAGGCAAGGCAGGAAGCCTGCGTATACCGGGTTGATGTTCGCATCGGTGCGGAATGCTTAAAATATAACGACCATGGAGGGATCGCTTGTGAGCGACGGGCAGCAAAACGAAATTCAACGCCTTCGAAATGAAATCGATGCGTTGAAAAAGCAACTCGACCAGTCTCAGAGAATGACAGCACTTGGCGAACTCGTGAGCACCACAACTCATGAGTTTAACAATGTTCTCATGACGATCATCAATTACGCCAAAATGGGCATGCGTCACGATGACAAGCAAACCCGAGACAAGGCGTTCGATAAGATCAACAACGCCGGAATGCGGGCGGCCAAGATTACCAATGCTGTACTTGGGATGGCGCGAAATCGCAGCGAGCATTTCGAACTGACCGATGTGAGCAAGTTGATCGACGAGTCGATGGTGTTGCTAGAGCGAGAGATGCAAAAGTATCGCATCTCAGTCGATATTGATATCGACAAGGACATCCCGGAAATTTCCGCCATTGGGAATCAAGTCCAGCAGGTGTTGATGAACCTGTTGATCAATGCCCGACAGGCGATGAGCGAGGGTGGTCAACTGGTGATCAAGTTGAAGAAGAATCTCCAGAACAACACTGTTGATTTAAGCGTGAGAGATTACGGTCCTGGAATCTCACAGGAGAAATTGCGGAAGATATTTGATCCGTTTTACTCAACGAAGTCGGGGCCGGACGAAACTGGTAAAGGTGGAACCGGCGTTGGTTTATCTACTTGTAAAAATATCATCGAAGCACACGGCGGAAAGATTCGTGTTGAGAGCAGTCTTGGGAAAGGGACTTGTTTTACGTTGATGTTCCCAATGGAAAAACAGAAGTCGCCTGTCCAACTGGCGAGAGGTATTTCTGGTGCGGTTTCGCAGATCAATGCGACGACGGGTACATAATTTTAGATTGAGTCGAGAACGGCATTTTGGTTATCGCTTGGTCTGGCAGCGCTTGCAGAAAAAAGTTGCCCGCTGGGCTTGAACGATTCGGAGGACTTTCGCGTCCTTACATCGCGGGCAAGCCTGGCCTTCGCGGTCGTAGACCCGGTGTTCGTTTTGATAACTTCCTTCTCCATTGATGGCGTTTCGATAAGTGCCATCGGAAAGTGTTGAGCCTTCGTATTCGATTGCCAACTCAAAGACCTCGATCATCCTTTGATAGATGAGTTGCCATCTCTTGGTAGTTATCTGGTCACATCGCGTTTGCGGATGTACTCCGGCGAGGTGTAAGATTTCGGCGGCATAAAGATTGCCTATGCCGAGTACAATTTTCTGATCCAGCATGGCGACCTTGATTTCCCGTTGAGTGCCTTGAAATCGTTTGGGAAAGTCGGTGGAAGAGATCGCCAAAGCATCCGGGCCGAGTTTTCCATCGGTCAATTTTGTCTCATATTCACTTGGTGACAGAAGAGTGACATTGCCAAGTCCACGTCGATCCCAAAACAGTACGTGTTTGATAGGGCATTTTTTAAGTTGTAGAGAAAATCTTAAATGCTCTTGTGTCGGGGGATCGGCGATTAATACCAAACCGGTCATTCGTGGTTCGAAAATAAGTCGATCGTCCGAATCGAGTCGGATGACAACTCGTTTGCCGAGGCGATCAACACTGGCGATCGTTTTGCCCTGGATTCGCTTACTTAAGTGGTCGATTCTGGGCTTGATGACGATTGGACGTTTGGAGCATGGAGTTCGTTCTGCTTTGACAATCGTTGCCCCGACGATTCCGAGGATACCTCGTCGCATCGTTTCAACTTCAGGCAATTCGGGCATGGGGGCTAAACTCTCAAGCGAGGGTGTAATTGGTTGTATTTACGGTCGGCGACGGCGATGGGGCGGATGATTTCTGGTCGTGAGGGTTTTGGGGTAATTAGGAATTAGCTTTTGCTGAATTTATAGCCCTGCCCCTTTATACCGACAAAGGTTATGACGAGAAACGATAACCGGTTACAATCAGCATAATGGCGGAAACAAACTGGCAACTGGATGTTTTCGGCCGCGACATTTTTTTCTTAGTTTGATTTAAACGATAATCCATGACCAGTCATTTTTTACCGGAACCGAGTCCCGATGCCAGTCTGCCTGATGAGAAGGGGCGTTTTGGAGAATTCGGTGGACGGTTTGTTCCCGAGACACTCATTGCCGCACTCGATCAGCTCGAAACTGAGTATTATCAATCTCGAAAAGATCCGGCATTTCAAGCAGAGTTGGACGTTTTGCTTCGTGATTTTGTGGGCCGCCCTTCCCCACTCTACTTTGCCAAGCGACTAACGGAGCATTGCGGCGGAGCTCAGATTTGGTTTAAGCGAGAGGATTTGAATCATACCGGGGCTCACAAAATTAACAGTACCCTCGGTCAGGCTTTACTGACGATTCGAATGGGAAAAAAAAGAGTTATTGCGGAGACTGGTGCTGGCCAGCACGGTGTCGCGACGGCCACGGCCTGTGCACATTTTGGGATCCCCTGTGTTATCTATATGGGCGAGGAGGATATCCGCCGGCAACAGCCCAATGTTCAAAGCATGAAAATGCTCGGGGCTGAGATCTGCCCCGTGACCACTGGATCGCGGACACTTCGCGACGCGGTCAACCAGGCGATGCGGGATTGGATGAGCTCTGTCGCGGATACACATTATATTTTGGGCTCGGTCGTTGGCCCTCATCCCTTTCCCTTGATTGTGCGAGACTATCAGGCTGTGATTGGCCGAGAGACAATTCAGCAATCGCAAGAGCGGTTCGGGCGGTTGCCAGACGCGGTAGTTGCTTGTGTCGGCGGAGGCAGTAACGCGGCGGGGATGTTCTATCCGTTTGTTGCCGAAACGGATGTTCCGCTGGTGGGTGTCGAAGCTGGAGGAGAAAGTGATCAACCAGGTCGACATGCCTCCAGTTTGACGTTTGGTAAGCCTGGAGTCTTGCATGGGAGTTTCAGTTACGTTTTGCAGGATGAAGACGGACAGACGGACGATGTTCACTCCGCTTCGGCTGGTCTCGATTATCCCGGAGTCGGCCCCGAGCATAGCCATTGGAAATCGACTGGACGCGTTGAGTATCGCAGTTGCCGAGATGATGAAGCGCTCGCAGCTTTTGATCTGGTGGCTCGCAATGAAGGTATTTTGCCGGCGCTGGAAACTTCCCATGCGATTGCCAAAGGAATGGAAGTTGCGAAAGAGCGCGGAAAAGATGAGGTGGTAGTCATCTGTCTCTCAGGACGCGGTGATAAAGACGCAGGCGAGATCCAGCGTTTAAAAAATGAAGCGGCGGCTCGTCGGACCTAAAAGGCTCTTGAGCTTTTTCATAACTTCAACGTAACAGCACATTACAGGAACTATCTATGTCGGCGATCGACGAACTTTTTCAACGGTTGAAATCGGAGGGTAAAAAGGCGTTCATGCCGTTTGTGACCGCTGGAGATCCTAGCTTAGATTTTACTGCGGCAATTCTGAAGCGACTGGATGCGGAAGGGTGCCACCTGGCTGAATTGGGCATTCCCTACAGCGACCCCATTGCTGACGGCCCAGTTATTCAAGCCTCGTACACTCGCTCGCTTCAGGGGGGAACCAGGCTCAGCGGTATCTTTGAGATGGCCTCCGAAGTGACGTCAGAGATTTCGATGCCGGTCGTCACAATGGTGAGTTATGCAATTATTTATCGAATGGGAATTGACGAATATCTTCAACAAGCCATTGCTGCGGGAATTTCCGGAGCAATTGTGCCTGACATGCCAGTCGATGAATCGGATGAGTTGGCGGCAAAGTGTAAAGCCCTCGACTTCAGTCTCATTCAGCTAATCACGCCGACCACCCCGCGTGATCGAGCAGTGCAAATCGCCGAACAGACAACCGGTTTTATCTACTACGTTTCGATTACGGGGATCACCGGTGAACGTACCGAGCTTCCTGCTGATTTGGCAGACAATCTCAAATGGTTAAAGTCGGTTACCGATTTGCCAATTTGTGTTGGCTTTGGGATTAGCAAACTGGAGCACGTCGAAGTCCTCAAGCCGGTCGCAGATGGTTTAATTGTTGGTTCAGCGATTGTGCGTCGGATTGCTGCGGCGACCAACGATCAATCCAAAAATCAGGATGTCATGGACGACGTGGGTGGGTTCGCTCAAGAGATGTTGTCGGCGATTAACGATTGATTTTTCCTCGGACTCATGAACGCTCGTTTTCCGCTGTGTTCTTTATTCAGAAAAAGTGTCCTGCCAGGGAAACTAGAGCCTAGGTCAATCCTGTGCCGTGAATTGCTGATTAATCCTCACGTTCGCTACGGCCCAACTGGCTAATGGCGGTTATTCTTTCCTTTGAGTGCTTGCACAAAATGCCTTGACCCTCAATCCGCTTCGGTACTACATTTAATCGGACGGCTGATTCGATTTATCGATTTGAACGGAGGTTCAAGATGCCAGAGCAGTCAGAGAATTCACCTGAGCCAAGATCGGCAATTCAGCGATATTTTGCCGGCTTAGCCGAGCACACATTTCATTCGCAATTAGGCGTTGTCGATCCGTTGTTGATTGACTACCTGACCGAGCTTTTAATTCGTTCAACTCGTAGCGATATGATCCATCGGATTCGTAGCGTTACAGGAAGACCAATCATGAGCGTTCATGAAATGGCAGCTGAGGCATCGGAGCGTTTGGGAAATGCAAGGCGAGAATTGCATTTGCATATTGGCGATTTCACATTGTTCTGGGCCGGCCTTTACCCCGAAGCATTGCGGGATGGCGATTCAGATATATCGGGTCGGTTTGAGACCTATTGTGCTTTTGGTAAACGGTCTTATCGCATTGCCAGTGAAATAGAAGCACCGGTCGCTGAGTCACCACCATCCACGTTGCTCGAACGCCTTAGCGATCGGTATGATTTGTGTTGTTACGGGCTCCGCGAAATACGCCGCCAATGGGAGTCTGGCGGTGGAATGAATTCTGAACCAAATTCAATCTTGTTGGATTAGTTAGGGTTGGATCTTAGGAAACCAATCCTTTGGTGACCATCATAAAGACGTCTTCGAGATTAGGATCCTTCTGCCCGAAGTTGATAACCTCAACTTCATGCTTAATGAGTGACTTGAGCAACTCTGCAGGGTTGTGATCAGCGCTGGTAAATTCAATGATCAATTTAGAGCCATCGACTTGAATGTCTCGCACTTCCGGATTGCTGCGAACAATGGACAGTCCTGTTTCGAGGTTTTTCCCAAATCTGGCTTCGATAACCTGATTGCCTCGAATTCTCTTATAAACCTCATCGATCGGGCCGTGCATTAGCAACTTCCCTCTTTCGATAATTCCGATCGAAGTGCAACAGTCAGCTAACTCAGTAAGAATGTGACTGGAGATGAGGATAGTTTTTCCCATGCGTCGTAGCTCTTTTAAGAGAGCCTTCACTTCAATCCGGGCGCGGGGATCAAGTCCACTCGCGGGTTCATCAAGAATCAAAACGGGAGGGTCATGAACGAGGGTCTTTGCAAGGCACAATCGTTGTTTCATGCCGCGCGAGAGTCCGTTGACGAAGTCATCACGTTTATAGGTAAGATCGAGCAGGTCGAGCACGTCCTTGATCACCCGTTTTCTCTGCGTCCGTCCAATCTTGTAGGCAACGGCAAAGAAATCAAGAAACTCCCAGACCTTCATTCCGTCATAGACGCCAAACGCATCGGGCATGTAACCAACACTTCGCCGTACATTCATGGGGTCCTCTGATACGCTGTACCCATTGATGGTGCCATCACCTCTAGAGGCGCGTAGCAAGGTCGCGAGAAAACGGATGCTTGTGCTTTTCCCAGCACCATTAGGTCCAATAAAGCCAAACATTTCACCTTCGGCGATTGTCAAATCCAGTGAGTCGACAGCAGTGAAATCACCGTAGTCTTTTCCAAATCCACGTAATTCAATCATGGTGTGTTTCTTCTATTTGCAATTTAAAAAAGTGAACTTGCTGCTATGGAAGGATGGCTTGGTCTAATCTACTTGATCAAGATTGGAGGTGATTTTGAAATCGTTGACTGAATTTAAGTCTCTTTTGGCGATTGGTAATTCACCGCGCTGGAGATGAGCTACTACCAGAGAGCGCTTGACGGTTTGCGTTGCAGCTGGACTGAAGACAGTGTTTCCAGGATGGCTTTTGCTGATTCCAATCAAGCGATACTCATTGTTGTCTATTGCTAAATTTCGGAGGATAGTTTGTCTCATTAAGTCGAGAGTTAATTTCGATGAGCCTGTGGAATTAATTTTTGCGTATTCAGTCATGAAATCATCCTTCGTGTATTTGATTTCATCGCTGCCCACACTGCTTCCGCCCTTTGCTACCAGCAGCCGCCTGATGGTTCCTTTGATCTTTTTGATTTCGGGGAATTTGCTGATGGTGTCAATGTTCGCCTGATTAATTTCGTTCAAGTTGGTTTCCCAGATGGACTCTGCCGTAGCCAATAAGCTAGTAAAATCGGAGTCGGGTTGCCAAATAGAATCGACTGTTTCACAGGGTTGAAATTTCAAAGTAACTTCTTCTCCGGTTCCAATTGAATCGAAAGGCGCAAATTGTAGTTTTCCATTTTTGTCACGGCCGATGACGGCTGCATTTTCAATCGTCATCAACGTTGAGTTGGAAAGGGTGGGTTGTTCCATTTCGGGAGTGTTTGAAAAGGAGATAACGCCGCCCAAATTGACCATCGCCTCCGTGTGCAACAAGCCGGTAGAGTTCGATTGGATTTGAAACCCTTTGAGCTCGTCCTCAACGGTGCGGCGCAGAGTCACTTCACTTTGAGTTTCGGCAGGTTGAAATTTTTGGTCTTTGAAGTCCGAGATCGAGAAAGGCAGTGACTGAGCCGAGCGATTATCGAGCTCGGCGGTGTATCGTGTTGAGAGTGAGGTGTAGAGTGCGGAGTATTCAGCCATGTGCGCCCGAGGATAGTCAGCATGAACTTCTAGCAGGCTGATTTGAGTGTTGCTTCTTGCAAAGCCAATGTCCAGCGAGGCAAGCTTGACGACAGTAAAAGCGGCAACCAGTGCGATAATGGGGACAGCGCTCCAGGCGTATTCCACTTTTCTAATCATCCGAAAGAAAAGCCAGTTTAAAGGGACTAGGATAAAGAGATAAATCGCCAGCATTTTTAAAACGAAGCCGGAAGACGGCGGTGAGATACCCGCCGTTTGTTTGAGCGTTTCACGAGCTGCACTGGAGATGGCCCCGTAGTCACTCCATCCGGCAACGCCGGAATACTCAGTGTCTTGATAGCCACCGAAATACAGAGGTTCATCGCTTTTTCGGATCGCTAATTCATTCGTTGTGTCCTTGGGGCGAATTTCGAAATTCGGCCCTGGAATGTCAGATTTAGTTGTGCTGAATTCGTCCAAAGTGGAATATGGAACGCTTTGCGTGCCGGTTGCTGAGAGATCTCGGGAAAGGTAGCGAAGGGTACTGCGGATCAAAGGGTCGTAGAAGGTGGATCCATAATCGATCCAGTTAAATACGACAGTGGAGGCGTCGTTTTGGGCAAAACGACGGGCCGGCATTCGCAAGAGGGCTCCGTTTAAGAAGCTTGAGAAACTGCCCCAGCTACGAATCAGTTGATCGTTTAGGGAAAAGGATGTGATTGCAATCCGGCCGCGGCCAACACGTCTTTCAATAGCGATTTTACCTGCACCGGTGATAAAGTTGGCGTCAGGGTGAGGGGTAAGGGTGACTCCGAGTAAGGGAGACTTGTTGGAGATGACAAGGTTCCGTGGATTCCCCTTGTTAGCTTTTGGGGGAAGCGACCAGTTTTGATTGAGTTCGGGAATGTCAGCGTTAGTTATTTCTTTTGTGCTTTCAAACGTTGCTGGAAGATAATCAGCGAGAAAACTGGTTTGGAGTTTGGCCAAGCAGTCGGGACCGCTAAGAATGAGTTGTCCCCCGAAATGAAGCCAATCTAAAAGAGCTTCCTGGTGTTCTTGAGCCATTTCGTTGGGGTCGAGGTCATCCCAGATTAGATAGGCGATTGTCGTCCAGTTTAGTGAGTGTTTGGGGAGTGGCGAAGGATAACCGTTGACCGATGGTACGACGTAATAGAAAGGTTCCAAGTTGGATCCATCTTGTTGTTGCCCACTCAATCGAATGCTGTCGGATCGGTTGATAAAAGAGAAACTGTCGGGGCGACTGCTAAGTACGACGATATGATACTGAAACCCTCCCATCAATTTTATGGGTTGGTTTTGCGTTACGGGGGTAATGCCACTGGAGGGCCGCTTCAGTGAGAAATTAACAGTTGCCGTTGTTGCGCCGTCACGAATGGGGATGTAGACACTTGTCTCCAGATTTTTTAACTCGCCCTTCGGCAATGACGCGGGGCGGCTTGTCGTTAAAAAATAATTGGTGCCAGGAATGCTGGCTGGTTTGTTGCGGGGGCCGAGGCCGGAAGCTTCGAGGTCGCCCCCAAAATTGCTATCGTTGGCGACTGCCTGGAAATTCGTGGTGTACCAATGTCCAGATTTAATTCGATTGAAACGTGTTCCACTCTCATTCATTTTGCTAAGCATCTGTGCGAGTGGGTCTTCTTGTTCCTTCTTTTCCTGTTTTCGTTGTTCTTTTAATTTATCGAGAGGGATAGGGAATTGGCCGGGTAATAGAACCGGGGTGTTGGTCTCAAATGGATCTTTGGGTTTTTTTTTCTTTTCCTCAGCCTTTTTTTGAGCGATTGTTTTTTCGGAATCCAGGCAGCCGCTACAACCAGAAATTAGCAAAAACGAAAAAGCGAGCAACGAGATTGCAAAAGGGCGAAGCCAAGGATTGGATATTATGGTGTTCATTATTTATTTTCCAGCCAACGTTGGCAAAAGATCAAACCAGTTGAATTGCCGTGAAGTTCGCCGAGACAAGCATGTTTCGAATAGTTGTTCGTCATGGAATTATCTTGACCGTCGGTCTTTTAATCGGAAGCGTGGCGCCTAAGTTTCAATCATGCGACTCAAGCAATCGACTTACTTTGAATGATTGCAGCCATTAACGTATTTTCAAGGAGCATCGTGACGGTGAGTGGTCCAACTCCGCCGGGCACGGGGGTAATGAATCCAGCGATCTCTTTTCCAGCATCGAAGTCAACATCGCCCACTAATCCTTGCTCGGTTCGGTTAATACCGACATCAACGACAACAGCCCCTGGCTTGATCATGTCGGGTGTCACAAAATTTGGCCGGCCGATGGCAGCGATGAGAATGTCGGCTTGCTGTGTTATCGATGCGAGATTTTGAGTGCGACTGTGACAAAGCGTGACGGTGGCATTGGCCATTTCAGGACCGAGATTTGAATCTTTCTGTCCCAACATCATTGCCATTGGTTTTCCAACAATGTCACTCCGGCCAATGACGCAGATCGACTTTCCTGTGGTCTCAATGCCGCAACGTTTGAGCATTTGCACGATGCCGTGGGGCGTGCACGGGAGAAACTGGGGCCGACCTTGTGAGATCAGACCAACGTTGTGGGGGTGAAAAGCATCGACGTCTTTTTGAGGATCGATGGCATCAAGAATTACGCGACTGTCTGCCTGCTCGGGCAATGGAAGCTGGACAAGGATTCCGTTGACCTGGGGGGCTTCGTTGAGCTCAACCACTTTCGCGAGAATATCTTCGGTGGTGCTGGTAGCTGGAAGACGGTGAAGCTGACTTTCGATACCGGCCCGGGCACACGCGCGTTCCTTATTTCGAACGTAAACCTGACTGGCAGGATCATCGCCAACGAGAACCGCAGCTAGTACTGGTGACTCGCCATAATCCGCAATGAACTGCTCTACCTTTACTTTGGTTTCTTTTTGAATTTCTTTTGAAATTCCTTTTCCGTCCAGCAATTTAGCTGACATTGCATGCTCCAATTTTTTCGTGTTAGTCAGTGGAGCGGTTGGGTAGCGAATCCGGCGTCGAACAATTAATTCGCATTGTTTTTTACTACACTGCTGGAGTTAATAACATAACGCGCCAGTAGAAATGCGAGAAGGCGCGGGGGAACCTCCGGCTGAATCTCTCTTCCTCTTTTTAGCGACCCGCGAGATCACAAGATTTCACTTTTGCGACAAGCGTGAAACCTCTTACCGTTTATGGAACTATTAAATTTTTCAGGAACGAAGCTTAGGCGATCGCGAGAAATATTCCGAGGATTACGCGTAAATTTGAGTTTTTTTGCAATTATTCGACTTCTGTTAGGTGGTTTTCAGGAGGTCGATGCTTGTCAATTTTTTCGTAAACGGCATTTAGGTGTGCAAATGCAATTTTTTCCGCCATAATTGAACTAGCCGGCGTGTTTACCTCACTTTTCTTTTTGCCGATGGTGTCTCGCGTCGGGAGTTCCAGCTGCCTTGATCACAGAAATGCAAGGAGTCGACGAAATGGTTTCAGAGGTTCTCCAGCGGCCGACTTTGGTTTTAAATCGGAGTTGGCAACCGGTCAATGTCGCGACGGTAGCCCGCGCTCTTGTGATGGTTTGGAGCGGTGCAGCGCGAGTCGTCGATCCCATCGACTATCAACTCTACGACTGGGATGATTGGTCTCGAGCGGATGCGGAAGACGGACAAGAATTTGTGCGGACGGTTTCACGACGGATTCGCGTTCCCGAAGTGATTACGCTGGCAGATTTCAATCGCCTTCCTTCCACGACGGTCGCCTTCAGTCGTAGAAATCTCTTTAAGCGAGATCGGATGACCTGCCAGTACTGTGGCCGTCGACCCAAGGGAGGGGAATTGACGATCGATCACGTTATTCCACGGTCTCATGGAGGGGCATCGACTTGGGAGAATTGCGTGCTTGCCTGTGTGCCCTGCAACCAGAATAAAGCGGATCGGTCTCTCGAGAAGGCAGGTTTGAAACTATTAAATGCGCCGAAACAGCCCAACTGGAATCCAATTTACTCGCAGCACACAACTGGTTATCAGAGTTGGGCGAAATTCATTAGCGATGCGTATTGGAGTGCTGAGCTATTAGAATAGAGTTACTTTGTGGCATTCGTCTCGGTACTAGGTCGAGCCTCACAAAGGTATTAAGGTAAACGTACAACTAAATTCGTTTTCGGTTTATTGTAAACTCTAGGTTTGTTGTAAATCGCTGCGATCTCTATTGATTCATCTATTGTATTTCCAATTTGAGTTTTTAATGCTTTCGAAATTTACCGTTTTTCTTTTTTGTCTAGGTTCGATTTTATCTATTTGTCATGAGGTCGGTGCTCAGAATGACTGGTCGCGGTGGCGAGGACCAAGTGGAAACGGGATAGCGGAATCCAAGACTGCACCGCTGGAGTGGGGAAGTGATGAAAATGTTATTTGGAAAACCAAAGTGCCCGGGCGCGGACATGCCTCGCCGTTGATCGTCGACGGAAAAATTTTTCTAACAACGGCCGAGCTAAAAGATCAAACGCAATCGGTGATTTGTTTTGACCAAAAAGACGGAAAAACACTTTGGGCAACAGAAGTCAATCGAGGCGGATGGCCCAAACGATTGCATCCCAAAAACACACATGCCACATCGACGATAGCAACCGATGGCAAAAGTTTGTTTGCGGTATTTAGCCACCACAACAATATTCACTTAATTGCCCTCGATTTTGATGGACGGGTGCTCTGGAAAAAAGACGTCGGGGTTTATTCTCCGTCCTACCCTTTTGGTTATGGATCTACGCCAATTGTTGATGGTGCCCGTGTGATCGTAACCAATGAGAATAAGGTTAAATCTGCGATCGTTGCGTATGATACCAAAACAGGTGAAGAGGTTTGGCGAATTGACCGAGCTGGTGTCAGTAGTTACTCCACGCCGGTTGTCGCCGAGGTGGCTGGGCGGCGGCAACTTCTTATTAGTGGTGGCGGAAAAGTGGCGAGTTACGATCCGGAGACGGGCGATTTAATTTGGACAACAAAAGCTAATTGGGCAGTGACTTGCGGCACGATGGTTTGGGATGAGAATCGGGTGTTTGCCAGTGGCGGATTTCCGGGAGGGCAAACCATCGGAATTGATGCTCGCAATGGTGAAAAGCTATGGGACAATCCGGCCAAAGTTTATGAGCAATCAATGCTCGCCTTCGGGGGCTTTGTGTTCGCTCATGCTGACAACGGTGTTTTGTATTGTTGGCGTGCAGCCGACGGTAATGAAATGTGGAAACAAAAATTCAGTAAACGTCGTGTCGCCGTTAGTGCGTCACCAATTCTCGTCGGTGGAAACTTGTACTTTACAGCTGAGAATGGTGAGACCGTCGTCATTGAGGCGAAGTCTGAGGGCTATCAGGAAATTGCGCGAAATCAGTTAGGCGATGAAGCGTTTGCGTCCCAAGTGGTTTGTGGGGGAAGGCTGTATTCGAGGGTTACGGTGAACAGCGGCGGAGCCCGCCAAGAATGGCTGTATTGTTTGGGCGAGCAATAATTGGGTTAGGTTTCATTGGCGAGATTTAACTTGGCCTGTAGGTCTGTGTACCACTGCCAGTTTGCAATTAATCCTTCCGACGGCAGTTGGTCAAGCTTTTACTGTTTTGAGGGCTGTGCAGAGCGAGAACAGGAGTCGCTTGCAGTCCCATCGTCCTTGAAGGTGTCGTGTGATTTGCTTTGAATCCCTCATTATTACGTGTTTTTTCTGTGAACCGTGTGTCGGTTGACGGCTTTGTGTGTATTGCAGTGGTCGGTTTGCGGTTACCCGAAAACGACTGAGGGAAAAGATTTGATTCCCACCGCAAGATGGGCTATTTTTTCAGCAGTCACACACGATCGAATAGGCGTTCAGATAAGGCGAAACCAATGCCGCTTTCAAGATTTGTTTTGAGCAAGAATCTGTTACTGGTTTTTGCTATTTCCTGGGTTTCAGCGATTTCTTGCTTTGCCATCGAAGATCTGAATGTCGACGACCTTCAGTCCCAAATCATGACCGCTGTCGAAAAGGTTGTGCCAGCGTCGGTTGCCATCAATGATGGTGGAATGGTATTTAGCGGTGTGATTGTCAGCTCTGACGGAATTGTGCTATCTGCCGGCCACGCGGTGAAACCAAATCGCCGATACAAAGTTTTGTTAGCCGACGGGCGCGAACTTCGCGCAAAAGGCCTTGGAGCAAACGAGCGAGTCGATATGGCGATGTTGAAGATTGAGAATCCATCGAGTTTGCCCGTTGCCGAACTCGGAGATTCTAATTCGCTACTTATCAATCAACCCTGCATCAGCATTAGCTTTCCAGGGACTTACGTTAAAGATCGGGGTTCAGTAATTCGGTTAGGTTACGTCACTCGGCCAGTGACACCGAACGAGGGGATGATTGAAACAACGGCTGTAATGGAACCGGGCGATTCGGGAGGTCCGTTAGTTGATATTAACGGGCGAGTTATCGGAATTCACAGTAACATTCGCAAGGACACCAGGCAAAATTACGACGTTCCCATTAACTCTTTTAAACAATATTGGGAACAGCTAAAAACTCCGAAGTTTTTCGAGATCAATGGCTGGCCCAGTCTGCCCAAGCTTGGCTTCCGCGCAGAACTTGAATCGAATGGTCTCAAAGTCGTTAAGATTGTTGATGGTGGTTTAGCGCAAACTTCTGGATTGAAGGTCAACGATGTAATTCAGGCGATTTCGGGCAGAAAAGTAAACTCACGAAATTCGATTTATTTAAAAATGGTTTCATTGCGAAACTCAGGTGAAAGCCAAGTCGAGTTTTCCGTTCTTCGCAACCAGAAACGAAAGTTAATTAAGTTGAACCTCACCAAAGAGGAGGTTCTGGAAAAGCCAAAAACCTTTCCCGAATTACGTGACTTTTCTAAGGTTTTTAAGTCGCTAGAAGCGAAGTTGGATAACGCACAGGTCGTGATTAAGAGTCGACTAAATGAGCAGTCACAGACTGTCTGGGGCACGCGAATCTTTCGAAAAGGCCAAGGTAATTTAATCAGTAAAAGTACGCTTGTTGGAACGGAACCGAGAGTGCAACTAAGCGACGGCAGTAGCCTTGCCGCCGAAGTGGTTGCTCGTGATCCCAATAACGATTTAGTTTTGTTGCAGGTTGATTTTCGAGATGTGGGTGGGATTGACTTGAGTCGAATTAAGGGTGATTTGGCAGAGCAACCCGGTCGTTTGTTATTGATGCCCGATGCAGAGGGTGACGGCAGTATTAGCACTTGGGGTTCTAATTTCTTTGCTGTTCCGCGAACCCGAGCAAGTGGTGGTTATTTAGGAGTTGTAATCGGCAGCCGAGACAACAAAGTTGTTTTTGAAGAGGTTCAAGAAGGCGCTGCGAAAAAGGCGGGTCTCGAGGCTGGGGACGTCGTTTTGAAACTTGATGACAAATCGGTTCGCCAGCGAAACGATGTATTTCGCTTTCTCTCGAATCAAGATGTTAACAATCGAATTGATGTGACCGTTCGCCGGGATGGCGAGGAAATAACCAAACAAGTGATACTTGGAAAGCGACCCGCTAATAAATCACGGCACATTGCTGATGATTTTGATGGTGGCAAAAGCGTCCGTCGCGACGGGTTCAGTCGCGTCGTGTCACACGATGCCGATCTACGACCCGAGCAATGTGGAGGCCCTGTGTTTGATATCGATGGTAACTTTTTGGGAGTGAATATTTCGCGATTCAGTCGTACGCGGGCCTACGTTATTCCGCGGACTGTGATCAAAGAATTTATCGATCGGAATGCTAGTTAGCCCGGTCTATTTTGAAGAACGCGGCACTCAAGGCACGATTCATTTGTCTCACATGTTCGAGTGGGGTTTCCCCGTCTTCCGGACCCGTCAATTGAACCTCGAAGACCGCGGGCCGAATTTCAGTCTGGGAGAAATCGAACTCCTCGGATGACAGAACCGCGTCAATTTCTTCCTCCGTCGGTTCGTCGAGGTCGTCTGTGTCAAGTAACAGGAACTTGAAAACCTGCATCAACTCCGTCTCAGTTTCATGATCCGTACCACTGAGAATTAAAGAGGCAAAGATCACTTCGTCGTGGAAGTAATAGAGTACGTAGGCCCCGTTTCGGTCCGAACCGATTCGGTACTCCAATGCCTCGTCGTCACCCGGTAGGCGGTCTTCTAAAGGCAGTTCGAGATCGCCCGACAGATGGGTGAATTTGTTAGAAAAATAATCTACGTGCGTGCCTTCCAGGTTTGCCTGCTCGACTGATTTCGTGCTAAGTGTTTCCCCCGCTTCTGAAAACTCGGTAACTTCAAAGGTGTTGTTGTTCATGTTTAGACCTGATCCGCCACACTGGTTTGAAGATTGCAAATTGGAAAAATTTTAAGACAAGCTCGTTGCGGTAAGCCAGTTGAGCTTGCAACTGACCTTACAATTGGGAGTATGCGGTTGGTTTGAGCATCCATTTTTTGATTGCTGAGACGGTGCCTTTGTATTCTTCAATTTCCTTAATTCGAATCCATTCTGGGTGGGCAAGGAAATCCTTCCAGTGTTGTCCATGCGATTCTTCATCTGTTCCCGAAAGCATGTAAACTAAGTTGGGGACATCGGGGCCAATGAGTGTTTCGCCAAAGAAAATTGGTGCGAGTTTGACATCCCGCATGATATCGATCTCCCCTTCATTAAACATCTTGACCTTTCGGCGGGCGTGGTCTTCTGTGTGGCTTTCGTAAAGTCGAAGTTCGAATAAGCGGTCTTTTTTGTCGGCGGAATAGGCGGGAATCTCTAGAGTAGGGATTCCTTTAAAGGCTTTCATGAATCGACTTTCAATTCGTTCGTACACCGCAGATTTCTTGTTTCTTTTGAAATAGTCAGCCGCGGTGGCTTGGTAATCTGAATCTTCAGCAAGAGCTTGGTTCATGTTGGTGAACTGGTCGATGGAAGAAAATGGGATGAGCATGAAAAGCGAGTGATCGTTCTCGTCCCCGAGGTTGTTGAACACTCCGACACGGTCAACTCCCATCCGGTTGAGTGCTGGTACGAGCGCGTTTTTAAGATAGTTCTCGGCGATTTGCTGTTTTTCATAATCGAAAATTTTATAAATTCGAAGTTCGTAGTACTCTTGATCTGCAGGCTTCTCGCCCTCATTGGCAAATGCTTTAGCTTGTGATTCGCTAGGGCTTCCTAGGTAGAATGCGGTCATCAGAGCGAAGATAAATAGGTAATTAAGGAATTTCATAGCTTGGTTTACCATGGTTAAAATCGTTTTAGCTAACTGCGATTACATCGCAGCAGATACAAGTTGGATTGAGTCTGTTCATTGCCATTTTACGGTGCGACAATGGTCGGGCGTGGTTTTCCGCAGTTGATACTATTTGCCGTCGGTGCTGAGTAGTTTTTGAATAGTCGGCTCCATCGCCTCTGCCCAGATTTGATAGCCCTCACTGTTGGGATGAAGCAAGTCTGGCATGATTGATTTTGAGAGTGTTCCGTCTTCTTGAAGGAACTTGTCACCGATGCTGAGAAAGAAGACTTCGGAATCATCATCTGCGTAATTTTTAATGAGCTCATTGACCTCCGAATTAATTTTTCGGAATTCGTTTTCTTTGTCGGCTCCCCGCGGAAAGATATCTAGAAGTAGGATTTTGGTTGAGGGGAGTCGCATTTTCACTTCGTCAATGATTCTTTTGATTCCGAGTGCTGTGTGCCGCGGGTTTTCTTTGCGGTGCCCTGTATTGTTGGTACCGATCATGATGACTGCGAGTTTCGGGGAGATGTCGTCGATAGCTCCATTTTGAAAACGCCAAATAACATGTTCGGTGCGATCGCCACTGAATCCAAGATTGAGGGCATTTCGATCGGCGTAATATTTGTTCCACGTTTCGAGTCCTTTATCTTCCCAGGCGTGGGTGATTGAGTCACCAATCATTAGCAAGTCCACACTTTCCATGGCTTTTCGTTGAGCTAATTTAGCCTCGTGTCTGGGCATCCACCATTTTACGGCCCACGCCGCGGTTTGCTGGCCTGGCATAATTGACAATTTTGGTGTGACGCCCGGGTAGTCGCGCCACAGCCAGCGCAGTGCGTCTGGGAAAATTGAACCGGCGTGTTTGCCGTTATGGCCTCCCTCTCCGAAGTCAAATTTAACGTCGTAGTTTTTGAATTTAAGTGCGGCAAACATCTGTTGGTTAGCCAGTGGCCAGTTGCCGAACTCATTGTCCAGATCGTTGCTGCCGTCTTGCAAATAAATGCGTAATGGTTGCGGGTTAGTGTCCTCGCTGGTGGTGGATTCTTCCGTGGTGTCAGCGTCTTCTGCAGATTCAGTGATTACCGGAGCCGGAATGACCATTTTGGTATCGGTTGCCCGGATGAGTCCCGGATAGCGATCGCCACCGCGAATATTGGTGAAGCTTCCAATGTGGCTGAGAACTTTACTGAACTGGTCAGGCCGTTCCCACGCCACCGTAAACGCGCAAATGCCTCCACTGCTTGCACCGGAGATACCACGTCCCAAGGGGTCTTTTGTGATGTTGTAGTTTTTCTCAACCTCGGGAAGGATTTCTTCGAGGACGAACTTCGAGTAGGTATCGCCGAGCGAGTCGTATTCGACACTTCGATTTTCAGGCTTTGGGTTCCAGCCTCGTTTTTCCGGCAATTCGTCTTTGAGGTGACCGGGGTCAATGAATACGCCAATCATGACGGGTAGCTCTTGGCGATGAATCAGGTTGTCAAAAATAATCGGCGCCCGGTACTCGCCATTTTCGTTCATGTAGGCATGGCCGTCTTGAAACACCATTAACGCCGCGGATTTGCTCGCATCGTATTGCGTAGGGACGTAAACATAGTATCGCCGTTTGGTTCCGGGGTAGATTTTACTGTCGAGCCATTGGTATTCGGTAACGGTTCCCTGAGGCGTTCCCGCGACACGCTGAGAATCTTTCCCCAGAAAGTACCGGCGTTCTTTGGTTTGGGATTCCGCCGTCGTGGCTAATGCCAGAGAGAAAGAAACGGCCAACATGGCTACCAAGGCAGTTTTGATGTTTAATTCAATTAAAGCAGGGTATTTCATGGAGTTTTTGAGATTAAAGCCGGTCGATTGAGTTTTGGGCAATCGATTGAAATTAGAAAACGAGTGTTTGGTATATCATTTATCGCCTCTGCCATTGGTGGAGGCAGTTTGGGAGAGGGGGGTGAACCAAGCGGCGTCATTCGATCTCATCTCCTCAGGCTATTAGATAGCCTAACGTTCTTGGACGCTATTTTCCAGTCAATTTCGAGTTGAGCTGGATCATCTGAGGCTCGGAGATTGGCCAGCGGGCAGAGCTACGCGACGTTGTGCGAAAGCGATCGAACGGGTTAGACTGGAGCAAATCTAATCAACAGAAGCGATTTAAATTCCGATGGGATTAACATGATCTCGCTCGAATAACGCTGGCGGCGCGGAATGTAAATGGCAGGACGGTAATGATTGAAACAATTCTCGGCTATTTTGTGGGGATGCTGGTCGGCATCGTCATGGGAATGTTTGGTGGTGGCGGGTCGCTGCTACTGCCGGCAATGCTTTACCTGCTGCATTTTGATCTCAAATTTGCCACAGCCTATACAACGATTCTTGTCGGCGTTACTGCCTTGGTAGGGGTAGTGCCGCGGGTCAGGCAAAAAGTGATTGATTTCCCGACCGTTATTGCGTTGGGAATTCCCGTGGCGACTGGAAATCTAATTGTGCGGTTGTGGTTGTTCGACGTCGTTCCAGACCAATTGTTTACAATCGGCACGTTGGCGGTGTCCAAAAAGATTTTCGTTTTGTCTATTTTCGCCAGTCTTATTTTTCTCTCATCCGCAACTTTGCTCGGGTTCATTGGCAAACCAGTTAAACAAAAAACGGATCTGAAAGCTAAAAAGTCATTTGCTTATTACATCTCATTGGCTGTTGGGGGGTTGCTGATAGGTGTTGTTCCCGGGTTCACAGGAGCTGGTGGTGGTGTGTTGATCGTCCCGTTGTTGGTGATATTTTTCGGGTTACCAATGCGGACCGTCGTGGGCACCAGTTTATCCATCGTGGCTTTTAAATCATTCGTCGGGTTTTTCGGTGGCGATTTAATTCGGATAGGCAACGAGATGGATTATCAATTTTTGATTCAATTTTCAATTTTGATGATTACGGGAGTCGTGATTGGTTCGTGGTGGTCTCAGAGGTTTGACGGCGAGAGGCTGAAGCGCATTTTTGCATGGTTTCTGCTTGCTCTTGCCGCTTTCATTATCATTTACGAATGCTTCTTTAAGATTTGAATCTAGTGAAGAGGTTGCAGGCAAACAGGGCTAGGCTGTGGTCTTCGGCGTTTAATTTTTGTCCGCGGCTCTATCCTTTGTGACTTGGTTTTCCTGAGATACAATCTGAACAGGCTTTTTCTTCAACTACTTCTGGCGTTTTTCGATGGACACACAAATTTTCAGCGGCTGTATTCCTGCATTGATGACACCCTGCGGGGCTGATCGTCAGCCTGATTTTGATGCTTTGGTTAGCAAGGGGCAGCAAATGATGACTGCCGGCATGCAAGGTGTTGTTTACTGCGGTTCGATGGGCGACTGGCCTTTGTTGACGGATGAACAGCGAAAAACCGGGGTGGCGAGACTTTGCGAAGCAGGGGTTCCTGTCGTGGTTGGGACGGGCGCCATGAACACTCGTTCTGCCGTAGACCACACTGCTCACGCGGCATCGGTCGGCGCTAGTGGGTTGATGGTTATTCCGAGAGTGCTCTCGCGGGGAACGTCGCCGACTGCCCAGCGGAATCATTTTGCGGCAATTCTCGCAGCAGCGCCTGAGGTTCCAGCTGTGATCTACAATAGCCCCTATTATGGTTTTGAGACCAAAGCAGATTTGTTTTTCGATTTGCGTCGGGAGTTTAGCAACCTTGTTGGTTTTAAGGAATTTGGCGGAGGCCCGTCTTTAAGTTATGCCGCCGAACACATTACAGGTGCCGACGATGCGTTGAAGTTGATGGTTGGCGTTGATACTCAGGTCTTCCATGGCTATGTGAATTGTGGTGCCGTGGGCGCGATCACGGGAATTGGAAATGCTATCCCGGAAGTTGTCTTGCACTTTGTTTCGCTTTGCGAACATGCGGCCGCAGGTAGCGTCGAGGCAAGGCGTTTGGCTCAAGAGCTCAATGATGCCCTGTTCGTGTTGTCGACCTATGACGAAGGTCCAGATTTAGTCCTGTTCTATAAATACTTGTTGGTACTTAATGGTGAATTGGAATACGAACATCACTTCAATGAATCTGATAGTCTGAGTCCGAGTCAGAAGAATTTTATCGAATCTCAGTATCGGTTATTCAAAAGCTGGTGGGGGAATTGGCCGGGGCGGACATTCCAAGGCTAAGTTCAGAACAAGAATGGTCTGGTTTGCCTCTCTGTCCGCCCGAGCGATTCAGTTCGACCTGATTTTTAACGTCGTGACGTTGCGGAACAACGGTTATTCTGCCGGTTCAACCGCTACATCGTCTTGAGACCATTGACCGTCAATCAACCGCCAAGCCTGATTGGGATTAGTATCCTGAAGGATGGCGGGAAGACGGTGAGCCCGAACGTGATCAAAGCACTGCAGCATTGCAAAACGCGTAATTGATCCTGGCATTCCGACGGCAGTAAATCCGGGGTGCCCGGTCGCTGGGAACGGACCGCCGTGATTCATTGCTGCTGAGACTGCGACCCCTGTAGGCATCTGGTCGTTCAATAGTCGTCCGACTCGCTGGCGAAGTTCAGGAGCGATTTGGTCGTAATGCCCATCGTCGGTGGAATCGTTGGCTGAGTAGATACATCCTGTCAAATTTCCTTCGAGTGATTCGATGATTGCTTTGGTCTGTTCGATCGAATCGCTGATAACAATCAGTGTGGAACCACCGAACGCTTCGGTTTGGAGTTGTTCAGCGTGAGAGAGGAATTGATGTCCTTCGACTTTTAATACCGTGTTGCTGAAAGAGTAGCCTTCGCCTCCTCCAGTTGTTCCTCCGCAGACCAGCGTTGCCCCTGCGGACGTGAGGGTATCGATTGCCGACTGTAAGCCATTCTGTCCAGAAAGGGAGAACAGAGTGCCGACGGGTTGCTCGCTGAATTGGGTGGCAACGGTTTCGATAAACTGTTTTCCATCGTCGTCATTTTGGACAATGATAAGTCCGGGGTTGGTGCAAAATTGCCCAGATCCCATTAAACAGCTTCCTGTTAATTCGCTGGCGATTTCATTTCCCCGTTCCTTGAGCGCGCCGGGTAAAATGACGATCGGATTGACGGACGATAGCTCAAGGTAGATCGGCTTGCCAACCGAATCGGCTGCTTGCTTTAAGACCAGGCCGGCATTTCGGCTGCCGGTGTATCCAATTGCAGCAAGCCGCGGATCTCGTGCTAGTTTTTCACCGTCTGCATGCGAGGTGCGATAAATCAACTGGACTGTGCCGGCGGGCATTCCGGTTTCTTCAGCGGCGAGTTGTGCTTCTTCGGCGAGCAGGCGGGTCGTGCCGGGATGCATCGAGTTGGCTTTTCCAATGACCGGATTGCCTGCTGCAATTGCTGCGGCGAAATCTCCGCCGGAAATGCTGCCAAACGCGAGTGGAAAATTATTAGGGCCAAAGACGGCAACTGGACCGAGGGGGCCGAAGCAGGATCGGATGTTGTTCGCGGAATCAATGATTGGCATTTGCCAAGCTGACGAACGGGCTGCAGCCGCGGCGGCGCGTAATTGGCCAGTCGTTCGGGCAAGTTCTCCAACCAATCGTGTTTCAGCGGGGAGTGCTGTCTCCTGAGCAGCGGTGGTTCGGATTTCTTCGGATCTCGCGTCGATCCGATTGGCATAAGCCTCGAGGAAGGCTGCGATTTTCTCGCCGGACATATCTCGAAGTTGGTTATAGGCGGACCCGGCGGCATCGAGGGCGGCTTCACATTCAGCCCAACTGCTGACCGGGTAGTCTTCTGGAATTAAGGTTGCGGCCCGCGGATCACTTGCTTGAAATGTCTGTGTGGCATCGGAATCTCGCCATTGTCCGGCAATTAAAACTTGGTGTGTCGCCATGATATATCTCAAGTTGGTAAAAATTATAGAACGTTTTAAGGAAATGAGGACTGCGGATCCGAGGTAGGCGGATTAGTTTAAACGGCCACTTCTCAAGTAATTGGGAATCCAACCCATGAGGATCTCCCCGCAGCGGATGTTCACGAATAGAATAAACTAACATTCTCCGTCGGCTACTGAAACCGTCACTGCCGTCCCAAGCCCAGAATCTGCTGCTTCCTATGCTACAACGAATTAAAGTTATCGACTCGCACACCGGTGGTGAACCGACGCGGATTATCGTCTCTGGAGGGCCTGATCTCGGTGGTGGAACGCTGGCCGAACAAGTGGCTGTTTTTCGGGATCAATTTGACGGGATTCGCAGTGCGGTCGTCACTGAACCACGGGGGTCAGATGTCTGGGTGGGTGGTCTATTAATTCAGGCCCAAGACCCCGCCTGTACTACAGATATTATTTTCTTTAATAACGCCGGCTATCTAGGAATGTGCGGTCACGGCACGATTGGGCTGATGGCAACTCTTAAGCATCTAGGGATTGTAGAAGACGGAGTACACCGAATTGGGACGCCGGTCGGAATGGTGACGGCTCGTTTTACGAGAGATCGCCGAGTCGCAGTTGAAAATGTAGCGAGCTACCGCCTCCATCGTGACGTCACCATCGATGTGCCGGATTACGGCGAGGTGATTGGCGATATTGCCTGGGGCGGGAATTGGTTTTTTCTGGTGAAAAACTCACAAGAAGAATTGTGTGTTTCTAACGCAGGGCACCTGACGAGAGTTACCCAGCAAATCATGAAGACACTTGAGATCGAGGGGATTGGTGGTAGTGACGGGCCGATTGACCATGTCGAATTATTCACTCAACCGCTGAACCCCATCAACCACAGTCGGAATTTTGTTCTCTGTCCCGGGGGAGCCTACGACCGGTCCCCGTGCGGAACGGGCACCAGCGCAAAGCTCGCCTGCCTCGCTGCCGATGGATTGTTGGCGCCCGGTGAGATTTGGCATCAGGAAGGAATTCTCGGAACGGTATTTTCGGGTTCCTAT
>Ga0214479_100219_pt1 | contig 36390 bp, 27 predicted proteins | sample M1_20Mar14CPVII9_5_FD_165054 | JGI IMG/M metagenome (GOLD analysis project Ga0214479, IMG submission 165054) | Marine eukaryotic communities from Monterey Bay, California, United States - M1_20Mar14CPVII9sort6BwellE14 | ecosystem: Environmental > Aquatic > Marine > Unclassified | place: USA...
GGGAAGAAAAACGCAAACGTGTGGCCATAAAAGTATGGTGGAGGGACTTACAATCATGCTGGGAGTGTTCAGGGACTTGTTATACACATATACAATGCCAAACAACCACTATTCAACAACCTACATGCTGCTATACCCCGCCATCAAGAGCATTTTGCCAACCACATGATGTCAACAACGGCCATAACTCGAATACGGATGGAAGTGTTGACTATGCAGAACTATTGGACCTAAGCGTCTATCTCCATTAGTTCAATGGGATACTATGGAGAGAGTCTATTCTTGGTATCCAACAATTGATGATGTTCATTTACAGATTGTAACTGCTGGTTAGATTTGAGACCCTATGCAAATACTGCACCTTACACTATCAATGAGACCGCTTCTATTCAGGTATTTGTGTGTTTGCTATTTGAAGTCGTCATAAGTGTTATCATCAAACACTAACATTTATACACCTCTACTGAAATCTAGCGAACATACCACTTGTTCCGAACACTTGGCCTTCGTTTCCTCTGTGTTGTCAACCACAACAATCAGGTAGTGGGCTTCATCACTCGTGTAGACTTGCTTCCAGAATCGTTATCAGATTCTATTATGAGAGGCGCAATGCCTACATGTCATCTGGAGTTGGGTTTTCGTGAAGTATGTGCAGACGCTGGATACGAAAGAGTGTACCATATATGTTTAAAGAAGGTTCTTGTTTGAAGGGGATCAATAGAATAGTGACTATAATGTGAATAAAAGCCCCTAGAACATATTAATAACACCCCAAACATCTACACCCTACTATAACTCATTCCTACACCACTCAATCATCACTTACTCCGTCCTCTGCCTTTTCTTCTTCGCAGAGTCGGTTAAACGAGATACAAGCATTTCTTTTGATCCATCAATATCTAGTTCCTCATCAGCCAGCCTCTTCCTCAATTGATTAACTGAAAGATTACCGTATTCATTAAATCGGCGTGTGTCAGTATCATTCCTCTTGGACATCTCTTTCATTAACTCAACCATCAAGTTAGGCGACTCACTAAGTTTCTCTTGTGCCCCTGAGTTAAGCAAATCCGTTGCCCGAGCTACAAAACACGACAAGGCAACTTCTTTGAGAAGTGAACAAGTCTTTGATTCAGCAAATATTAGATAGTCCGTAACATTTTTTGCAGTGATGACTAAATTTCGAACTAATTCTGTTTCAACTGCCATCTTTAAAGGAATAATCCCAAACCTGTCAGCGGCTTCAATTATTTTCATACCATACTTTTGGATAGTTTCTGTATCAGGTAATTCCCCTGTATAAACATATCGAAGTACAATTCGAAATACTTCAGTTCTGGGTACATTCTTGATCTGAATCTTCTCCCCTTCTCTACTATTCTTACAAAACTCAAATAGATAGGAGCATTGGGTTTTAGAATGCACTTGTGTGCTGTAATTATCTGACGATTGACTTGGAATTGGACATCTGCACTATCCTCATCTTGAAGTATTATCAACATGTTCTTTGCGAGAGGGTTTGGGGGTACAACAAGTGAATCTGGCTGTATCTGGATATGAACATCCACATGTAGTGCTCCATCAATGAGAATATTTTTCTCTTCATTGAGTACATCCGACCTTTTAATCATGTTATTCCCCCGACCAGAATTACCTCTGCGTTTATATGTGTAGACATTTAGTGTACTATCAGTGTATACTTTCCCACTTGCATCCCTCACAATAAAGCTAGCACGAGCAGAAACATCAGCCTTCCCACTATTCATATTGTAGAGAGATATTCGAACCCTGTCTTCTGGGCTATCGGTATTACCTCGTGGATAAAGGGTCATTCTCCACCTATTACCATGGCAATCTGTGATTATCTGAGACTTCACAGACGTACCACGTTCTTGTGTAAGACCTGCAAAGTCTTCAAACTTGAACTTGACTATTGACTGTTTTACTGACATTTTTTGGTGTGCACAAGATGTGAATGTTTTTGTACATATCTCTATAATTAAAGAAGAAACCGCTAACTAACAATATAGTTGCAATACGAAATATCTAAGTCCCAATGTCTTAGGCGATGTCTACGTATATCTGATTTGTATTGCAATGCGGTACGATATCATATCTATGTGCGAAAATTATAAGAGTCGGTCGAACCGACGAACAATATTAGCACGCAACAATCTCATAGATTTCGGCCTCATCAACAGGATTAGATTATTGCAATTCCTACCTTATATATTGCGTATATACCACTAGAGCTAGATGAATACACACAACAGTCTTTCACTTGGTGGTGCTCCGCAACAGAGGATACCGCTCACAATAAGCTCCACTTCAGCCCCTTCTAATAGTATATCGTTAATCTTTTGCAGTAGTAAATAAGCGCAATACTTAATCATAATAACATATAGATCTATATTTATAAATTACAAATGAGTGAGGGTGCAGCATCATCAACAGCGGCCCGGGGTTCCGCAAATAGTGGAACAAAAAAGTCAGGAGGAGGGGCACTGGCCCCCCTTGCTAAATATAAATTAGTATTCCTAGGTGACCAATCTGTTGGCAAAACATCAATAATTACACGATTTATGTATGATAATTTCGATAGACATTACCAGGCAACGATTGGTATTGACTTTCTATCAAAAACAATGTATTTAGAGGATAGGACGGTACGGTTACAATTATGGGACACTGCTGGACAAGAACGATTTCGGTCATTAATTCCATCATATATTCGAGATTCGAGTGTTGCCGTGGTTGTATATGATGTTACAAATCGTGCGTCATTCTTAAATACATCAAAATGGGTCGAGGATGTACGTGCCGAAAGAGGGAATGATGTTGTTATTTGTTTAGTTGGTAATAAAACAGATTTAGGTAATGATAAACGTCAAGTATCAACAGAGGAGGGGGAAGAGAAGGCAACTAAAGATGATTTATTATTCATGGAATGTAGTGCCAAGGCGGGGTATAATGTGAAGAGTTTGTTTAGGAAGTTAGCTACGAGTTTACCGGGCAGTACTGATACTACAAATGGTGCTGGTGCTAGTGCGGGAGGATCTGGGGCTGGAGGATCGAATTTAATTGATATTAAGCTATCACAAGCACCAGCTAATTTGGACGAGGTCAAGGGTTGTGGCTGTTAAAGATTATTGGGTACGTTTCATCTCCTAATTACAATTAATGAAAAGGGGTGGAAATTACACACAATTGGAAATTTAGTGGTTATATTAATGTTGAGTGGTCTTTGTAAGAAAATAAACAACAGCATTGATATGAACGGGACGAGATTAGGTGGGATATTGGATTATCGATACGAGAATGAATAGCTGTTACTGTGGTGCAATACAAAATTGCTGTTTGACATTTATCTACACGAAAGTAGGGGACAGCATTATCATAATAATTGATGTAAATAGTAAAAAGTTGAATAGAAAGTATTCTCTGCTTGAGAAAGTGTGTTTTTGTATCTTTGTGCTGCTGTTTCATACGATAATACATGCCGTTAGTATTGGGCAGTATTTACTTTTTTTTACTGAGCCCTTTAAAAAAAAAGAGAGTAAGAAAGTGAAAATCGTCAGACGACATACTTACTCGAACTCTTTTGCGTTACTCTCTGTTGTCTGCTGCTCGAGCTCTGAATCTTGTCCCCATCGTCTAGCTCTTTGGAATCTTGTGTGGACGAAAGCCAGTCAAGCAAGTAAGTTACAATATAACCTATTCGTCTTGCTATTTGCTCTTATTATCTGACCAACTCGTTAACAGGCAGAATTACTCTAAACCAAACTCGCAAGCTCATCTGTGTTATAGCTCTTGGTTCTACCCTATCGTCTTGTCGAGGCAGATATACGGCAACCTAATAACCAAAGATGAGGATTGCAATTATATCCACCCTACTCCTTCTCGTAGGTGTCTCATCAACATCCACATCTGAGTGTAAGACACTTTGTGCCGACTCGCGACAACAACTGTTAGGAGACAATGCAACGTGCAAACCAGCTTTGAAACATTCTAGTGGTGGCAATCAGAAATCGTTTACCCTTTGTGTAGAAGGAAGAAAGAAGGCATTCACCCAGGCTTGTATTCCACTCTGTAAGAAATCAGAATTGGTTTTGACATCGTACGATGGATGCAAGAGTATTGCCAAGAAGCATTCAAATCAAGCCTTTAGCTGGTGCCGCAAGGGCTATGAAAGTGTGTTAAGTTCCCTGTCTCCTCTACTTGACACATTGAAGAAGATTGACAAAGAACAAAAGTCTGTTGAAACAACTGCTTCTAAAACTACAAAAGAAAGTATTGTCGTTAGCGAACCACCTGTGACCATCGAGGAGACTGTCGTTCCAGTTTCAATCAAGTCTGTTGTCAAGACTGATGATGTTAACATTGAGACGAGTGAGGTTGAAGAGCCCAAGCCTGTAGTAGAGAAGAAGATTGAGGAGGAGCCAGTGAAGAAGACTATTGAGCCAATCGTACGCAAGCCGATCAACACATATCGTCATCAAGAACAAGTCGTTCACAAGCCTGTTGACAAAGCATCACTGACTATCGAAGCAAAAGATGAGCCCAAGGAAGAGCCATTGGTTGATGAGGTTAAGGAGAAGCTGGACAAGAAAGAAGACAAGACTACCGAGGAAGAGAGTACCACAGACACTGAAACTATAGCCAGTCACGATGATTCTACATCTTTTAAAGACGACAATGAGGAAGAGAAGAAGGCCGAAACAGAAGAAACAGAGTTGTAGACTTTGCTTACATCCCGTCATAGCCCCATACTCGTAGTTCATTCGTTAGTGAACATAGAATAGTTTGAGGAATAGTGGATTGTTATAAATCTTCTAATTCCTGCCTACACCTTTACGCCTCTTGCCTGATCTACTCTTTCCAGACTTGCGCACTGATCTGCCACCAGTATACTTTGCAGTGGCTGTTTTTGTTTGTTGAATTGTTGAATAGAGAATGAGGCAATTGCAGCTTTGGAGTGAGATAGGATCGAAAAAGAAGATACTTCAATACATTGATTTGACATAGACTTACCTTCCCAAACATCAAAGGGCATTAAGGGTGGTCTTACAGTCAAACCAATACCCTTGGGAACTCCTATCCTCAGTTTGGCTATACCAGCACCTGTAACAGCAACCCATCCAAGTCCTCTAAGTGTTATATCAGCTGCAGCTTGTTTCCATCCTTCACCCTTGATATCAATTTCGTGATACTCAAACTCTCCAATCTCTTCCATCCGTTCAGGTCCCGGTTCTAATGGAGGTGTCAACATCTTACCGACATGTTTTGCAGTGAATTCCTCAGCTCTTGTCGAGTCAGTCATGTGCAGTTTAATGTCATTAGCAACAAAGAAAGTAAACAAGAATGGTTTACAATCTCCAACAACTTCAATCTTTGCAAGTCCACCCACTAGACAACACTTCCCACTAGCTATTCTAAATGTAATGGGCTCAACTTTCTTCTTGGGTACAACAATCTTCAACTCTTCTGGTGTTAAACGTTCAGTTAAACAGCCCGGTACTAACAATCCCGGCGTATCATATAGGGATAGATTCTTTCCTATTTCAATCTTGATAAATTCAAGCGTAGTACCTGGGAGGGGTGATGTCGTTACAGAGCCTTTCCACTTGTTGGCATTCCCTGCTCTCTTGCGTCCTCCAAACTTACTTCGATTACTTTCAGGATTGGCATCCTCCAAGAGATAATTTACAAGCGTTGACTTGCCTGCATTAGCCGCCCCGACAATATATATGTCAGCATCCATATCATCTGCCAACTTCCTCGCTTTTTCCATGAGAGCTGGGATACCAAACCCCGTCTTACAACTAACCAACCGGACGGCACCTCCAATATTTGCAATGGATTGTACATTCATATATTCCAACTCTCTCCTAACCCAGTTTTCTGCTCTTTGTTGCCCCATCTCTGACGGCAGTAGATCTGCCTTGTTTGCTGCAAGTATAACTGGATTATCACCCGCAATTTCATCTAATTCAGGTAATACCGATCCACTAAAGTCAAACAAATCCACCAAGGCAAGTATGACAGCCTTCTTCTCACGCAATGGAAGGAGGAGGTTACGAAATTGTTCTTGTGACAGTGTAGGCTCGTCAGTCCAACCTGGACGGAGCTTTTGTTCGACACTGCCAAAGTTTTGTAACTGATGACATCGTTTGCACAATGGCTTCTTTTGAGATAGTATATCCGTGTCTAGACCCAGTGCTTTGGCCATTTCATCTACACTTAGATTTGTCAAATCTACTTCTTCATCTCCTAGGTTGTTTGTATTTTGACTATTGTCTTCATCACTTCCACTACCACTACTAGGCTCAGTTTGAGACAATAACCAATCAATTTCATCATCAGTTGACCACTCATCCGATTCAGCCTTTTCCTGTACCTTCTGTGCTCCCTCAATCTTTAACAATTTGGTCTGCACCACATACTTACTAGGTAAGAATCCTGGACGTAATTCATCATCACTTTGAAAATCAGATCCACATCCAGAACATGTCATTGATCCAGATATTACCTTAAATTGAGCACGTCGGGGTGTTTCATCATTCCCATATGGATTCACCTCACGTCGGAAACCAAGCTTTTGTAATTCCTCAAAGCTTACATTCTGAGAGAATGTATCTAATGTTTCAGGTACTGATACACGTCCTAAGGAACTATCACGCTTGGCAGCTGCCAATCTTTCTTCCATACTTTGTGCTACTGCTGCTGCTGAAGATGGTCCCAAGTCTGGAATATCATCATCCAACATATCATCATCATCATCATCTAGTATGTTATAATCATCATCAGTAAAATCATCCTCGAATGATACATCATCGGCATAATATGATAATTTAGTACCAAACCCTTCCTTCTTTGCCATATCATCAAATTCATTAGTTATTGCATCGACATCAAATTCCTTCTGCCAATTAGGATTGATTGTAAATTTACGTTTGGATGATTTAGGTGGTTGTTTCTTCTTGTTATGTTTGGGTGTTGTCTTATTGTTATCATCTGAAGTATGCATATGCAATGTAGAAGAAGAAGTATCAGTACTGCTACTTCGTATAGTAGTAGTACTAGATAGTCGTTCGATAAGTTCAGCTTTTAAACCAGATGTTGGCAGTCCTTCATTTCGTAATACATCTTTCAATTCTTTCACAGTTAGTTTGGTTATGTCACCATTATTAGTTGTTGCATAACATGCAGTCTGTTGTTGCTGTATTATCCGAGACCACCGATGCAGTAGCAGATTGTTGTTATTATATCTTTGAAAATGATTGCCATTGATATGTGGAGTTGCAAACGCAGAGGATAGTATACCACCCAATGATGATGTAGTGATAGTTGATGTATGATGATGTCTTATAGCTCTATGAACACAAGTTGTGAACGTTTTCAATGCAGCAACTGATGATCGAGATAGAAGAAACGCTACCATTGACAGACACTGTATTCTACTACGACTACTACGACGAGTTGCCATTTGGATAGGGTGGATGATTGAATTGCTCTCTATCGAGAGATTGATTGGTTTGAGTATGATGAGCTAAGAAAAGGGGTTAGGGGTTGGGGTTACCTAAACCTAAAACAGACTACAGACAAATAAAGATCGCACAACAATACCTATGATACTAAGCAACTACAGAGAAGCAAAAGAAGAGACGGCAAGTTTGGTTTATTGGATCGATAGTTAGTTTATCGCATCATTCATATTCTAATTGTACCGATAGTGCCGCGCTCACTCGTCGGCTAGAACAAAAGTATATCATCTCTATCTTCATCTTCGAGGTCATTGCACAGTCATTTCATATTGTCACTGAATTAGGTATTTAAATCAAAACGAGTACCATCATACAATTATCTCTTTTAATTTATTGTATAATCATGAATCATTCAGGTCAGATGATGACAATGGATACACGAGGTGTTGTTGCAACATCTCGCGGTAGTAAAGAAAATATCTTCTCGACCAACAGAGGAAGAATTATCATCTTATTACTCCTCATATGTATACCACTCATATCCTATTGGGAGGATGTAGTTATTGTCTTCACCCAATCACCTATAACGCAGAATACTGGTTTAAAGTCGCAACAATCACAAGATGCATTCAATAGTTACAAACTCAACACACCATTATTCGAGGCTGTCAAATCGGATGATATTGAATTGGTACGAAAGCTTCTTAATGATGGGGAGAATCCTGATAACAACAACAATAATAATAATGGTGGGAAGGTAGTATATTACAATGTTAATGCTGAAGATCCAAAGGGATTAACGCCACTTATCGAAGCAACATTAATAGGCAATGTGGATCTAGTAAAGCTATTACTACTACATGGAGCTAAAGCACAGCCATTGCCAGGATTTCGACATACTCCTCTTCGTGCTGCATGCTTAACGGGTAATACTGAATTGATAACACTGCTTATAGAACAGGGAGCTGATCCCAATGCAAAGAGCGAGGGAGGACGAACGCCATTAATGGGTGCATGTTACTTACGACCACAATATGACGAATCACCAGATAGAATAGAGTTATCGTATGAGGCGGTTAAAGTTATGCTTGAAGATACAAGAGTTGATCCAACAATTAGAAATGATTTTAACGAGAGTGCAATGGATTTATGTAAACAGAGAGGATATACTAAAAGCATGGGTATACTCAGAGACAGAATAACAGGCGGAGGTAAGAGGAAGATGAGGAGAAGATGAGGAAGCTAAATTAATCTACATTACACTGCAATTTTCGGAGATTGATTATCTACACAACAACTCAACACAGCAACTCAAGATATCATATGGCAAGCTTCTACTCTTTACTCACTTTGAGCAACTCATTCTTAGATACACTCAAATGCAACTCACCATTATTCATTGCATCCTCAATGATCTTCAAAGTGCTAGCATGATTTCCAAACTTGGCCATTCCAGCTGCGGTACGATTCCCTCTACCTTTAGCGTCAATGTCTGTCTTAGCAGTGAGACTTGCCCCTTTGTCGATCAATAGTTTCACCATATCATCACAACCTCGCTGGGCTGCGATGTGTAAAGGAGTGTAGCCAGATATATCTTTTGCATCTACATCAATCTTGTCATTGCATAGTAGGACTGTCGCAGTCTTTAGATATTGGTCATCATCATCACAGTTACTAGTAGGAGATACTAGAAAGCAAGCAATGTGTAGACTTGACGAGCCTCTATGATTCCTTTGGTTCACATCTGCTCCTTTGCTCAACAGAAGCTCAACAATGTCACTACAACCTGCACGTGTTGCCAAATGCAGACATGTGTTACCGAATGCATTCTCAGAGGAAATGGATTTGGGTGAAGCTTCAACTAGCTTGCTTACGACATCTTTGTTACCAACAGCAAGGTGAATAGGTTCACAGCGGTCGGCAATACTTCTCCTTTAGGATTAGCACCACTATCGATGAGAGCAGAAACACACTCCAAGCTTGACGACAACGGACTTGTAGCAGCGATATGCAATGCGCCGAGCTGTTCCCCATTCTTTTCTATGTAGTTAGGATTCGCTCCAGATTGCAATGCCTCTTTGAGCTTGTCAATGTCGCCATCACTGGCAGCTTGTAGTAACAATATGTTTTCTTTTGTCTGATATTGATTCTCACCAGTGAGATAATCTGGCACTTGCAAAGTGGTTGTCATCTTCAATGATCAATGCTTTAGTTATTGACGGATCTTTAGCTTTGAAGTAATATAAGCTAATTCTACTAGATTGATAATTCGTAATGCTTAGCCAAAGAAGCTAATTCTCAAGACGAAGTCATAAAGAGGTTAATGTACAAGAAGCTAATTGCTTATTGATCTTTGTGCTTGTAAGTATTGTGGGATTGAAATAAAAAAGAGCGATATTTGCCTCTCATCTTAAAATGGTGCTACTATCATAAGCGAGTGCCTAACAGTGTGTACCGGACAGTCCATCTCATCTACATATCAAACATACCACCTCCATCTGTTGGTTTACTTGTATCCATATTCTTGAATATCTCGCATCGATAACTGCAGTACCGCCGCCCAATCCACCAACAGAACTAGCACTTAATCTCGGCCACGATATACTTACTTCATCTTTGTCACTCTTACCAGTGAAATAACTTCCTATTACTTTGGTTGTCGTATCCCATACACTATCATTCTTCTTGTATCTATTTGAATATTTGGGCATACTCTTCTTCTTTGTTATCTTGACTAGTAATTTGTGCCTTTTGACGATACACTTGACACTATCAGCTTCTCCATAAAGTTTTGGCACATGCAAATGATAGTTCTTTCCTCCTTGATCTACTTCTTGTATTATACTAATGTATAAACCTTCATTATTATCACCAATTAATCGACAATCTACATTTGCTTTTGTAATATCTGCGCTCTCCCAGGTGATAGTTTCAGTTGATGATGCAGATATTGGTAGAGCATCTATATGTATCTTTGCAATGATACTACTCCCATCATCGTCCCACAAATACTTGGTAAGTGCAGTGGATGATGATAACTTCTTACTTTTTTGTTTTGTTTGTACTGAACGCTCTTTACCATTGTTATCAATGTTGTCAGAGCTGTCACCAGTAGTTGTTGTTGCCTCTTTCTCTTCTATTCGAATACCTCCTTTACTCAATAATCTAGGTCCGTTCATTACATAATCTGATGCTTTCAATCCATCAGTGTAGCCCCCTCCAGTTGAATGCTTATTATGAGCAAAGTAATACGATGATTCAAATGGTTTTGCTTCCTTGTTAGTGTTTGTAGAATTGGAACCACCAGTATTTATAGGTTGTTGTTTCACAGAGAACACATTGCGTAGTACTTTATTATCACTTTTTTGAGTTGATGTTGTTTTGTTGACTTCCTCTTCTATTGCAGAATGATCATTTATATTGCTGGTAGCATCATCCTCCTCCTTTCTTCGAAACCAGAGTATTGCTCCAACAAAGATAATAGTTGCAGTGATAAGACCAACAATTTGATAAGATGGTATTGAGTTAATGATATACTCCATATTAACTTTGCAAAGTATACATGCAGTATGATAATACGATATGCTGCCCATCATACCTATTATGAATTATGCATGTGTTCATGTGTGCCTCTCCTCGAGGCTGAGGCTGATACATAAAAAGATACCGCTGCGGAGACCTCATGTACTGACCTCAAACTCTCTTAAATAATAAAAGTATGCCCGCCTCTGAACCATGTTGTTGTTATTGTTAGCTCTAGCCTATGGCGGTGTATCTGCCTTCAATCCGAGTGGAGGCGTTGGTAGTATCTCATATAAATCATCGGCATTGTTGAGCAAAAATAAATCAAGAAGAATATTTCTATCCACTCTACAATACCCTTTGTTATCATCCCTTTATCTACCTATCGCGAATGCAGCCTCTGTACCTGTACAGCAAGCTGTAGGATCTGCAGAATCGAAATGTCGTGAAGAGGGAAATTGTCTCGAGAAGGGTGAACTAGATGGTGGTATGTGCTAAAAACATATTTGATACATATCATATGACCGTATTATGAATTATCGTAATGTATATATCATATGAACATATTTGTGGAGAACTCATCTACTAACAAATATCTGCTCTTTCCTCACACACACAAAACACCACAAAGCCGTCGGATGGAATTGGGGCGGAACAGAGAGATGTGATGCAAGAGAAGCACTATGTGGACCAGACGGTAGATTACGAGAGGAGGCTCTGAGAGGGCAATCAGTACCTACAAAAGATAATAATGAAATCACAGACATAGTTGAGTTGGCATTAACAATTGGTACAGGTAGTATATCAGACTCACAAATAATGAAAATTGGATTGTATGGCAATGAATGCCCTAATCTAGTTAAGGAGTTTAAAGACTTGTGTAGTCGGCAAGGACTAGTTACTAGTCAGAACCTGTTACTCGGTGCACCTGTTAGACTATCTGTTGGCGGATCCATGACATACATTCGTCCGGAAGAAAGATTAGAGTTCGGGGTAGCAAGTCAAAAACAGGCATATGCAAAGTCAATACGAAGGGCCAAAGCGCCAGAGGAATTTGTACCACAAGGACGTCCTGATGGTAAACGGTTAGAGTTAGTAAGAGGAGAACAATCAAGTAGAAATCATGACGTAGCCGGTTTACTATCATTACCCAAAGATGGAATTGGTTATGGTTCATTTGGATTGAAACTGGGAAAAGACGACGATACTGCATATTCAAGTGCCTTTGAGATTACAGCACAGGCTATGCCTGAAATGGATAAAGAAGGCCGAAAGGTCATCGGGCAATTGCTAGACACCGCTTCAATGGACTTATTAGCTCGTTTATCCGGCAGTCCAACGAGGAAATTGATTCCTACGCAAACTGGTGGCACGCCATTGATTAAAGTTAGCGTGGACGATTGTTCTGTTTCCTCTGTGGCAGACTTGATTGCTAAAGAGAAAGAAGAGTAGGCGGGAGGAGTAAGATGTAAATCTAAAACTTAGATCAACTCAACAGAAACTGTATCTAAGACCAACATCTTCACCTCTATCTCTATCACACAACACAATTAAAAGCAAGTTTTCGCTTCATCATTTACTCAAAGTATAGAGTAAGTATAGAGTTGACGATCCAATCATCTTACTCTGGAGTCCCTTTCTTCACATCCCACACTAAGCCCAACTTTTCTAAGGGCCACACAAACGAATAATACATACAATCATACTTCTCTCGTTTGGCCAAGTTGAAGTGCACGTGGTGGTCATCATGTGCATCTTCACAAACAATGATGCTAAAATATGGACAAATTGTATCCAAGAAGACAAATGCAGGGTACCAGCTTTTCTGCAGTGCACCCTTGCCATTGGTGGCCTGGCATGCTTTGCTAGGATTGCAATCTTCTGGATGATTCATGATATTGAACCAGAGCGTAGAAGTCTGGCAAATCCACTGACTAGTGTATGATATAAACAGTCCTTCCCTACCAAAGACGAGATACGCCAAATACAGCTCCAAGGAACAAACTGCAAATGAAAATGTATCCATGAATCTCAATAATGTTGTGTCTAACCACCTGGGTACAAACTCTTCGTTCACATCACCATGGCCGGTGGAAAAGAAAGCAAATGCCTTCTCAACTCCATCAAGTATTGAGCTGTGCGGATCACGTTGAACATCGCAATACTTATGATGACACCTATGCTGACTACTCCACCAAATAGGTCCACCTTGATGAGCTGCTCATGAGTTGTGAATATTGAGTGAGATTAGATAATTTGATCATATCATCATGAAGCATATATATCTCAAGAATATATACATACACATACCTGCACTTCCCAACACATGTAAGATTAGCCGCATACCTGATCCACATTTAAATGCACCATGTGCGGCATACCGATGTAAACAAACTGACATACAGATACCACCTCTCCAAATTGCAAAAACAACTGCTAATACAATTGGTACAATACTTGATGATAATGTAAACGGAACAGCTATCAAAGATGCAAGATAAATTGGTACAGCCGCAATGCAGTATACAGTTTTCATTCTCTCCATTACCGCAAAGACAATCTGTACAAACAACGCCACGAGAAAAAGCTGTTGTGGTGTGCAGTTCATCACTGACGTTTCAGTATCCGATTTAGAGTAAAGTAGTAGAATGGCAGGCGGTACCACTACATTAAACCCCATACCAATTTGATTAACATGAAATCCACCACGGATATACCATGGCCGATTTGATGATAGTGTTGATGCCGTGTTGTTTGTTGTTTTCACATTAAACAAACTATCATTTAGAACACTTTTAGGTGAACCGTCATCATTCTTCAGATCATTCTTCTTATTTATCGTATCAACTGTGAGGATTTCTCCTGAAGCATTACCACCTTTTCCCATACAAATATCGAGTGCCTAACCTATTCAGGAAGGAGGAAGTATATGCAATTGATGCTGCAAAATTTATTAATGGTATAATAACATTATTTTCACCAGCGCACCAATAAATTATGAACAATTCATTAAAATCTTGTCCCTGGGCCAATGAAGGGCAATATGCCCAGTATCCTCAATCCAAATGGACTGTGGGCAATTTCCAATTTCTGGGACCGCGTATCAACTAGGGAAACCTAAACCTAACCTTTTACGCAATAACTCACACACAAATCAGTTCATGCACCACGATATGGGCTAGTAGTATACCGACTACTGCTAGCGGATAACGCCGTTTCACCCCGACATTTCGCCATCAATCATCTCAATGGACCTATATAAATTAATGTTAGCCAGGATTTCTAGTAGAAATGATTAGATCAATTGCAATCAGAAAATCAGTTGTCGATGCACCAGCCCCAGTTTAGTTGCAATATATAATAGATTACTACTACCACCTATCACGCCGTTACCCACGGAATACCATCATTAATCATCATAATATGCCTATAAGAAACTATGTCAGGCAGGATTTTTAATATAAAGGACTAGATGTATTACAATCAAATTGTAGGTGCACCACGCAAAATAACGGAATTTAACGACAGAATGTCATAGTGTATAAGGGTACAATACATACGGCAATAAACAAATTAATGACTCCTGGTCGGTAGGGATATAAAGTTAATGTATGGGATAGGATATCTACTGTCTGTGGCATTATTGTGATAGGTTTGAGTGACCTTATTAGTATAATTAATTAGTTGTTGTTGTGTTTGGGTGGTGATAACATTTGCAGTTAGTAGGGGTGTTATGGGTTGGATTAGTTATGTATTAGTGGTTGGTATATGATATAGCTGGGCTATGAGTGTTGGAGTGTTGGTGTTACTTCAATCCTCAATCAGCAACAAACAACAAACAATACACAACGCAATCTGTAGCGGCCAAAGTAGTACAACAGTATTATGTGATATGAGGTGGTAATAATATTATGGGTGGGGGTTATACACAACAATATATCAATGTGGAGATATTGTTGTGTTTTTGCCGGATGATTTAGCCTGTGAAAGAGGAGGGAGTTGGATAATGCACAACAATACATCAACACTTAACAAATACAGCAGGAATCTGTTATTTGATATTGATACCATTGTTTGAGTGATTAGGCACTAGAACCATTAGCAACTCGACAATATGATGATTTTAGATGGGGTTATGAATGTTATTTTGGTGTGTATAGTTTATTGGATGATTAGATTACCCAACACATACAACAATCAGCTAATACATAAGAAGGTGGAGATATAATGGTTTGACCATTGGAGACTTTATATTTATTGAAATGGTCTGGTTATATTGATATATTCAGTGTTTCACTTTGAGGTACTAAATATACAAGGTGGGCACTAACTAAGCAACATTATGATAGTAGGTGAACAATAAAGAGTATTCTAATGTATTAATATGATACTAAACTATAGAATTGCAATGTATTTTGTAGTGCCAACTAACTTAATCCTATTCTATTAGCTGTTGACATATCATGTGCACATTTTTCAAAATCATAAGTAAATATGAAACGACTATCATGGACCGCATTATCGCCGTCCTACACCGTCACCGCCGTATCTAATCGACAACCATATTATATCACGGCTACTGGGTGATTGCTGCGGTGATAGATGGACAATAAGTTCGTCAATGAGCCGCATACTCTCACAAGTATGTCAATATTTCATCGATGAGGGTAGCGGAGGAGATGTGGAATATCGCCATCTATTGGGCGATTTGTCCGGATCCTTCTTGTCAGTATTTATCATTGGTAATACATCGTCGATATATGCGCCGGGGTGCGGTGATACTATCCTCTATTAGCCGTAGGAGCCGCCGATAGCCATGATGTGTTGTTGCAAAGTTAAGTTGTTATTTTTTATTTTTGAGATTTGGTATCCGCGGTCCCAAAAATAGAAATTGCCCAGAGTCCATTTTGCTCATGCTTTGAGTTTTATTGTTACTCGATCTCGGCAAACCAGCCTCTCTCTCTACTAATACTATCTTCTATATCAATCGCCGCTATACTATCAGCCAGTGCTCAACTTATACTGAAGCGATCGTTAGTGAGGAAAATATGGTAAGCTTCATAGTATCTTTCAAAAGTATCTTGCTCACGACATATCTTCTACTAAAATCTTGCTCACGACAATGATATGATCATTGATAACATCTTATATCATTGATAACATCTTATATATCTTATCTTCTGTAAAACTTCACAGAGTCTTTTATTTGGCGGAAGTCGTTCTATTGTGGGTACAATATCATCATCATCATGTCTATCATTAAGACCATTTCAAACAGTACTATCAGGAGTGTCGACTTCAAAGACAAAAGATGAGAAACATAATATCAATACGACAATACTACCATCTATGCAAGTTTCATCAATCTCTACTGTTGCAAAACTATCATCATTCAAACAGAAACAACAACTGTCTATTGGTAGTATCATTCATCAACAAACAATGAGATCAATGGCCGGTCTATCACCATCAAATGGTCAATTTATTAATGGCAAACCAACACTAGAATATGCAAAAAAGTTACCAAAGACCTTTGCCTCCATGACCAATGAACAGGTTATGCAATTTGCAGAGCTCGGGATTCCTGAAGCCTGTCGTGAGTGTGTTATTAGGGATGTAATGGTTGTTGATCAAATCGAATATGACGAAGCAATGAAGGTATTCAATGAGATTGCAAAAACCAATCGCGAGGGTATGTCTCTTGCTGCAACTCCATTCTATGTTGGACTATCGGCCGCTGTAATTGGAGGATACGGTTCAATTCCATTAGTGTTTAACTTGTCAGCTGTGCACTGGTTCAATGAACAGTTTGTTACAGCTGAGTTGCCTCCGCGCGAAGATCTTGAAACATGGTTAGAAGTTGGCTCTGCTAGTTGGGGTTGGATGGAGCCTGTCCTTGGTCAAGTTTCATTTTTTCTCTTATGTATGCAGTTTGCCAGGTCACAACTCCAAAATCTAGGTATCCGGCCATACTTCCATTGGCAATCGGAGCGTCGGGCTCGATATTTAGTGCAGAAATATCCTCAGTATGATGCTCAATTTTTGATGACATATTCAAGAAATGATAAACTATCGGAACCACATGAGATGTCAAACTAAAGAGAGAAGAAAAAGTATGTGTGTTCACACAATTTGAAGTGTAAGTATTGTTGACAGAATGAGAATCAGAAGATCTAGTATGATAAATCTTTACTTAAAAGTATCACTTTCATTAATACAATTATTTACTCATTGCTTATTCAAAAGTATGTTCTATACATGTGGATATCTGTGGAGTCGGTATATAATGGAATCTCAACTCCTGAAGGCCTTTCCTTTCTTGTTATATCTGTAGTACTGCGTATGCTTATATTTAGTATCATCCTCCCTCACATTCATATTGTACATCCACAAGATAGGTGTCATTGACGTGTCCATTATTTTCTTATGTTCAACTTTATGTAGGTACATAATATGGTAATGATATACATGTGTTTTGAGTTTTCGAATGTTTTCGCTGCAACGCCAATTATAAAATCATGAGCTAATTGTTGTCTTTTGATATAAATACTAATGCACCAATACCACCCATTGCAAATAAAGGCCAGGCTACAGCTTTTGTAAATATGCTCTCTGCTATCTGTGACTCCTTTGTGATTTTACCATTGTTGGCATTTCTTATGTGGAAGACACTTGAGAAGCTACATTGTATTGCACGACGTTGAAGAGTTTGTGCCGCAGATGACGACGAGGTAGTAGCAGCCACTAATCTAGTTGCAGAGAACATGATTATCTATCGCACCGTAGCGCGCCAATACATATACAATATTGAGTTCTACCTAGCTGATTGAGTTGGTTATGAAAATCCGATAATTTTATGAGAGTGTTCTTACCTACCTAGGTACCCTTGTGTTAGAGGGTATCCTTCCCTTTTCTCGTCTCATCTCCCTCCACCGACCTCGCTCGCTCCTTTAACTTCTTCTCGCTTGATGAGATAAAGATCTTATTGCTCTCTGGTAAGCTCCTGCCTGCTTAAGCGTACCTATAATCTTATGGTCATGTACTCAAGAATGATACGTTGTGCTCAGTTGTGGTACTGTGAAAAATGATAAGCATCATGTTCATTATATTTCCCTATCTTTTGTTAAAATGCTGCAAACAATCCACCCAGATAATCTATTCTATTTGCTAAGTTGAATGGCTATCAAGTGAGCATACCTCGTTCACCCTTCAGCTCTCCATTCTCCATTTCTACATATGAATGCTACTTCTCTATCACAGCCTTCTAAGAGTGGATGTTGAAAAAAGAACACCGCCCTGGTAACTTGATCTCCCTCAATTCTATTCACATTCCTCCCTGCCGCAATGGCTACTATTTCTGATATTAAGTTACGCCATTGCCCTTCAGCTTCAGGTGCAGTTGTCAAATCGTTAAGATATCCATTAATATCTGCTTCACTCAAATCAGTTGGTACAAATTGTTCAACAAACCCTCTCCTATCATTTGCAATAGCTAAATTTGTAAGCTGATCTAACTTTGCTTGTAATGATCTTGATGTAGTTTGGTAAGCATTAATCTCTTCCTCGCTTGGCCCATCACTGCGTGCTCCTGGATCGGTAGTAGTAGATGTAGCTGTAGTTGATGGTGAAGACGACGACGCTTGGATATTGGTGACTGCCGCCTTTTTCTTGTTTGGATTCTTGCTCTTCTTGCCCATCTATTGTAATATTTATAATATAATTGATAAGATGTAGTAGAGTTGTTATTACTGTATTATACTAATACTGATGCTAAGATTGATAGTCAAGATGATTGATGTAAGATACTGTACCTTCACTTGTGTTGCACAATAACTATCTCACAGACTCTTTCTGAATCAATTCGATATCTTCTTTGATAAAATATACTAAATTTGACAGCCCGTTGATGTTTACAATCTATTGCATATGATTCAAGTATTAACCTGAGAACTTATGATGTAAATGTAAGAAGTCGTAGTTGTATGATAAGTACCTATGATGTAAGATACACTTATGCTAATAGATGTAGATATATACAGATAACCCCATACAATAGGTAGCTGCTGATGTGATCGATTGACAAACACTACATAAGAGCCTAATTGTTTGGATGGGATTTTATTAGGTAGGTACATAGATATCGACACAACACATGAGCTAGCCTAAGACCACGTGAGATAATAAATTATGGTGAAAAAACACTTGGAGTTATTAGGAGCATTTATTTCGATTATCGCATTGTTTATATTTACGGTTGGTTCACACTATCCCCATCACTCTCCTCATAAGAGTCCGCATCATTCTCCTCATCCCATTCCTCATCACTCTCCTCGTCCCATTCCTCATCACTCTCCTCGTCCTCATCCCATTCCTCTTCGTAGGCGGCATCTTCCAGATACACACTTGGTATTGTCTGATAAATGAGCTTCATGTTATCATACAGCATTCTTTCATCAGTACTGAGGAGCAGCTTCTTTTCCAATTTCAGAATCTCATTCTTGAATCTGACCATTATCACTGCAATCTCTTCTTTACGTTTGTGTTCGGCTTCAAATAGATCTTTGTGAGGTTTTCCAATGCATTCCGAGAAGGAAAAGAAGTCCAAACCTGGTGCAAACAACTTCTCCAACTCTTTCATAACATCAAGTTCATCTATTTCACTTGAGGCACGTACTGGATTTGCCATAACTCCACGCTTTACAAATCCACTGCAAGCCAAAATCAGTAACACAACAAAAGCAGGACTACCTATCCTTTCCCTACGCTTTGCCAAATCACAAATTGTTATATCAGGCATGTTCCCATCATGTAAAATAAACTCACATGCACAATTAACAGCAATTTGATGATCTGGATTCATTCCCTTGGTACTTGTTCGAGCATAGTTAGCCACTATGTCTTGTGCATTGGCATTAGGAAGATATTGTTGTATGAATGCATCTATACCCAATTCACGTTTGTTTTTATTATAGAATTGCAGAAACTCATTGGCTGCCTGTTCTTCATCACATTCATTATTACTCCATTCTAATACCCTATCACGACCTATTTTATTCGGATTGGCTTGTCGTATCCTTCCTGACGATCTGTACACTACCTCTACCCACTTCTGTCTAATCATCTCTAGTGTTGATGCTTTATTTGACGGATGGTCGATAGGAAGCTTTTGATTGTAGCCAAGATGGTCCAATAATAATATACCAAGATTTCCTGCATTCTTGATAGCATTATTTGTATCCATAGACTCTCTAATCTCCTTCCTTTTCTCCTTGGTACGTATCTGATCTTTAACACCATCAGCAGTATCAACATCAACCGATTTACCAGCATTATTTTTTGAGTACTTGTCGGATACATCACTGAGTTCCTTTTCTCTCTTTTCTACTGCTTTTGATAATGCTGTATGCAACTCTTGTCCACTGTCATCCTTATTAACTAATCCCCATGATCCAATAAACCTAACTTTTGCATTTTTGCATCTTCCTCTTATAAGTACTTCTGTTTTCTGCACTGTAGATGTATATAAACCAAGACGCATGGAATCTACTGCAACCACAAGAACGTTATCATGATCAATTCTACCCAAAAATCGGGTAAGCTCAGCTAGAGCAAATGATTCTTCAGCCAATCGCCGATCTACACCAATAGATATGAATACTCTTTCCACATTAACTGTCACATTATGCACATCAGCATATAATTTGCCACATGATAATATTTGAAGGAACTGAGACGAACCGTCATTACTATATCCATCAGCACTGAATTCACCGCCAGGTGATACCCTAATAATACCCAATAATGTAATACTTTCTGGGCCATTACCGAATGTTGCACATGTAGTTCTCTCGACAACATTTTGTGATGTTATTAATGGAGGAGGTTGCAAACTAAGTTGTGCCAAAATATATGCATTCTCTAATATTATTGTTTGAAGGTCAATTTGGTATTCCATTTCTTTTGTTACTGGAGTTGTTTTAATACCATCTTGTGTATAATATTTACTTATTATATCTTTGGCCTGTGATTTGGATAAGTCAGTAATTTTATCGGGCGTCAAGGATAGAAGATATTCTTCTGTTAGTGGACTAACTACTTCCACCGCATGTTGATTCATCTGAGACAGTTCCATTGTATATAATTTGTATTAATAGTGACGATGAGGGCCGCAGTTTCGGTTTTATGAGAGTTGGCTCAGTGGTATCCTATGGTATCTTTTCCGTTACCCTCTTGCTGTGATGTAATAAGATGAAGCAGTAGAGAGTATTGAACAAGATGGCTACGGATATGATGGAGGTGAATCTACCAGTCTCCTCCAACCCATGGAAAGATGATAATTATGTTGATAATTTAGTAGGTGATCAAACTGATACAACAACACCTCAACCAAAACGACAAAGAGACAATAATTATTCTCCAGATGAGAGTTTGACTGTGTTTAATAATGGTGTTTTACCTTCTTCTTCTTCTTCTTCTGTTGCACCATTTAAAAATAATGGAGACCATCCGGATTGGGTTTCCCATTATGGTTGGATGGGTGCCTCAATACCTCCACTACGAGATCCTAATCATTATAAATTACTAGACGGGGACAAAGCAGCAGAATATAATTCGATTAGAAATAGATTACATACTATGGTTAAATTATCTCTAGGAATTGGTGATATGAGAAATAAGGTACCACCTCTTAGAAGTGATAAAGAATATACCAATCAAGATACAGCAGCCGATTCTTTTCTTCTTCTGATGGCTAGATTGTCTTTAAACGATACACCTCCTGAACAGCGGAAGGATGAAGCAATACGATTACTTGGCGTTGTATCCGATATGGTAAAAGATTGTAATGATATTAATGCCTTCTTTGGAGGAGGAGGAAGTAGTGGTGGAGGAGGTGGTGGTGATTTAGTAGTACCGTCGTCTACATTATCAACAGGGAATATTAATTCGACTTCTGATGAGGAATTAACAGAATCAAACACCCCAGAATTATATTTTGATGAAGATAATACCCCTTCTGTCGGTAGTAGTAGTGGTAGTGGTTCTGGTGCTAATGCTGCAGTCCCTTCCTCCTGTACTACTTCAGATGCAATAATCGATAGTAATGATGATTTAGTACTGCCGGTTGCATCTTGTCTTGAGGGGAATAATTCATCAATCGATGATGAATTAGTATTGGCAAGCAACTCAGAATTACGAACTACCGAGGAGATAAGTTCTATGGATGCATCACCTCCTATTACTAACTCTAAGGTTACTCCTCTTACTGCCACACCAAACAATTCTAACAATGAAGAAACACCTTCACATCAATCACTACAACATAATAATGGTGGTGGTGGTGCTGCCAATACCACTGCAGCAGTTGTTCCCGAGTTATCCAATTCAACAACAGCAGCCACAACAACAACACAAATTGTGGCAACTAAAGAATATATCAGAGAAACTGTGCTTGATATAGATAGTGTCATTGATGTTAAATCATATATTTCTAATGCCGCTGGTGCAGTCACAAATAATACCTACCAACCGGATGAAGTTGAAATCATTAAACAGATACAATATATCAATTTATGGGGTTTTAAGAAGGACGTGCCTATGGAAGTAATTCTTGATAGAATTTCTCTTGCTGAACAAGGGTACCGCTTCTTTAAACCGGGGGAGTGTAAGTGTAATTATATGTGCATATGCATGTTTATAATGATATGCTAATGAATCCATATCTTTTCTAACTTTATAGATGAGGCCGAGATGAAAAAATTACGTCGTAAAAGTAGTAAAAGCATTTATACTTGTCCGCATTGTACAAAGGGTTTTAGTAGGAAACAGCGTTTAGATTATCATATCGGTGAGTAGATGATTCTTGGTGATACTTACTGTTTGTGTGTAAACTAATCTCATGCTGTGATACATCTCATCAGAAAAACAAGTGTGCATAAAGAAGAAGGCACGAAAGGAAGAGAAGAAGAAGGTACGAAAGGAAGAGAAGAAGGCCATCGCCTCATTCCCAAAGAAGTTGTATGCTATATTGCAGAAGGAGGATGCATCGATTGTTTCGTGGTTAACCAAGGGTGATGCATTTACTGTTAGGGATAATGATCGGTTCGTTACTGATATATTGCCACGGTATTTTAAAAGTAACAAGATCCGTTCCTTCCAACGACAATTGAATCGTTACGGATTCAGTCGTATCACCAAGGGTCCCGACTCGGGGGCATATCGACATGATTGGTTCCAACGTGACAAGCCAGAGTTACATCATCAAATGAAATCATCTACTGTGAGAAAGTCTGCAGTCGTACCTCAACAGGTAGACGAAGATGGTGTCGTTAGTGTCACGAAAGAGAAGAACGAGGAGGAGAAGAAGAAGGTAGCATCTGTTGCTCCTAAAACAAAAGAACGTAGGTTGAAGGAAAAGTGGAAGGATAAGTGGGAAGAAGCAAAGAATGAAATGGTACAGCTTAGAGCTGATTTGGATGCTGAGGTAGACGAGAAAAAGAAGACTGAATTGAAAACAAGAATAAATGAAGTTGTTAGGCTTTATACATATTATTATGAGCTCATGACCAAAATGTGAATGTAGGAGAAGGGCACGCTTGTTAGCTTACGATTTGGTGAAATGGCAACCTATTGGCTTTGCCCCAGTATATTACATAAGACTAAGCAAGACAAAACATTTCAATCCAATAATTCAAGCTGATACATAGATTAATAAATCTACTAAGAACCTTCCTCGCTGCCACGCACTCAGATCAAACAAAGACAGTTGTTGCATCTGCACCAACAATAATGTTTGTAATATTAGGATAAGAATTGTTTACCGCAGTTTAAGTGTTTGTATACAATTCCTCTCGGCGGTAGTAGGTTAGTGATCTGTCTTCTGTTTTTTTATTTATATATTTAGATTTAGATGAAAGTATCAAAAAAACTTCTTTGTCATGCCAATGACAAACTGTTGGTTTACACTGCTTCTCATACATAATAATACCTATGTGTGTTATGTGGCTGTGGTATTAATATTACTTTAAATTCAATATCACTGCTAACAAATATCTACTCTTCCTCACACATGCATTTGTGCATATCATATGTCAAACCTGAATAACAATACAGAAAAAACACAAACACACAAAATTAAACATGGCGACAAATAATAATGACGCCCAACAACCAACAATGGTACATGAGGCATTCCACGCCCAAGCTATCAAAACACCAACGGCACCATGTCTAATTGACGCCGTAACTGGTAAAGTATGGTCATATCGTGAAACACAACTAAAGGTATTATCATTAGCATCTGAATTACGTGCCGCGGGCACATCGGCTGATAAAGTTGTTGCTATATTCATGGACCCAAGTCCTAGATATGTTGTTAGTATGTTAGCTGCCTTGAGTGCTGGTGGTGCTGTAAGTTAAAAGTTTGTGTTTGTATATGTATATTATGAATATGCTTTCCCCTGTATGATTTCACTAAACACATAATTCCACATTCTTATGTTCTTGAACAATTATTATTATATACTCTCATATCATTATTTAGTATGTTCCATTAGAATTGGCATACCCAACACCCATGGTTGAACGTGTCCTAAACGATGCTAAGCCAACAGCAGTATGTACGACACTCGAACATGTACGAAAATTACCTGCCGCTGCAGGAGAAATGGCAATTGTTTGTGAAGACGACTCATCGCATCAGGAGGATGGATTAAGTTCCTCTAGTCAAGATGAAGCCGAGTGGGAAACATTATGGGAAAGGTATTCAAATGGATGGGCAGAGAAAGGTGAAGAACCCAACAGAGTATCATTAGATGATCTTGCATTTGTTGTTTATTCATCAGGTACGACAGGTCAGCCTAAAGGAATTGCCAATCCACATAGAGCCCCGGCTGTTTCATACGAGTGGCGATTTCGTACGTTATCAGATTATGGACAAGGAGATGTTGTGGCATGTAATGTCTTCTTCGTCTGGGAATGTTTACGTCCATTAATGAGGGGTGGGACTGTACTTCCGGTGCCCGCAGATGATATCTTTGATGGAGAACGATTAACAAGTCAGATTGAAAGATTCAATGTTACAGAGATATTATTCACACCATCATTACTCGAGAATATGTTGTTAACAGTTGATTTGAAAGATGTTCGTAGTCGTCTCAAGACCGTAAGGCAGATTTACTTGAATGGAGAAGTGGTTAGTCTTGCATTACGTAAAAAGGTTATTGATTCATTGGCGGAGGTTCGTCTTTTAAATTTGTACTCCATCTCGGAATGTCATGAGGTTGCTGCATTGGATTTAACTGCAAGCGATTTGGACTTGTCATCATCGGATAAATTCTGTCCAGTTGGTTATCCTTCTACGCCTTGTTACATTGTCGATGAGGAATGTCAACCTCTTCCATTTGGTGAGGCAGGCGAGTTGTTTGTTGGTGGTGAAATGCTTGCACGAGGGTACTTGAACTTGCCTGAGTTGACTGCTACTCGATTTGTTCCCGATCCATTCCTGACAAAGAAGGAAGGTGATGATTCAAGACCTCCCATGATGTATCGCACTGGTGATAGGGCACGGTTCTTACCCAATGGTCAACTAGAAATCCTTGGCCGATGTGACTTTATGGTGAAAATTCGTGGCTACTCAGTCGTTCTGGGGGCTGTTGAAACTGCATTAGTGGACCATGTTAAGCTATCAAGTTGTGTAGTTGTGGCTGATGGCGAAGAGGGTAGTGAAGACAAACAGTTGATTGCATACCTCGTTCGTGATCACAATAATAAAGAGGGCGACACTCGTCTTGCTGATTGGAACATCGACACACGAAATGGTGCATGTCCAGAAATCCGACGTGCCATTGATGGTCATGTTGCTCATTATATGGTTCCAAGCGTATATATTGAAGTTGAGTCACTCCCTGTTGCTGCGGTAGGAGCCAAGCTCGATAGGAAAGCACTCCAAGCTCAGACGAAAGATCGTAGGGCTATGATGAGAAGTCTTCAATTGAACTTTGAGACACATACAACTGCTAACAATGCAGCTCCACTCCCCACTGCTTATTCTTCAGCATCATTACGAAAGTTGGCAAAGTATCTTCGTGTTCCTAGTGATTCTCCTCTTCCTGATGTGGAAAGTGCCATGATTGCATTGTGGGAATGTGTCCTTGTGACAGATGATACTATTTCAATATCTGTCGAGAGTAACTTCCAAGAAGAAGGAGGCCACTCGTTAAGTGCTGCTCGGTTGGTATCGTTGATCAATAAATGCTTTGGAGTCCGACTATCTGCGGCTAGACTGTTTCGGGATAATCTTACTGTGCAGAGTAGTAGTATGGAGGTTGTGAAACAGTGGGCTGAACAACAAGAGAATTCAGATTCTATTGAAAGTAAGGGTACTGATAACAGTTGGTCGGTTGTTGGTCCTACAGAACAAAGTAATAATGAAGTTGTTTCCAGGGTTAGACAAGATGCTGTTCTCCCCTCGGACTTGACCTTTCACTCAACTTCAACTGCCATTACTGCAAGCTCTGCAAGGTCAATCTTTCTCACCGGAGCAACTGGGTACCTTGGTGTGCACATCCTTGCTCAAGTCTTGGAGGTTAATAAAATGGCAACTGTGACATGTCTCGTTCGGTCTGGAGATCCTGATATTGTTCGTAAGAATGCAGAAAAGTACGGACTAAATGTTGATCACTCGAGGGTGGTACTGGAAAAAGGTGATTTGTCACTCAAGAACCTTGGCTTGGCTCAAGCTGACTGGAATCGTGTATCAGCTAGTGTAGACTTCATCATTCACTGTGGTGCAATGGTTTCTCTCACTGCCCCATATGACGGAAAGATGCAAGAGATTAATGTTGGAGGAACTCTTGAAACAATCAAGCTAGCGGCTGCCTGTAAAGAGGGTACTTCATTGGTGTATGTGTCGTCTAATGGTATCTTCCCATCCATATCTGATGAGGTCTTTATGGAGAATGAGGGTATTTCTTGCCTTCCCGATCGACTTGGATCGAGCAATGGTTATGGTACGTGTCGAATAATAATGGGGTGCACTGTATTTGTGTTACCCCAGATAAACTCACATCTTTCATCTTCATCTCTCTTCACCTTGTAGGTCTTTCAAAGTGGGCTGCAGAGCAGTTGGTGACAGAGGCAAGTACCAAGGGTCTATCTACATTGACTATTCGTTTTGGAAACATTGGTTGGGATTCAGTGACGGCAAGTGGAAACTCGCTAGACTTTCAAGCCATGATTCTTAATGGATGCCTTCGTATTGGCAAGGTACTCGATCTTCCTACCTGGAACTTTGAGTGCACTCCGGTTGATTTTGCCTCCAAAGCCTTGATCTCTCTTGGATCACACGAGGAAACATTGAAGAAGGGTCATGTACTCAATTGCGTACAAGATGGTTTTACACCATTTAAAGATATATTCCAATACCTCAACAGTGTAGCAAACCGTCAGCTTCCATCTGCAAAGTTCGAATCATGGTCTAGTGCACTCGAAGATGCTGCAATGGGAGCCAACGATGATTCTGTCACTGCTCTATTCTCATTCATCTCGGGTCTAGAAGACTGCCAAACATACCTGACAAAGGTACCAACACTTGATTGCTCTGTCTTTGATGCTGAATTAAACAAGATTGGCTCGCCATTGAAACGTAATGGTCTGGTAAGTAAATCCTACTACGAGACATACTTCAAGTCGATAATGCCAGAAGATGATGTGATGATGGCCAATGAAGCAATTCAATTTGATCCAACAGGAACTGACGCCCCAGCAGGTCCACTAGCAGGTCAGGTTGCCGTCGTTACAGGTGCAAGTTCCGGAATCGGCAGGGCCATTGTAGCGGCACTTGTCAAGGCTGGCGCTCATGTAGCAATGGGGGCTAGACGAGTTGATGAATTGGAGAAAACACGAGATATAGTAAGGGAGGCCTGCGTGGGCACTACTTCAAAGGCTGTCATCGTGAAGACAGACGTGACAAAACTCTCGGATGTCCAAACACTCGTGGAGAAGGCGGAACAAAATCTTGGACCAGTTGACATCCTCGTGAACGTTGCCGGAGTGATGTACTTTACATTGATGCAGAATACCAATTTTGATCAGTGGGAGAGGACAATCAATGTTAATTGCAAAGGCACTATGTATGGAATTGGAGCCATACTCCCATCTATGCTCTCGAGGGGTAAAGGACATATTGTCAATATTACAAGTGATGCTGGACGAAAGGCCTTTGCTGGCCTCGGAGTATACTCTGGCTCAAAATTCTTTGTTGAGGCAGTCAGTCAGAGTTTGAGAGCAGAGACAGCAAGTACTGGATTGCGTGTAACTTGTATTCAACCTGGCAATGTCGAGACTCCTCTTCTTGCAACATCTACCGATTCAGATGCACTTAAAGCATACGGTGAGCCAACCGGTGCCAAGGTTCTCGAGCCTGCTGATATTGGTAGGGCAGTCATTTATGCAGTCACACAGCCAGAGTGGTAAGTATATTTTGCTCTGTGCACGTCTTTGTTTTATGTATCGTGCATACAATCAACAACTCATACAACATGTCTATCTTTTATACAGGTGCGCTGTCAATGAGATTCTGGTTGAGCCTAGAGAAGAACCGGCATAGATGAGAGAAGAATAATGTGCATATAACGTTTTGATTTATGTTATCTGTTAGCTGAGAAAAAGATGTTGTAGCCTAACTTAAAAGCTTCAATCAATTTAGTTTAATGTTATCTCTTTAACCTATACCGTTCCATTTCTTCGTATACAATAGCTTGCTTAACATATAGAGCCTCTGCATAGTTGTACAACTCTAAATCGAGAAGATTACGAGCTTTTAAGAGCTGCCATGCCTCTGATTTCCCATCTACGCGTTCATACTGATGTCTGTTCACGCCTGTCTTTATCAATTTGGTAGCACATGCTTGCTTTTCGTCAATTCCAGTATCAGTGGCGGTGGTACCCACAATATGATGTGTATTGATTGAGTGTACATGCTCCCATCTAAAGAACTTTGTATACCTCTCCATTGTCTCTTCAAACTTATTGTTGTCAATGAATCCTACTAAACACTTTCTCCCAATTACTTCTTTTGCAACTTGCAGATGATGTTGTGTTAGCTTCTCATTCATTGTATTTGTTATCATCCGTACCATCCAGTTGTCTTCTGATAAATTACTTTCTGCATACTGATGCAGTGACATATCGGCGACTGCCTTAACATTGTTTCTCTTTAGTGAGTGAAACACAGCTATAGCTCGATCAACAGGATGTCTTAGCACTGTAAAGCATCTGCCAGTATGTCCTGTTTCCTCAAAGAGAGTCGCAGCATTGTACAAGTATCTGGTCATGATGACATCAGCAACACCACTAGATCCAAGCCCTGCTTTCTTGGCAATCTCAATCCCACCTTTAGTTGCCACATCTATATTTAGATAGTGAGTGCCATCATCTAGTGTGATAATCGATAAGTGATCGCTTATGTTTCGACTGAGTACTTCCTGTCCATCCTTGCTTGAGCCCGTAGTACCTGCCACTATCGCGCCGTAGCACTTTGTCATTATCTGTTCCATAGTAGTACCTCCTGATAAAGGGATACGAAAGTACACGGGGGTATCGACTCCTCCCCACTCGCTATTCTCTGATCCCGTTCTGTACGGGTGATTCCATCGCCAAAACGTTTCACTATAATGGTCTAGTACTTGATCGGCATTAAAGTCAGAATCTTCTTCTTCTACTTCTAAAGTTGCTGATATGTCGGTGTCAGCACTTTCTTCGGTCAAACTTTCTTCTTCTTTATTAATACTATTGGATTCAACAACATATTCACTGCCAGTACCATATGTTATACCTAGTAATACTGTCCCTTCAACTATTTCTGGCTTCTTCCATTGTGTAGTATTTGACTCTCGATGATAATAGTAATAGCCTTGTGACGCTTTGTCAAAGTATTGTATCCAATGGTCTTTATATTCATCACTTGCATCATCATTATCAGTGTCATCATCCTTTCTACCACCGCCACTCTTATATATATCCCAGTCAGCGCTAGCATCCGCTAATACATTTGCAACCTCTGTCTCATAATCTTCCCATTTCTCAAGCTCTTCTTCCTTTTCTTTTGCAGTTGTATTGTCAAATTTAAAGTTATCATTATTCCGATTACCCCATCGTGATGACGGCGTAGTACCAATATATTCTTCTCCTTCTATATCATCTTCATTACTCATTGATGAAGTGTTAAATTTACTCCGTTGATGATGGTATGCAATAGACGACGCTACTATTATTGCAAATATAAACATAAACTTCTTTCCTTTCCGCCGTCTTCTACATTTGTTAAAGATTGTCTGTTGATGATAATTACTATCAAAATCGACATCATCCTGCCATTCATCATCATCGTCATCTTCCCAACACCATTTCGATCGACGTTCCAACTCACGTTGTTGTTCAATCTCAAATTGATGCCGTCGTTCTTGTTCTTTCCGCTCAGCTCTTGATTCTAAATAATCGACACCATATTCTACTCCTTTAATATGTTCATTTGTATAGTTATCTGTTGCTGAAGAGAAATTGGAGGACGCGAATAATGGAGCATCTTCAGAATCTTCAGAACTACTACTACTACTACTGCTTTGAGATGCATCGTCATAAGTATTATTTTGTTGCAATGGTTGTATATGAAATTGTGTAAATGTATGATCCTCATGGGTATGTTGCTGTGGATATATATTATGTTTTTGTTGTGTATGTTGTTGTGTATATGTCTCTTCTTCTTCATCTGATTCCTCAGAGTATGAATAATTGTTAGTATTGTCAGGAGGATCAGTGCTAGCAGCATCTGTTATATGATATCCACAATGTCTGTAGTTCTCTGGAGGGTCAACATTTGATTTTATAATTTGTTGACTGCCAATATTATATTGGCGCTCTCCTCTCTCGACGCCACCATTATTATTCTGCTGCTTACCCCTCCTCCTACCCCTATCACCTCTTCGTTTGCCCATGCTAATCGTAAATAGTTGTTATATAAGTTAAGCCGTAGATTTATGATTTATGATCCTGTTTGATCGCTAAATTTCAATTATAGAATGAGATTAGGATTTAGGATAAATGGTGGCCATTGTCGTCAGTATAAGCGTTGTTTACCCTCCCATTATCATACTATTCCAACTCGTTTAAGTACACAATGGCAGAGACAAATCAGCAGCAAAATGGGGTTAGCCCCATGGAAGCAGTGAGAGAAGCAGCAACTGCAATTCAACAGTCGAAAAATGTCGATGATGATACAAGAAATGATAAGCTGAAGGTGTCGGTCCTCTCGGGATTTTTGGGAGCTGGAAAGACTACCGGTAAGTATATTGTGTACTTTATATTGGTTATATCATGTGTTCTTTCATAGATTATCTTGCAATGTGATACATTTATTGCAATGTGCATACATATCATGTGTTCATACGAATATCATGTGTTCATATCATATTTATACGATTATTTCTGATCTCATCAGATCTCATATCAAATTTACACCATGTGTAAAGTGTTACAACATCTTTTACACAACAGTGAAGGTAAACGCATTGCAGTAATAGTCAATGATATGGCTGATATTAATATAGATGCCAATCTACTAGTACTCGATTCAAGTGTGGTCGAGACAGACGAGAAAATGGTAGCTTTGTCGAATGGATGTATCTGTTGTACTCTCCGTGAGGATTTGTTCATCAATCTAGCCAACTTGGCAGTTAGGGGCGATTTAGATTACGTCATTATTGAAAGCTCTGGGATAAGGTGAGTATGATCTGGTATATCATGAAGTCTTATTATTTGGTATATGAAGTCTTAATTCTCGTGATCTGGCATCTTAACCCTAACCTAATAATTCCTAATTATTAAGTGAACCTCTACCTGTGGCTGAGACCTTTACATTTAAAGATGTTCACGGTACCTCACTCGGAGATGTGGCTAAACTTGATACATTAATTACAGTGGTAGATGGATCTTCTTTCATGGAGGAATTGCATGTTATGGATACGTTAAAGGACCGGGGTTGGGAAACTGGTGAAGAAGATTCAAGGACAATTGCTGACTTATTCTGCGACCAGATCGAATTCGCTAATGTCATAGTTATGAACAAAACTGACTTGATGAATGATGCGGATAAGAAGAGACTCTTGGCTACATTACAGAGGTTTAACCCAAACGCACATCTCATTGAAGCTACTTATGGTCAAGTCGAGCCATCTTCTCTTTTAGGAACCAACTTGTTTAATATGGAAGAGGTAAGTGTGGTTGTGTACGAGTCTATTTGATCTACTTTCTCAACTCCTTATCTGATGCACATGTTATGAATTTCAGGCAGAACAACATCCAGGCTGGTTGCAAGAAGCAAGGGTGGGGGAACACACGCCAGAGACAGTTGAGTATGGCATATCTTCTATAACATTCAGGAGTCGTAGGCCATTCAACATGCAGAGGTTTAATGAACTCAAAACTGCCATGGAGAAACGACATCATCTACATGGAGGAGCAACTTCTCTATCTCATCAAGTACTCCTCAGTGAAGACCACCATAAGGCTGCTCGTAGTGTAATTCGCTCGAAAGGCTTGGTTTGGTTAGGAAATAGGCAAAGTCATTGGCAAGAATGCTTTGCAAGTTTGGCAGGACAACGATTTACTGTCTCATACCGTTCTCCTTGGCTTGCTGCAATCTCTGGTTCAAGCGAGGTTCGCCCTCCTCTAAAACAGGAGGATGAACATATATGGCACGGTCCTTTTGGTGATAGGCGTACAGAGCTTGTTGTGATAGGGCAAGACATGAACCACACTTCTATACTTGCTGCCCTGGAAGCTTGTGTTTTGACTGATGACGAGATGGCCGTTTATCAAAAGTTATTCCTAGGTTCACAGCCTCTTGATTTAATTGATGAATGGGCGGACGGAAAGGATAAGGATGAAGTAGCTGCACGTCTAAGACGATTTGAAATTGAAGTCCTGGCACCAAAGTCGAAAAAGAATCAACTCCTCCAATCGGCACCAGTATCAACAACTCCAGTCTCTGCTCACCGCTGCATTGCTATATTCCAAGGCTCCTCTCGATTTCATATCAAAAAGTATCTGCGTGCACATCTAATGGCTGATCTTGCATCCGGATTAGTTAAAGAATTCACTTTACCTGATACTGCTTCAGCTGATACACAAACAAACCTTCTAGCCGATCAGACAAGTGATGATACTGCTGTTTCAGATATGCTTGCATACTTGAAGGTTGGTGAGAAGGTGGAGCTTGAGTGGCTTCAGATTCGAGTTGAATTGGATACCGAAGATGACCAGGATCGTTTCATTATTGTTGAACAGGTTATGAAATTGAATAAGCTTGACGAGCAAACAGAATCAATGCTTTTGACTCAATATCCAAAGGTGGAGATCATGATCCCAAAGGATAACGAGGAGGAGGAGAAGAAAGCAGCAGCTCAGCAGAGCCCTAGTAAGAAAGATAAGGGGAAGCAGGGAGGGAAAAAGGGTAAGAAGAAAGGCAAGAAAAGAGGTTAATATGAGTCTAGAGATAATGATACCTTACTTTAGGTTTTTACTTGATTCCATACACAACATCCGTCCTGAGTACTGCGTTTGTAGCAAAGATAAAACAAATAAGAATCATGAACGAGCACAATATCTTTACATGTACTAATATCTCTTGAACATAACATACTTACCGTACTTGACACCGTCCAATACAGGCTCTGCTTCGTGTTCTAGACAACGATCGCCGTGTATATGTAAAAGAACTGCTCCCTCCTCGGGAACAAAAGCAACACTTGTATCATTCTTACTATTCCTCTTCTTCTTACTACCAGAATGTGGTAGATGGAATCTTGTAGCACCACCAGTACATGTCGATAAATAGAATAGAACAGTGATTTCAGTTTGTGCATCTTTCACATCATTATCATCTGAGAAATCAAATGGATTGCTAATATTAGATGAATCAATTTTGTTTGATTCGTCTACATGTTTACCAAACCATTGTCCTTTGTCGTATTTATATAATCGCAAATTACCATTGCATGTAATTGGTTGATATTGTAATTGTTTAGCATTATTTGATGAGTTGGTAGTATCATTGCCTTCACTTAAAAATGCCGAGTATCTACCAAATTTTGTATCATTTGATAATAGTGATGCTTTATCAAATATATCTAATTGTGGTGATATATCATTAACTATATGTAGTATCCTTTGATATAATCGATGTGCCATGTTACAGTCATTCTTCTGTATACGACTACATTCTCTATGGGCTATCCATTTAGTTGCAGGGTGTGATACTGCATCGAAATTATTACTAGATTCTGCATAATTAATCCATTCTTGACACTCTTTTGATGATAATGCATTCCGAGCTATATACACTGCATTTGGTACCAATGCTTCAATATTTGTGGTTTTGCAATGATGTTGATTGTTCTTTGAAGTTAGAAGATGTGATGGAAATTCATCATTACTTTGATGTTTGGATGATGACGATTGAGCTTGACCTTTGCCACTGCCAGTATTCACCGACTTATTACTCTTTTGTTTCCGCGGCATTTGACACTTCCTTCAGCACCAACTAAAGCTACACATAAGTAACTGGTCCTCACAAGGGCTGGGCGGTATCCTAGATCACTTCAACTTCACTGGACCACTACCAATTGAAATTGAGTAAAAGATACCACGTAAAGATCTAAGGCGGTATCCTTCAAGTTAGTTTTCTCTCTTCACTCACACCTTTTTTCTTCTCCACTCTTCACTTGCCGACCCTCTTTGTTGCATTGTATGTTGAAGTTTGGTTATATCATCCATCCATTAGTATTGTTAGTTTTATAGTTTAAGGTGCGTCTATAGTTATGAAATTGTTAGGAGTTTGGTATGAGGGGGAGGAGTGTTGCAATGAACTGAAGTATATGTCGAGTCATTCGAATATAAAATGTTCTACCAAGCTCAACATGGATATAAGATATAGCTTTAGTATCTATGTTATGATACAGTGGATTGCTTTTGGTTTGGTGGTATATCGAGTAGTTTATTTGGCTGATTGTTTATATTTTATATGTATATCAATATCATTAACATCTCACCTTTTCTTTATACTCGATTCTTATGCTTCTATTGCAATTCCGGAACTCATGGACAATATACACACCGATATATAAAAATACACAAACATATTAACAGTATATCATATCTAAATATCCCAAAATAGCAAACAATAAATAACATATCAAAATGAAATTATCATTAGCAATATTAGCATTAGCAACAATAACCGGGGGGTCATCTGCCTTTCAGGCAGCACCATCTCCAATTGGAAGGACCGCAACACTTAATAATAGAATGACTATTGGAAAGAGTAGTAGCAATTCAGAATTAATGGCAGCTACATTGGATGGTACCACTGTTGTTAATGGTCAAAAGAGAAAGAAGACTAAACAGGTGAGTTATATAGTTATAGTTTACACACTAGAGTAAGCGAAAGGAATTTCAATTAAGATATACACTGAGTGGTTATAGGAAATTAAATAAGGAGGAAGATCACAGTGAAAATTTAGCAAAAGATATATTCTCACACTCACAATATTAACCCCCCCCTTCAATTTGTATAGGAACGTCTCGAACTAGCCTCCAAAGGATTACAGGTACATGTCATCGGTCTATCCATCCATCACGCTCAGGTTGAGGTACGTGAAAAGCTTGCCATTCCTGAATATGAATGGAATGAACAATCCAACCTCCTATGTTCCACTGGACAAGTTGAGGAGGCCGCGGTACTATCAACATGTAATCGATTCGAAATTTACTTCGCGGCAAGTGATGCACATGAGGCTAATGCACGTGTTATGGAATACCTAGCAGAACGATCGGAATTGCCCGTGAGTGTATTACGACGTAATATCTTCATGTTGGAGGGGGATGATGCCGTGTGGCATTTAATGCGTGTTGCTGGTGGGTTGGATTCATTAATTGTTGGTGAGGGACAGATTTTAAGTCAAGTTCGTCAGTGCCATTTACATTCTATTGAAGATGATGGTTGTGGTGGTAAGGTGTTGAGCCGATTATTGAATAATGCTGTAGCGGCAGGGAAGCGTGTTCGTAGTGAGACTGCCATTTCCAAGGGATCAGTTAGTATCTCATCTGCTGCCGTTGAACTTAGTGAGATGCGCTGCTTGAAAGATTTGAACCTCCCATTCTCAGAAGCTCGGTTGGCTGTGGTTGGAGCTGGTACCATGACACGGTTGTTGATTACCCACTTGGCAAGTAGGGGGTTGGAGAGGATTGCAATTGTTAATCGATCCATGGCTCGTCCTATGGAGTTACAAGAACAATTCCCTGATGTGGATATTGAAATTGTTTTGGAGGATGG